>Ga0316223_1001772_pt1 | contig 19199 bp, 15 predicted proteins | sample TBH18009metaG_FD_206007 | JGI IMG/M metagenome (GOLD analysis project Ga0316223, IMG submission 206007) | Freshwater microbial communities from Trout Bog Lake, Wisconsin, USA - TBH18009 | ecosystem: Environmental > Aquatic > Freshwater > Lake > Hypolimnion/Profundal zone | place: USA: Wisconsin...
GGTCGGCCAAATGAAGCACATTCAGCAAACGCCAATCGCGGTCACCTTTTGTAAACCCTGCCAGACCGGGATTCTTGTAGTGCATGGCAATTTTTTGAAATAGAGGAGGAATTCCCCATTCCGTCAATAATTCGACAGTCAACTGATTGTGAGTCAACCCAAATTCGGCAAACTCAAGATCGGTTAATTTTTCCTCTGCGCCCTCGTCAGTCAGGATCATCTTTCCAAGCGTTGCCGAATACTCCTGGGGATAAGATGATGCCAGTGCCAATTGCCCAACTTGCCCCAGCAAGCCCAATATAAAAACCTCTTCCGGGGAAACAAGACTGCCACGCAACACCAGTTGCTGCGCTGCAATGGCTCTCAGAAGTGAGTGGCTCCAAAAATGCTGGTAGTTAAATCCCTTGCAAGCACCTTCCTGATTCGCATCAACTAAAGACAGGCTGAGTACCAATTGACGCAAAATATTGAGTCCCAAAATCGCGACCGCATCGACCACGGATGCAATAGGACGGGTTTGATAGGCAACCAACGAATTGGCAATCTTGATGACCCGACCCGACAGGGCCGGATCGGCTTTGATGGCGTGGGCAATTTCCTGATTTGAAACGTCGCTTTTTTGAGTGAGACTAATCACTTGCAAGGCAACACCGCTTGGGGAAGGCAAATTCCCCGTCGCCTTAAGCTCCTCGTATTTTTGATTTTCTGCCATTTATCTTTTCGCAAACTACTTTCAATTTTATTACTATAACATTGAAATATAGACTTGGTTCAACAACGCGCTTATTAACTGCTCTGTTTGCGATGTCGGGCATACTCGCGAAGAGCGGGCAAAAAGGAAATAAGAACAATCACCAAAACCATTATTGTAAGATTGTTTTTAATGACTGGAATGTTGCCGAAAAAATAGCCCAGTGCCACGAAACTTCCTATCCATAAAACACTTCCCACCGCGCTGAACGAGAGGAACAGGCGGTAGCTCATCCTGCCAATACCGGCCACAAAGGGAGCAAAGGTTCTGATGATGGGCAGAAAGCGTGCGAATAAAATAGTCTTGCCACCATGTGTTTTATAAAACGCATGTGTCTTATCCAGGTGTTCGCGTCTAAAAAATCTCGAATTTGCTCGATGGACCAACTGCTTGCCAATCAGCCGCCCAATCCAATAGTTAGTGTTATCCCCGGAAAGCGCTGCCAGCATCAGCAGCGGCATGAGAATGTGCAGTTGCATGGAACCCATGCCACACAATGCGCCCGCCACAAACAACAACGAATCGCCGGGCAGAAATGGCGCAACTACCAGCCCGGTTTCGGAGAAAATAATAATGAACAGGATGATGTAAATCCAGTCGCCGTATTGTTGAATCAACGACAGCAGGTGTGTGTCCGGATGCAGGACAATATCAAGTAGCATAAGTCTACGGTAAAACTTCTTCGGTTTTACTTTTTTCCGGCTTGATAAAATCTTCCCGCGAAACCCCAAAAATCATCAATAACGGGCTGGCAACCAGCACAGAGGAATAGATACTGAACAAGATACCAATGGTCAGTGCCAACGCAAAATAGTGCAAAGTCTCCCCCCCCAGGAATAACATCGCGGTCACCATTATTTGGGTGCATCCGTGGGTAATGATCGTTCTCGACATCGTGCGAGTAATCGCGTTGTCGATAATTCCCGCCACTTCGGTCTTGCGCAATTTGCGGAAGTTTTCACGAATCCGGTCGAACACCACCACCGACTCATTCACCGAGTACCCCAGCACCGCCAGCACGGCTGCCAACACAGAGAGTGAAAACTCCCATTGAAAAGCGGCAAAGAAACCCAGAATAATAACCACGTCGTGCAAGTTCGCAATGATCGCGGCAAGACCGAATTTCCATTCGAAGCGCATCCACAAATAGCAAACAATCCCAAGCGAAACCAGCAACAGAGCCATCGCACCGTTATCCACCAGTTCCTTACCCACTTGAGGGCCGACAAATTCAACACGACGCATCTCGACACTGGCATCGTGAGAATGCAGCGCATCACGTACCTGCTCGCTCAGTTTCGAGCCGGATGTATTCTGTTTCAAGGGTACCTGAATCAGTACATCATGGCTGGTGCCAAAATTTTGTACTTGTGCATCTTTTAGGCCGATCGCAGCCAATTGGTCGCGAACCTGGTTCAGATCGGCAGGCTGCGCATAGTGCATTTCCAGCACGGTGCCACCGGTAAAATCCACGCCAAAATTGAGCCCGCGAGTTGCCAGAAAAATAACGGCGACAATAAATGTCACCAGCGAAATGCTGGTGGTGTAACGTCCATAACTCATGAACGGAATGTCTTGTTTGATGCGAAAAAATTCCATGTCTTTTCTTTCTAACCTATGGCTACTTTGGTCAAACGCGGCTTGCGTCCATAAATCAAGTTCACCAATGACCGGGAAATCAACACTGCACTGAACATTGATGTCAAGATCCCCAGACACAACACCACAGCAAAGCCGCGTATCGGGCCCGAGCCAAACATGAACAGAGCAATACCTGCGATCAAGGTAGTAATGTTGGAGTCGAGAATGGTTCCGAACGCATGCTCGTAACCCGCATGAATTGAAGCTTGTGGAGTATTCCCGTTGCGCAACTCTTCGCGAATACGTTCATTGATCAGCACATTGGCATCGATTGCCATACCCAGAGTCAATGCGATACCTGCCATCCCCGGTAAAGTCAGCGTGGCTTGCATCATCGACAACAGTGCCACCAACAACAACAGATTTGCCCCCAGCGCCAGCACGGAAACACCACCGAACATTAAGTAATAAATAACCATGAAAATCGAGATCGCAGTAAAACCAATCTGGGTAGAATGAAATCCGCGAGTAATATTGTCTGCGCCCAAGCTCGGACCCACGGTACGCTCTTCCACTATATCCATCGGAGCCGCCAACGCACCCGCACGCAGGAGCAGTGCGGTATTTTTGGTTTCTTCGGTAGTCATTCGTCCGGTAATTTGCACGCGCCCGCCGCCAATTTCCTCGCGAATCACTGGTGCGGTTACGATTTCGCCCTTACCCTTTTCAAACAGAATAATAGCCATGCGTTTACCGACGTTATCACGCGTTGCTTCCTTAAATTTCCGCGCGCCGATGCCATCCAGGTTGATATGCACTGCCGGCTCATTGTCGCGGCTATCAAAGCCGGGTTGTGCATCACTAATACGCTCGCCGGTAAAAATCACAATTTTCTTAACCAGCAGCGGCGTACCATCCCGTTCCTTGAACATTTCCGATCCGAACGGCACTGCGGAACCTTCGGCATAGTGATGCTCTTCATCCACCAAACGGACTTCCAGCGTTGCGGTACGGCCCAAAATATCTTTGGCTCGTGCGGTATCCTGCACACCGGGCAATTGCACGACGATACGATCGGCACCTTGCTGCTGGATAACCGGCTCGGCCACACCCAGTTCATTCACCCGATTTCGTAGTGTCACCAGATTCTGCTGCACCGCAGAATCCTGGATGCGTTTTTCTTCTTCCGGCTTGAGGGTAGCCGTCAGCAAAAACTCTCCGGCTTCTTCTGTTTCATTGAAGACCAGCCCACCAAAGCGCTGTTTGAGCTCGGTTTCACCCTTGCCGCGCGCTTCCGCGTCGCGAAATTTCACAGTAATCAACTTAGCGTCCCGGCTGACGCCGGAGTAGATAACATTCTGTTCGCGCAGCGTGCTGCGAATGTCGCTGGCAGCGGACTCGAATGCTTTATCCAGCGCGCCTTTCATGTCAATCTGCAACAGAAAATGCACCCCGCCACGCAAATCAAGCCCCAGATACATCGGAAGCGCACCGATATCTGAAAGCCACTGCGGCGACCGCGGTAACAAGTTCAGCGCCACCACATAATCTTCACCCAAATTGGTTTGCAGAATATCCTTGGCCTTGATTTGACTATCTGTATCGGCAAAGCGTGCCTTGACACTGGTCGCATCCAAGGAGATCGCATCAGGGTTGATGTTGGAAGACTTGAGAGCGCTTTCCACCCGCCCCATCAGTGCACTATCCGCCTTGATACCGGAACGCAATGGCGATACCTGCACCGCAGGCGACTCACCATATAAATTGGGCAGGGCGTAAACCAGCCCCAATATGAATGCGACAAGAATCAGCAGATTTTTCCACAGCGGATAATGGTTCATTATTGCAGCACCTTAGATCGATTTGATAGTTCCCTTGGGCAACACGGTCTGCACAGCGGCCTTTTGAACATTGATTGTTACGCCTTCGGCGATTTCCAGACTCACATAGTTTTCGTCCAGCTTGCTGACGCGCCCCAACAAACCGGCGGCAGCTACCACCTCATCCCCTTTTTGCAAAGCTGTAATCATTGCTTTCTGTTCTTTGGCGCGCTTTTGTTGCGGACGCAAGATCAAAAAATAGAAAACAACAATCAGTACAAACAAGGGCAGGAACTGCATGAGCCCGCCATCCCCGGAAGGACTGGTCTGGGCATAAGCATCGCTAATAAAAAGGCTGGTGATTGACATCTCGCAAACTCCGGTAAAAATCAAAGGGGCGCATTCTATCATGAAGCGGAACACAAACCCCTCCCTCTTGCGCTCCGCCCCCCTTAACTACGGGGAACCTACGGCAAAATCGCCCGAGCCTGCCTGAAACTCGCCACAAAAGCCTCGAATCGACTTTCGGCAATGGCGGCACGAATTCCACTCATCAACTCCTGATAGTAATGCAGGTTGTGTATCGTATTCAGACGCGCGCCGAGAATTTCACCGATGCGGTGCAAATGATGCAGATATGCGCGGGTAAAATTACGGCAGGTATAGCAACTGCATTGATCATCGAGCGGGCGCATGTCGACTCGGTACTGCGCATTTTTAATCTTGATATCGCCGTAGCGGGTGAACATCATGCCATTCCGCGCATTGCGAGTTGGCATCACACAATCAAACATGTCTATTCCCTGTGCAACAGACTCCACCAAATCTTCCGGTGTGCCGACTCCCATCAAATAACGGGGTTTATCCCGGGGCAATTGCGGCGCCGTGTGCTGCAGAATGCGTCTCATATCTTCCTTGGGTTCACCGACCGACAGTCCGCCGATAGCATAACCATCGAAACCGATACGCTCCAACTCACCCAGCGACTCATCCCGCAAATGCTCGTACATCCCTCCCTGCACAATACCGAACAATGCATTCGCATTTCCCTCATGCGCCTGCTTGGAACGCGCTGCCCAGCGTAGCGACAAGCGCATGGATTCGCCGGCCTGCCTTTGATCTGCCGGATACGGCGTGCATTCATCAAAAATCATCACGATGTCTGAATTCAGCACTTTCTGAATGCGCATGGATTCTTCCGGGGAGAGAAAGCATTTGTCGCCGTTTACCGGCGATTGAAACTTCACCCCTTCCTCGGTAATTTTGCGCAATGCTCCCAAACTAAACACCTGAAACCCGCCGGAATCCGTAAGAATAGGGCCATCCCAGCCCATGAATCGGTGCAAGCCTCCGTGCGCCTCGATCACATCCAAACCGGGGCGTAGCCAAAGATGGAAAGTATTGCCCAGCACAATATGCGCGCCGATTTCTTTCAGCTCAAGCGGTGACATCGCCTTCACCGTACCATACGTGCCAACCGGCATGAAGGCGGGCGTTTCAACTGTACCGTGAGCGAGCTGCAAGGTGCCCCGACGGGCGAGTCCATCTATATTAAGTAACGTAAATTTCATGCTTTTCTTTCAATCAACATCGCATCACCATAACTGAAAAACCGATACTCTTGCTCCACAGCATGAGCATAGGCAGCAAGCATTCGATCCATTCCACCAAACGCACACACCAACATCAACAGGGTGGATTTAGGCAAATGGAAATTGGTCAGCAATACATCCACCACATTAAAATGATAGCCCGGTGTGATAAAAATATTGGTCTCCCCCTCACCTGCATTTATTTCACTCTTAACTCCACGCAAATGCGTCTTGCCGTCATCTGCAACCTCTCGCAAGGCAGCACTTTCCAGTGCCCTCAAACTGGTGGTCCCAACCGCGATTACCCGTCCACCAAGCATCCTGGCCTTGCGGATTGCTTCCACTGTTTTTAGAGGAATAGAGTATCGTTCACTGTGCATCACATGCTCTTGAGTGTGCTCCGCTCGTACAGGCTGAAAAGTACCAGCCCCGACATGGAGAGTCACATAGGCTATCTGCGCACCCTGTGAGCGAAGCGCTGCCAACATTCCCTCGTCAAAATGGAGTCCTGCAGTGGGGGCTGCCACAGCGCCCGGTTCTCGGGCAAAAACAGTCTGGTAGCGTTCTTCATCCCGTGCGTCGGCCGCGTGGGTAATATAGGGTGGCAACGGCAACTGTCCATGTTGCTCCAGCAAGATCTCCAACTGCTCGGTGCTATCGAAGCGCAAACGATAAAACTCCCCTTCTCGTCCCAACACCGTAACTTGAAGTATCCCCGCCAGCAGGAGATGGCTGTCTGTCTTGGGAGATTTGCTAGCCCGAATCTGCGCCAATGCCTCATGCTGTCCCAGAATCCGCTCGACCAACACCTCGACCTGCCCCCCAGTCGATTTCGTCCCGAACAAGCGAGCCTTTAACACGCGCGTATCATTAAAAATCAGTACGTCATTTTCACGTACCAATCCCGGCAAATCGACAAATCGGCGGTCATTCCATTTATTTTCGGTCAAATGCAGCAGACGGCTGGCACCCCGCTTTTCGGGGGGGCTTTGCGCAATCAGTCGTTCGGGAAGCTTGAAATCGAATTCGTCAGTGCGCATTGCAAAATGTGGTTAATTTGAAAAAAACGCTATTGTAGCTTGATGAAGATGGCTGTTTCATGGATAATTCGCGGCTTCCTAGATCGGATGCTTAATGAATTTGCGGTGAAAATAACGCAGCACATTGTTTTACAGAGTATTTAATTTTTCAGAGTGGAGTAATTTTATCCCTTCGACAAACAGAGTTCTCCGAATAAAACAAAAGCTGTTTAAAAGACACCCATAATTCTGGATCACCCGAACTTAAGCCGGGATGGCGGAATTGGTAGACGCGCTGGACTCAAAATCCAGTATCTGCGAGGATGTGGGGGTTCGATTCCCCCTCCCGGCACCAGACAATTTTAAAAACTTGTCAACCAATCAGGAAAGTTGTGCGTTATTGCAACTGACATTTAGTTATGTCGTAAGTGTTTATCAACTACTATAAAATCGGAGTTTAATTATGAAACTGTTGTCCACATTGATCGCTGCTGTATTCGCTGCTGCTTCTTTCACCGCTGTTGCTGCTGACGCTCCTGCTGCCAAGGCTGCTGCTCCTGCAGCCGCTGCTGCTCCAGCTGCTGCCGCTCCTGCTGCTGATGCTCCTGCAAAGCCAGCTAAAAAAGCAAAGAAGGCAAAGAAGGCAAAGAAGGCTGCTCCAGCTGCTGACGCTGCTGCTGCACCAGCCGCTAAGTAATTTTAGCGCAAGCCTAAAAAAGGCAGGGGCGACCCTGCCTTTTTTTATTTTTAAGCGTACACGATCAAATCAAAAACTATGATATGGAAACCCAATGTCACGGTTGCCGCCGTCATCGAACAAGAAGGTAAATTTCTTCTGGTCGAAGAACAAACCCCGCAAGGCCTGCTTTTCAACCAACCCGCAGGGCATCTGGAAGCCAATGAATCGTTGGTGAACGCAACGATCCGCGAAACACTCGAAGAATCTGCTTACCAATTTCAGCCACAGCATCTGCTTGGAATCTACCGCTGGCACGCTGCGACATCCGATACGACCTATCTTCGCTTTGCCTTTACCGGCTGCCTCCTCGCCCATTTCCCGGAGAGAGCCTTGGATACAGGCATTGTCCGAGCAGTTTGGATGTCGGCTGATGAAATCCGCGCGAGTCATGCACGCCACCGAAGCCCGCTCATTTTACGTTGTGTGGAAGATTATCTTGCCGGGAAACGCTACCCATTGGAACTGCTCACCGATTATGAATAAACATGTAGTCGTAGGCATGTCCGGCGGCGTCGATTCAGCCGTCACCGCCTTGTTGCTGAAACAACAGGGTTTCGATGTCACCGGGCTGTTCATGAAAAACTGGGAAGACGACGACAATGACGAATATTGCTCGTCGCGCCAGGATTTGATAGACGCAGTTTCCGTCGCCGACACCATTGACATTCCGATTGAGGCCGTCAATTTTTCGAAGGAATATAAAGATCGCGTGTTCAGTTATTTCCTGCGCGAATATGAAGCCGGACGTACTCCAAACCCGGATATCCTATGCAATTCGGAAATCAAATTTAAAGCGTTTCTTGAGCACGCTATCAGGATGGGGGCGGACGCCATAGCCACCGGACATTATGCCCAAGTTCGCGAGATAGAGGGATCTTATCAGTTATTGAAAGCCACTGACTCAAGCAAAGATCAGAGTTATTTTCTGCATCGCCTCAACCAGTCGCAACTCTCCAAGGCAATGTTTCCGCTTGGCAATATGTTGAAATCGCAAGTGCGGGAAATTGCACGACAACACAAGCTCCCCAATCATGCCAAAAAAGATAGTACAGGTATCTGTTTTATCGGCGAACGCCCATTCCGGGAGTTTCTTAACCGTTACCTGCCGACAACCCCCGGAAATATGGTCACACAAGACAGCAAGATAGTGGGCCGGCATATGGGTTTATCTTTCTACACCCTCGGCCAGCGGCAAGGTTTGGGAATTGGCGGGGGTAAGGAAGGAACCGGGGAACCCTGGTTCGTGGCAGACAAAGATATGGCCCGCAATCAACTGGTTGTCGTACAAGGCCACAATCACCCTGCCTTGCTTACGCACCAACTGGAAGCAATGGAAATGAACTGGATAAGCGGAACCTCACCCGACTTGACGCATCATTACGCTGCCAAAACCCGGTACCGTCAAGCCGACTCTGGTTGCCGCCTCACCGCATTATCTGAAGATAATGTCGGCTTTTCCTTTGACGAAGCACAATGGGCCGTCACACCGGGACAATCTGTCGTCGTTTATGACGGTGAAATTTGTCTGGGAGGCGGAATCATTAAAAGCCGCCAAGGGCGAACATCTTAATATCCCTCGAACCTTAAAAATCCAAATCTTTAAAACTCTTTCCACTCATCCTCATCCGATTGAATTGCTTTAGGCCGCACCGCAGAAGCAGATTGCGCCATAGCAGGCCGTGTTGAGTTAGGCAATGATTGCCGTTCGCTGCCTGCCACAGAGCCTCCTTCAACTTTGTGCCGCAAAGTTTGAATAGCACGAATTGTCTTGTTGGAAAGCTGAAAAAACTCCCCCCCCAATTTGCTCATGGCTTCGTCTGTGTGATGATCTTGAACGCACTGAACAATCACGCCCACACTGCGATGAAAGGCTGCGTGAGAATTCTTTAAATCCCGGTATTCAGACAAACGTACATAGGTTGTAGCCGGTCCATACAACCATTTCCCCAAATCGCATTTGTCGTCGCATGAAACTTTTTCCACTTCGAGCTCTTCTGTGCTCTTCCCTTTTATGTAATCGACGAGACGCATTTTCCATTTAACGTGAGCGTTAACCGCATCTTCGAATGAAAAGGCATTCGTATTCGCGATCCGACTGACTGCAACTGAAGTCCCCTTGGTTCGCACAGCACCAGACAATTTGAAAGTTGAGATCAACGCGGTCAATTGCTCTGCCTGCTCTTCCAGCGACTCTGCAGCAGCGGCCGCTTGTTCCACCAGAGCTGCATTCTGTTGCGTCACATCATCCATCTGGGTGATCGCCTGATTGACTTGCTCGATGCCCGAGCTTTGCTCAACTGAAGCCGCGCTGATTTCTGCCATGATGTCGGTGACACGTTTAACCGAGTTGACCACTTCGTCCATGGTCTTGCCGGCCTTGTCTGCCAGATCGGTTCCTGCTGCAACCTTTTCCACCGAATCATTGATCAGTGTTTTGATTTCCTTGGCCGCCGCTGCAGAGCGCTGCGCCAGATTACGAACTTCGCTTGCCACCACGGCAAAGCCGCGTCCCTGCTCGCCCGCCCGAGCAGCTTCCACTGCCGCATTCAACGCCAGAATATTGGTCTGGAAGGCAATCCCGTCAATCATGCTGATGATGTCCACAATTTTCTTTGAACTGTCGCTGATCGATGACATGGTCGCCACCACTTTGCCAACCACTTCCCCGCCTCGGACGGCGATTTCGGAAGCGCCTGCCGCCAACTGGTTGGCCTGTTTGGCGTTATCCGCATTCTGTTTCACCGTCGAGGTGATTTCTTCCATGCTGGCGGCGGTTTCTTCCAGATTGGAGGCTTGTTGTTCAGTGCGTTGAGACAAGTCAGAGTTGCCGGTGGCAATTTCCTTGGAGGCCGTGTTGATTGTCTCCGCTGCAGCCTTAATGCGGGTGATCACCTCGGTCAACTGTTCCACTGTTGTGTTGGAATCGTCCTTGAGCCGGCCGAAGGTTCCGTGGTACTCATTGGAAATGGTCTCGGTCAGGTCGCCCTTGGCCAAGGCACCTAACACGCGTACCACTTCATCAAGACTGGTCGCGCTGGTTTGCATCAGAGTGTTCATGCCTTCGCCGATATGGAGGAAAAATCCTTCCTTGCCATTCAACTCAATTCGACGAGTAAAATCCCCATGGGTAGCAGCGCTCACCATATCCTCCACTTCACGCTCGGCCTTTATCAGATCTGTCTGATCCAACCATTGACCGACCGTTCCAAGACGTTCACCACTGTCGGAAATTACCGGTGTTGTAATCACGTCATATTGCCTACCACCAAACTCGACCCTGTTTTTAGTTGTTGACTTTAATTGCTTCATCCGCTCGACGGCTGCTTCCGAATCTTTATAAAACAATCCCAGGCTACTGCCTATTATATTTTCCGCCACAAAAGCCGGATTAATCAGTTGGAATGCTTTTTCATCCCTGCGCAAGGTTTCTCGCATCGAATTGTTGACATAGATAACCATTCCGTTATTGTCTGCAACACGTACGCACATACTGACATTGTCCAGTGCCACTTTTACACGCATAGCTTCATTGGCAGTACGTTTGGCGTCAGTCACTTCGAACCCCATGCGTATCTGCATGGACTTCATCGCATAAATCAACTTGCCAACTTCGTCGTTACGTTCAACATCAATTTTGTTGAAATAGTTACCTTGGGCAATATCGTTAAGTTGTTTGCAGGCGTAACCAATTATCCGGCTAAGGTATCGCGCCAAGACAAAGCCGGTTATGGTAGCCAGAATTATGCTTATAACGATGATCGCAATGTAGGTTTGCTTTAGATGGTTGAAATTCGCTTCCGCTGCATTGTCCGAAGCTTCAAAAGCATGTGAGTAATAGTCATCCAAATCCTTAATGACCACCTTGACCGGCTCATTTAATTCACTGACTTTCTGAAGACTCAATGCTGCTGTCTTAATGTCGCCAGACTGAAGTGCAACGGACGTCGGCTCATATCCGTCCCTGACCAAATTGCTGCGTAGAACGGCAAACTTGTCCAGTAGCGGCCTGGACAGTTCAGTAGCCTCCTTTTCAAGCTTCCCTATGTTTTCGTTGTTTTTTAACTTATTCCTCCCGAATTCATCGAGTCGTTTCTTGATATTTTCCGGTGTCGGATTGATAACGGCATCCATTAGAATAATACGATCACGCTGAAGCAAGGCAACCACTTCTGCCACCAATTGCCGTGGGACTACATTGCCAGTGTAATTGGCATCCGAGTCTTCCATGGTGCTACGCAAACCACTCAAACCGGTCAAACCCAGCAACAGTAGCATCGCCACCAGAAAACCAATAAGCGTAAGCATCCGCGCATTAATGCTCATTCGGGCAAATACGTTCAGTTTTAGCAATGCATTATCTTTGACCGCTTTGCCTTCCTTTATGTACAGACTACCCTGGCGCTTTTCTTTAAATAAGCGATAAGCTGCAGCATGCGCATCAATCAGCTCGCGCGATGGTTTGCTCCGTGCCGACAAGTACCCCACCAACGAACCGTTCTCGTAAATAGGCGCAACGTTAGCCACAACCCAATAATAATCCCCGTTCTTGCGGCGATTTTTTACGATCCCCGTCCATGGCTTGCCCTGTTTGAGAGTTTGCCACAAATCGGCGAAAGCTTCTTCCGGCATATCCGGATGGCGCAGGATATTGTGTGGCTGGCCAATTAACTCATTAACGCTATAACCGGATGCTTCGACAAAATCCGGATTAGCATAGGTAATGATACCTTTGAGGTCGGTCTTCGAAACGATGGCCGAGTCTTCTCTCAATTCATATTCAACGTTCGAAACCGGGGTATTCATGCGCATGATTATTTCCCTCAAAAAGCCTGTCTTATAGGTATAGGTTAGAAATTTATCGTGAACTTTTCAGTAGTGGCAAGGCATCTCTGACCACCGTTTTAAGTTCCGCATCGCCCAATCGGGCAACGTGTTCCAACAATGCAGCACGCATGCGAGGTTCCCAAACATTCTGAATATGTGCCGCAACATCTTTGACGGCCTGCTCGCGGTCCGGCATAGCCTCAAAGAAGGCACCAATCTGGTTCGACATTTTGATCAGGTTATCAGGATTCATGAGGTGATTCCTTGCAGACGTTTTGAATGAGAATAAATTGCGCAACTGGAACCCCGCAAGAAACCGACCAGTGTCAAATTAAGTGTGTCTGCCAAACGCACGGCAGCTGCAGTCGGTGCAGACACGGCAGCCAAAATACCGTAGCCCAGCGCGGCGGCTTTCTGTACCATTTCAAAACTGGCACGACTGGTAATGAGTAACGCCCCCTCTGCTGCCGCATTGGCAGCCGCCCTTGCTCCCAAGGTCTTGTCGAGAGCATTGTGGCGACCCACATCCTCGCGTACATAAGCAATATTTCCATCTGCATCCACATGACAGGCGGCGTGAACCGCACCGGTTATTTGTTGCTCAATTTGAAATGCCGGCAACCGGCTCATTCCCTGATACAGGGCAGCCAGGTGAAAGGAGAAAACGTCCGTCACAGGTGACAAATTTCGTACCACTTGACTCAAGCTTTCCGCACCACAGAGCCCGCAACCCGTGCGCCCGGCCATGCTGCGTCGGCGCTCTTTAAGCCGGGCAAATGCGCCTCCAGAAATTTCCAGGTGTAACGTAATCCCTTCGGACGCCTGTTCAATCTCAATATCGAAAACTTCGCTGCGTCGCGCAACAATTCCTTCAGACAAAGTGAAGCCCAAAGCAAAATCCTCAAGATCCGCAGGGGTTGCCAGCATCACCGTATGGGAAATGCCGTTGTACTCCAAAGCGACCGGAATCTCTTCTGCCACCGTATCAAGACAGGGTAGCTTGCCCGGTCGCGTAACAGAAAGCTCCACATGAGATTTCATGCCGGGCCAGCTTCCGACAACAACTGGAGCTGCTTGCTATTTTCACGGGCATTTCTCTGTTGCCATTCCGAAGGGTGATCGACACTCACCAGCTGTACCGCAGTCACCTTGTATTCTGGACAATTAGTCGCCCAGTCTGAATTATCTGTTGTAATCACGTTGGCACCGGACTGAGGAAAATGGAAGGTGGTATAAACCACACCGGGCTGCACACGCTCGGTCACCGATGCACGTAGCACTGTCTCTCCCGCACGCGACTGAACGCCAACCCAACTGCCTTCAACGATTCCCCGCTCTTCGGCATCATGGGGATGAATCTCCAGCAAATCCTCATCGTAGAAACGTACATTCTCGGTACGCCGCGTCTGGGCCCCCACGTTGTATTGTGAAAGTACCCGCCCGGTAGTCAACAGTAATGGAAACTTTCGTGTCACCTTTTCATCGGTCGGCACATATTGGGTAATCAGAAAGCGCCCCTTGCCGCGCACAAATTCGTCCACATGCATGGTCGGAGTGCCTTCCGGGGCCTGATCATTACACGGCCATTGCAGGCTGCCTGTCCGGTCGAGTTTGTCATACGTTACTCCGGCAAAGGTCGGGGTCAAACGGGCAATTTCTTCCATGATTTGTGAGGGATGATCGTAGTGCATGGCATAGCCCAATGCGTTGGCAAGCCCTATCGTTACTTCCCAGTCGCTCTTTCCGGCCAAGGGCGGCATCACTTTGCGAACCCGTGAAATACGCCGCTCGGCATTCGTAAAGGTCCCGTCTTTTTCAAGGAAAGAAGCGCCGGGCAAGAAAATGTGCGCATACTTGGCGGTTTCATTGAGAAACAAATCCTGTACCACGACGCACTCCATCTGCGCCAGCGCAGCCTGAACGTGCTGAGTATTCGGATCAGACTGCACCGGATCTTCACCCTGACAATACAGCCCACGGAAACTACCATCGAGCGCTGCTTCCAGCATATTGGGGATACGCAAGCCCGGCTCGGACTGGAGTGTTACCTTCCATGCCTGTTCAAATAACTGGCGCGTCGCTTTATCCGAAACATGGCGATAGCCGGGTAGCTCGTGCGGGAAACTGCCCATATCACAGGAGCCCTGCACATTGTTTTGCCCACGCAACGGATTTACGCCCACGCCCTCGCGCCCGATGTTGCCGGTGGCCATGGCGAGATTGGCAATGGCAATCACCGTGGTCGAGCCTTGGGAATGTTCCGTCACACCGAGACCATAGTAAATTGCGGCGTTGCCCCCGGTTGCATAGAGTCGCGCGGCAGCACGCATTTCGCTGGCTGGCACGCCTGTCGCTGCTTCCATGGCTTCCGGTGAATTGGCAGCACGGGCAACGAACTCGCGCCAATCCTTAAAAGCCTGAGTCTCGCAACGTTCAGCTATAAAGGACTCTGCCAGCAATCCTTCGCTCACAATCACATGCGCCAGCGCCGTCAGCACCGCCACATTGGTTCCGGGCTTGAGTTTGAGATGATGATTCGCGTGCACATGAGGCGAGTCCACCAAATCGATGGTGCGGGGATCAATCACAATTAATTTGGCGCCTTGTCTTAACCGTCGTCTGAGACGTGAAGCAAAAACCGGATGCCCCTCACTGGGATTGGCACCAATTACCAGAATAACATCGGCTTTTTCAACTGACTTGAAAGTCTGCGTCCCTGCCGATTCTCCCAGCGTTTGTTTGAGACCGTATCCCGTGGGGGAGTGGCAGACTCGGGCGCAGGTATCCACATTATTGTTGCCGAAAGCGGTACGCACCAGTTTTTGCACCAGATAGTCTTCCTCGTTGGTGCACCGGCTTGAAACCAGCGCACCAATCGAGTTCTGGCCGTATTTATTTTGAATGCGACGAAACTCCGAGGCCGCATAAATGAATGCCTCGTCCCACGACACCTCGCGCCAGGGATCACTGACTTTCGAACGAATCATCGGCTTGGTAATGCGATCCGGGTGCGTGGCATACCCCCAGGCAAAGCGTCCTTTGACACAAGCATGCCCCTCATTGGCCTTGCCTTCTTTCCACGGCACCATGCGCACGACTTCCGTGCCCTTCATCTCGGCGCGAAACCCGCAACCGACCCCGCAATAGGCACAGGTCGTCGTCACCGAATGCTCGGCTTGACCTTTTTCGATTACCGAATTTTCGATCAACGTGGCGGTCGGACAAGCATTAACGCAGGCGCCGCAGGATACGCAATCCGAATCCATGAAACTGTCGCCCTGCCCTGCCGTCACCCGCGATTCAAAACCGCGTCCGGTGATGGTCAGGGCGAAAGTGCCTTGCTGTTCTTCACACGCACGCACACAACGATTACACACAATACATTTGGCGGGATCGTAGGTGAAATAGGGATTGGATTCATCTTTTTTGACATTGGTAAAATGATTGGCACCTGCCATCCCATAACGTACCTCGCGAAGCCCGACCACACCGGCCATGGTTTGCAGTTCGCAGTTACCGTTGGCCGCGCAGGTTAAGCAATCCAGAGGATGGTCGGAAATATACAACTCCATCACGTTGCGTCTGAGATCAGCCAGCTTCGGCGATTGCGTGCGTATTTTCATACCGTTTTCGGCAGGCGTGGTGCAGGAAGACGGATACCCGCGCCGACCTTCGATTTCAACCAGACATAAACGGCAGGAACCGAACGGTTCCAGTGTATCGGTCGCGCACAGTTTGGGAATCATCACTCCGGCCTCAACCGCTGCGCGCATCACGGAAGTACCCGCCGGTACCGTCACTGCCACACCATCAATTTTCAAAGTCACCTTGCTGTCAGCAACCACTTCCGGTGTCCCATAGTCAATGTCGTTCATTGAAAATCCTCCGGAAAGTGATTGAGCGCCGACAACACAGGATACGGCGTCATGCTCCCCATGGCACACATCGAACCATAAGTCATGGTGTCGCAGAGATCACGCAGCAGGGGAATTTGTTCACTCTGCCCCGCACGGATACGATCGATAAGCTCGACTCCTCGCGTGGAACCGATGCGGCACGGCGTGCATTTTCCACAGGATTCCAGCGCACAGAATTTCATTGCATAGCGGGCTTGTTTGGCCATATCCACAGTGTCGTCAAAAGCCACAATTCCACCATGACCGAGCACAGCTCCCACAGCGGCAAAAGCTTCGTAATCGAGCACCGCATCAAACTGCGTCTCAGGCAAATAGGCTCCCAACGGCCCCCCCACCTGAACCGCTCTTAGAGGTTTGCCGGAACGCGAACCACCGCCGTAGTCAACCAGCAACTCCCGTAACGTCAGGCCAAACGGCACCTCGACCAGCCCACCGTATTTAATATTTCCGGCCAGTTGAAAAGGCAAGGTCCCGCGTGATCGCCCCACTCCCAAATCACGATAAAACGACGCACCCCGTGCAAGAATGTCCGGTACGCTGGCAAGCGTGATGACGTTATTGATCACTGTGGGTTGACCGAACAGACCCGATATGGCCGGCAACGGTGGTTTGCTGCGGACGATGCCCCGCTTGCCTTCTATACTTTCCAGCAAAGCCGTTTCTTCGCCGCACACATAAGCGCCCGCTGCCTGACGCACTTCAATATGAAATTCGCCCAGCCAGTCTCCTGCCGCAGCCAGTGCGGCATTCAATGTGGCTATGGCATGGGGATATTCGGAACGAACATAGATATAACCTTGGTTAGCCCCAACGGCAAGTCCTGCAATCGCCATTCCCTCAATCAAACAATAAGGATCACCCTCCATTTGCATGCGATCTGAAAACGTACCCGAATCGCCCTCGTCAGCGTTGCACACAATATATTTTTGCGTGGATGCGGTTTCAAGAACGGTCTTCCATTTGATACCGGTCGGGAAAGCGGCACCACCCCGTCCACGCAGGCCGGAATCGGTAATCGCACGCACAATATCAGCCGGAGTCATCGTACGGGCAATGTCCAGCCCCTTGCCCCCGCCATGAGCTTGATAGTCGGCCAGCGAACGCGGATCAATCAACCCGACGCGGCGAAACGTGACACGCTGCTGCTTCGCAAGGTACGGAAGAGATTCAATATTACCCAAGCGTAAGGGATGATCTCCACCTGTGGTAAAACTTGATTTAAACAAACCCGGCACATCGGCTACCATCACCGGCCCATAGGCAATACGCCCTTGTGCAGTCACGACTTCAACCAGCGGCTCGAGCCAAAAAAGTCCCCTTGAGCCATTGCGTACCAGTTTAATTTCCAATCCGCGTTTAACTGACTCCGCAGAAATTGCAACAGCCACTTCATCGGCCCCCAGTGCCAGCGCGGCAGCATCGCAGGGAACGTAGACAATGATCGTCATGAACGTTCTCCCAAGGCATCGATCAGCGCATCAAATTTTTCGGGGGTTACCTTTGCATGCAGCTTCGTTTCATCAATCTGCATGGCAGGGCCAATTGCGCACAGCCCCAGACAGTAAACAGGCTCCAAAGTGGTATTGCTGTCCTGTAATTTTTCTTTGGCATACTCTGCCAGTGTTTCTCCCCCGACAGACTGGCAAGCTTCCGCACAACAGATACGCACCACATGTTTTCCCGGGGGAGTCCGGCGAAAGTGGTGGTAATAAGTAATCACGCCATGGACTTCGGCACGTGACAGATTAAGCTGTTTGGCAATCAGTGGCACCACTTCATCGGGCACGTAACCGAACGCATGTTGAATCTCATGCAGGATGGGCAACAATGCGCCGGAGCAATGCTGATGATTTGCAAAAATCGCATTTAACGTAGGTACCATGACGGAATCCTATGGAATTATTTAAACAACACTGCCGCCTTCTGCAACGTCATCCAAATTCCCCAGCCGAGCGGTATCCAAATCACCGCCCACGCCAGTAAAACTTTCCAGCTGTGAGTAACCTCCTGAGCCAAAGCGCCGACATCCGCAACAAAATGTTGATGCGTCTCATGGGCCAACTCGTCCTCTTTCTTCAGCTCTTCCGGCATCATATAGTGCTGCTCGGCCACTGACTTAACCAGCCAGTTGCAGACAAACCCCAGCACCAACAGTCCGGCGAGAATGTACATGGTAAATGAATAGGCTTCAGCTTTCGGAACGCCATGATCGAGCTGATATTCACGAATATAATTCACCAATACTGGCCCCAACACTCCGGCTGTCGACCAGGCTGTCAGCAAACGACCATGAATCGCCCCGACCATTTTAGTACCGAACATATCCGCCAGATAGGCTGGAACCGTAGCAAACCCCCCCCCATACATCGACAGGATGATGCAGAAAAAAGCCACAAATAAAGCCAGATTTCCTGCAGCAGCCGTGGTCGGAATCGCCGCGTATAGTGAGCATCCCAGCAGGAAAAAAATAGAATAGGTCAGTTTGCGCCCGAGCTTGTCGGAAAGCGAAGCCCAGAAAAAACGCCCTCCGATATTGAACAACGATAACAAACCGGTAAAGCCGGCAGCGATCGCGGCGATTTGTCCTTTCTGGGCGGGATTTAAATCGTTGAATGCCAGATCAACGCCAATCAGCTTGCCGCCAAACACTTCCTGCAGCAATGGGGAAGCCATTCCGATAATGCCAATACCGGCGGTCACATTCAGACACAAAACACCCCACACCAGCCAGAATTGCGGTGTTTTCCACGCCACGTCCAGATGTACGTGACGGTCGGTAATCATGCTCTTGGTGATCGGCTCTGCCGGAGGTTCCCAACCGGCGGGTTTCCAATTCGTGGCTGGCACTCGGTAGCCCAAAGCACCGGCCATCATAAACACGAAATAAATCGCGGCAAGGGTAACAAAAGTCTCCCACACACCCACCGAAGTGGGGGTTGCATAATATTTCATCAAA
>Ga0316223_1001776_pt1 | contig 19183 bp, 13 predicted proteins | sample TBH18009metaG_FD_206007 | JGI IMG/M metagenome (GOLD analysis project Ga0316223, IMG submission 206007) | Freshwater microbial communities from Trout Bog Lake, Wisconsin, USA - TBH18009 | ecosystem: Environmental > Aquatic > Freshwater > Lake > Hypolimnion/Profundal zone | place: USA: Wisconsin...
TTCCAACTCACAAGATGACACTTTGAGATCTATGAAGAACTTATATTACCGAATAGGCAGAATCGTTTTCATTGTTGCGCTGCTGGGTGCTTATCCGGTGAAGGCCGCCGATAAGAAGGCGGACGAGCTTCACATGAAAGCGGAGGACATGCCCTCCGACCTGAAGGTAGTCAACGACATTGTCTATAAGCAGGCAGGTGAACAGAAGCTCGTAATGATGCTGTTTGCGCCGGAGGTGAAGAGAAAGGGTGGGTCTCCACTGGTTGTTTATATCCATGGCGGGGGGTGGACAGGCGGAGACCGATACAAGGTCCTTCGCCCCCACATCTTTAACGTCTTGCGTGGGTTGAACAAGAAGGGGGTGACCTGTGCGAGCATCGATTACCGGCTTGCAAAACCCGGGATGGCGACCGTTATGGATAGTGTCGCCGACTGCAAGGATGCCTTGCGTTTCCTTGTGAACAACGCCGAGCGCTACGGTATCGACCCGGAACGCATCGCCGTTTTCGGGGAATCGGCGGGGGGGCATCTCTGCCTTGTCACCGCACTTGGCGACGAAAAGAACTATCCCTGTGACCGAACCATCGCTGGTTCGCCTGTGAATGTTCGGTGTGTTGCCGCGTTTTATCCCCGGGTTTCTTTTTCCGATCCCGAACTGCTGGCGACGCAAAGGTTTTCGTTGGAGAGAGTCCGGAAAGACTTGGAGAGAATTCTTGGCGGCCCCTTGGAGGAGAAAAGCGAAACGATCAGGACACTCAGTCCCATCCAGCTTCTCCGCGCCGACAGCCCGGCCATTTTTATTGCACACGGGGACAACGATGATGTCCTGCCCGTCAGCAACGCGATCAAAATGCGGGATGCCTGCCTGGCAGAGGGCGTCCGCGTCGAATGCATAATTTGCAAAGGTGCGAAACATTGCTTTGACGGCAAAGAGAATAATCCCTCTGACGAAGAAGTCGTGCGCCGGACCGTCGCTTTCTTTCTGATGAATCTCAAAGTTACCGAATAGAACGAAGCCGGAAACTATGAATAAAACCACGCATATTCGTTTTTTGTATCTGGTTGCCCTTGCGAGTTGTCTTTTTGCGACCTCTCTTCAAGCCGCTTATCTCCTCTGGAAAAAAACGGGCGACCCCGCCTGCAAGACTGATGCCCTCGACTACTTCTCCAAATCCCTCTCCGATCCCAAGTTCGATCTCAAGAGCTTTTGCCAAGAGCGTTTCCGTGACCACCGCTCCCGACGACGTTGTGGAGGCGTGCGTTCAGTTGGCTTCCCACGCCGCAGTGATCCAGATTGGCGAGAAGGGCTGGTCTGTGACCCGTCAGCAGCACGATGAAATAGTCATAAGCACTGATGGCGGCATCCAGCAACAAGCCGCACAGGTGCCGCGCATGAAGCGCACCCATTTTTTCAGCCCATCGACGTTTACCAGCGAACACCAACCATGATCCAACCAGAACCAACAACCGCCTTCGGTCAAGCAGTTGCCGCCACAGCCACCCCATCCAACGCCCAGCGCGCCTGGCAGGAATTGGGTTACGGCATGTTCATCCATTTCGGCCCGAACACCTTCGCAGGCAAAGCGTGGGGCGACGGAAAGCTGCCGCCGGAGGCATTCAACCCGAGCCACTTGGACCCGCGTCAATGGGCCGATGTCGCCGCCGATGCCGGCATGAAGTACGCAGTCCTCACCACCAAACACCACGACGGCTTTTGTTTGTGGCCAAGCAGGCACACGGAATACTCTATAAAAAACGCGCCGGGTCGGCGCGATGTCGTGCGCGCCTTTGTCGATGCCTTCCGCGCGACCGGCATGAAAGTGGGGTTGTACTACTCTCTATGGGACGTGAATTTCGCCGAATACGAGAATGACGCAGCCTATGCGGCGTACATGCAGGCCCAAATCCGCGAACTGCTTACAGAGTACGGCCCGATTCTGGAACTCTGGTTCGATGGCGGCTGGGACAAAGAGTTCCCCACGCGCGAGTGGTCGTGGAACGACTCGTATCGTGAAAGCGTGCCCGCGGATGTTTTGCGCGGAGGACGCTGGCACTGGCGGGAACTCTACGATCTTGCGCACGCGCTTCAGCCCGAGTGCCTGGTCATCAACAACTCCAGCAGCGACCGCCCCGGCATTCCGCGCTACCTCCCGGTCGACGTGCGCACGAGCGAGCATTACGACTTCGTTTGGAACGACCGGATACACCAAGCCCATACGGAGCCCTTGTTCAAGGACGACGATGGAAAAAGCGTCTATCTGCCGCTGGAATTCACCACGAGCTTGAATCTCGACTGGTTTTACATTCCGAACAAGCATGTGCTTCATCCATCGGTGGCAACCATCTGCGACTGGCACACCCGCGCCCGTCAATGTGGGGCAAACCTGCTTCTCAACGTTGGCCCCGACACGAGGGGACTGGTGCCGGAGTATCACCGACTCTTCCTGAAGGAAGCCGGGCGGAGACTGGCACTCTGAGAGTTGCGTGCGAAAGGAACAGTTTTTCGGAGTTGGTTTTCATGCGTCGATGTTGGCAGCGTGGAGGCAAGCATTCCGGCAGATTCCGGCAGTGAGTGTGGCTCTTCGCACGAGGTTCTCAAGTGCTTTTCCCGGTGGGTGACGGTATATTCGGACGTAACCACGACATGGCGGTCAAGGAATTCATCGTCAGACCTCCTGACCTCTTCTGGAAAGAACGGCCGAATTGAAGAATGAAAATGAGCCCAACGCTGGCGCGGTCCGAAATGGATGCCCAAAAAACGGCAGAGGAGGCTCGTGGACAGCGGTGAAGTGCCCTTTCCATTACCCACAAAACGGAAGCCGAGCACGGAAACCGGAGCGGCCCATATTATTTGTCATCCTGAGCTTGCGAAGGATCTCACGGCAGGCCAGCCGGCGTTAGGTCACCATTCACCGTTCTCGGAGCTGACAGCGCCGCTCGATGAGCCGTCCGTCCCGAGTACGTGCCGACTGAAACGAACGTCGCGATCGCCTCGTGAGATCCTTCGCAGGCTCAGGATGACAACGTTCGGGGCTCCGTTCTCACTCCTGCGCCCGATTTGCAAACTAGTGAGTAATGAAAAGGAATCTCCACCGCTTTCGAAGCGATTGGTCTCAGGAATTACCCAAAGTGTTTCCTACGCCCATCGACTCGTCGCTGTGGAGGCAAACAGGCCTCGCCGCAGTCCTATAACACGCTGGCGCGACCACAACGCGCCACGGCTTCGCAGCTCCGAATGGTCTCACGTCCATTCCAGGTTGAGGTCAGGAGGTCTGAGCATTGCGATGGAACGCCGCCACGCCATCGGGCGCGGCTCCCTGATCGTGCTCGACTGGATCTGCGAGACCGGTGTGCCCACCTACGAGCAGCGCCGCGATTTCCTCTCTACATTCATTGAAACCGAGCGGCTATCCCTCGGTGAATGGCCCTCGTTTCCTAAAAACGCAGTCCTGACCCCGCCGTCCATCCGCGACAACGGCACCGCCGCGCTGGCGTTCTACCGGGGCGCAGGAGTGAGAACGGAGCCCCGACGTTGTCATCCTGAGCCTGCGAAGGATCTCACGAGGCGATCGCGACGTTCGTTTCAGTCGGCACGTAATCGGGACGGACGGCTCATCGGGCGGCGCTGTCAGCTCCGAGAACGGTGAATGGTGACCTAACGCCGGCTGGCATGCCGTGAGATTCCTTCGACAGACTCAGGACAGGCTCTTCGCAAGCTCAGGATGACAAATAATATGGGCCGCTCCGGTTTCCGTGCTCGGCTTCCAGTTTGTGGGACTCAAGCGGTTCAATCTCGCGGGAATCGCCACCAGTGCGCCCGCTGCCAAGGCAGCCAAGGTTTATCCGGTGCTGCCCGAATTTCGCGCTTTACACTTTTTCTTGCCCCCCCAAACGAAGGCTCGAAGCCCCGCCGAGTTGCCCCGCCGTAGTGAAGACCTAAGCGCATCGATCAAGCAACCGTGCGCCCCGGCGGCCCGCCACCCCCTCCAGTTGCGAAGGTCGGATTAGGGCCTGTTTTTCCAATACATCGCCTTAAGCGGGTGCTCGTCCAACAGGTTGGCTTGAATGCCCCCGAGGCGGTTGGCGTCATAGAACTGGATGCCGACGTAAAAGTACAGGGGGCAAATCGGGGCCTGGTCGGAAATCAGCAGGCGTTCGGCCTGGCGGAAAACCTCGAACCGGCGTCCGCGGTCGAGTTCCCGTCCGGCCTGGGCGATGAGCGCGTCGTATTTGGGAACTCCCCAGCCAGTGCGGTTGTTGCCGTCGCCGGTGACGAACATGCTCAGGAAGGTGTTGGGATCGTTGTAGTCGCCCACCCAGCTTGACCGGCAAATGTCGAAGTCGAGGCTGCTCATGGAGCGCAAATACACCTTCCATTCCTGCCGCTGGAGTTCGACGGTCACTCCAAGATCCCGCCTGAACATCCCCTGCAACTCGACGGCAATTCCCTCGTTCAGTTCCCCCTCGCTGTAAAGGTAGGTGATGCGGGGGAATCCGCGACCGCCGGGATAACCCGCCTCGGCCAGCAGCGCCTGGGCGCGTTTCACGTCGCGAACGGGACCGGGAGGCGGTTCGTAGCCGCCGGCTCCGGGCGGGACCAGGCTGGATGCGGGCTTCTCGCCGGCTCGCGTGATCTTTTCCACCAGCAACGGCTTGTCGATGACCAGCCCAAAGGCGCGGCGCACCCGCGCATCGTTGAATGGCGGCCGGACGCAGTTGAACCGCAAGAAATAGGTCCCGAGGAACGGCGCCGAGTGAAAATCGGGGCGTTTGCGGAGCTCGTCGAGCAACTGATTGGGCACCAGGCCTTTGTCCATCATCAGGTCGGCCTGGCCGGCTGCGTAGAAATTGAAGGCGGTGGTGGCTTTGCTGATCGGGAGAATATCCACGCTCTTCATCGCCACGCGGTCCCGGTTCCAGTAGAACGGATTTCGCACGAGGCGAATGCGGTCGTTGATCCGCCACTCGCTCAGGACGAAGGCCCCATTGCCGACGAGTTTGCCGGGCTTGGTCCACTCGTCGCCGAACGTGCGAACCGTGGGGAGATGAACGGGCATCAGGGTGACAAACGCGCACAGGTCGAGGAAGAACGACGTTGGGTTTTCCAACGTGACGACCAGGGTGGAGGCATCGGGAGCGCGCACGCCCACTTTGTCGAAATCGGTGAGTTTGCCCTCGTTGAACGCGCGCCCGTTTTGCACGTAATAAAGCTGCGAGGCATATTCGGAGCCGGTCTCCGGCGCGAGGGTGCGCTGCCAGGAGCGGACGAAGTCGTCGGCGGTAACCGGTTCGCCGTTGCTCCAACGGGCCGTCGGGCGGAGGTGGAACGTATAGACGCGCCCGTCCGGGCTGATATCCCAGCGTTCCGCCACTCCGGGGACCGCCTGTGCGGCTTCGTTGAAGGTCGTAAGCCCCTCGAACAGCGCGCCGGCAATGCGTCCTTCGGGCTGCCCGGTGATCAAGGAGGGGTCGAGAGTCTCCGGCTCCGCGCCGTTGAGGAAGACGAGGTCTGCGCGGGGCGAGAGCCGTCCGCAGCCGGCGAGCATGAACAGCGTCAGCAGGGCGCCGAGACGAAGGAACATATAAGTCCTGTAGGGCTTATAGGGCATATAAACCCTATAAAGGTGGCCCGGAAGCGCTGAAACGTGTGCCCCGACTATCGGTTGGTGCCCGTTGCCGCCGGGGCTGCCGCTGTCGGCGCAGGTGCAGCAGTTGAAGGCGCGGGTGTTGCCGTCGGCGCAGGCGCGGCAGGCGCGGCAGGCGCGGGTGTTGCCGTTGGAGCGGGCGCGGCAGCGGCAGGCGTTGCCGTTGGAGCGGGCGCCGCAGCGGCAGGCGCGGCAGTTGGACCGGGCTTGGCAACGCCGGGCGCGGGAGCCTCGTTGGCCTTTTGCGGTTTCAAAGCTTCCTGGGCGACCTTGTCGACGTTAACCACGTTTTCTTTCGAGTCGGCCTTGTTCCCCTTCTTTGCCGCGGTGGAAATGGCCTTTTGCAATTCTTGGACCAGCTTCTCTTGAGCCTTCTTATCCTCGGCCGTCGCTGCGGAAGAACCCGACTTGGCCAGCGCCGCCGAACCGGACTTGGCCGGCGCGGGAGTGGCGGTCGCCACCACGCGAGGTGCGCTCAGAAGCTTCTTCTTGATGTCGCTGGGCTGCGATGAGTTCCGGGCGTAGAGAACCGACAGCAGCAGCGTGAGGCCAAAGAAAATGCCGCCGAGCCAGCGCGTAAAGCTGGCAAGCACGTTGCTGGTTTGCGCCCCGAAAAGATCGGCGGTCATGCCGCCGCCGAAAGCAGCGCCGAGACCCTCGTTCTTGGGCCGTTGCATAAGCGTCACGAAAATGATCAGGATCGAAACGATCACGTGAAGCACCAGCAGAATGTTAATGAATATTGACATAAACGGGGCGTGGAATATGAGGGGGCCACGCATGGTTGTAAAGGACTCTTTTCGATAGATTTTCCCGGGGGGCGCACTTTCCGGTTGTGTTTGCCCCCGGCACTGGCGCATCGTCGCGCTTCTTTTTCGATGACGCAACCCAATTCAGTCCTCAAACCCACCGGCGCACCCCTCGCCGCGCGGGGAGCATTGCCGTTGGTCCTCCTCTGCGGGGTTCTTTCGCTGGGGCTGTATCTGCTGCTGCCGGGATTTTTCGCCCGGCTGACTTCCGCGGAGCCGAGTTTTGTTTTTCAGGCGTTTCCGTGGTTGAAGGCCGTTACGCGGGCCACCCTCGAACCGATCCGCGGCCGGCCCGACAACCTGCATGCCTCGGCGCCCTACATGCTGTGCTTCGGGGCTTTGTTCGCCATTTATGCGACGATGTTGTATTGGGCGAAGGGGAGCCGTTCGGTGCGCGTTCAGACGGTGGTGTTTGCTTTTGGCGCACTTTTCCTCGGGGCGTTTCTGTTCTCGCCGACAATGCTGTCCACGGACGTCTTCGCATACGCGTTTTACGGGCGCCTGGTGTCGGTTTACGGAGCGGACGCTTTTTCGGCCACCGCGTCATTCGACCCATCGGACCCCTTCTATCGCCTCTACGGTCACAATTATTTCGGGTCGGTTTACGGTCCGCTCTGGACGCTCCTTTCAGCAGGCATCACCCGGCTGACGGGTGAGCGGGTCGGATTGACGGTCTTCATGTTCCGGCTGCTGGCGGCAGCCTCGATTCTCGCCGGCGCCGGGTCGCTGTGGGCTACATTGCGCCGGCGATCCCCGGAGCACGCCACGCAGGGGCTGATCCTCTTTTTGTGGAACCCGCTGGTCATCATGGAAACGGCGGGAAACTGCCACAACGACGCGACCCTGGTGGCGCTGCTGCTGCTGGGCGTTTGGCTGCACGCGCGGGGCTGGCGCGCGGGGGCATTGGTGGCGCTCGCCCTCGGTGCGCTGGTCAAGGCCATCGCCGCGCCGCTCGTGCTGCTTTATGCGTGGATGGTTCTTCGGGAATCGACGCTCTGGCGGGAACGCCTGCTGTTTACGGCCCGGGCCGGAGCGGGCGTGGCACTTTCCGCAGTCCTGATTTTCCACCTGGCCAATGCGAAAAGCACCCCGCCGGTCGCGAAGCTTTCCAGCGCGCCCGATTTTTACCTGAACAACTTCCACGAGATTCTTTTCAACCAACTGCGCCGGTTGCTGGGCGAAGATGCGGAATCGGTGGCCAAACCGGTGATTTTTTGCAGCTGGTGGATGCGCGCCCAGGCAGACTCGGTCCTTCGGTCGGGACCGGCGCAAGACGCCCCCGCGTTGCGCAACATCAAGAAAGGAGAAAAGGTGCTGGTCATCGCCCCGCAGTTCTCCGACTGGCTGCGAGTTTACGATCCGGCAGCCCGATGCCGGGGGTACGTGCTGGACGACTCGCTCGAACCGCTCCAGGAAATGCCTCATCCGGCGCCCGATGCCGAAGCCGAGAGTCTGGAGATCCCGCCGATCGAGTTGCCCACGGTGGCCTTGGCAAACCGCATTATCCGCACCACGATGCCGGCGTTGTTTGCGGCCTTCGTGTTGTTGGCAGCCTGGAAGACGACGAATTTCGACCGGTATCTTATTTGGGGTTGCGCGGTGTTGGCGGCCATTTACATGACCGTGGCCACGCAGATTTGGCCGTGGTACGGCATCTGGACGCTTGCGTTCGGAGCGCTGAAGCCCGCAAATGCCCCGGCCCGTCTCGCGGTGCTGCTCTCCGCCGGGATGCCCACGCTCTACGCCCTGATCGGTTTCGGCATGAGCCGCTACGACGGCATTTACGCGATGCGCTCCATCCCGGCCATCGTTATTCCGGTCGTTGTGTGGCTGGTATCGGAAGTGGCGCGAAATTCTGATTGGCGCCGCTGGATTTAGATTGGCAACCGGGGTATCGTCGCAACGATTTGATCGAAATTGCCGGCATTTTGGCCGAGCAGCAGAACTCTCGTGACCCAATTTGTCCGAAAACTTGGCAACCGGCTGCGCAGGCTCAAGCCCGCGTGGGGGCCGCTCATGCACCGTTTGCGCAGCAGCGGACGGACGCTCGCGCGCCGGGCCATGCGCAAGCCGCGGACGGTGACCGAAGGGCCGAATCTGCTCCCGCTGCTCATCCAGGTGCTGGCGGCGTTCACCAAGGTCGATGGCAAGATCATCGAGGAGGAAATCGACTCCTCGCTCGGGTTCCTGCGCTACGATTATCCGGAGGCGGTCTATTCCGAGCTGCGCCGGCTCTTCCGCCAGGCGCTCAACGAGCAGCAGGATCTCATGGCGATGGGCCTGAAGCTCTCCGCGCAATTGAGCGACGACCGCAAGATCATGCTCGGCGTGCAGCTTTACGATCTCATCGCCAAGGCCGATCTCAACAACAACGAACAGCTCGTCAACTTCTACGCTTTCATGTCCCAGCTCGGCATGGCGGCGCAGGCCATCGACATCGTTTACCAGCTCAACGCCACCGACAGCGCCGACACGAGCATCTACCAGCGGGGCGCTTCGCCGCTCGAATCGCTCTGCTTCAGCCACGGCGATCAGTGCGATGTCTCGCTCGGCGGCCTCGAAGCGGGCGAGCGCCTGATGGCGTTCCGCTATCACGACCTCATCCTTTTCAAAAACCAGACGCAACGCCCGGTGGTCGTGCGCGGCCGCCCGCTGGTGCGCGGCGAGTTCTGCCGGGTGTATTCCGGCCAGCGCATCGTCATCGGCGAACAGGTGCTCACCTACGAGGATCTGGTCTGGTATTTCAACGCGAAAAAGAACGTCGTCGTTTACAACGTTTACCTCGCCATCGACCCTGATGACGAAGTGGAAATCGGGCGGGTTCGCACGAGGGAGTCGTGCCTGGAGGTGAAATTCGGCCTGAAGGTGCAGGTCAAGGCGCTCAAGAACGTCGAGGCGAAACTCAACGGCGTGGTGCTCAAGGCCGGCGCGACCGCGGAGGGGACGCTCGAAGAGAGCATCCATTTCAAGAACGGCTCCGAGTTGCCGCTGGCCGATCTCCGGCGCAGAGCCCGCGCGCTGGGCCGGCGATTCCAGCTCAAGGCCCACAAAAACGAGTATCTGGTCTCGAATAATCCGGGCATGCTGGAGGAGGATGACATTCTGCTCTCGCCGGGAACGGGCGGGGAAGTGCTCCTGCGAATTCAGTGCGATTACGAAAACCTGGTGGGCCGCCTCGATGTTCTCCAGGCGGATCGCCCGATTCTGATCGGGGACGCACCGGTTCGCGGGTCCGCGGCGATCGCCGACGGCGACCGCATTCAGATCGACACCGGGCAGGTGCTGCGGTGCGATTTCTCCGAGCGGATCGTCGAGGAGGAACGCAACCTCATATCGTCGCTGGAGCTGCGCGACCTGGCGCATCGCTTCAGCGCGAACGAGACGGCCCTCGACAGTATTTCCTTTGGCGTAAACCGCGGGGAAATGGTGTGCGTCATGGGCGCCAGCGGCTCGGGGAAATCGACGTTGCTGCGCGTGCTCGCGGGGCAGCTCCGTCCGGCAAACGGCGAGGTGTTGCTCAATAGCGCGTCGCTGTATGACGATGTCGAGAAGCTCAAGCAGCATGTCGCTTACATCCCGCAGGACGACGCTTTCGACGAGCACCTTACCATCGCGGAAAACCTCAGCTTTGCCGCGGCCATCCGCTCGCCTTATCTTTCGGCGCGCGCCCGGTTGCGGCGCATCGATACGAAGCTGGTCGAACTCGGCCTGAGCGAGCGCAGGGATTCGATCGTGGGGTCGCCCATTAAGAAGATCCTTTCCGGCGGCGAGCGAAAGCGGCTCAATATTGGGTTGGACATGATCGGCAGCGCGGACGTGTTCTTGTTCGATGAACCGACCAGCGGCCTTTCCTCCAAGGACGCCGAGCACGTGGTGGAAATCATCCGGTCGATGGCGCACAACAAGATCGTGCTGGTGACCATCCACCAGCCGGCCTCGAAATTGTTCCAGATGTTCAGCAAGGCGATGCTGCTGGACAAGGGCGGCAAGCTGGTCTTCTTCGGCACCCCGCACGAGATGCTGGAATATTTCGCCCAGGCCGAACACGAGCAGCATTTCGGCACCGAACTGGGCGGCTGTCCGGCCTGCGGCACCACCCGCCCGGAGTTCATCTTCGACGTGCTCGAAACGCCGTTGCGCGATCTCTCCGGGGATATCATTTACGAGGAGAACAACCAGGGGCAGCTTGTGCCCGCCCGCCGTTATTCGCCGGACTTCTGGCGGGACAAATACGAATCGTTCCGGCTCTTGCAAGATGTCCGCCAGGTGGCCGTGCGCAATCCGGTTCCGCCGCCGCCAACACCGCCGCCGGCATCGGCGGCCCCGTCCGACATCGTCGCGGCGGCGCCGACTCGAAAACGCGAACCGGTCCGGTGGCGCGATGAGTGGATCCAGTTCCAGACGCTGGTGCGCCGCGCGTTCCTGAGCAAGATGCGCAACCGCGCCAACCTGTTGACGACCATCGTCGAAGCGCCTCTGCTGGCGGCCCTCATCGCTTCGGTGCTGCTCTACTCCGAGAGCGGCGCTTACGACTTCGCCAGCGCGTATCACATCCCCACCTACCTCTTTCTTGCCCTGATCGTGGCGATGTTCCTCGGCCTGACCAACTCCGCCGACGACATCATCCGCGACCGGGCGACGCTCCAGCGGGAACGCAATCTGAACGTGCGGTTGCCCTACTATATCGCCGCCAAAGCGCTGACGCTCTCACTCTTCGCCGCCATCCAGTGCGCCATGTTTACCCTGATCGGCAACGCCATCCTGGAAATCCGCGGCATGTTCTGGATTTATTTCGCCTTCAATTTCATCACGGCGTTCACCGGGATCTCGATGGGGCTCTTTATTTCGTCGCTGGTGGCCGACGGCAAGACCGCCGCCAACATCGTCCCGCTCATTCTCATCCCGCAGATCATCCTCGGGGGCGCCCTGATCAAGTATGAGGAAATGAACCGGAACCTCGATTTTATTTACACGATCAACCGGTGGTTCAGCACGCATCCCGACCGCGCGCAAAACAAGAACGAGAGCGCGTTGCAAGTGCCCATCGTGTGCGAGTTCATGCCGATGCGCTGGAGCTACGAGGCGCTGGTGGTGGCCCAGGCAAAGCTCAATCCGCTGACCAGCCGCCAGGACGCCCTCCAGCGCCGGATCGACTCGCTGGTGGCGCAGCAAAAACGCAAACCTCTCAAGCCCGCACAAAATGAACGGCTCGACGACCTCAAGGACACCCTGGCGATTCTTTCCGGACTCGAGGGAGTCGACCCGCCCGAGGTCGCCAGACGCCTGCGGCGCGTCGACGCGGTTCTCGAGGGCAAAGCGCTCGACCCGAAGTTTTTCCGGGGGACCGATCCCACGGTGTCGGCGGAACGGCTCTACGTCAACCAGAAGGTGGCCGACCTGGTTGCCAAGGCCGAAAGCGAGCAGCGCGATTACCGGCGACTCCAGCGCATCAACGTCTTCTTCGGGCCGGACAAGTTCTTTAACATCAGGATCGGTTCGACGGTGTGGAGTTGTCACGTCAGCGTGCTTTACGTCAACACCGTGGTGCTGCTGGTCTTCGGCTTTGGTGCCCTCGTCGGGCTGTTCTGGAACCTCAAGCGGCGCTTGAGGATGGAAGAGTAAGACAGGGAACAAACCGCCCGTCTTCAGCGAAAGGGAACCGCACCCGTTGCGCCCCGCGATACATGGGTGCGGGCCTTGGCCGAAGAGGGAGTATGGAGTCGGCTAAGGCCCCGCTTTTTTTACGTGATGCAGGCCTCGCGCGCGCGCCAACTTCCGGGGCAATACTGTTCGTTTAAGCAGCGGTTTCGAAGGCGAATGGGGGTTCGGCGGTCGCGCCAGCGGCCTGAAGCAACGGCAGTCCTGTCTTTCCATTACCCACAAAACGGAAGCCGAGCACGGAAACCGGAGCGGCCCATATTATTTGTCGTCCTGAGCTTGCGAAGAGCCTGCCGGTTGGGGAGAGCCGTTCAGCGCCAACGGCGCGACCACAATGTAGCCTAGGGCAACGCCCTAGGTCGCTGAACCACAACGGCTTAGGGCTGAAAGCCCGCAACAGGTCCCGCTCAACGCATTGTGCCAGGCCTACAGCCTGGGGCGCCTCGTTTGCAAAAGTCCTAGGGCGTTGCCCTAGGCTCAATGCCTTTAAGGAAATCGTGAACTGTGCGAACGCATCGATCCGAAGGGGAGCGCGGGCATCCTGCCCGCATCAGCCGGCATCTTGCCGGCGGCCGGGAGAAACCGCTCGTTTGCGTTCTACTGCGCAGGCCTCCGGCAAGATGCCGGAGGCAGCGGGCTGGAAGCCCGCGCTCCCCTTCGACTCCTTGCGCGTCTGTATTTTCGGGGGTGGACTTGTTAGAATTTTCCGCTGTAGAGGGCGTTGTTATTTCCTTACAGGCATTGGGCTTAGGGGCCGCCTCGCAGCGCACCCCCTTATATCGGCTCAAGATTGGGGCTGCTTCTCAGCTCAACGCGTCGAGCTTGGAGAGCAGATCCTTTTTGCCGGCTGCGCCGACAATTTGCTCGCGCACCTCGCCACCCTTGATCAGAAGCAAGGTCGGAATGGCGCGAACGCCATACCGGGATGCCGTGAGGGGATTTTCATCCACATCGACCTTGACGACCTTGGCGACGCCGACTCGCTCGTCGGCAATTTCGTCAAGAATCGGCGCAATCATCCGGCACGGGCCGCACCAGGTGGCCCAGAAGTCCACCAGAACCGGCACCGACGAGCTGGCGATTTCCTGTTCGAAAGTCGCATCCGTTAAGATGAGTACGTTTGCACTAGCCATAAATCACTCTCCCCGAAAAACGCCCCCGGATCAATTAAAAGCCGTAGAGGCCAGAAAAGCGGCGGCTGCCGCAAAGGCCGCCGAAAAAGCGGCGAGAATACCGAGCGGGACCAGGAGCGGATCCTGTTGCGTCTCGGTTTCGGCGCCTTCGACGGCGGTACGAATGGCCGGAACGGGCATCGGCGCCATGGGCACGGTCTGCTGAAGCTTGACCGTCGCTTTGGGCATCGTCTTGGGCTCCGGCGGCATCTGAATCCGGGTCGTCTCTTTCTTGGGCGCGCCCGGTTTGAGGATTGGCGCTCCGCCTTCAGAGGATCCCATCGGTTTCATCACCGGACCGGTCTTCGGCTGAATAGACGGCGCGGGAGGAGCGACGGGCGGAGCCGGCGGCATGACCGGTGGCTTTATAGCCAAACCGGGAGCACCGGGTGGCTTTGGCGGCGGCGGCAACTTGGAAAGCGGAGGTGGAGGCAGCGGAGTTCTAGCGCCCGGAGGTGGCGGAATGAATGGCTTGGAGGCTGCGCCGAGGCCCGCGGGAGCGGGAGGGGGTATAACAGGGGCGACCGGCGCCGGGGCTGGATGCGGGGCAATCATTCCCGCAGCGATCTCCGCCGACTTCTTTTTCGGGGGAACCGGTGCATCAGGCGCCGCTTCCGGCACAGAAATTCTCATCGTCGAGCGTGGCTCGTCTTCGGGAACGTTGATGCGCATGGTGGTGCGCGACTCAGTCGTTTCACCCTCCGGAACGGTAATGCGCATCGTCGAACGCGAGTCTTCCTCTTGCGGAATGCGCAGGGTCTCACGCGTCCCCTCGATTTCCAACTCCGGCTGGCGATTGACAATTCCGGGATCGATCCGGATGGTGTCTCTCTTCAAGCCAAGTTGATCTGCCTGCGAGGGCAGACTGATGCGAATGGTGTCTTTTTTCGTCTCGCCGACGCGAACCGTCTCCTTCTTGGTGGACCCAAGGGGCGGTTGCGGCAGGGTGACGCGAATCGTCTCTTTTTTCGCGTCAGCGCCTCCCGTGCTGGGCTTCGGCGGCAGAGTGATTCGAACAGTCGCTTTTTTCGAAAGATTTGGATCCGGTGTAGTCGGGGGATTCTCGTCTGGCATAGATGGAATTAGCGTTTTATCTCATTCGGAGGCATCGGTGTCAATAACTCTGTCAAACTTCTGCGAATTATTTTTTGCCCTCTTTCGACGCCCGTCCAAACGCAACTTTCCCCTGAGGCCGGTGTTCGATCAGTGTTCCCGGCGATCCCTCCATGGCGGCTCGCTGGAATTGATCCATGATTTCGAAAAAAGCTGTCGTCCGGTGTCTCGTTCCGCTTTCGGTTTTTGCGCTCGCAGGTGGAGCGCTCCGGGGGGAGGAGAATCCGGCCTATTATTCACCGGTTGCCCTCGGCGCATCGTGCGATGCCAGAACTGTCTACGTCGTCGAAGCGGGAGCCAGGCAAATCGCCCTTCTGGAAGCCGCAAGCGGAAGAATTACCGCGTCATTGCCCGTGCCGGAAGAACCGACAGGCATCGCCGTCGCGGCCGCGGGGGACCGTTTATACGTTACCGGTGGCGGGGCCGAAGGGCGGGTTTTCGTGTTCGAACTGCCCTCCGGAAAAATCGTCGCATCGATTCCCACCGGGCACACGCCGATGGCTCCGCAGCTTTCGCCCGACGGCAAGACGCTCTATGTCTGCAACCGCTTCAACAACGACGTCGTGGCGGTCGACCTTGCCGCCGGAAAGATAACGTCTCGAATCCGGGTCACCCGGGAACCGGTCGCCGCGGTGCTGACAGGCGATGGCAAGACGCTCTTCGTAGCCAACCACTTGCCGACCGGCGCGGCCAACGTCGACCGCATGACTTCGGTAATCGAGGTAATCGATACCGGCTCCAGAAAAGTCGCCACGTCCATTCCCCTCCCCAACGGGGCGATCGATCTGCGCGGGATGTGCCTCTCCCAGGACGGCAAGATCGTTTACGTGCCGTCGATTTTCGCCCATTTCATGGTGCCGACAACGCAGATCGAGCGCGGCTGGATGAACACGCATGCGCTGAATTTGATCGACGTCGAAGCACGGAAGCTGCGCCAAACGGTTCTGCTGGATGACGTCGATCTGGGCGCCGCCAACCCGTGGGGCGTGGCTTGCACCCCGGATGGCAAGTACGTCTGCGTGGCCCACTCCGCGACCCACGAAGTCAGCCTGATCGACCAGGCTGCGCTGCTGGCCAAGCTCACCAAGGCGCCCCGGCGGGATGAATCGAAGCTTTCTGACGAGGATTATGAGGCGCTGCCGAACAATCCGGTCAACGACCTGAGTTTCCTGAGCGGAATCCGGCAGCGGATCAAGCTCAAGGGGATCGGACCGCGTGGAGTGACCGTTGCCGGGGGAAAACTTTTCGTCGCGGAATATTTCACCGGCTCGGTTGGAACGGTTGCGCTGGAGACATCGGAGCACGCCGCGCAGTCGATTCCGCTCGGCCCGGAACAGAAGCTGACGTCGGTGCGCAAAGGCGAGATGCTCTTTAACGATGCAACCACGATGTGCTTTCAACAGTGGCAAAGCTGTTCGACGTGCCATCCCGACGCGCGGATGGACGCGGTCAACTGGGACCTGTTGAACGACGGCATCGGCAATCCGAAGAGCACCCGCAGCCTGGTCTATTCCGCTTTTTGCCCGCCGGTGATGGCGCGGGGCGTGCGGGCCAGCGCCGAATTGGCGGTGCGCACCGGAATGAAGTTCATCCAGTTTATGGAGCCGAGCGAAGAGAAAGCGCGGTCGGTCTACGACTACATGAAGTCGCTCAAACCGGTGCCGAGCCCGTATCTGGTCGGCGGAAAGCTCTCGCCCGCGGCGGAGCGGGGCAAACAGGTTTTCGAGAAGGCCTACTGCGCGGCATGCCATTCGGGCCAGTATTACAGCGACATGCGGATGCACAATGTCGGCACCGGGGACGGGGTGGAAGAAGGGGTGCTCTACAAGACCCCGCTACTGAATGAACTTTGGCGGACAGCCCCCTACCTGCACGACGGACGCGCGGCAACGCTGGAGGAAGTGATCACCAAGTTCAATCCGGACGACAAGCACGGCAGAGCCTCGGATCTTGAGCCGCAGGAGATCGCCGACTTGGTGGAATATCTCAAATCACTCTAATCCTATGAACCCAGAACCGATGATCAACGTAATCGACCCCCGAGCGGTGGTTGGCGCCGCGGCGCGAGTCGCTTTTGGCAACGACGGAGCGCGTCCGCTGCTGGACGGACCGCGGCGGGCGGGCATGCTGTACGAAAGCGCCGACGCTCTTTATTGTTATTTGGACGAACTCGTTCCGGAGGACATCGAGGCATCTCCGGGCGATCAGACGCGGAGCATTTTCCGCCAGATCGAGCGCGGACTGGCCCGGGCCGGCATGAAGTTCGACAACCTCGTGCGAACCTGGTTTTACCTGGACCGTATTCTGGACTGGTACGATGAGTTCAACCAGGCCCGCACGCCGTTCCTCAAGGAGCATGGCATTCTGGAAAAGCTGGTGCCGGCGAGCACCGGGGTGGGAATGCCGAACCGGTATGGCGCGGTGGGAGTGGCCGGCGCGCTGGCGATCCAGCCAAAGAGCGACCGGGTGCGCATCGCGGAGGTGGAGTCGCCCATGCAGTGTTCGGCGCTCGCTTACCGGAGCACCTTCAGCCGTGCCGTTGAGGTGGAACGCGCCGGCCGCCGAGAACTGTATATTTCCGGCACCGCGAGCATTGAGCCGGGCGGCAAGACGGCGTTTCTGGACGACGTGCCCGGTCAGATCGCGTTGAGCATGGACGTCGTGTTCGCCATCCTGCAATCCCGGTCCATGACGTGGCAGGACTGCACACGGGCGATCGCGTATGTCAAGGATGTGGAGAGCGGGCCGCTGGTGAAAAGCTATCTGTGCCAGCACGGTTTGGAGGCCCTCCCGGTGACGTTGATGCATGCGGACATCTGCCGCTCCGACCTGCTGTTTGAGATCGAGCTGGAGGCGGCAAAGTAGGAAGCCGGAAAAAGGGAAAGAAGCTCCGTTTGCAAAGCCGAGCGCGCGTCCATCGCGGGCTTGCCAGCCAGCCCGAGTTCCTGTTTCATCGTCGGCCATGGGGCTTCATACCACTCCGAATCGCTCGATAGCGGGCGGAACCGGCTTGTGGGTGCTGTTATTTTGCACATCGGTTCTGACCGCGGTCTATCTGGTGATCAGCCAACCGGTTTTGACACGGCTGTTTGCGATGCCGATTCAATTTACCGGCTCGCTTCCGCTTGCCCCTGCCACGACAGCGACTTCCGTCGTGACCGCCGACCCCACGCCGGTTGCAAATCAACCCGTCCCGCGGAAGAAGAAACGAGGAAGCGGCGCGCCCGGCGGCGCTTCGACCGAATCCGTTGTCGAGGCAACGCCAATCCCGTCGCCAGCCGCGGTAGCAAGCGCAACGGCAGCGCCACCGACTGTCGTCTCCGCAAGCAACTCGGCAACGCCATTACCAGCCGCGGTAGCAAGCGCAACGGCAACACCGCCGACTGTCGTCTCCGCAAGCAACTCGGCAACGCCATTGCCAGCCGCGGTGACAAGCGAAACGGCAACACCGCCGGCCGTCGTCTCCGCAAGTAACTCGGCAACGCCGAAACCTGTCGCAGTAGCAAGTCCCTTAGCGACGCCTGCTGCAACTCCCAGTGCTCCCAAGGAACCGCAATTGGACCTGGCTTCGGTCGCCGGCAATCCGGCGTGGTGGCCGAAGCAAATTGTCCTTACCAGGTCCACCGCTTTCCCCATCGTCAGCGGCGGCAACGAGATCGGAACCGTCCAGGTCCCCGCCGGGATGCCCTTTCGCCTGACGCAAGTCACTGGCGCGCAGGTCGAGGTTGAGTTTCAGGAACGCAGACATTGGATTCGGGCGGATTCGACCGACGTTTTGGCCCGTGCCGCGGCAATTGCCCGGCTTGCGCCCGTTACTGCGGCAACGCCATCGGCGAAACCCGAAACGCCCGCCTCCACCGAGCCGACACGAGTGTCCCCTACCCCCTCCGCATCGCCAGAGACCGCTCTGACCGGGGCCCGGTCCCGGTTCGAAGACCGCGTCTCGATCGAAGTCGTCCGAAATCGGAAGATGAGCAACCTCACCGGCTACTACGATCCAAGGGACACGGTGTCGTTCAAGGTCAAGATGTCCAACAGCGATCCGAGCACCGCCTTCGAGAACCTGACAGGCGAGATCTATGCCTTTGCGTCCAGCCTCACCCATCGCACTCAATACAAGCTGCTGGGGTCCCAGCCATTTCAGGTCTCACTTCCTGTGCGGGGCAACTACGACTTCGTCAGCAAGGAGATGGCGATCTACACGGATACGGCCGCCGGCGCCGGGGACAGCGGCAGCATCTATCACGGATTCAAGTTCGAAGGCTGGCTGCTGCGCATCGTGGACAGCGCCGGACAGGTGGTGGCGCGCAAAGCGTCGTCGCCCGTGTTGCTAAAGCTGGCCGACAAAGCGCCGGCCCTCTCTGTTGGCGAGCCTTTCGACCGGAGCGCTCCGGGCGCAGGACCAGGAAAATAGCTCCACCTGGAATGGACGTGAGACCATTCGGAGCGGCGAAGCCGTGGCGCGTCGTGGTCGCGCCAGCGTCTTGGAGCAACGGCAGTCCTGTCTTTCCATTACCCACAAACCGGAAGCCGAGCACGGAAACCGGAGCGGCCCATATTATTTGTCATCCTGAGGAGCTAACCTCGCCAAAGCGCGAGGGTGATTGTTGGGCATGAACCGGGGAGCGGCTTCGCAGTCGCGCGAGCGTCGTGGAGTGCGGCAGTCCTGTGCCGCCTTGGGAGAAAACGCCGTCAGCGACTAACGCTCTCTGAAGGAATGAGACACTCCGAACGAAGACCTCATTTGCTGCCACGTCTTCCGGTGGGTCGAAAATCGGTCCGGCTC
>Ga0316223_1001783_pt1 | contig 19136 bp, 5 predicted proteins | sample TBH18009metaG_FD_206007 | JGI IMG/M metagenome (GOLD analysis project Ga0316223, IMG submission 206007) | Freshwater microbial communities from Trout Bog Lake, Wisconsin, USA - TBH18009 | ecosystem: Environmental > Aquatic > Freshwater > Lake > Hypolimnion/Profundal zone | place: USA: Wisconsin...
GCAACTTAAAGCGCCCCCCGGAGGGGGGCAAAGAGCAACTAATTCTTTAGATTTACCGTAGGTAAATCAACCTCTGCGCAGCGAGAGAGACGCTTCTTTAGATTCCCACCCCCTCGCTGCGCATGCCCCCCTACGGGGGGCTACGGGGGGCTACGGGGGTGGGAATCAACCTCAACCTCGGGGGGCTGGAGGTTGATTTACCTACGGTAAATCTAAAGAAGCGTCGTTTAAGTTGTTACCCCCAGAGGCCAACGCTTCTTCAACGACGCTTCTTCAACTAATTAAACCTCGGGGGGCTGGAGGTTGAAGAAGCGTCTCTCTAAAAGAGAGACTAATTGCCCTCCTCCAGAGGAGGAGGGTATAAAGAAGCGTCGTTTTAATTGTTAACCCCAGAGGGGTTAACAATTAACCTCGAAGAAGCGCCCCCTTGAGGTTCCCCTAATGCGCAGCGAGGGGTCTAAATTTGCCGAAGGCAAATTAATGGGCAAAGAGGTTGTAGGGGGTAAACCCCCCTTACCTTTGGTAAATCTAAACGACGCTTCTTCGAGAGACTTTAAGTTGCCCTATAAGGGCAACTAATTAAACATCGAATTAGGGGAACGGGGGCGCTTTAAGTTGCTCGAAGAAGCGCCCAAAGGGCAAAGAGCAACTAATTCTTCGAGGTTAACAATTTAAACGGCTAATTACTTATTTTTGAGGTTTAATTAGTTGTTTAAGTTGACCTAAGGCCAACTAACCTCTTTGCCCCCTACGGTGGACAAAGAACAACTTAAAGTATCTCGAGGTTTAAGTTGCTTTAAGTTGCCCTATAAGGGCAATTAGTCGTTCTTTTAGAGGTTAGTTGGCCTCTTACCCCCTCTGGGGGTAGAAGAAGCGTCGTTCTTTTAGAACGACGCTTCTTTAGATTTACCTACGGTAAATCAACCTCAACAACGCTTCTTCAACGACGCTTCTTCAACTAATTAAACCTCAAAGATATCAAGTTAATAAAAAGTTAATAACAAATTAAAGCTTGATACAAGACAACTAAATAACCTAGTTTAGATGTTTAAGTTTTTTGTAGCATTAAAGCGAGAGTTCATTAGTTGTTTAGAAACACTTAATTACTCTCGTTTACTAAACCTCAGTTTTAATAAATTAGTACTACAAGCAATTCTATTAAAATTTTTAATTCAAAATTTTAACTTATCATATTATTAATATAATATATAAATACTATATTTAAGTAGTTAGTCGAGTATATTATCTGAGATATATTTTCATTAAATTAATTAAAAACTAATTACTTTTATTTTCAGTACTATTGGCCGAGCGGATGAGGCAAACGACTCATAATCGTTTTAAGGTAGGTTCAACTCCTACATAGTACATGGGTTTTTAAGTAGTAAGTTAAAAAAAATAGTAATTTATTAAAAGAAAGCTAATTTAGTTTAATATATTAGCTATGCTAATTTAAGTATAGCTTTTGCTAAGCGTGTCTTAGTATCCTATACAGTAAGATACATTAAAATAAACTCGTTTTATAGATTTAATGTAAGTAAATTAAACTTGGGACCCCCTTTAGTTTTTCAAAAGGTTTGATTAAGTATGTTTTTTTCAAAGGTTACTTTTAATTAGTCTCTCGAAGAAGCGTCGTTCTTTGCCCCCCTTTAACTTGTTATCGAAGATGACAAGTAATTAGTCTCTCTTTGCCCCCCTTTAACTTGTTATCGAAGATAACAAGTAACCTCGGGGGGCAAAGAGAGACGCTTCTTCAACCTCGGGGGGCTAATGCGCAGCGAGAGGTTAGTTGGCTAGATTTATAAGTTCTTTATCTCTTTGAGATAAAGAACTAACCTCCAAAGGTAAATCAATTAGTCTCTCTCGCTGCGCATTAGCCCCCCGTAGGGGGGCAAAGAGAGACTTTAAGTTGTTCTAAAAGAGAGACTTTAAGTTGTTCTAAAAGAACAACTAATTAAACCCCTTAGGCCAACGCTTCTTCAACGACTAAAAAAAATGACTAATTACCTTTTATCAACCATAAAAGGTTAATAATAAATAAGTAGTCGCTCGTAGCCCTCTTGAAAAAATGCGCAGCGAGGGGTCGGGGGGGCAAAGAGCTACTTAAACCTCGCAGAAAAAAAGTTGAAGAAGCGCCTACTTAATAAAAAGAGATTAATTTATTATTTTAGTTTAATAAAATTCATAATTTTTTATTTATTATGGATACTAAAGTATAATGACGAACAGATGAATTGTATTAAAATATTTGGAGATGCACGCTATGACAATAGCGATTGGTACATATCAAGAAAAACGTACTTGGTTCGATGATGCTGATGACTGGTTACGTCAAGACCGTTTCGTATTCGTAGGTTGGTCTGGTCTTTTACTATTACCTTGTGCTTTTTTTGCAGTAGGTGGATGGTTAACAGGTACAACTTTCGTTACTTCATGGTATACTCACGGTTTAGCTTCTTCTTACTTAGAAGGTTGTAACGTTTTAACTGCTGCTGTTTCTACACCACCAAATAGTTTAGGTCACTCTTTACTATTTGTTTGGGGTCCTGAAGCACAAGGCGATTTAACTCGTTGGTTCCAATTAGGTGGTTTATGGGCTTTCATTGCTCTTCATGGTGCTTTTGGTCTAATTGGTTTCATGTTACGTCAGTTTGAAATTGCACGTTCTGTTAACCTACGTCCTTATAACGCTATTGCTTTCTCAGGTCCTGTTGCAGTTTTCACATCTGTTTTCTTAATTTACCCATTAGGTCAATCAGGTTGGTTCTTTGCTCCAAGTTTTGGTGTTGCTGCTATCTTCCGTTTCATCAATTAGGTGACTTCAAAGGGTGACCTTTGTTGAAAAATCGGGTTAACTCATGGAAACCTAACTTGCCCTAAAAAATAAAATTATATTCTAAATTAAAAGCAATAAAGTTATACGGGGGGTAAAACCTCAAAAGAACGACTAATTAAAATTGCCCCTTGAAGTTATATAAAGCCTACCCGAGATATAAGTAGTTATTTTGCGTTATTTTGCGTTATTTTGCGTTATTTTGCGTTATTTTGCTTATTTTGCTTTTTATTAATTACCCCCTCCAGAGGAGGAGGTTGAAGAAGCGCCAACTTAAACAACTTAAATCTGCAAAACTACCAACTCTGCCCGCGGTTATAAGCGCAGCTATCCCCCAAAAATAATAATAAACTTAAAAATATGAACCAAAATTTCGATTATAGTCGAGAAAATAAAAAATTAAATCAAAAAAAGGCCATTCCGTTGAGTTTAGATGGTCAATTATTTTGTAGTATTATTTCAGCCTATAGAGAAACACGTATTAGTAGAAACGTTATTAAAAGACGTTTAGCCGATCCAAATAATCTTAATTGTTTTATCTTAACATTGGATTCTGATTTAGACAAATTAAAAACTAAGCCTGTTCGTGGGCAAGATAAAAAGCCTCGAGCAACTGGTAAAGATCATGGAAATTGGATTCATGGTATGGGTCAAACTAGGGTTGATTATGAAGGACCTAATTATAATGCTTGGAAAGAAGGAGTATTAATTAACTTTAATTTCAAGTGCTTTGTTACAGGATCTACAAGTAATCTGGAATGCCATCATTTAGATAGTTGGAATTGGTCAATCGAAGGGCGATATGATATAAATAATGGGATTGTTATTACAAAAGAAATACATAAATTATTTCATAAAAAGTATGGGAATGGAAATAATACAGGACAACACTTTGAGCAGTTTTTAATTAACGAATATAATATTATTGAAATGCCTTGGCAATATGGCAATCATGATCCAAGTCTTACTCTTCAAAACGTTAAACAATGGCGAAAAACTAAGAACGAAGAAAAACAAGTAGAATTTATCCAATTAGTTAACTCTCGCGGGCATGAATTAGTATCTGATATTTACGAAAATGCAAAGTCAAAAATGAGTGTTAAATGTTTAAAACATAATCTTATTTTTTCTGTAAAAGCTACTTATTATAAAAAAGCTCAAATAGGTCTAAGTTGTTGTTCAAAAGAACTTCAAAGCGTTACAACAACAAAGAATAATCGTTTACGTAAAAAAGAGTAAGGAAGGAGCAGAGACTAGAAGGTGAGGTGGCTACACCAATAAGCCTTCCACGAACGCCCGACATCTTTATAATTTGAAAAAAATCAATTATATCCCCCAGCCCAATGGGTTTTAGTAAGTCTTTGCCCCCCTACGGGGGGCTACGAATGACTAATTTAGACCCCCGCGCTTTAATATACCCTCCTCTGGAGAAGGGTATATTAGTCTCTCTTTTTGTGAGCCTAATATAACTAAGGGAGGGGTGTGTTGCAATAAAATATAAAGATGATGATATAGTCCGACACTCCTTAGAAATAAGGAGGTTATAGGATAAAGAACCTATAATAGAACATGTGCTTATTCTTTCAAGGCTTCCATAACTGGACTTTAAACCCATTCCACATGATGGGTGTTGCTGGTGTTTTAGGTGCTGCTTTATTATGTGCTATTCACGGTGCTACTGTTGAAAACACATTATTTGAAGATGGTGATGGTGCTAACACTTTCCGTGCTTTCAACCCGACTCAAGCAGAAGAAACTTACTCTATGGTAACGGCTAATAGATTCTGGTCACAAATTTTTGGTGTTGCTTTCTCTAACAAACGTTGGTTACACTTCTTTATGTTATTTGTACCAGTAACTGGATTATGGATGTCAGCTTTAGGTGTTGTAGGTTTAGCTTTAAACTTACGTGCTTATGATTTCGTTTCACAAGAAATTCGTGCTGCTGAAGATCCTGAGTTCGAAACTTTCTACACTAAAAACATTCTATTAAATGAAGGTATCCGTGCTTGGATGGCTGCTCAAGACCAACCACACGAACGTCTAGTATTCCCTGAAGAAGTATTACCTCGTGGTAACGCTCTTTAATTTTTTTTTTAAAATAATCTTATTAAATATTTAATATTTAATAAGATTATTAAAAAAAAAAATTAAATCAATTATAGAATGTAGCAGGTTGTTTGCTTTAAGTCTCTCTAATAAGTCTCTCTATAAGAGAGACTAATTGCCTTTGGCTATTAGAGACTTATTTCTTTGAGGTTGAGGTTGATTCCCACCCCCTATGGGGGTGGGAATCTAAAGAAGCGTCGTTGAAGAAGCGTTGGCCTAAGGCCAACTAACCTCTTTGCCCCCCTACGGGGGGCTACGAACGGCTAATTACTTGGTCTCGCAGAGAGATTGCCTCCTCCTTTGGAGGAGGGTATAACCAAGTTAAAAAAAAACTATTATAAATTTACCTATGGTAGCTACGCTTAACCCCTTATCTTAATCACTTTTACCCCCATAAAGGTATCCTACGGAGGGTTAACTATTAGTCATTTTAGTTGGCTATATTTACCAAAGGTAATTAGTCTCTCTCGCTGCGCAGAAGAAGCGCCCCCCGAGGTTGAAGAAGCGTCCCTCGTAGCCCCCCGAAGGGGGGCAAAGAGGGACTAATTACTTGTTATCTTCGAGGTTGAAGAAGCGCCCCTCTCGCTGCGCAGAAGAAGCGCCCCCCGAGGTTGAAGAAGCGTCCCTCGTAGCCCCCCGAAGGGGGGCAAAGAGGGACTAATTACTTGTTATCTTCGAGGTTACTTGGTCTCTATGAGACCAAGTTAATAACAAGTTAAAGGGGGGCAAAAAGGGACTAATTACTTGTTATCGAAGATAACAAGTTAAAGCGAGGGGTCTAAATTTGCCGAAGGCAAATTAATGGGCAAAGAGGTTAGTTGGCCTCTTACCCCCTCTGGGGGTAACAACGCTTCTTCAACGACTAAAAAAAACGACGCTTCTTCGAGAGACTTTAAGTTGCCCTATAAGGGCAACTAATTAAACCCCTTATTATCTTTAACTTGTTCTCTTTAACTTGTTCTCTTTAACTTGTTCTCTTTAACTTGTTCTCTTTAACTTGTTCTCTTTAACTTTCTCTACGGGAAAGTAACTTCGAGAACAAGTAATTAGACGTTCTAAAAAAATAACTAATTAAACCTCGAGCAGGTTTAAGTCCCTCTTTGCCTCCGACCCCGTTGGGGGAAATAGAAGAAGCGTCGTTCTAAAAGAACGACTAAGAAGCGAGGGGGGCTATGAAGGACTAATTGTTTGTTTTTTTTGAAAACAAACTATTACCTTTTATTAACTTGGTATCTTCCAGGTTTAAGTCCCTCTTTACCCCACTACGGGGGGGGCAAAGAGGGACTAATTACTTGGTCTCATAGAGACCAAGTTAATACCAAGTAATTAGTTTCTCGAAGAAGCGTCGTTCGTAGCCCCCCGTAGGGGGGGCAAAGAGGTTAGTTGGCCAAAGGCCAACGCTTCTTCAACGACGCTTCTTGCAGCCCCTCTACGAGCAACTTAAACTTCGTAGAGCCTGATCTCCCTCAAAAAAAATCTAAAGGTTAATAACAACTTAAAAGTAGTTTAAAATAAACAAGCTAAAAGACTAATAACACCTTATTTTTTTTTGTAAATTAATATTAATTTAAATATATTCAATAGAAATTAGTATGGGTTCTTGAAAAAATTTAAAATTCTATTATAATAAATATAGATTTTTAAATTTGGATATTTAAAATTAAATGTAATCTATTAAATTTTTGTTTGATTTATTTATTAGACTGGTTTAACCTGTTTATGTTGAATAAATAGCGTCGCTAATTATAAACAGATTCTATTTTAACCTTCTCTATAAATTGGAGGTTTAAGTTGCTCGTTTAGAGCAACTAATTACTTGGTCTTTAGGTTATAAATTTTCCGAAGGTAAATTTATTAAAAAGACCAAGTTAAAAAGTAATTTAGAGAGCTTGATTTTTTTTATTGCTTGAAGAAGCGTCGTTTATACCCTCCTCCAGAGGAGGAGGCAATTAGTCTCTCTTTGCCCCCCTTCGGGGGGCTATTGCCTTCGGCAGGAGACGCTTCTTCAACCTCTTTGCCTTTGGCTATGAGGTTAATTGTTAACCCCTCTGGGGTTAACAATTTAAACAACGCTTCTTTATACCTTCCTCATCTGGAGCGTAGCTCTTTGGGCTACGAACCTCATTTTATATAGATAAAACTATGCTAATTTATTAAATTTTTAATTGTTATTTAAAGGAGAAATCCCATGACAATTAGTTCACCTGAACGTGAAGCGAAAAAAGTTAAAATTGCGGTTGACCGCAATCCAGTTGAAACAAGTTTTGAAAAATGGGCGTGCGACCTGAAATAAGGATTAGGCAAAATTAAATTATTTTGTGAGGGGTCTAATAGGTAATTCCGGTTAGACCCTAATTAAGCGTAGATTAGCCAAAAATATAGTTTATCTAAATTTAATATATTTTCTATATAGAAAATATATTAAATTTAGATAAACTATATTTTTGGCTAATATGTCTAACAAAATTTATACATAATGTTACTTATTTAATTAAATATTTTGGACCATCCATTAGTCGTTTAAATTGTTAACCCCAGAGGGGTTAACAATTAACCTCTCGCTGCGCATTAGCCAAAGGCAAATAAGTCGTTTAAATTGTTAACCCCAGAGGGGTTAACAATTAACCTCGAGGTTTACCCTCCTCCAGAGGAGGAGGGTATAAAGAATTAGTTGCTCTTTGCCCTTTGGGCGCTTTAAGTGGCTCTAAAAGAGCCACTAATTCTTTATACCCTCCTCCTCTGGAGGAGGGTAAACCTCGAGCAACTTAAAGCGCCCCCTTGAAAAAATGCGATGTTACTTGTTATCTTCAATAACAGGTTAAAGCGAGGGGTCTAAATTTGCCGAAGGCAAATTAATGGGCAAAGAGGTTAGTTGGCCTCTTACCCCCTCTGGGGGTAACAACGCTTCTTCAACGACTAAAAAAAACGACGCTTCTTCAACGCCATCCCTTGTAGCTCCCCGAGGTTGAAGAAGCGTCCCTCTAAAAGAGGGACTAATTACTTGTTATCGAAGATAACAAGTTAAAGCGGGGATATGAGCAACTAATTATTTTATTGTAGAGAAGGTTAAAAATCTAAAGGTAATCTACTCGAGAATTACCTACTTTTAAAGAAAGTAGGGGGTTGATTTTAAGTCTCTCATAGCCAAAGGCAAAGAGAGACTAATTACCTTCGGTAAATCTAAAGAAGCGTCGTTCGTAGCCCCCCGTAGGGGGGCAAAGAGGTTAGTTGGCCAAAGGCCAACTTAAACGACTCATTGCCCTCTTTCTTTGGAGGACAGGATCTTTGACCAAGTAAACTCGTAGAAAGCAAGCAATTAGTCTCTCTCGCTGCGCAGAAGAAGCGCCCCCCGAGGTTGAAGAAGCGTCCCTCGTAGCCCCCCGAAGGGGGGCAAAGAGGGACTAATTACTTGTTATCTTCGAGGTTACTTGGTCTCTATGAGACCAAGTTAATAACAAGTTAAAGGGGGGCAAAGAGAGACTTTAAGTTGCCCTTATAGGGCAACTAATTAAACCTCCTACGGAGAAGTAAGGGGCTTCTCTTTTAGGTTTTAAGCTATCTTTTTTGCTTAATTTACCTAGATGTATAAACTTCTCTATAACTTTTAAGCATCATTTACCTACGGTAAATGATGCTAATCCCCCCCCTAGGTAATTTAACTTTAAACCTATACCCCTCTAACGGGGTCTATGACGCAAATTTAAAGGGCAAGAGGTTAATTTTTAAGTTGTCCGTTGGGCAACTAACCTCCTACGGTCCGTTTGTTAAAGAAATTAGTCTCTTTTTGCTCCCCTTTAACTTGTTATCGAAGATAACAAGTAATTAGTCCCTCTTTGCCCCCCTTCGGGGGGCTACGAGGGACGCTTCTTCAACCTCGGGGGGCGCTTCTTCTGCGCAGCGAGAGAGACTTTAACTTGCTTTATAAGGGCAATTAGTCGTTCTTTTAGAGGTTAGTTGGCCAAAGGCCAACGCTTCTTCAACGACGCTTCTTCAACGACTTAAACTAATTAAACTTATTTAAATTAAAAATCGTAATTTTAATTAAAGTAAAATTAAAAAGTACCTGACTTTTTAATTTTACTTTTATGTGATATAATTTATAATATTGCATACAAAAAGTTAATATTAAACTTTATTATTTTAAAGTAAATATTAAAAAACTAAAGATAAATTATCTTTTAAGTTGGCCAAAGGCCAACTAACCTCATTCTATATTTGATGCTGCGCTTCTTCTTGTTAAAAAACTTATTGAGTGTTAAGTATTTTAGGTGATATAGCGTCGATGTTTTATAAGATATTGTTTTTCCGTTTTACTTTCTAGTTTTTAACAAATAGCTATTAATATGGCCCTTACTATCTATCCTAGTAAAAGACACATTAAACCTGCTCTGAAAAAAGTAGCTAGAACAACCTTTGAAGGTAGATTAAATTTTTTAACCCTTTATTTGGTTTCTTCTAGACCAAGTTAAAAAGATTACAGCACGAACTTATATAGATTTAACATCGGTAAATCAACCTCTTACCCCCTCCTAGGAAGTCAAAGGTTTAAGTATCGCGTAGCCCCCCCTTCCCCTAATGCGCAGCGAGGGGTCTAAATTTGCCGAAGGCAAATTAATGGGCGCTTTAAGTTGCTCTAAAAGAGCAACTAATTCTTCGAGATACTAATTACCTTTAAATAAAATTTTTAATAAAATTAGTAAAAAACAAACCCTTTATATTCCGTTATGCGGGTTTAGCTACCGTTCGGGTCGCTTAAAAGTAAACTCTAGATGTTCTAGATAGCAGCTAGCCCAAAGCAAACTCTAGAAAAGTTTCTAGTGTCCCGTTATTATCTATGAGAGTAAGAGAAACTATAAAAGGGTTTTCGTCGTTCGAAGAAGCGCCCCCCGTAGGGGGGCAAAGAACGACGAAAACCTTTATAAGCCGAAAAGATCCTTTTAACCCCAATTAAATTGTTCTCCAAGAGAACAAGTAATTAGTGCCTTTAAAAGAGAAACTTAAACCTCGGATGTTAAAAGGGTTGAGTGCTTGTTAAATTTTGTTAAAAACTAAAAAAAGTATCTATATACCCCTATGAACCCTTCCCTTAGAGGAGGGGTCAGTATAAGCTCGGAGCGCTTACTTAAATTTCCTTAGAATAAAAATAGAATAAAATTTATATCTAGAAGTGAAATCGTATTGATTTTTTTAATAATTTTTTTTTATTAAAAAATATATTCAGAGTCACACAATTGCCCCCAGAAATAAGTAACTCGTTAATTAATATTAATATTAATATTAATAAGTGGGTGAATACCCCAAAATAAATATATCGTAATTAAAATATAAGTATTTTCTAAGCTCTTAGCTGTTTAGGTTTTATTTGAAAACCTTTACATATATAATTCCTTTAACTTGTTCTCTTTAACTTGCACTAATAACCCCACCGGGGTTTAATTAGTTGTTCATAGCCCCCTACGGGGGCAAAGAACAACTTAAAGTCACTCTAGAAGAGTGACTAATTACCCCGTGCAGGGGGGTTAGAGGGTGGGTTAACAAGTAATTAGTCCTTCTTTTAAAGGTTAGTTGGGCTTTGCTATGCCCTCCTCCAGAGGAGGAGGGCAATGAGTCGTTTAAATTGTTAACCCCAGAGGGGTTAACAATTAACCTCGAGGTTTACCCTCCTCCTCTGGAGGAGGGTATAAAGAAGCGCCCCCGAAGAAGGTAAAGAGGTTAGTTGCTAGATTTACCAAAGATAAATCAACCCCCTTTGGGTAAATTAAACGACACTTCTTTAGATTTACCTTCGGTAAATTAACCTCAACCCACAACTTAAATATTTCTTTACCCCCCCCCCGTTTCCCTAATGTGCAGCGAGGGGTCGTGTGGCTACGAGAGACTAATTACTTGTTTTCTTTGAGGTTTAACCTGTTATCTACGAGGTTTAATTAGTTGCCCTTATAGGGCAACTAATTAAACCTCGGGGGGCTATGAGGTTAATTGTTAACCCCTCTGGGGTTAACAATTTAAACGACTAATTAGAACATAAATGCCCATATAAGATTTATGGAATAAAGAAAAGTAGATTATATTATAAAGAAAATGATAACATTTATAGAGTAAAAATATAAGTCTTTTAAGTTACCCTCGCTTCTTAGTCGTTCTTTTAGAACGACGCTTCTTCTATTTCCCCTGCGGGGTCTAAATTAGGCTTCGGCAAATTAACCCCTGGGGCAGGTAACTAACTTTTTGCCCTCCCCCCCGTTCCTCTAATGCGCAGCGAGGGGTCGAGGGGCAAAGAGCAACACTTCTTCAACCTTATAGAGAAGGTTAACAAGTTATAGTTGTCATATAAGGCAAATTAAAAGACTAAAAAGGGGGGCTTGAAGAAGCGTCTCTCTCGCTTCGCAGAAGAATTAGTTGCTCTTTGCCCTTTGGGCTATGAGGTTAATTGTTAACCCCTCTGGGGTTAACAATTTAAGCAACTTAAAGCGCCCCCCGAGGTTGAAGAAGCGTCTCTCGTAGCCCCCCGAGGTTTAAGTCCCTCGTAGCCCCCCGGGGTTACTTGTTATCGAAGATAACAAGTTAAAGGGGGGCAAAGAGGGACTAATTACTTGTTATCTTCGAGGTTACTTGGTCTCTATGAGACCAAGTTAATAACAAGTTAAAGGGGGGCTACGAGGGACGCTTTAAGTGGCTCGAGGTTTACCCTCCTCCTCTGGAGGAGGGTATAAAGAAGCGCCCAAAGGGCAAAGAGCCACTAATTCTTCAACCTCGAAGATAACAAGTTAAAGGGGGGCAAAGAGAGACTAATTGCTACGCTAAAAAATTTAAAGAAGGAAAAAAAAATGATTAGTATTCTTTCGTTAGTAACATCGGTAAAAGATTATGTTGAAATAGTTCATAAATTAATAGAATCTGATAGTAGTTATAAACTAACTACTTATGATGATTTAGGGCCTATTATTACTTATATTATAATAACATTAAAAGATTTTATGTTTAATGTTATTAGTTTAAATTGGCTAAAAAGTCTTTGGGATTTACCTATTATAATTCCAGATATTAGTTCTGCTATGATTTCAGAAATTTCAGTGTTAGATGGTTATTTCCATAACGCTTTTAATTTTTTAGATACTCCTTTATCATATGGTGAAACTAATATAGCAGTTTCTAGTTTAGAAAAATTAACAATCGGTTTAATTAATAGTTTGTTTTTATTTATACCAACTGGAACAGCACATTTAATAACATTGCGTAGGTTTGTAATGCAAGGTTTAGAAGCTGGTTATTTATCAGGTTTAGGAAGTATTTGTGGTAATATCCTATGGATAACTAGTGTAATATTTGGTTGGCGTTTTTTTGTAATTCCTTGGTTATCTTTAGATATTTTCAGATATCTTTTAGGCTTCATTATTTTAGTTAAATATATGTGGGATAGCTATAATGAAAGAAAAACAGTTATAACAGCTCCAGCAAAACAAAAAATTTTTTTATTAAATTTTTTATTAGCTTTAACGGAACAAACAAGTATTTATCCTTTTATAACTAATTTATCTATTGGCCCTGAAAGTTCAATTTTAGAAGGCTTTCCAGCTCAAAATTTTTCAGATTTTGTATTGATTCATGGCTGTTATATTTTAGGTTTAACTTTAGGTTGTTTAAGTTTGCTTCAGTTAACATGTTGGTTCTGGGAAAATCCAGCTTTTAAAATTTATATGTGGATTATATCATCATTTAAAGTTAGTACAAGTTTTTATTATAAAGTTTTAAATTTTACTTTTTTATACTTAACAATGATTTGTGCTATTTCAAGTATTCCATATTATGGATTAGATTATGCGGTTACAAACCCATTAGGTTTTGTTCAAGATGATAGGATTTTAGATCAAAAATTAATAAATCCTTCAGGGTTATCTTTTTTAAATAGTAAGGCTTCTGATAGGAATACACGTAGAAATAGAGGTAGACATGGTCGACGTGAGCGTTGGAAACGTCGAATTAGAAAATATCGAACGTTTGATGCATCATTATATGATCAAGGAGTTTATGATTTATTTACAATAGAAGATTTAAATTATGGTTTTGATCGCTTTTGGTTAAGAAGAAAAATGCGTAATCATACAGTTCGATTTAGATTTTTCCCTGGGCCATGGATGCGATCATTTAAAAAACAATTAGCTAAACCTAGATTAGAATCCTATGCTGGACCTAGACAAGAATTTTTTAGGATTTTATTTGAACAAGTTTACCATCCTAGTTTTCATGAATACTCAACGACAAATAAACAGTTAAATATTAATAGTCCTCCTACAGGGGGTAAAGGGGTAACAACAAGTAATAAGTCTGATTTATCAAATAATTTATCAAATTTAGCTTTAAATGATAAACCTCTTTTTTTATTACCTAAAAAAGAATTTTCTATTTATTCTAGCGCTTTAGGAACTGCCACTAATTCTAGTATTAAACAAAATTTAAAATTAGAAAATTCTACGTTGCGCAAATTTGTTAGAAAAATTAACAATCGAATCAAAAATTCAGAAATACGAGATAATTTAAAAAATTATCATCTTCCAAATTCTCTAATTGATACATCAAATAACTCATTAATAAATAATCCGATTACCCCTTCGGGGGTAAAAGCAGCTAGCTCGGGGCTGTATTCTAAACGATGGAAACAATTTTTTTCAAAAATATACCATAAAAATGAGTTAACTAAAAACAATAGTTCATTAAAAGGTTTATTAAGTAATTTTTATCAAAATTCGTTAACAGATAGTTTATCTAAAAAAACTTTAAATATTAAAGAAGAAGTAGATTTTAATCAAAAATCAAGCATAAAAAAACAAAATAGTAAAATAAATTTATCTAAAAAAGATAAACAAATACTAAAATATAGATCACTTTTTCTAAATAAAAATTTAAAAAATGAGACAGCAAAATTAAATATGTCTATAGACAATCAAAATTATCAAAATAATAATATTACTTTTTTACATCCATTAAAATTTTATTTAAAAAAACAAGAAGCGTTTGAGCGTAAACTTCGCTATTATACGCCCACTATTTTTAGAAAATTTGCAATTGAAAATAATGCACCCTATTTTAGAATTATGATGAAACGTTATTTTTATTATTATAAACCAACATTAAGATGGGAGCGTACGATGAAAGTAGCAAGTTTACGAAAAGCAAGAAGAAAAACTTCAGCACCTGCTAGAAAAATTCAATTTACAGAAAATAGCTTAAATGAGTCAGCTGTTGATGCTGTTTTTCCTTTAGGAAAAGATCAACAGCAAAATTCAAATTTAATGAGTAGAATTGTTAAACCTACTCATAATTATACAATTGTAGGAAAACGTGCCAATCGCTATCGTTATCAAATTTATAAAGATGTTTTACAACATTGGTATTATAGTCCATTTAATAGATTTTTATTAAAATTAGATATTGATTTATTTATCAAACGTCAACCGAATTCGCATTTCTTAACGAAGAATGAAGAAAAATTATTACATTTTAGACGATTCTTATTATCAGAACATTATAATACACTTCGTTGGTATACATATATGCAACATTATCGTTCTATGAAAACAAAAATAGGCGGTACTAAAAGTTTTGCTAGTGGTGTATATAACCAACAATTTGCAGGAACGTTTAAAAAAATACGTCATTTATTTGCTATAACACCTAGTCAAAGTAGTCAAACAGTTTTAAAATTTGATCAACCATTATATAATGAATATTATAATAATTCTTCTACTCCGGTTGGGTTTGGAAATGGGGTCAAAAAAAATTTAATTATTCATGAAGAATTATTAACCGATCAATTAGTCCCTCATAGCGAGCCGGCCCAAGGACCCCGAGGTTACTTGTTATCTTCGATAACAAGTGAAAGGGGAACGGAGGTTAATTTATTGCAAAGCAATAAATTTATAACGGGCAAAGAGGGACTTAAAACAGATACGTCTACAAAGACAATAGAGCTTGTTGCCCTTGTTGGAGGTCCTTTAACGGGCTCTGAGCAGTCAACCCTACAAGGTAAAATTGAAAATAATAACAAAATTATGCAAGTTGATTTAGGTAAAGATTTAGTAAATCAATCTACTCAAGTTATTCGTGATTATTTAATTTCAACAAACCCAATTAAAAGAGAATATATTAAAAACCTAATTGAGCAAAAAAATTATATTGAATTAACACAATTTTTGTATAAAGGTGAAAAAACTAGAGGTGATAAACCAGTTACAAATGATAAAACTTTTTTATCTCAAGAAAAAGAATATTTATTAACTAGTAGTGAAAAAGAAGAATTAAAAAATTTAGAAAAATTAAAATTAGAAACTTTTTTACGCCCTTTACAACAAGATTTATGGGTTAATTTATTAAAAAAATGGAAAAGAAAAATAAATGATCAAGAATTTTTAAAAAATTATTTACAACGAAGAGTTGAAAAATCTGAAAAACGAAAAGCTAAAAAAGAAAAAAATTTAAAAGCCAAATTACAACGCTTAGAAAGTTTATTCAATATTTCACAAATTGAATCAAATCAAGAAACAAGAAAAAACACTTCCCTATCAACTTATAATTCTTTAATCAATCCTTCCTCATCCTCAGTATTGTCTACTGGTATTCAAAAAGCACTGATCGAAGGTGCTTCAACTATTGATAATAACAAATTCAAAAGTAAAACAAAATCAAAAAATTTATTGCTACGCCAAGCAGCACTTCTAAAAAAAGAAAAACAACTTAAATATTCTTTAAATAACCTTTCTAAAATAATTAAGCAAACACCACAAAAAATAAGTGGTACAAATAATTTAGCAGGGGAAGGTACCCCTATAGATTTCCAAGGTGGACCGGTTTTATCTTTACCAAAAGGTAACGCTGAAGAAAACCTAAAATCAACCCCAGGGCTATTACTTAAACCTTTAAAATTAAAACAAATATCGTCTAGAATTAAGACTATGTATACTAATCTAAAATCTTATTCTTCTAATTTTATAAAAATTAAATTAATTAATATTTTTAAACCTATTAAAAAAAGAAATTTTAAAAATTGGCAACAAAAAGAACGTAGCCTAAATAAACAAAAACGAGTACGAAAAGAATTTAAAACATTTATAAAAAAACCTTTTAAAGATATTACATTAAATTTAAACACTGAATTAGTCCCTCATAGCCCCCCTACGAGGGGCAAAGAGGAAATTAAAGCCGTACAAAAGCGTGATTATTCTAATTCGAATTTAATAGAAGACAAAGCTGTTAAACAAAGCGAAAAGATAAATACTTGGAGGTTACTTGGTCTCGGAGAGACCCAGTTAAAAAGTTTAAAAAATACATATATAAAATATTTTACGAAAAAATTTAAACGCAAAACATCACCTCAACGTCGTGCTAGAATCCGCAAAAATAGAGGTGTAACAAAAAAACGTACATTAAGTGATTCGTTAAAACGCGAATTTAAAAATTTACGTAAATATAATTTATCAATAGAAGCTGGTGCCCCTCTGGGACAAACAACATCGGGTTCAACCCAACAAAAAACTTATTTGAAAGACCGACTTAGTTTTTATTCATCTATATCTAAAGAATCAACTTCTGATGGGGTTTTTAAACAAGTACCTCTACAAAGAAGATCTAAACAAAAGAAACAACGTTTTTGGAAACAAAAACGATCTAAATTTTCTCAAAATTTACGCAAATATAGAAAACGTCGTCGTTCTGTTTTAGCAAAAGTACGTATATTAAATAAACAACTTAAACGAATTCAAGCTACAACAGAGCTTAAAAATTGGTGGTGGAAAAACTTTTTACCGAACCTTCGTGCAACTACTAATTCTTTATGGCAATATGAAAAAGATCAACATATTTTAAATAAATTATTAGAGCTTTCAATACCTGAAATTTTAGAGCGTAATAAATTAGCTTATTCATATAACTTACCTGCCTTTACTAACCCTCTTCAGGGGAATAAATTAGAAGGATTACCTGGAGTTCAGCTAGATTTACTTCAAGTTGGTAATTTTGATTATAAACCATTAGCTCTTCCGGAAACAATTAAATTACGCGAAAATTTATTAAAAGATAAAGAAGTTTTAGTAGATAAACAAAGAAATCAACAATATAACTACAATAGTCAAACTGCTTCAAAAATTGACAATATAAGTCTAAATAATGGAGAAAAAAGACTTGATAGTGACATTTTATCACGTGTAGTAACAAATTCTATTTTATCAGAAGATAACAAACAAAATTTAATGTTAAACGTTAATAACCCTGTAGCGATCACAAATCCTCTTCCATTTTATGCTGGCTGGGATGAATCTTTAAGAAAATTTGTAGTAACTAATCGATTATTATCTAGACGTGAAAGTGGTTATGAAATGAATATGCAACAAGAATATCAAAAAGAGTTCAAAGCATTATTAAATCAAGAATCTTCGGACAATATATTATCTTTTACAGCTGCACCATTAAAAGGAATGAATGCTGCTACTACATTATATTGGCAAATTCCGTTTACAACTTATGATCCGGACCAGTTTTTTGCTTTAGGCATGGATGGGTTTGCTCCTTTAGGTTGGCGTAGATTCCAATTTAGACATTCGATTTTAAAATCATGGCTGTATGAAAAAATAACACCTAATAGAAATAATGAAAAAGGAACTTTAAAAAATAATTTAAATCATCTTAATACTTATATAGTAAAAAATAAAACTAATATTCTACAAACAGTACAGCCTATACAAAATAATAAATTTGTTAAAATTTCTAATAAAACTATTAGAAATATCAATCGTCGCGTAAAAAAACGTTATCGTCGAGTAAAAAAACATCCTCGTTCTCCTGTTTGGTTCCCATCAGGGCCGTTATTAAATCAAGTATTACCTGTTCATTATATTTATATTTTCTATAAACGTTCAAGATTACCTCGTGATCGTTATATTAAACGCCGTCTTCGAAAATCAAAAGCAATTAACTCAAATAATAATATAATTAGTTCACAATTTACAGATTTTACATTAAGAAAAAGAATAAAAACAAAACGTAAATATCATATTAAACAATATTTAAATAAAAAAACACCTATAATTCCACGTCGTATGAAATTTGTAAGTGATGATTCCACTGCTATGCGTTGGAGACCATTATCTAGACAAAAATTAAATAGACCTATAGCTGAATTAATAAAAGAACAACGCGCGTTAAAATCTAAACAAAGAAAGAAAGAGCAACAAGACTCAAATAGTAAGCAACCTGCTAACATTAGAGTAAAACAATTAAGAAGACGCGTACAACGACAAATTATTCGTCCGTTTTGGAGATATAAACCCCGTGCAGGCGGTTTTGTATGGCCAGGTGATTATTTAAAATTAGAATTAGTAAAAGCACCAAAACTTAATGCAAAAAACACAGATTTAACTAATATAGAATTAAAAGATCCTAATAAACTTGGATCAACTGCAACTAAAGTGAAAAGAAAGAAAAAACGTACTATTCAAGAATGGCAAATTCAACCAAAAAAATATTTATTACAAAAACATAATTACAATGTAATTAAAAAGAAACTAGAAAAAGCTCATCGTTCAAATAAAATAAGAGAACGAATTAAAGAATTAAGTTTAACTCTTTAATTTTTTTAGATTAGATCTTTTCATTTTAAAATTATAATTTTAAAATGAAAAGATCTAATCTAAAAAAATTAAAGAGTTAAATATTCCCAGAAACCCCATTGCGGGAAATTTTATATTTTTTAGTTTTACAAGGTAAGACCTTACCCCTCCGGGGGATGGAAGAAACGTCGTTGAGGTTTACCCTCCTCCTCTGGAGGAGGGTATAAAGAAGCGTTGTTGTAAACCTCCAGAGGAGGAGGGTATAAAGAAGCGTCGTTGAAGAAGCGTTATTACCCCCAGAGGGGGTAAGAGGCCAACTAACCTCTCGCTGCGCAGAAGAATTAGTTGCTCTTTGCCTTTGGCTATGAGCAACTTAAAGCGCCCCCCCTAATGCGCAGCGAGGGGGGGCAAAGAACGACGCTTCTTCTACCCCCAGAGGGGGTAAGAGGCCAACTAACCTCTTTGCCCCCCGAGGTTTAATTAGTTTAAGTCGTTGAAGAAGCGTTGTTACCCCCAGAGGGGGTAAGAGGCCAACTAACCTCGAAGAATTAGTTGCTCTTTTAGAGCAACTTAAAGCGCCCAAAGGGCAAAGAACG
>Ga0316223_1001806_pt1 | contig 18968 bp, 18 predicted proteins | sample TBH18009metaG_FD_206007 | JGI IMG/M metagenome (GOLD analysis project Ga0316223, IMG submission 206007) | Freshwater microbial communities from Trout Bog Lake, Wisconsin, USA - TBH18009 | ecosystem: Environmental > Aquatic > Freshwater > Lake > Hypolimnion/Profundal zone | place: USA: Wisconsin...
CAGGCGTTGCAGGCCAGCCGCCTTGAGTGCCTGTGCCTTGCGTGTGAGCAGGCTGCCGTTGGTTGTCAGGGTCAGATCCATCGGAAGGTTTTGCGGCGTGCGCAGGCGTGCCAACTGTTCGATCAGAACTTCCAGGTTTTTGCGCAGCAGCGGTTCGCCACCGGTGAGGCGGATTTTTTGCACGCCATGCGCCACAAACTGGCGTGTGATGGCCGTGATTTCTTCGAAGGTCAGCAAAGCCGAATGCGGAAGGTACGGATGGTCCGTCTGGAATACCGCTTTGGGCATGCAGTAGCTACAGCGGAAGTTGCATCGGTCCGTGACACTGATGCGCAGATCGCGCAGTGGGCGGCCCAGGCTGTCGGTGAGTAATCCCGTGGCTGCCGCGTTGGCATCGGCCAGCGCTGCGGGCGTAGGCAGTGAACTGCGGGCTGCCGAGTGCAGCATGACGGTGTGGTGGAGGGTGCGTTCAGCCATGCGCTATTGTCGGTGCTTGCCGATGCCGGGGTCTACAACAGTGGCTATGGCGATGGCAATAACGTTGCGTAGGGCGCACACGGGAAGGCGTGCGAACCGGCGCTAATTTTGGGTGCCGGAGCGGTAGCCGACACGGGTCGCCGCCACGACGGCCTGGGTGCGGTTTTGCACCTCGAAGTGGCGCAAAATGGCCGTCACGTGCGATTTGACGGTTTCTTCTGCGAGGAATAGTTGCTCGGCAATGTCGCGGTTCGACATGCCGTCGAGCAGGCATTTGAGAACCAGTTGCTGGCGCTGCGTGAGCTGCGAGCGCGCGGTGGTGGCTTCGGCCGTGGTTACACGCGACTGGCTGAGCTGCGGCGGAATGTAAACGTCGCCGTTGAGCACAGTGCGTACCGCGTTCAGCAGTTCATCGCTGAGGCTGGATTTGGTGACGAAGCCGAAGGCGCCAGACTGCATGACCTGCCGCATGATGCCAATATTGGCCGAGCCTGAGAGCAGAATGACGGGCAGTTCCGGATGGTGCTCGGCCAGAACGCCCAGCGCATCCAGGCCGTTTTGGTCGGGCAGGTGGTAGTCCAGCAAAACCAGATTGAGGTCTGTATGTTCACGCGCCAGTACATAGGCTTGCGCGCAGTTGCCGGCTTGCAATACCTCCACCTGCTCGTCCAGTCCCTTCAGTACCTGGCGTAGCCCTTCGCGTACCAGGGCATGATCATCGACAACAAGAATTTTCACGGGTAACTTTGCAGTCTTCACTCGATTACATACAGACTGACCACGGTGCCAGATGTGGCAACCAAGATGGGTGTATGCGTACGGTGAAAGACATAACTTGTACAAATGCGTATCTTACAAGTGGATGGGTGCAACCTGACTGACAGGCAAGAACAAAAAAAACCCGCCGAAGCGGGTTTTTTTTCCTATTGTGGTTTGTGAGAAGGTCGAAATCAGCCCCCGTGGATCTTCATCATCAGCGGCACGATCAGCAGTGCCACGATGTTAATGATCTTGATCAGCGGGTTGATAGCCGGGCCTGCCGTGTCTTTGTAGGGGTCGCCCACGGTATCACCGGTCACGGCTGCCTTGTGGGTTTCTGAGCCCTTGCCACCGAAATTGCCATCTTCAATGTATTTCTTGGCGTTGTCCCAGGCGCCGCCGCCCGTGCACATGGAAATAGCAACGAACAGGCCAGTGACAATGGTTCCCATCAGCAGGCCGCCCAGTGCGGCTGGTCCGAGTACCAGTCCGACCACAATCGGAGCCACCACCGGCAGCAGACTGGGGATCATCATTTCCTTGATGGCAGCGCTGGTCAGCATGTCCACAGCGGTGTCATATTCTGGCTTGCCGCTGCCGTCCATGATGCCCTTGATGGTGGCAAACTGGCGACGCACTTCCACCACCACGGCGCCTGCGGCGCGACCCACGGCTTCCATTGCCATGGCGCCAAACAGGTAGGGAATCAGTCCGCCAATGAAGAGCCCGATGATGACTTTCGGGTTGCTCAGGTCAAACGTGATGACCTGTCCGTAAGATTCCAGCTTGTGCGTGTAATCGGCAAACAGAACCAGCGCAGCCAGACCGGCCGAGCCAATGGCGTAACCCTTGGTCACGGCCTTGGTGGTGTTGCCCACGGCATCGAGTGGATCGGTGATGTCGCGCACGCTGGCGGGCAGTTCTGCCATTTCGGCAATGCCGCCGGCGTTGTCGGTAATGGGGCCGTAGGCGTCCAGTGCCACCACAATGCCAGCCATGCTCAGCATGGACGTTGCCGCAATGGCAATGCCATACAGGCCAGCCTGGGCAAATGCCACGTAAATAGCAGCGCAGACGAGCAGCACAGGCCAGGCGGTGGAACGCATGGAAACACCCAGACCAGCAATGATGTTGGTGCCATGGCCGGTGGTCGATGCCTGGGCAATGTGGCGCACCGGAGCGTATTGCGTGCCGGTGTAGTACTCGGTGACCCAGACCAGAGCACCCGTCAGGATCAGGCCGACTGCGCAGGCGGTAAACAGGGCGTCGGCGCCAACTACGCGGCCATCAGCGAGTGTGAGGGCGACCGGGAACATGGTTTGGGTGACGAAGTAGAACGCCACCAGTGACAGGATGCCGGCTACGGCCAGACCCTTGTACAGCGCAGGCATCACATTCTTCATACCCGGCGAAGCCTTGACGAAGAAGCAACCAATAATGGATGCCACGATGGACACCGCACCCAAGGCCAGCGGATACACGACGGCACCTGAACCAGCGCTGCCGAGCAGCAGGGCACCCAGCACCATGGTGGCGATCAGGGTCACAGCGTAGGTTTCGAACAAGTCGGCGGCCATGCCAGCACAGTCGCCCACGTTGTCGCCCACGTTGTCGGCAATCACGGCCGGGTTGCGTGGGTCATCTTCCGGAATGCCGGCTTCCACCTTGCCAACCAGGTCCGCGCCAACGTCAGCGCCTTTGGTGAAAATGCCGCCGCCCAGACGGGCAAAAATGGAGATCAGCGACGAGCCGAATGCAAAGCCGACCAACGGATTGAGTGTCGCGGCCGTGACCGCGCCCGCCGGAGCCAGATACCAGTAGAAACCGGTAACGCCGAGCAGGCCCAGCCCGACTACCAGCATGCCGGTAATGGCGCCGCCACGAAAGGCGACGTCCAGTGCTGGCCCAATGCCGCGTGTGGCGGCCTGTGCTGTTCGCACATTCGCGCGGACAGACACATTCATGCCAATAAAGCCGCACGCGCCGGAAAGCACCGCACCGACGACAAAACCAACGGCACTAAGTCCGTCCAGGAAAATGGCGATCAGGATGGCCAGCACCACGCCGACCACGGCAATAGTGCGGTATTGCCGCGACAGATAAGCCGCTGCACCGGTTTGAATAGCCGCTGCAATCTCCTGCATGCGCGCATTGCCTGCGTCTTGGGACAGGATCCAGCTGCGTGCCCAAAAGCCGTAAGCTACCGCTATGAATCCACACACGAGCGCCAGAATAAGCGCCGAGTTACCAGTCATATGTCTTTCTCCTATTGTTGTTTCGCAAAAAGGGGGGCAACGTCAGCGCTGCCCCGCTGCGTTGCTTCCTCGTTACTCTGTGCAGTCACCTGCGACAGGAGAAGATTGGCCAACCGGCGCACTGTAGCCTGAAATATGGCAATATGGTCCGCGCGCGTTCGGCTGTTTTTCTAAAAGCAGGGTTTATCCGAGGTTGGGTTGACCTTGCGCAAACCGCGTTAAACCGCGCCACGAATTGCTGTGAGTAGCTGCGCAGCGTCACGCATTAGTCATGGGGAAGTCATGCAACACGTCTAGCACCCGGCTTTGCGCGAATGCTGGGTTGGTTGCCTGCGCCTGCTGCCGCGCCCCTGATCATGGAAGACAGTTGTAAGCGAACTTTGGCAAAATCGCTGCAATTTCAGTAAGTGTCGATTGTTTTTTTATTTTGGAGAGATCTGACTCATGTCATTAGACAACGTAACCCCCGGTAAAAAGGTCCCGGATGAATTCAACGTAGTCATCGAAATTCCGATGAATGCGGATCCGGTCAAGTATGAAGTGGACAAAGCATCGGGCGCTATTTTTGTTGACCGTTTCATGAGCACGGCCATGCATTACCCCACCAACTACGGCTATGTGCCGAAGACGATTTCCGGCGACGGTGATCCGGTGGATGTGCTGGTGATCACCCCGGTTCCGCTGATTCCGGGCGTGGTGGTGACTTGCCGCGCCATTGGCATTTTGAAGATGGAAGACGAAGCCGGTATGGACGGCAAGGTGCTGGCCGTTCCCACCAACAAAATTCTGTCGCTCTACAGTCGCTGGCAAAAGCCGGAAGACCTGCAGCCACTGCGTCTGAAGACCATTGCCCACTTCTTTGAGCACTACAAGGATTTGGAAGAAGGCAAGTGGGTCAAGGTGCTGGGCTGGGAAGGTCCGGAAGCCGCACGACAGGAAATCCTGGAAGGTGTTGCCAACTACGCCAAGTTGCAAGCCTGACCGTTACGACGGTCACGGTTGGCAGGGGATGCCGCAGGCTATACGGGCTTGGCATCCCCGGCGGTGGACAGGCGGCTGCTGCGGTGCAGGTGATTTCCGGTGGTCCATCAGTGCTCTGGTAGATTTTGAATAGCACGTTGGCTGTGCTTCGGGCGCAACGCGTGTATGATGAAATGCCGTCCGGGATAGAGCTGGATCAAAGCTGTCAAGGAGCATTGCGTGGACGCGTCTCAATCTTCATCCGACCATTCTTCTCAGTATCTGACCTTGCGTCTGGGCAAGGAAGAATATGCGCTCGACATCTTGCGGGTGCAGGAAATTCGTTCCTATGAAGAGACTACCCGCATGGTCAATTCACCGGCGTTCGTCAAGGGCGTTGTCAACCTGCGCGGTGTCATTGTTCCGATTGCAGATCTCCGACTGAAACTGGGCTTGCCCAACGTCGAATACAACGATTTCACGGTGGTTATCATTTTGAATATCCATGATTCGGTGGTGGGCGCCGTGGTGGATTCGGTGGCCGATGTGGTGACGCTGCGCAACGATGCTATCAAGCCTGCGCCGCAATTCGAGGCCGCCATCGACGCCCGATTCATCCGCGGTTTGGTGGAAGTTAACGACCGAACCCTGATTGTGATGAATGTAGAAGCCCTGCTGAGCAACGCCGAATTGGGAATTGTTGCCTGAGTTTTTTATGCGAAACTGGTCCGGCTTAGCCCCGCAATGCGTGGGCCTGCTGGAGGGGCGCCCTGCTACGGCTCTAACCCGTTTCGAAACGGGTTGCGTTGTGCCAATGCATGTGCATAGTTGTCGATGCCGAGTCGTTCCTGTTCTAAAAAGTGTGCTACCGCGTTGGCAAAGGCTGGGTGCGCAATCCAATGGGCGCTTGTAGTCTGGACTGGCATCAGGGCGCGTGCCATTTTGTGCTCGCCTTGTGCGCCCCCTTCGAATACCGAATAGCCGTGTTCAATGCACCAATTTAACGGTTGGTAGTAGCACGCTTCAAAATGCAGACAATCGACCCGCTCCAGCGCGCCCCAGTAGCGGCCATAGGCCACTTTTTCGGCTGACGGCGCGGTCGTGGTGTGGGCCATCGGCTGACTGAGTGCTACCAGGCTGCTGGCAATGGGCACGCCGTCCCGCTCTGCGATGAATAGTAGCCAGTGTGTCGGCATGTCGTGTGCCAAGCGCCGGAAAAAATCGGGCGTCAGGTAGGGCGCGTTGCCATGTTCCAGATACGTGCGTTCGTAGCAGCGGTAGAAAAAGGCCCAATCGCTGGCGGTAATGTCGTGCCCGGTGCTGTGGCGGAACACCACGCCCGCTTCGCTGACTTTGCGTCGTTCCTGGCGGATTTTCTTGCGTTTGTCCTGTGCCAACGATGCCAGAAATTCGTCGAATGTGCGGTAGACGGGTGTGCGGTTGCGCCAATGAAACTGAACACCGTGGCGCAGCATGAGTCCAGCGTCTGCGGCGGCGGCGACGTCGGCTTCGGTGCTGAACAACAGGTGCAGCGACGACAGATCGCAGGCGCGGCACAGCGCCAACAGTACCCGCATCAGGGCAGAACGTTCGGTTGCGCTGCGTGCCAGCAGGCGACTGCCTGGCACAGGCGTGAATGGCACCGCCACCACGCCCTTGGGGTAGTACGCGAGACCGTGCTGCTCATAGGCGCTCGCCCAGGCCCAGTCAAATACATATTCGCCATAGGAGTGGTGCTTGATGAATAGCGCGGTTGCTGCAACCAGTGCCGGGTGCGGGCCACCGCGTTCGGTCAGTGTTAGAAAGCGCGGTTCCCAGCCATTGTCCGGACCGGCACTCAGGCTGTTGTGCAACGCAGACAAATAGGCGTGTTGCATAAATGGGGTGGGGTGCGACTGGCACTGCAGCAGCGCATCCCAGGCAACGGCGTCGAGCATCTGCGGCGTATCGGCGACCTGGATGACATAATCTTCCATGCCCGCAAGTTCACCACCCAATAATTGCTTCATGACGTTCAAACTGTGCATTGCGCAACTCAATTTCGTTGTCGGAGATCTGGACGGGAATGTCCAGAAAATGGTGGATGCTGCTACCCAGGCTTACGCACGTGGCGCGCGTCTGCTGCTGACACCCGAACTGTCGTTGTGCGGCTATGCTGCGGAAGACTTGTTTTTGCGCCCGGCATTTATACAAGCCTGTGATGATGCCTTGAAATCGCTGGCATTGCGCTTGGCTGACCTCAAAGGCCTGACGGTCGTGGTCGGACATCCGTCTGGCAGCGCGCAGCGTTCGCGTTCGGTCGCCGTGCAACGGCGCTACAACATGGCCAGCGTGGTGCGCGACGGGCAGGTGTTGTGTAGCTATGCCAAGCGGGAACTGCCCAATTACCAGGTGTTTGACGAGCGGCGTTATTTCACTCCCGGTGAGGGCGTTTGCGTGTTCGATGTGTTAGCAGGTGATGCAACCGATTCGACCGGTGCTGCAGTTGCGCCGCTGCGTGTTGGTCTGCTGATCTGCGAAGATGCCTGGTTTGAAGCACCGGCGCAGTTGGCGCGTGATGCCGGGGCCGAGGTGCTGGCCGTCATCAATGCGTCGCCGTTTCATGTAGGCAAGGGCTATGAGCGCGAAGCGGTCATGGCGCAGCGAACGCAACAAACGGGGTTGCCATTGGTGTACGCCCACTTGGTAGGTGGGCAGGACGAGGTGGTGTTTGAGGGGCATTCGTTCGCCTTGGACGCCGATGGACAGGTGGCCGGGCGTGCGCCGAGCTTCCGCGAAGATCTGTTCGACGTCGTTATAGAGCGTGGTGCGCTGGGACTTCGCTGTATTGCCACAGTGGTGCCTGAACGCAGTGCCGAGGCTGACTTGTGGGACGCCCTGGTATTGGGCGTGCGCGACTATATTGGCAAGAACGGGTTTCCGGGCGCCCTGATCGGACTCTCCGGTGGCATCGATTCCGCCCTGGTGCTGGCAGTGGCAGTGGACGCCATTGGTGCGGCACGGGTCCGTACCGTGATGATGCCGTCGCCCTATACCGCCGATATCAGCTGGATTGATGCGCGCGACATGGCCGCGCGTCTGGGCGTGCGCTACGACGAAATCTCCATCGTGCCCGAGTTTGAGGCGTTCCAGGCTTCGCTGTCGCAGCAGTTTGCTGGGTGCAGCGCTGATACGACAGAAGAGAATTTGCAGGCGCGCATTCGCGGCACGCTGCTGATGGCGCTGAGCAATAAGTTCGGCAGCATCGTTCTGACTACCGGGAATAAGTCGGAAATGGCAACCGGCTACTGCACCTTGTATGGCGACATGGCGGGTGGCTTTGCCGTCATCAAGGATCTCACCAAGACCCAGGTCTTCAATCTGGCACGCTGGCGCAATCGCCACGACCCTTATGACAGCGCGCAGGAACCGATTCCAGAGCGCATAATCACACGGCCACCAAGTGCTGAACTGCGTGCCGATCAGACTGACCAGGACAGCCTGCCACCGTACGACATTCTGGACGGCATTCTGGAGCGTTATATGGAAAACGACCAAAGTATGGAAGCCATTGTTGCTGCTGGCTATGCCCGTGCTGATGTGGAAAAAGTGACGCGTCTGATCAAGTTGAATGAATACAAACGGCGCCAGTCGCCAGTTGGTATTCGCCTCACACACCGCAGTTTCGGCAAAGATTGGCGTTATCCTATTACCAACCGTTTTCGTGCCTGATGATTGGAACTATGCAATGAAACTGATAGCCGCTGTGATCAAACCGTTCAAGCTGGAAGAAGTGCGCGAGGCACTGGCCCAGTGTGGTGTTACCGGACTGACCGTGACGGAAGTCAAGGGTTTTGGTCGCCAAAAGGGCCATACCGAGTTGTATCGGGGTGCCGAGTATGTGGTGGATTTTTTGCCCAAACTGAAGGTGGAAGTGGCGGTCAAGACGGACGATGTCGACCGTTGCATCGACGCCATCGTCGGTGCTGCCCGTACTGGCAAGATTGGTGATGGCAAAATTTTTGTCACCAACGTTGAGCGCGTAGTGCGCATTCGTACCGGTGAAGTGGACGACGCAGCCGTCTGAATTTTCAGGTATGTTCCAGCCGATTGGCGCACGGCAGGCCAGCGGCCTGGATCAGCGCTGGAAGCAGCGTGGCCGGCGTACGGCCGTTCTGGATCAGTCCGAGTTGCCAGTCGGCCAGAAATTGCGCCTCGACTGCGGTTCGAAGGAATGTCAGCAGGCCATCGTAGTACTGCGCCGTGTTGAGCAGGCCGACCGGTTTGTCGTGGTAAGCCAATTGGCGCCAGGTCCAGACTTCAAACAACTCCTCGAAGGTGCCAATGCCGCCGGGTAAAGCGACGAAGGCGTCGGCACGTTCGGCCATCATGCGTTTGCGGTCGTGCATGGTGTCTACGATGTGCAGTTCCGTGCAGTCGGTATGCGCCCATTCCTTCTCGACCAGCGCCCTGGGTATGACGCCAATCACGCGCGCACCGGCGGCCAGCGCTGCTTCCGCAACAATGCCCATCAGCCCGCCCCGCCCTCCGCCATAGATGAGTTGTCCGCCATGTTCGCCGATCCATGTGCCGGTCTCTTGCGCTGCCTGTGTGTAGCGCAGATCGGTGCCAGGGCGTGAACCGCAGTAAACACACAGTGAAAAGGTTGGCTTTCTCATGCTATTCGGTGATAAATGGCGCACACCCAGATGCTGGCGCACAGCACCAAAGTCATGAGAACTGCGGCGCTGCCCATGTCCTTGGCGCGTTTGGAGAGGTGATTCCACTCTGGCCCCACGCGATCAATGGCGGTTTCAACCGCAGTGTTGAGCAACTCGACCACCATCACCATGATGACGCTACCAGCCAGCAAGGCTGATTCAATCCAGCTTTTGCCAAGCCAGAATGACAGCGGCAGCATAACGATGCTGAGCAGGGCTTCCTGGCGGAATGCCGGTTCACTCCAGCCAGCGGACAGTCCCGCCAGTGAATAACCAGTGGCGTGCCAGACGCGCTGCAATCCCTTGCGGGCTTTTTGTGGATTAACTGGTGCGTCGATGGGGGGCTGCATGGTGGAATTTTAGCGATTGATACGATGCGACACCAACCGGGTGCCGGCCCATGCATCATGCCAAAACTGCCGTTGCGGATGCAAACGACTTGCGAGTGCCCAAATGACAATCCACCCCACGCTGATCAGCACTATTTCGGGTACGCTGAGCTTGAATGGGGCAACCGCCATCAGTGGCGGTAGAAACCAGACCCAACTTAGTGCGTATCGCAATAGTGCGCGTCGTCGCGATACGGGCTGACCCAGCGGGTCAACCAGGCGGATATGCCATGTTTTCATGGCCAGGGTCTGGCCTTTGGACCAGAACCAGGAAAAGTAAAGGCCGAAAACGACAAACAGGAACACCTGCATGCCAGCCCGGTTGTCCATGGCGTTGCGCGTCTGGCTGAGTGTGCTAAACAGATAGCCAGAAATGAAGACGACGCCAAACAGCAGCACGCCTTCGTACAACCAGCAGGCCATGCGGCGTGGCAAGCCCGGCGCCATCAAGGCTTGTTGGGCGCCGTTGCGCCATGGGAGGTTTGCGGGGGCGGCAGCGGCAGCAGCGTGTGGCGATCGAGTTGCAGTTGTGCGATGGCCGCACGGCGCTCGGGTAGCGGTGTGTGGCGCGTGACCGGCACCTGAATCAGCTTTTTCTCGGGTGCCGGCTTTAACGACAGCGCCGCACCGGCGGGCTTGTGGTGTGCTGATTCCGCCAAGCGTTTGCGTTGATCCGGGCTCAGCGCTTGGTAGGCTTCCCAGTCAGCGGCCCGGTTGGTTTTCCTCAGGTTTTTGCTTTGCGTGAAATTCAGGCGCGCCAGTTCACGTTGGTTACGCGATAACCGGGCCCATTCTTCCATGCGTTCGTGCATTTTTTCGCGCTCGGATGCCGCCAATGTGGGGACTGTCACGGCAACCGCAAGCCACTTGCGCTTGCGCGCTTCACTCATGGAATCCCACAAGCCGGACAAGGGCTCCAATGCTTCTCGCTGGGCTGCATTCAGCTTGCTCCAGGCGGGTTCGGCAATGGGTGGCGGCAGCGGCGGCGTAACCGGTGCACCGCCTTTATGGACAGCGCCCTGGGCGGTGGGTGGCATCGGCGTTGACGTGGCTGTTGCAGCCGCAGGTGGTGCGAGCGCTGGCGCTTGTGCCAAGGTGGTGCCAACCAGGCACAAACTGAGCAAGCCAAGCAAGAGCAAGCGCACGGACCCCATCGAGGGTGCCGTGTATGCACTCTTGTTGCGCGCCTGCCCAATTGAGGTGCGGTGTGCAAAGCCTTGAACCAAACGCATGAATCTCCGCGAAATACGATCTATTCGGACCGATTGCTACGCACGAATTGCATGAATCCGGGGTCTACATAGGCCGACGGTGGCAGCTCGTCGGTCAGTAGCTCAGCGTCCACTTCCGCCACTTCACGGATGCGGTTGTCGTCCTGGATGACCGCGATCGTAATCAGACCGGCGACCAAGGCTAAGAGTGGCAGCAAAGCACCCAGATGGCGCCACCAAACCATGTTGTCCGACGCATCGTCGTTCAGATCGTTGGTTCCCTGGCCCGCGTGCAGGCTGGCAACCGAGCCGGACACCGAAATGCCGCTCAGAAGTGCCGCTTCGCGGGCCTTGACCACGGCCAGTGGCCGATTGGCGACCGCACGCACGCGCGCCGCACGCAGACGTTCGGTGATGTCGTGCGGCAAATCCTGCAGACCCTCCGACAGTTGCCTGGCAACCGCGTTGCCGAACTGATCGATGCTGCTCGATTGAGAAGTGATTCCTTGAATGTTCATAGCTTGATCCCTTTCGCTCGCAAGGCCTGGCCCAGCGCCTGTACCGCCCGCGAGCAGTGTGTCTTTACACTGCCCTGTGAACAGCCCATGGCCGCAGCCGTCTCAGCCACATCCATATCCTCCCAATAACGCATCAGGAACGCTTCCCGTTGACGTGCTGGCAAAAGTTGAATCTGGCTTTCGATTTCAAGCAAGGTTTGTGCCCGCTCCGTAATGCATTCGGCACTGTCGCCCATTCCGTTGGGACTGGCGCTACTCAGGGAATCCAGGATGTCGAAATCGTCGTCTTCGCCAGCAGACTCGAAGTCGGAAGCGTTGGAAAACAGCGCGTGCTGTACTTTTTGGCGCCGGAACCAGTCCAGTGTGCAGTTGGACAGGATGCGCTGAAACAGCATGGGCAGTTCATCGGCTGGTTTATGCCCGTAGTGTTCGGCCAGCTTCATCATGCTGTCCTGAACGATGTCGAGCGCCGCTTCGTCGTTGCGAACGTGATAGACCGAACGCTTGAAAGCGCGCTTTTCAACGCTTTTCAGGAATTCGGTTAATTCTGGTTCTGACGCCAAGGGAAGATGTCCACGCGAAAAGCGGCGATTATCGCATTTCCATGCGTTGAATTGGGCTATTTTTTGAAGTTTTAGCCGAGATGGTCCAGGCTGGTGCGATAATGCACGTTGCACATCAAAAGGCAAACGGGTCCCGGTCCGGCGCATATTCATTGCGTCCATGTCCTGGTCCTTAAGTCCCAACGCAATACCACGAGTGTTAGCGAAGGGGCACCCAAGGTTTTTCGTTAGAGAAATTCACAAAGGTTGATCATGGAAATATCAAAAGCTGAAATCGCGTCGGCAGCAAGTGTGTTAGCGGTCAATGCCGCAGCCACTTCGTCCCAGACGCCGACCCCATCCAGAACAATGAACGCTATACCCGAACTTCGAGGCGCAGAAATCCTCGTCAAGGCCCTGGAGGCCGAGAACGTCAAATACATTTGGGGCTATCCCGGTGGTGCCGTGCTGCACATCTACGATGCGCTCTATCAGCAGAAATCAATCCAGCATATTCTGGTACGCCACGAGCAGGCCGCCGTGCACGCGGCCGACGGCTATGCGCGCGCCACTGGCGACGTGGGCGTGGCCCTGGTGACCTCAGGCCCAGGCGTGACGAATGCGGTGACTGGCATTGCTACGGCCTACATGGACAGCATTCCGATGGTGGTGATCAGCGGCCAGGTGCCGACCCACGCCATTGGCATGGACGCGTTCCAGGAGTGCGACGCAGTGGGCATTACGCGCCCCATCGTGAAACACAATTTTCTGGTCAAGGATGCGCGTGATTTGGCTGAGACACTGAAGAAAGCCTTTCATATTGCCCGCAGTGGTCGGCCCGGGCCGGTGGTGGTCGACATTCCGAAGGACGTGTCGTTCAAGAAGGTGCCGTACGCTGGCTATCCGGCGCACGTAGAAATGCGCTCGTACAACCCGGTGCGCAAGGGCCATGGCGGGCAGATTCGCAAGGCCTTGCAGTTGCTGTTGTCCGCCAAGCGTCCCTATGTATACAGCGGCGGCGGTGTGTTGCTGAGCAACGCGTCGGCCGAATTGCGCACCCTGGTTGACATGCTGGGTGCGCCGGTGACCAATACCCTGATGGGCTTGGGTGCGTACCCGGCCAGCGACCGTAAATTTCTGGGCATGCTGGGCATGCACGGTACGGTGGAAGCCAACAACGCCATGCAGCACTGCGATGTGCTGCTGGCGGTCGGTGCACGTTTTGATGATCGCGTGATTGGCAACCCCAAGCACTTCGCGCAGAACGAACGCAAGATCATTCATATCGACATTGATCCGTCCAGTATTTCCAAGCGCGTGAAAGTGGATATCCCGATCGTTGGCGACGTCAAGGACGTGCTGGGCGAAATGATCGCCATGCTGCGTGAGTCGGGTACGCGACTCGACGCAGCGGCACTGGGCAACTGGTGGGAAACCATCGACGGCTGGCGCAAGACCGAGTGCCTCAAGTACGACAACAGCAATCCGGCGGTCATCAAGCCACAGTATGTGGTGGAAACGCTTTGGAACATGACGCGCAACGACGATGTCTACATTACGTCGGACGTGGGTCAGCACCAGATGTGGGCTGCGCAGTATTACCGCTTTGATGAACCGCGCCGCTGGATCAATTCGGGCGGCCTGGGCACCATGGGCGTCGGCATTCCCTATGCCATGGGCATCAAGCTCGCCAAGCCTGAAAGCGAAGTGTTCTGTGTGACCGGTGAAGGTTCAGTGCAGATGTGTATCCAGGAGCTGTCCACTTGCCTGCAGTACAACACGCCGATCAAGATCATGGCGTTGAATAATCGCTATCTGGGCATGGTGCGCCAGTGGCAGGAACTGGAATACGAAGGGCGGTATAGCCACAGCTACATGGATGCGCTGCCGAATTTCGTCAAGCTGGCGGAGGCCTATGGCCACGTTGGCATGCTGATTGAGCGCCCGGAAGATGTGGAGCCGGCGCTGCGCGAAGCACGCAAGCTCAAGGACCGCACGGTGTTTATGGACTTCCGTACCGATCCGACCGAAAACGTGTTCCCCATGGTGCGCGCTGGCAAAGGTATTACCGAGATGCTGCTGGGTTCGGAAGATCTGTAGGCCCTGGTGGTTTTATCGGTCGCCTTTCGCAAATCACGGTTTCCATTCACTTTTACTATTCGACGAATCTATTGACCGCCAAGCCCGTGCGTTACCGCGTGCGGGGGAGGGCGGCGAGAAGAGGAATCCATTCTTATGAAACATATCATTGCAGTTTTGCTGGAAAATGAACCGGGCGCGCTGTCGCGTGTGGTCGGACTGTTTTCTGCGCGTGGCTATAACATCGAGTCGCTCACGGTGGCGCCTACCGAAGATCCGAGTCTGTCGCGCATGACGATCCAGACCACTGGTTCGGAAGAAGTGATTGAGCAGATTACCAAGCATCTGAATCGCCTGATTGAAGTGGTCAAGGTGGTGGACCTCACTGAAGGTGCCTATATCGAGCGCGAGCTGATGATGGTGAAGGTGCGTGCGGTGGGCAAGGAGCGTGAGGAAATGAAGCGCATGGCGGATATATTTCGCGGCCACATCATTGACGTCACCGAGAAGAGCTACACCATTGAGTTGACCGGCGATCAGTCCAAGAATGACGCCTTTCTGGAAGCGATCGAGCGCACGGCGATTCTGGAGACGGTTCGCACCGGTTCCAGCGGCGTGGGTCGGGGCGAACGCATTTTGCGAGTTTGATTTTTTACAACGGAGAGATGAAATGAAGGTTTATTACGACAAGGATTGCGACCTGAGCCTGATCAAGGGCAAGACCGTTGCCATCATCGGATACGGCAGCCAGGGTCACGCACACGCCCAGAACTTGAACGATAGCGGCGTGAAGGTTCTGGTCGGTCTGCGCAAGGGTGGTGCTTCGTGGGACAAGGTTGTCAAAGCAGGCCTGACCGTGATGGAAGTCAACGATGCAGTCAAGGCTGCCGACGTCGTCATGGTGCTGTTGCCCGATGAGCAGATCTCTGAGGTCTACAACAACAACATTGCTCCCAACATCAAGTCTGGCGCTTCGCTGGCGTTTGCCCACGGCTTCAATGTCCACTACAACCAGGTGGTGCCACGCACTGACCTCGACGTCTGGATGGTTGCTCCCAAGGCGCCAGGCCACACCGTGCGCAACACGTACACCCAGGGTGGCGGCGTGCCGCATCTGGTGGCGGTGCACCAGGACAAGTCGGGTCGTGCGCGCGACCTGGCCCTGAGCTATGCCATGGCCAATGGTGGCGGCAAGGCCGGCATCATCGAAACCAATTTCAAGGAAGAAACCGAGACCGATCTGTTTGGTGAACAGGCCGTGTTGTGCGGTGGTGCCGTGGAACTGGTGAAGATGGGTTTTGAGACGCTGGTGGAAGCCGGTTATGCGCCTGAAATGGCGTATTTTGAATGCCTGCACGAACTCAAGCTGATCGTTGACCTGATCTACGAAGGCGGCATCGCCAATATGAACTACTCCATCTCCAACAATGCGGAGTATGGCGAGTACGTGACCGGTCCGGAAGTCATCAATGCACAGAGCCGCGAAGCCATGCGCAACGCACTCAAGCGCATTCAGACCGGTGAGTATGCCAAGAGCTTCATTCTGGAAGGCCGCACCGGCTACCCCAGCATGACGGCGCGTCGTCGTCTGACCGCTGAGCACGCCATTGAAGTGGTGGGCGGCAAGCTGCGCGCCATGATGCCCTGGATTGCCAAGAACAAGCTGGTTGACCAGACCCGCAACTGATTGCGCACAGAGAGGCAGTGTTTGCTGCAAAGGCCACTTCGGTGGCCTTTTTAGTTGCAGCCTGTCGGTAGACGGTGTGGATGTCGGTGTGACGTGTATCACACGCTGGTCCGGTGCGACTGGCGTACACTGGCGGGCTACCGTTGGGCGTGTGCTGCGTTACTGGTGTTGGCGGTGCAGAGTAGGTCAGGAGTTCTATGCGAGAAGAAAACGAAGTTGGCGAAGCGGGTGGTGCAGATCACGAGTCCGTCGTACCGCGCAAGCCGCGCAAGGGCATTTATGTGTTGCCCAATCTGTTCACGTTGGCCGCATTGTTCGGCGGCTTTTATGCCATTGTGATGGCCATGAATGGACGTTTTGATCAGGCCGCGGTTGGCGTGTTCTGTGCCATGGTGCTCGACAGCCTGGATGGGCGCGTGGCGCGCATGACCAATACCCAGAGTGCGTTCGGTGAACAGATGGATTCCCTGTCTGACATGGTGTCGTTTGGAGCGGCGCCGGCACTGATTTCCTATGAATGGGCACTGCGTGGACTGGGCCGCTGGGGGTGGTTTGCCGCGTTTGTTTATTGCGCGTGTGCGGCGTTGCGGCTGGCGCGTTTCAACGTGAATACCGGCGTGGTGGACAAACGCTATTTTCAGGGCCTGCCATCGCCGGCTGCCGCTGCGTTGATAGCGGGTTGTATCTGGCTGGCGACCGATCTGGGCTTGCAGGGCGCCGATGTCGCCTGGTACATGTTTGCGGTTGCTGTCTATGCCGGTCTGACCATGGTGACCAACGTGCCGTTTTACAGCTTCAAGGACGTAAGCATGAAGCGCAGCGTGCCGTTTGTGGTGATCGTGTCACTGGCCATTGGCATTGCCCTGATCAATATCTATCCGCCAGCGGTGATGTTTGCTTTGTTCGTGGGGTACGGCGTGAGTGGCTATGTGGTGTATGCGGTACGCAAGGCGCGTGGCTTGCATACCAGCGTTATTAGCATGTCCACGGATGAGCCGGATGAACGCGGACTCCATTAGCCCATTGCTGCGCTGAACGCGTGCAGGGCCGGGCGTTGGCACGGGCGGTAGTACCTGCGCAAGTGCGTGAATTGGCCGTGAATGGGTGCGCATCTTCGCACATCAATCCATCTATACATCGATAAAGTTAAGCAGGAAAGGCAGGAGCACAGCATGGCTGACAAACTGATTATTTTTGACACCACCTTGCGTGACGGTGAGCAGTCGCCCGGTGCGTCCATGACGCGTGATGAGAAGTTGCGCATTGCGCGCCAGCTCGAACGCCTCAAGGTGGACGTGATTGAAGCTGGCTTTGCGGCCAGCTCCAATGGTGACTTCGAAGCCGTGCAACTGATTGCACAAAATATCAGGGACGCCACGGTGTGCTCACTGTCGCGCGCCAATGATCGCGATATTTCCCGCGCTGCCGAGGCGCTCAAGTCAGCACAGCGCGCGCGCATTCATACGTTCATTGCGACCTCGCCGTTGCACATGGAAAAGAAGCTGCGCATGACGCCGGAGCAGGTGGCAGAGCAGGCCAAGCTGGCCGTGCGTTTTGCGCGTAATCTGGTCGACGATATTGAATTCAGCCCCGAAGATGGGTATCGCAGTGACGAGGATTTTTTGTGCCGTGTGCTGGAATCGGTGATTGCCGAAGGCGCCACTACCATCAACGTGCCGGACACGGTGGGTTATGCCATTCCGGAGTTGTACGGCAATTTCATCCGCCGACTGCGCGAGCGCATTCCCAACTCGGACAAGGCGATCTGGTCGGTGCATTGCCACAATGACCTGGGGATGGCGGTTGCCAATTCGCTGGCGGGTGTGAAGATTGGTGGCGCGCGCCAGGTGGAATGCACCATCAACGGCCTGGGCGAACGTGCGGGTAATTGCAGCCTGGAAGAGGTGGTGATGGCGGTGCGTACGCGCAAGGATTATTTTGGTCTGGAACTGGGCGTGGATACGCGCCACATTCTGGCCGCCAGCCGCATGGTCAGCCAGACCACTGGTTTTGTGGTGCAGCCCAACAAGGCGGTAGTCGGGGCGAACGCGTTTGCCCATGCGTCCGGCATTCACCAGGATGGTGTGCTGAAGGCGCGTGACACCTACGAAATCATGCGCGCGGAAGATGTCGGCTGGACTGCCAACAAGATTGTGCTGGGCAAGCTCAGTGGTCGCAATGCCTTTAAGCAGCGACTGCAAGAACTGGGCGTGCAGATGGAAAGCGAATCGGACATCAATGCGGCATTTGCGCGTTTCAAGGAGTTGGCCGACCGAAAGAGTGAGATTTTTGATGAGGACATTCTGGCGCTGGTGAGCGAGGAAAACGTGCAGCACGGCAAGGAGCAGTACGCTTTTGTTTCGCTGTCGCAACACAGCGAAACCGGTGAACGGCCCCAGGCCAGCATCGTGTTCACGGTGGATGGCGCCGAAGTGCGCGGTGCGGCCGAAGGCAATGGTCCCGTCGATGCGTCGCTTAAAGCCATTGAGTCGCATGTCAAGAGTGGTGCCGAGATGGTGCTGTATTCGGTCAATGCCATCAGTGGCTCTACCGAAAGCCAGGGCGAGGTGACGGTGCGTTTGCAAAACAGCGGCCGTGTGGTGAACGGTGTCGGTGCGGATCCGGACATCGTGGTGGCCTCGGCTAAGGCTTATTTGAGCGCGCTCAACAAGCTGCACAGCAAGGCGGATCGGGTGGCGGCCCAGGGGTGAATCAATATTCCTTGAGGTTTGGAGTGCAAGTACTTGATCTTGCATGACTTTTTTGGTTACACTGACGAATGCTCGTTGGCACGCCAGATCTGGTGAAGGTTGAGTCGTTGCATCCACGATGCAACGACTTGCCGGGTCAGGCGATTTGAAAGATAGGAATGACCGTGAATCGCACCACACTGCAAATTTTCCTGCTGATGGCCTGCGCCATGTTGACTGGTTTGACGGCGGTTTCCGCCAATGCGGATCCGGTGCCGACGAAATCGGCCAAGCCAGTGGGCAAGCATGTCAATGTCGTGGTGCGAAAGCGCGCGGTGCGGCCCGTGCAGCGCAAAAAAATCGTGTATGTGGCGCCCAAGCCGTCGTATGGACAACTGGCAGGTTTGCACGGCGCACACGACGAACTTGCACTCAAGTCCAGTGTGGCGCTGGTGATGGACCAAGACACCAAGGAAGTGCTTTTTCGCAAGAACGACCAGGCCGTGCTTCCCATTGCTTCCATTACCAAACTCATGACCGGATTGCTGATCAGTGAAGCGCGGTTGCCGATGGATGAAACCCTTACCATCACCCAGGCTGATGTTGACACCGAAAAGGGCAGCTCCTCGCGCCTGGCGGTCGGAACCCAGTTGACCCGTGGTGAGTTGCTGCATTTGGCGCTGATGTCGAGTGAAAACCGG
>Ga0316223_1001809_pt1 | contig 18955 bp, 20 predicted proteins | sample TBH18009metaG_FD_206007 | JGI IMG/M metagenome (GOLD analysis project Ga0316223, IMG submission 206007) | Freshwater microbial communities from Trout Bog Lake, Wisconsin, USA - TBH18009 | ecosystem: Environmental > Aquatic > Freshwater > Lake > Hypolimnion/Profundal zone | place: USA: Wisconsin...
TGATCTGGTTCGGGTGGACGTCGAACTGCTGCGCTCATTCGGCCAGCGTCTTCTCACCCTTAAGAGCGGCCAATGCCACCTTCGCCTTGAAAGCCGGAGCGTGATTCCGGCGGGTCCGTTTCGTCATGGTCTCTCCTGTTCGGCGGCGATCATCGCCGTGTTCAGGCAGAAACTCCGCTTATCGATCTGTGCAGATTGTCCAGGCCGCCTCTGTACTTCAGGGCTAGGCATCGCGATGGGCGATAGGTTCGAATGCGGTCATGTGTCCGGCCTTTAGGCTACGGACTCAATTACGATCACCAGATGAAGATGGCTGCCAAGATGACGGTGGCTCGGAAGTTCCTGCCGAGTTTGTCATAACGTGTTGCGACCCGGCGCCAATCCTTGATCCGGCAAAATGCCCGTTCGATGACGTTGCGAGCCTTGTAGCGACTTTCGTCGAACTCTGGAACGTTCTTACGCGTGGGATTGGGCCGGATCACTGGCGTGGTGCCGCGCTTGGCTAGAAAGGCATGGAATTCATCGCCGTCGTAGGCGGTATCGGCCAACAGGAATCCGGGAGCCGGCAACGGCTCGAGCACCGCCTTGGCGGGCCGGATGTCACCCCGTTGCCCTGGCGTCAGGTCGAACACGATCATGCGCCCATGGGCGTCCACAACCGCATGCAACTTGGTCGTGCGGCCGCCGCGGCTGCGGCCGATGTCCTGCGTCGCCTCCCCACCTTCGCCGCCGGCGGCACAGCGGTGCGCCTTGCTGCTTGTGCTGTCGATGCACTGGATCTTGGCCGCGTCGAGCTGGATCAGCCGCTCCCACATCGATTGCCAAATGCCGTCTCGCGACCATCGGTTGAACCGGTTGTAGATTGTCGTGTGCGGTCTGAAGATCTCGGGGCAATCCCGCCACCGGCAGCCACTCCTCAGCACATGAACGATGCCGCTGATGACTTTGTAATTGTTGCCCGGCCTCACGCCGCGCCGGTGCATCGGGATCGTCGGCTCGATCACGGTCCAGGATCCTTCGCTCAACCAAAACTCGTTCGCCATGAGACATGCTCCCCTCAAACCGGGGAGCTTGAATCTGACCGAGCCAAGGCAAGCGTTAATTGAGTTCGGAGCCATAGCGCGAGCCAATGCTCGCTGGCCCAGATGGGTTCCGCGAGTGGCCTCCAAACAGTCGGGCGACTTTCGACAGCCACTGGTATTAACGGAGTGTGCCACTCGCCGGTTCGACCGATCGCCATCTCTGGCTTGCCCTTGAACCTTGGCCTTCGCGCGCGGCTCAGGCGGTCACCGGCTGACGCCGATACGCCTCCCCGCGCGCCATCATGGCCCAAATGATCCGGGCTATCTTGTTGGCCAGAGCGACCGCGGCGAGCTTACTCTCCAGCAATTGCAATAGCCACGCCGAGGCGGATGGGCTGCCTGGCCTGGCGAAGCGGATGACGGAGATGGCGCCGACGAACAGCCAGTTGCCGCAATCTCTCATTGCCGGCCTTGCTGATCTTACCCAGACGCTGCTTGCCGCCGGTGGATCGTTCTTGCGGCGTCAGGCCCAGCCAGGCGGCGAAGTGCCGGCCTGACTTGAAATGCTCCGGCTGCACCGTCAACACCATGGTGATCGCGCCAAGCGGCCCGACGCCGGAGATCGCGGCCAGCAACTGGCTGACCGAGTTGGTCTTGTGCAGTTCTGCCAGTTCGCCATCCACAGCCTCGATCTGTTGATCCAGAACGTCGATATACGCGCCCATCCGCTCAAACACCGCTCGCGCCGTGGCCGGGATGATATCAGCGGCGAGTTCCGTCAGTAGCGCAGCCACCTGGACGGTTCCCTTGGCGGCAATGATGCCAAATTCCGACGCATGGCCACGCAGGCCATTGATGGCCTGGGTGCGCTGGCCCACCAGCATCTCTCGATGCTTGAGGATGATGCCGCCAGCCTCCTGATCGATGGTCTTGATCGGGACAAACCGCATGGAGGGACACGATGCCGCCTCGCTGATCGCTTCCGCATCGTTGCGGGCGTTTTTCGACCGTTTGACGAACGGCTTGACCTACTGCGACGGGATCAGGCGAACCCGATGACCCAACCGGCTTAAACGCGTCCCCAATGGCGAGAACCGCCGCAGGCCTCAAGGACGACCTCGGTCGCCTCTTGTTTGCTGAAGAAGGCTTCAACCTGACTGCGCTTGAGCTCGCGCCGCAGCATCGGACGATCCTGCTCATGGACGCCATGGTGGGTGAACACGTGCTTGGACGTATCGATCGCAATGCGCTCAAACTTCGTGGGGACGGTCCTTCGTTGGAGTGTGATGACCCAACTTTGGCATAGAATGCTGTTGGGCCGTTCCACCCCAACAGCCGCCGTTGAGATCGACTCTCCGGCAGAGCATTCCCTCATGCCGACGCAGTTCGTTGTCCACGACTTTTTATTGAAAACAAAGACGTGGATGACGCATCGTCGCGTACCATGACGATATGAGAACGATTCGCGTGAGTCAGCGTCAAAGCCGATTGGTATAATGGCGGGCGTACCGAAGGTAAGGTTAGCTGAAAGCGGGTGTCCGAACCTACAAAACGCGTCCGGCAACCGCGTCCAGCTTGGCGGCCAGCGATGCATCGCGCCGATCTGGCGCCGTGATCACCGCGAAATCCAATGCTCGGTCGCACCCGCACGGGCACAGGTCACGTGGCTCCCCGACATTCGGCACGACCGACCGGACCAGATTGCGGGCGTTATCGGCGTTGCCGAGCAGAATGCGCACCACTGCCTCGACCGTGACATGGTCATGATCCGGGTGCCAGCAGTCGAAATCTGTCACCATCGCCACCGTCGCATAGCAAAGCTCGGCTTCCCGAGCGAGTTTGGCTTCCGGCATATTGGTCATGCCGATGACGCTACAGCCCCAGGAGCGATACAGCTCACTCTCCGCCCTAGTGGAGAACTGCGGCCCCTCCATCACCAGATACGTGCCGCCGCGAGTCACCGGTAGCGACAGCGAGGACGCCGCCGCGAACAACCCGTCACCGAGACGCGAGCAGACCGGATGCGCCATGGACACATGCGCGACAATGCCGTCGCCGAAGAAGCTCTTTTCCCGCGCGAAGCTGCGATCGATGAACTGATCGACGACAACGAAATGCCCGGGCGGCAACTCTGCCTTCAGGCTGCCGACCGCGGATAGTGACAACACATCCGTCACGCCGGAGCGTTTCAGCGCGTCGATATTCGCCCGATAGTTCAGATGAGTGGGGGAGGTCGGATGGCCGCGACCGTGGCGCGGCAGGAATACACATTGGACGCCGCCGAGGCGCCCGAACAGCAGTTCGTCCGACGGGCCGCCCCAGGGGGTTTCGACCCGTCGCCAGGCTTTATCCTCCAGCCCGTCGATATCGTAGAGGCCGGAGCCGCCGATGATGCCGATGACAGGCTGGATCATGATTTAATGTACGTCCGACCAGAGGCGGCGTTTCACCGCGTAGGTGATGCCCGTCATGAAGATGAAGAACAGCACGATGCGAACGCCCATCTGCTTGCGTTCCACCATTTCCGGGTTCGACGCCCAGGCCAGGAACGTTACAACGTCACGGGCTTCCTGATCCAGCGAGGTGCCGGTACCGTCGGTGTATTCCACCGTTCCATCCTGCAGCGGTTGCGGCATGGCGATCTGATGGCCAGGATACATCTTATTATAATACATCCCGTCCTGCATCTTGAAGGTGCTCGGCGCCTCCGCGAAGCCGGTGATGATGCCGTAGATGTAGTTCGGTCCACCCTCGCGGGCGTTCACGATCAGCGACAGATCCGGCGGCAGGGCGCCGTTATTCGCCGACCGGGCCGCCTTGTCGTTGGCGAACGGCGCCTTGAACGTGTTGGCCGGGGTTGCCGGACCTTCCTTCGGAGCGCCCTGATCGTCCGTGCCCTGCGGCACGGTCACACCGGCGGCGATGGCCTTGATCTGCGCGGCGTCCAGGCCAATGCCTTCGAGGTCGCGGTAGTGCAGCAACGACATCGAATGGCAGTTGGCGCAGACGTTGGAGTAGATCTGGAAACCGCGTTGGGCGGATGCGAGATCGTAGGTGCCGAACAGCTTCTCAAACTTCCAGCCGACATTCGGCATGGCGGGTTCTTCCGCCGCCATCACGGGGGCGGAAAACGACAGGGCGGCAGCGAAGGCGCTGGCCAGAAGGGAACGCATCGGGCGCATCACGCTTTCTCCATCGGCTTGGCTGGGGCGGCACCGGGCAGCGGGCCACCGCCGCTACGACGACCGAGGACAGGCTGACTGATGCTTTCCGGCAGCGGCAACGGCCGCTCCAGTTTGCCGAGGATCGGCAGGACCACCAGGAAGTGGGCGAAGTAATACAGGGTAGCGATCCGGCTGAGGATGACCCAGATGCCTTCCGGCTTGTGGGCGCCGCAGATACCCAGCACGACGAACGCCGCGACCCAAACCCAGATCAGCCACTTGTAGACCGGGCGGAACCGGGCACTGCGGACGCGGGAGGTATCCAGCCAGGGCAGCACGAACAGCACGATCAGCGAGCCGAACATCATGCACACGCCCAGCAGCTTGTTCGGGACGGAGCGCAGGATGGCGTAGTATGGCAGGAAGTACCACTCCGGCACGATGTCGGCGGGAGTGGACAGCGGGTTGGCCGGAATGAAGTTGTTCGGATCACCCAGCAGATTCGGGAAAAAGAAGATAAAGCAGGCGAAGAAGGCCATGAACGCGCAGACGCCGACGCTGTCCTTGACCGTGTAGTACGGATGGAACGGCAGCGTATCTTGCGGCGACTTCACGTCGATGCCCAGCGGGTTGTTGGACCCGGTGATGTGCAGCGCGGCGACGTGCAGGAAGATGACGCCGACCAAAACGAACGGCAGCAGGTAGTGCAGCGCGAAGAACCGGTTCAGCGTGGGCTGATCGACCGAGAAGCCACCCCACAGCAAGGTCACGATCTTCGGGCCGACGACGGGGAAGGCCGAGAACAGGTTGGTGATCACGGTGGCGCCCCAGTACGACATCTGGCCCCACGGCAGCACGTAGCCCATGAACGCGGTCGCCATCATCAGGATCAGGATGACCACACCCAGCATCCAAAGCAGCTCACGCGGGGTCTTGTAGGACCCGTAATACAGGCCGCGGAAGATGTGGACGTAGGTGACGATGAAGAACATCGAAGCACCGTTCTGGTGGGCGTAGCGGATCAGCCACCCGAAGTTCACATCACGCATGATGTGCTGGACGGAGTTGAACGCCAGGTCTGTGTTCGGCTGGTAGTTCATCGCCAGGAAGATGCCTGTGGCGATCATGATCATCAGGATCACCAAAGCCAGCGCCCCGAAATTCCACAGGTAGTTGAAATTCTTCGGCGTCGGGAACACCCCGTATTCCTTCTGCATCATCGTAAAGATGGGCAGACGGGTGTCGATCCAGTTGATCACCGGATTGGCGAATTCACTCTTATGCAGGCCGGCCATGGATTTTTCCCAATCGGGTTCGGGGGCGCGGATCGGAAGGCTGACGGATCAGCCGACCTTGATCTTAGTGTCGGATTCGAAAGCGTACGGCGGCAGCGCCAAATTCAACGGCGCGGGTCCATGGCGCACGCGCCCGGAGGTGTCGTACTGGCTGCCGTGGCAGGGGCAGAACCAGCCGCCGTATTCGCCACGCGGATCGGACGGCTTGTTGCCCAACGGGATGCAGCCGAGATGGGTGCAGATGCCGACGACCACGAGCCACTGATCGTGACCGGCTTTGACCCGTTCTTTGTCGGCGCCGTCATGCGGATCGAGCAGGTCGCTCAGCTTGACATCCTGCGCCTCTTTGATCTCGGCGGCGGTGCGGTGGCGCACGAAGATCGGCTTGCCCTGCCAGGATACGACGATGCCCTGGCCTTCCGCGATCGGAGTCAGATCGACCTCGACGGAGGACAGCGCCAACACGTCCTTGGACGGGTTCATGGAGTCGATCAGCGGCCAGGCGATGGCGCCGGCCGCGATCGCCGCGCCCGAGAGGGCGATCAGTTGCAACAGATCGCGCTTGGTCACGTCGCCGGAGGCGGGGTGATGGGCGGCGGCAGAGGAGTCAGCCATACTTTCCCTCGAGTTACCGTTTCAGCCAGATCCCCGCTTCCGATGAAGCAGGCGCGCCTGACCGCGGGCCAACCCTGAGATCGGCCCGAAACACCTTCTTATCACATGCCGGGTTGCCCCGGTAACGGCGTCTGGCGCAGTCTGGAGACCGGGCCTCACCCCTTGCAATAAGCTGGCAGCAGGGGGTTATCCCGACTATCGCGCAGGAACAAGCCCCCGATGACTGAAAATCCGCACACCGTGGCCCATGAAGCACTGAAGCCCGCCGCAAAGGCGTGGTTCGAGCAGTTGCGCGATCGTATTTGCGCGGCGTTCGAGGCGATCGAGGATGAGCAGGATGACGACCAGCCGGCCGGGCGGTTCGAGCGGACGGCCTGGAACCGGCCGACGGACGATGGCGCGGCCGGCGGCGGCGGGGTGATTAGCCTGATGCGCGGGCGGGTGTTCGAAAAGGTGGGGGTGAATGTCTCCACCGTTTGGGGCGAGTTCAGTCCGGACTTCCGGGCGAACATTCCGGGGGCGGCCGAGGACCCCCGGTTCTGGGCGAGTGGCATCAGCCTGGTCGCCCATATGCGAAGCCCGCTGGTGCCGGCGGTGCATTTCAATACGCGGATGCTGGTGACGACCAAGGGGTGGTTCGGCGGCGGCGGTGACCTGACTCCGATGCGGTTGGATACCGAACCGGCCGTGGCGGACGCGGCCGATTTCCATGCCTCGTTCCGCGCTGCCTGCGACAAGCACGACCCTGGATATTACGAGACATTCAAGGCCTGGTGCGACCGCTACTTCTATCTTCCGCATCGCCAGGAGGCTCGGGGTGCGGGCGGTATTTTCTTCGACCACCATTTCACCGGCGACGCCGAAGCCGATTTTGCGTTCGTCCGGGATGTGGGGGAGGCGTTCTTATCCGCCTATCCGCCGATCGTGCGGCGCCGGATGGGGCAGGCGTGGACGGTGGCGGAGCGGGAACACCAGTTGATCCGCCGGGGCCGCTATGTCGAGTTCAACCTGATCCACGATCGCGGCACCCTGTTCGGCCTGAAGACCGGCGGCAACGTGGAGGCGATCCTGATGAGCCTGCCCCCCGAGGTGAAGTGGCCGTAGGGCGGCTCATACGCCTGATCGGCATGCGGCTGCTCAGTCGCGCCGGCGTCAGTAATCTCGGTCACCCACCTTGGCAACCAACCACCTCCGCGCACATGGTGCGGCCATGACCTATCTTCCCGCCCCCCGGCCCGTCGCATGAGCCGGCGTTCCGCCTCCGTGCGTTTCGTCCTGATCACCCTCGTGATCGATGCACTCGGTTTTGGCCTGGTGGTGCCGATCGTGCCTTCATTGGTGCTGAAGCTTTCGGGCCTGACGGTATCGGACGCGTCGCTGTGGGTCGGCGGGCTGTTGACCGCTTTCGCCGTGATGCAGTTCGTCTGCGCCCCGATCCTGGGCGGCCTCAGTGATCGGTACGGGCGCCGGCCGGTGTTGCTGATCTCGCTGGCGGGCATCGGCATCAACTACCTGCTGCTCTCCTGGGCGCCGTCGATGATCTGGCTGGTGCTGGGCCGGTTGATCGCCGGAGCCACGGCGGCGAACGCGTCCACCGCGACGGCCTATATCGCCGATGTGACGCCGCCGAAGGAGCGCGCCGGACAGTTCGGCCTGGTCGGGGCGATGTTCGGCATCGGTTTCGTGGCCGGCCCCGCGATCGGCGGCGCGCTGGGGGCCTACGATCTTCGTCTGCCGTTTATGACCGCCGCCGTTCTGGCGGGTTGCAATCTGCTCTACGGCATCCTGGTGTTGCCCGAGAGTCTCCCACCCGAACGCCGCCGGCGGTTCGATTGGCGACGCGCCAATCCGCTGGGCTCGCTGCGAGTCCTGACCGCGGATCGCATCCTCTGGCGTTTGGCGATCGCATACGGTTGCAACTGGTTCGCCCTCGGCGCGCTGCAGACCACGTTCGTGCTGGCCAATCAGATGCGGTTTGGCTGGGACACGCGTCACAACGGCATGGCTTTGGCGCTGGCCGGATTGGGATCGGCGGTGGTGCAGGGCCTGTTGGTCCGCCGCATCGTGCCGGCTTTGGGTGAGCGTCGCGCCGCCCTGACCGGAGCGGCGATCACCGCCGTGGCCTATTTGTGCATGGCGTTCGCGCCCGTCGGCTGGGTGGTGTTGCTGGGGATCGTGCTACAAGCGGTCGGTGCGATTACCAATCCGGCAGTGCAGGGAATGGTGTCCGCCAGTGCCTCCGCCGACCGGCAGGGCGAGACGCAGGGCGCGTTGTCCTCGGTTCAGGGTTTGACGGCAATTGCCGCTCCGTTGATTGCAAGCTGGGTGTTTTCCACCTTCACCGGGCCGGATGCGCCGATCCTGCTGCCGGGCGCGCCGTTCGTGGTGTCGGCATTGGCGTTCGGGGTGTCGATCTGGGCCGTGCTGGGCGTGCGCCCGCCGGCGGACCTGGTCACGTCCGACGCGTTGGTTACAGTGCTGCCAGCACCTGGGGGGAAGCCATGAATACCCGCGCGCCGAGGCAGAAGGCTCCGCCGCTGAGCTGCGACAGCCATTTCCATATCTTTGGGCCGTATGACCGGTTTCCGTTGAGCGCTGGCCGAACCTATGACCCGCCGCCCGCCTCGGTCCCGGCGTATCTGGAGACGGCCGAGGCGGTCGGACTGCAACGGATGGTCGTGGTGCAGGCCAGCGTGTCCGGCACCGACAACGCGGTGACGCTGGACGCGATTGCCCGGTTCGGGTTGCACCGGGCCCGTGGTGTCGCGGTGGTCGATGACAGCTTCGACGAGCCGGCGCTGCGCCGCATGCACGATCAGGGCATTCGCGGCGTGCGGTTCAACATGGTCTCCGGCAACGGTACGCCGGAGGATCAGTTGGAGGCGTTGGCCCGCCGGGTCGCTCCGTTGGGCTGGCACATCCAGATTTATGCGGACGGCCCGAAGATTCTGGAGATCGGCGCGCTGCTGGCCGGATTGCCGGTGGAGGTCGTGATTGATCATTGCGGCGGGGTGCAGGCGGGGCTGGGCGTCGGGCATCCGCAGTTCCAGGCGCTGCTGCGGCTGATGGACAGCGGCCGGGCATGGATCAAGGTCTGCCATTACCGCGCGTCCTCGACCGGTGCGCCGTTCGCGGACGTGGAGGCGAATGTGCGGGCGCTGGTCGCCGCCGCGCCGGATCGGTGCGTGTGGGGGACGGACTGGCCGCACCCGCAGATGGACCCGGTGCCCGAGGCCGGGGCGTTGCTGGACCAGTTGTTTGCGTGGGTGCCGGATGCGGCTGAACGGCAGGCGGTGCTGGTGGACAGTCCGGCGCGGCTTTACGGATTTTAGGCGCTGGATTTTGTGCGTGGGCAACCAGGTAATGGCAGGCCGAGGTTGACATTGTCTTTGAGTGTAATGGCCGGTTAGGCCCGGGTGATTAGTCGGTGGCCTGCCGTTGACCTGAGCGTGCTCACGCGTTGGTCAATCGACAAACCGGCTCAGGCGGCGAAGAGTAACGCCATGCGGTCAACCTGGATTTGTTTGATGTATATTGTGGGGTTCCGATCGTAGCCGGTCACCTCGCCGGGCCGAGATCGACACTGGCATCCCGATTGGGAGTCACAGGCGAATGCACGGAAAAAGTGAGCTTGTCGGTGGTACCGGCCTGAGCGATAGGCGCGCGGAGTTGTTCGCCCGAGCCAATGCTCTTGCGCCCGAGTTTCGAGCGCGCGCGGCCGAGGGAGAGGCCAACCGCACGATGCCTCCGGACCTGGCGGCCAAAGTCAAGCAGGCGGGCTTGTTCCGGCTATCGCTTCCCGCTTCTCTCGGCGGATGGGAGGCCGATCCAATCACCATCTTCGAGGTCATTGAGAAGCTTTGCTACGCCGACGGATCGGCTGGGTGGACAACACTGATCGGCACCAGCCTGGGTTTGATGGCCTCGTTGGACCCCGTTGTGGCGGCCGAACTGCTGGCCGGTAACCCCGACATATGCTCCACCGGGATGTTCGCGCCGCTTGGCCGGGCAGTGCCCGATGACAATGGCTCGTTCACGGTGGACGGACGCTGGCCTTGTAACAGCGGCTGTTCTCACAGCGAGTGGTTCATGGCCGGGGTCTTCGTCATGGACGGGGACCATCCCCGGGTCGTCCCGCCGGGGCGGCCGGACTGGCGGTTCGCCTGGTTCCCCTGCGCCGACGGCAAGATCATCGATACCTGGCACGCCGCCGGCCTCAAGGGGACCGGCAGCCATGATATCGCTGTGCATGGGATCACGGTGCCAGAGGAACTGACCTGCTCCCCGATGTTCGACCCTCCCCGTCACGACGGTCCGCTGTACCGGATGTCATTCTGGAACCTGGTCTCCGCTCACATGTCGGGCTTCCCGGCGGGAGTGGGCAGACGGGCGCTCGATGAGTTCATCGTGACCGCGGAAGGCAAGCATCGGAGACCATCGGCAGCCGCTGTCGCCGATGACCCGGTCGTGCAGCATCGCTTCGCTATCGTCGATGGTGACCTCCAGGCGGCGCGGGCCTTCTTCATCGACGCGCTTGGCGCGGCCTGGGAAACCGTGACACGCGGTGACCCTTGTAGCCTGCCGCAGAGGGCTCGGGTTATGTCGGCCACCCAGACCTTGCAACGCGCGGCCATCGCCGCCGTCGATGCGGTAGCGCCGTTCGCCGGCGCGAGTGCTGTATACGCCGATAACCCGCTTCAGCGGTGCTCCCGTGACCTGCACGCCGCATCACAACACATCTTTTTCAGTGCGGACATGCTTAAGGACATCGGCCAGGTCGCCTTCGGCAGGACACCGGCAGCACCCAACTTCTGACCCCACACGGAGGTTTGTCGTCGGACTGATTTGAAATGCCGGTGGCTGATGTCGGTTCCGGGCAAAACGCGGGATGCGCCGGGGGATGCGGGTTGGTCTCCGCGTCTCCCGTTAGGTCAGCGGACACCGAGCATCCCGGCGGCTGGAAGGTCGGAGCCCGCGTTGGCATATCGCTTGGCCAGCCAGGCGCAGACCATGAGCTGGATCTGGTGGAACAACATCAGCGGCAGCACGATCAACCCGACCGGCTGACCGGGCAGCAGGACCAACGCCATCGGCAACCCGCTCGCGAGGCTTTTCTTGGAGCCGCAGAACACGATCGTCACTTCATCGGCGCGGGAAAAACCGAGCAGACGGCTGCCATAGGTGGTGATTGCCAGGATGGCCGCCAGCAGCGCGGCATCCACCGCCAGCAACCGTCCGAGGTCGGCCACGCCAAGCTGATGCCAGATGCCTTGCGTCACGCCCTCGCTGAAAGCGGTATAAACCACCAGCAGGATAGAACCGCGGTCGACCAGTCCAAGTAGTCTTTTGTGATTGCTTACCCACTCCCCGATCAGGGGGCGAAGTAGCTGGCCGGCGGCGAACGGCAGCAAAAGCTGAATCACGATGCCGCCGGCGCCCTTGATGGAGAACCCGCCTTGCGCGCTCAGCAGCAGCCCGGCCAGCAGCGGGGTCAACAGCATGCCCAACAGGTTGGACGCGGTGGCGGCGCACAGTGCGGCCGGCACGTTGCCACGGGCGATTGAGGTGAACGCGATCGAGGCCTGGACTGTCGAGGGCAACACGGACAGCAACATCAGGCCAGTCCAAAGCGGACCGGTCAGCAACGCCGGCACCAGCGCGCGGGCACCCAGGACCAGCATCGGAAAGACCAGGAAGGTTGAGGCCAGGACCACGACATGGAGCCGCCAGTTCCGGGCTCCCTCGAGAGCGGCCTTGGGGGCGAGGCGGGCTCCATGCAGGAAGAACAGCGTGCCGATAGCCAAATTCGTGGCGCGGCCGGCGATGACCGCGCCGGTGTCGTGGACCGGCAGCACCGACGCCAGGCACACCATGCCGACGATCGCGGCGATGTACGGGTCGATCGGTAGCCGGGACAGCAGTGCTTTGGCGGTCATCGCCGGTTCCTTTCCGTTCTGCGGTGAAGGAAGCATGAGCCTTTGGGTGGATATTGTGAACGGTTCTGATTGGCGTTATTGTAATCGTGATTTGTGATGACTGATCCACAGGGCCAGCGGCCACCAGCCACCACTGCCGCCAACCGTCATAGCCCGGCTCGTCCTGGCCACCTATGCCCTGGTGGTGCCGCGATAGGTGGCCCGGACGAGCCGGGCCATGACGGTTGGCGGGGATTGGCCGTCATGCGAGACAACAGGAAACTGCGATGTTCGACCCGATCCACCTCGAAAGCTTCCTCGCCGTCGCCCGGGCCCGCAACTTCACCGAAGCGGGCCGCCGGCTCGGTCTGCAGCAATCCACCGTCAGCCAACACGTCCGCAAGCTGGAGGACGGCGCCGGCCGCCGCCTTTTCGTCCGCGACACCCACACCGTGACCCTGACCGCGGATGGCGAGGCGATGATCGGGTTCGCGCAAACCATCCTCGATACCAATCAGCGCGCGCGACAGTATTTCGCCGGCTCGCAACTACGTGGCCGGGTGCGGTTCGGCACGTCGGAGGATTTCGTCAATAGCCGGCTGCCGGAAGTATTGCGAGAATTCGTTCGCCAGCACGCGCTGATTGATCTGGAACTGAAAGTCGACGTCAGCGCGGCGTTGCACAAGCACCTGGATGCCGGCGAACTGGACCTCGTCCTGGCCAAACGCGAACGCGGTGACGACCGCGGGCAGTTGGTGTGGCGCGACCGGCTGGCCTGGGTTGGCGCCCCCGGCACGCAGGTCGAGCCGCCCGTGCCGCTGATTCTGTTCAATCCACCAAGCATCACCCGATCGGTGGCGTTGGAGGCCGTCGAACGCGCCGGCCTGACATGGCGGATCGCCTGCACCAGCGGTAGCCTCAGTGGATTACGCGCGGCCTGCCTTGCCGGTTTGGGCGTGACCGTGCATGCACGCGGCCTGATGCCCGAGGGTCTGGTGGAAATGCCCGCTGCGCTTCACCTGCCCGCACTCGGCGATGTGGAGTTCGTCGTGATCGGTGCCAGAAGCGGTCTGCGCGGGCCGGCGGCGGCACTCGCCAGTACGATCCTGGCGAACGGGGATCGGCTACAGCGTCCGGGACCTTGACCGACAGCAACAACCGGCAGGCACGCGGTGCGTGAATGACCTATCTCCGGCACACACACGGAGATCAGTCATGCATCAGGTTACCCAACCCGCCATTCTGTATTTCGGCACCCCGGTCGTCTTGATCAGCACGGTCAACGAGGACGGCACCGCGAACCTGGCGCCCATGTCCTCCGCCTGGTGGCTCGGCCAACGCTGCGTGCTCGGTTTGGCGGCGGTGTCGAAAACCACGCAAAACCTGCTGCGCACCCGTGAATGCGTGCTGAACCTGCCATCCCACGACATGGCGGAACAGGTGAACCGCATCGCCCGCACCACCGGCAGCGACCCGGTGCCCGCCGGCAAGGCCAGCCGCGGCTACCGTTATGTCGGTGAGAAGTTCGAGACCGCCGGCCTGACCGCGGTCGGATCGCTGATCGTTAAGGCGCCGCGCGCACTGGAATGCCCGGTCCAACTGGAAGCTGAACTGGAGGAAGTCCACCCCCTCGCCGAGAACGACCCGGTCTGGAAAGGCCGCAGCCTCGCGTTGCACGTCGTGGTCCGCAAAGTCCACGCCGCGACCGAGATTCTGGCCGACGGCGAGCCCGACCGCATCGATCCCGACAAATGGCGGCCCCTGATCATGAGCTTCCAGCAGTTCTACGGCCTCACTCCCGGCCGCGTGCACGGGTCGGAACTTGCGAAAATCCCGGAGTCCGCCTATCGCGCCTGAACGACAAAAGGGGCGAGCATATGATCCGGGTTCTGAAGCAAGGCGCGACCGAGGCCGAGAAGACCGAAGCCGACCGCCAGGTCCGCCAAACGGTGGAAGCCATCCTGGAAGATATCGGGGCGCGCGGCGACGCGGCGGTGCGCGAACTCTCGGCCCGGTTCGACAAGTGGGAACCGCCGGCTTTCCGTTTGCGGCCCGACGAAATCCAGTCGCTGATGAACGGCCTGCCGGATCAGGTGATCGAGGACATCAAGTTCGCCCAGGCTCAGATCCGGCGGTTCGCCCAGGCGCAGAAGGACGCGCTGAAGGATATCGAGGTCGAAACGCTGCCGGGGATTCGGCTGGGGCACAAGAATATCCCGGTCAACAGCGTTGGCTGTTACGTGCCGGGTGGACGCTATCCGATGGTGGCGTCGGCACATATGTCGGTGCTGACCGCGAAGGTCGCGGGTGTTCGCCGGGTCGCCGCCTGCACCCCACCGCTGAACGGTGTTCCTCCGGCCGCCACTGTCGCGGCGATGTCGCTGGGCGGCGCGGATGAAATCTATCTGCTCGGCGGCATTCAGGCGGTCGCGGCGATGGGTCTCGGCACAGAAACGATCGCGCCGGTGGATATGCTGGTCGGGCCGGGCAATGCCTTCGTCGCCGAGGCCAAGCGGCAATTGTTCGGTCGCGTTGGGATCGATCTGCTGGCGGGTCCGACGGAAACGCTGATCATCGCGGATGAAACCGCCGATGTGGAGATGTGCGCAACGGATTTGTTGGGTCAGGCCGAACACGGGCCGACCTCGCCGTCGATTTTGCTGACGACATCGCGGAAAATCGCCGACGGCATTCAAGCGGAGATCGAGCGTCAGTTGGCCGTGCTGCCGACGGCGGACATTGCGTCCGTGGCATGGCGGGACCACGGGCAGGTTATCCTGTGCGACACCGACGAGGAACTTCTGTCGGAGGCGGATCGGATCGCCTCGGAGCACGTCCAGGTGTTGACACGCGATCCGCGCTGGTTCCTGGACCGGATGACCAATTACGGCGCGTTGTTCCTGGGGAAGGAAACCAACGTTGCCTATGGCGACAAGGTGATTGGCACGAACCATACGTTGCCGACGAAGCGGGCTGCTCGTTACACAGGCGGACTTTGGGTTGGCAAATTCCTAAAGACCTGCACGTATCAAGAGGTTTCCCCCGAGGCGACGGCGATGATCGGCGAATACTGTTCACGGCTGTGCGCGATTGAAAATTTTGCCGGGCACAAAGAGCAGGCCGACCTGCGGGTTCGGCGGTATGGTGGCAAGAACGCGTAAACTTGAGCGGCAACGTGGCGTTCATCACCCCGAACCGCGCCGGTGCCGGGCGCGCCACCCGCGATCCGGGCGGGATGGCATATCGTCCGCGAACGTCCCCATAATAGTATCGGGACGACGGGTCATCCGGCGTTGTATTCGGGGATTGTTCGTTCGACATGAAAACCGCGCTGATCGTGGCCGCGCTTGTGGCTGCCGGTCTCTACCTCATCGTGTTGGTGATGTTGGTGCTGCTACAGCGGCGCTTCATATTCCTTCCAGACCGAAACCGGCCGGAACTCATCGCCACAGGGATGGCCGGTGCGCGTGAACTCAGTGTGCGCACCCGCGATGGATTGGATCTGCTCGCGTGGTTCGTGCCGCCCGCCAATGACACCCAGCCGGTGGTGCTGTATCTTCACGGCAACGCCGGGCATATCGGCAATCGGGCAGTCCGCATGGAGGCATTGAACCGCTTCGGCTGGGGTGTCCTGTTGCTGGAATATCGCGGTTTTGGCGGCAATCCCGGCGTCGTCGGTGAGGACGGACTGAACACGGATGCACTGGCCGGCTATGCAGCGATCCGGGCGATGGGTGTCGCTGCCAACCGTCTCCTGCTATGGGGTGAATCACTTGGCACCGGCGTGGCGGTTCGCCTCGCGACCGAGGTGGACGTCGGGGCGGTGATGCTCGAAGCGCCGTACACGAGCATCATGGCGATCGGGCAGAAGCGGTTTCCCTTCGTGCCGGTTTCCTGGCTGCTGCGCGACAGGTTCGACCTGATCGGCCGGATTGCCATGATGCGAGCGCCGGTCCTGGTTATGGCGGGCGGCCAGGATAACATCGTACCGCCCGCGATGAGCCGAGCGGTTTTCGCTGGGGCGCGCGGCAAGAAGGTGTTTTGGCTGGCACAGGATGCCGGCCACAACGATCTGGTGGCGGCCGGTGCGCTGGATGCCGCCAGGGCCTTTATCGCTAAGTACTGGGCGGTAACGCCGTAAGTGTTTCTTATTTCTTGACCGACTTTTCCAGCGCTGGCGTTATATAGGCGTCAATTTGGCGAAATGTTTCCACATAGACCGGCATTGGCTGGTTATAGGGATCGACCACGTCCTTTGACGTGCCAGCGCTGTATTCGGACAGTGTGAAAGTCTTACTCTTAGCGTCGGGAAACTGATCCAGCACCGTCGTTTTGTGCTTGTCCGTCATGACCAGCACCAGATCGGAATGCCGAATATCGTTGGCGGTGACCTGCACGGCGCAGTGGGCGGACACATCCAGGCCGCGCTTGGCCAAAAGAGCGGCGGTATTGGCCTCCGGCACGACGTTATACGGATTGAGATCGACCGCGCGTGATATTACCAGAATGGGCAGGTGCCGCGCCACGATCGTGGCATTGGCGAGCGCCTCGGCGGTCACACTGCGGCCAGTATTGCCGGTATAGACGAACGCAATGCGCGTGATGCCGTCGGCATACGCGGGTAGCGCGGAGATCGTGGCCAATACACAGGCGGCCAGCAAGGCGTGCCAATGGGAAGATTTCTCGGACATCACGATCACACCCTCATTTCGTGAGTGAACGATATCAGGGACGGTCTGTCCTGGTGCAAGTGATACCAGCGAACAAAGGTTTTGACTCCGGGGGGATTCCCAACGGCTGCGGAATGTGAGTCGATGTCGTTTGCATCGATTCGCGAGGTCACATGGTTGCGGTAGCAGTTACACGGATGGATTTCAGCGTTGCCGACCTGCGCTCGGCGGCGAAACGTGCGACGAGCATCAAGCAGGGGTTGCGCTATCTTGGCCCCAAGGGGAGTGGCCGAAAAATTTTTGGTGGATCAGTCCCCGTCTAAAAACGTGGTCCATGGGCGGTTGCGGACTTGCATGTGGTGACGCTTCCGGGCGATCCCGATTAGGAAATTGATTGTTCTCCGTCGCCCAGCCCCTCTTTGGCTATTTCCAACAGGAGGCTTGGAGGCATGTCTCAGAAGAAGAAGTCTCGCACGGCGCGGCATTGGTCACCGGTTCATCCTTCCGCGGCGGCAATTGATATCGGCGCTACCATGCACGTCGCAGCCGTTGGCCCGGATCGCGACAAAGAACCAGCGCGAACGTTCCGAACCTTCACGGGTGATCTCGAGCGACTGGCGGATTGGTTCGCTCGCTGCGGCGTAAAGACGATCGCCATGGAATCGACCGGGGGTCTACTGGATCCCGGTCTTCGAGATCCTGGAACAGCGCGGCTTCGAGGTGAGGGTGGTCAACGCCCGGGACGCGAAGCATGTGCCGGGGCGCAAGACCGATGTCAGCGATGTGCAATGGCTCCAACGACTTCACGAATACGGCTTACTGCGCGCCAGTTTCCGGCCCCAGGCCGAGATCGCGGGGCTGCGTGCCTATCTGCGGCAGCGGGAACGACTGTTGGATTATGCAGCAGCGCATATCCAGCACATGCAGAAGGCGCTGATGCAGATGAACCTGTAGCTGCATCATGTCCTGACCGACATTACCGGCGTGACGGGTCTGTCCATCATCCGCGCGATCGTGGCGGGCGAGCGCGACCCAAGTGTGCTGGCTTCGTACCGTGACCGGCGGTGCCAGGCATCCGTTGAGACGGTGTGTCAGGCGCTGGCCGGCAATTATCGGGCGGAGCACATTTTTGCCTTGACCCAGGCGCTCGAGCTCTACGACGTCTACCAGACCAAGGTGCTCGCCTGCGACAAGCAGATCGAGGCAATCCTGAAGCGGCTGAAGAAGAGCGCCACACCGCCTGCCAATAAGCTTACCCGGCCCGGCAAAGGACCCGCCAGCCCAATGCTCCGGCGTTCGATGCTCGTACGGCTCTCCATGCGATCCTCGGCGTCGACCTCACTCAAATCGACGGTCTGGGGCCTTATCTGGCGCTCAAGCTGGTCGGGGAATACGGGACCAGCCTGGCGGCCTGGCCCACCGCGAAGCACTTCACGTCGTGGCTGGCGCTCGCGCCCCACAACAAGATCTCCGGGGGAAAGGTATTGTTGTCGAAGACGCGGCGCACCGGCAATCGGGCCGTGTCTTTGTTGCGGCTCGCCGCCGGCACGGTGGGCCGGACCGACACCGCACTGGGTGCATTCTACCGCCGACTGTCGGCGCGGGTGGGAAAAGCGAAGGCGATCACAGCTACCGCGCGCAAGATCGCCGTTCTCTTTTACAATATGCTTCGGCACGGCATGTCTTACGTCGATCCCGGTGCGGCATATTATGAAGATCGCTACAAGCAACGCGTCCTGAACAACCTTCGACGACGGGCAAAGTCACTGGGATTTGTGCTGCACACCAAGCACGCCCGACATCGCCCAGGCGGATGTTTCTTAGGAACTTCGCCAGCCTGGCCCGCGAGGCAATCGGCGAGCGTGCCGCGAATAAGCCGGTCGAAGTCTGGTTTCAAGACGAGGCAAGGGTTGCTCAACAAGGCACCCTAACGCGCGTCTGGGCCAAGCAGGGCACCCGTCCACGCGCACTGCGGGACCGGCGGTTCAACTGGGCCTACCTATTCGGCGCCATCTGTCCGGCTCGCGGTGTCGGCAGCGCGGTGGTGCTGCCAACAGTCAATATCGACGCCATGAACCAGCATCTGGCCGCCATCAGCCCCTGCGTCAGCGAAGGCGCCATCGCGTTGATGATCATCGATGGCGCCCGTTGGCACCGGTCGCGAAAGCTGATCGTCCCAGACAATATCGTGTTGCTTAGGCTGCCTCCTTACGAACCCGAGTTGAACTCGGCCGAGAATATCTGGGCCTATCTGTGCGCCAACACCTTTGGTCA
>Ga0316223_1001818_pt1 | contig 18884 bp, 18 predicted proteins | sample TBH18009metaG_FD_206007 | JGI IMG/M metagenome (GOLD analysis project Ga0316223, IMG submission 206007) | Freshwater microbial communities from Trout Bog Lake, Wisconsin, USA - TBH18009 | ecosystem: Environmental > Aquatic > Freshwater > Lake > Hypolimnion/Profundal zone | place: USA: Wisconsin...
CCAGGAGCATGATTTATCCATTTGCCAGCGAGACAAACACGCTGTCTCAGCTAATTTAGAGAGGGATAATCAACCTTGTTTATAGTGGGACATTACACTCATGACACCCCCTTTCAGTACGATGTTCCAATTGGCAGGAGTAACGTAAATGACGTTTGGCAAAGGAATTTCACCGTCCTCTGCATCTTTGACCAGCATCGAAGTCTCACGGGCAAGCAAGGGAACCATCATGCTGCGATGAGTGGGGGATAAATGCTGGACAACTATGTAAGGAACACCCAAATCATCAGGCAGATTACCTATCAAATCAGAGAGCGCTTCCAACCCCCCTGCAGAAGCACCAATTCCGACAATGAAATTACGTACTTCAGCGGTATTTGTGGAAATTTGAACTGATTTTTTTGCGGTCACTTTCTTGGTCGCAACTTTTTTTACAGAAGTTTTGTGTGGCTTGACAACTTTCTTGTTGTTAGTTCGGGTGACAATTTTGGGCTCTTTGGCTGAAGAATTGCCATCAGGTATATTTTTTGAGGCCTTGCGGACAACAGGTTTAACTTTTAAGCTTATAACAGGTGAGGTGAACTTTGGTGTTTTGCTAACGGCAGATTTGGTCTTCTTCGGGTTGACAGTACGGTCAGGTGATTTTTTAGTTTTAACTGCGGAAGGCTTGGCAAACTGCGACTGACTAATCTTGGTCATGATAAAAGCTAACTTAATTTAGACTTTTATCGTAGCTCTGTAATCCCTAAAAGTATGTAGAGAAAACCTGTATTATCTCTAAGGGTTTCCTGTAGAAAAAGCAAATTTTCAGCTTAATGCACTTCCGAATGCATCTGTGTGGCATAACGTATGAGAGCGGCACCGTCTTTTAAGTGCAGTTTTACTCGAATGTTGGCGCGATGTGTTTCGATGGTTTTAATGCTGCGACTGAGTAACCCGGCAATGTCCTGGCTACTGTGGCCAGATACAATTAAATTGAAGACTTCCATTTCGCTGTTGGTTAAGCTGTCAATCAATTGGTTGGCCCCATGGCTCCTGTTGTTGACCCGATTTAACTGTTCAGAGCTTTCGAAAGAATGTCTACGATCTTTCGCAACAACTACTATCGCTTGTTCCAAATTCTTGCGCTCAGTAATGTCGGTAAGTGCAACGCGTACAGAGTGTGCGCCTTCAGTACCTACACGTAGGCAGTCGAGCCGAGCATAAGAAAAGGAAACATCACTGTGCCTGAGTTTCAGCTCGCAGTTCTGCTGAGAATTATGCAGCAGCACGTTCTTAAAATAGAGATGCCATTTATCACTGTCTTCAGGACTGACGAAACCGGAGAAACTGCGATTGATTATTTTACTGCGCTCCAATCCCAACATCTTTGCACAGGTGAGATTAACCTCTGATATTCTGCACTTGGGAGTGAGTGTGAGATAGCCGACGGGAGCGAGTTCATAAAGATCGATGTAACGGTCGCGCATCTGTTCTATGGTGACTTGAGCTCGTTTCAATTCATCATTCTGCATTTCCAGCTCAATCTGATGAACTTGAAGTTCGTGCAAGAGTTCTTCTACAGAGCGGTAATCTGGCTTCGGCGCGTCTGCAAGTTGATTCTCGGCGGCCTTTCGCATCTTGATTAGCTCATTTTGCTTCTTGCTCATGTTGCCTCTTTCTAAAATGCCAAGTTGCTCTATATCATCTTTTGCGGGACTCGTGAGTGATTACAAAGAATCGAGTCACTTGCCCATGGCCGCAATCTTTACCGAATCTCAAAATCATAGACTGAAAGCGTGGCAAAACGGGAAGCTTCAATTTAGGTCTCTTGATGAAACATCAAAAGACACTAGAAATTTTCATAAAATTGCTTGTCCTAGCGTCTTCGCCTAACTTTTTACGAGTCCACGCTTCCATGAGAAAGCTTGGAATCAAATTTCATCGCTTCATCTTCTTAAAAATAAACATCTGTCCGCACTTTTTTGTCACGGACGTTGATCGTATTATATCCAAAAGATGATTTTCAGAAGTTGGTGTTGTCAAAATAAATTCAAACAATAGTAGCTATCGTGACAGATAACTTGAATGTTTAAATGTTGGGCAAGTAGATACTAGAGTTCATGTATGTCTGAGAAAAGCAGTTCATTCATGTCATGCGAACATCGATTAGCATACGCTGCTGTAGGAAAACTAAATGATTAAATGTCTGCACTGTGGCGTATGGAACTACCCAAACTATAGGTGTTTTGCTTGCGGAGCTAGGTTGAGTCTGACTAAATATAAGTTTAATCCAACTACATTTGAGTAATCAAAAATGTTCCATCTTGTTTATGTCAGTTCAGCAATTAAATATTTCAACAATAATGAATTGGTCGAATTGTTGAATAAAGCTCGTGAAAAAAATCATAGATTAGGTATCACAGGCATGTTGTTATACAAGGATGGCAATTTCATGCAGGCCCTTGAGGGTGATAAATCTGTAGTATGCGATCTTTTTGAAACTATCCTTGTTGATCCACGTCATCATGGGTTAATCACGCTTGTTGAAGATGAGATCGAGAATCCAATTTTCTCTGATTGGTCGATGGGATTTTGCAATCTTTCCAACCCGGAAATTCAGAAATTACCAGGCTACACCAGCTTCATGTATAACTCATTAAGTTATGAAAATAATAAAGATGATCCTTCAGGAGTGTTAGAACTACTCAAATTATTTCGAAAGCGATAATAAAGCTTAAGGGGGCGTTACCGAACTTGTCGTATCAGTGAATGCGGCAAGGTGGTAAGTTATAATTGCACATATTCGAGAGTAACTAATACAGGCACATGATGACATCACAAATTGCACCGGCTACCGTAGCATTGCCTAACCAGACGCTGACTAAAGCAGAAATTATTGATTTATTATTCGAAAAAATTGGCCTGAACAAAATGGAAGGCAAGCGCATGGTGGAATCGTTCTATGAGGAAATAAGCGATCAGCTTGAACGGGGTGAAAGCGTCAAGTTATCCGGCTTCGGGAATTTCGAGGTACACGACAAGCCGGCACGTCCTGGTCGCAATCCCAAAACCGGCGAGAACATTCCCATCACTGCACGACGCGTGGTAACTTTCCATCCAAGTCCGAAGCTAAAGGAAATGGTAGAAAAGAAAGCCTGATAAGATTATCAAATAGTCATGAATTTTTCAGATGTCCTCAAAGTGCTCAATCAAGCATCTGCCTTTGAGCTGTATCGTATGCGTGCCGCAATCAATAGGGTACTGGACGAACCGCGCTGGTTACGAGCGATTCAATCCAGACTGCAAGTCGGGCAGACCATCGAATATTTTGATGCACAGGCTAATAAGCCGAGACATGGAAAGTTGCTTGAGCTGAGACGCAAGCAGGCTGTAGTTCTGGATCAGGATGATGGAAAACGGTGGCTGATCCTCTATGTGTCCATCAACTTGGATGGATCGGATGTACAAATACGGGAACAGCCCGCGCAAGGATTAGGGCGGAATGAAGTTGCCATCGGCGATGCAGTTGGTTTTACTGACCGCAATCATCAGCAGCGAAGCGGGCAAATCATTCGTCTCAATGACAAGACTGTCACCTTACTCTGCGGACAACAACAGTGGCGGGTCGCTTATGCTTACTTGCATAGAGTGGTTGACGGTGACAGCTTTGAGCAGAAGGGTATTGAGCTTGATGTAATACCTATTAGAGAATAGATATTAAGAGTACTAAATCTTCCACCAAAATGCAGAATGACTGATCAAAGCTTCGTCTATACAGCGATAACGCCAGCAAAGTTGGATGCGGCCCTCCCGGGAATGATGACATGCCACGCGAAAAGCGCATAGCTCACATTGATATGGACGCTTTCTTTGCGTCCTGCGAGCTGTCTCAATATCCCGAATTACGGGGGCAGCCGATGGTAGTTGCTGGCCGCCGTTCAAATTCTCCGCTTATCAAACAGGACGGCACCCGCGAATACGCTCGACTACGCGACTATGTGGGTAGAGGCGTCTTGACCACAGCCACCTACGAGGCACGCGCATTCGGAGTTCATTCTGGAATGCCTACCATGAAGGCGGCACGGCTCGCACCGAATGCCATTCTCCTTCCGGTCAACTTTGATCTATACCGCAAATATTCAAATCTCTTCAAGGATGCGATTCGATCCGTCAGCCAGATCATTGAAGACGTTGGAATTGATGAAGTCTATGCCGACGTCTCGTTCCTGGATGATGAATCGACGGCAGTTGCCCTCAGACTGAAGGCAGCCGTGTTCGCAGCTACCAAGCTCACTTGCTCAGTCGGTATTGCTCCAAATAAGCTTCTCGCAAAGCTGTCTTCCGATATGCAGAAGCCTGACGGCTTCACCATCCTCAAGTTGGAGGATTTACCGTCGAGAGTTTGGCCAATGGCAGTCGCCAAGATCAACGGCATCGGCCCGAAGGCCAACGCTAAGTTTGCGTCTTTGGGGATAACAACCATCGGTGAAGTTGCTGCACGAGACGCGTCTTGGCTGGTCGAACACTTCGGTCAAAGATACGGCATGTGGCTTCACCGTGTCTCCCACGGCAATGATGACAGGCCAGTAGTGACACATAGCGAACCTGTATCGATGAGCCGCGAAACTACGTTCGAACGAAACTTACATCCTGTGCGCGACCGGGAAGAGTTGGGCTCAGCATTCACGCGTTTGTGCGAGCAAGTAGCCGCTGATCTACAGCGAAAGGGCTACGTGTCCCGAAAGATCGGTATCAAATTGCGGTTCGAAGACTTCAAAACGGTTACTCGCGACCTCACGCTTGCAGACGCTACTGCCGACGCGAAAGTGATACGCCGCTTCGCAGGCCACAGCCTGAAGCGGATTGAGCTTGGCAAATCCATCCGGTTGCTCGGCGTCAAGGCCGGCAGCTTGCAGCGCCTCAATACTGGGAACATCGACGAACCTGCGCAATTCTTGCTGGGACTCTGACAATCAGAGGACCACGAGTGTCTTACGGTAGCCATTAGCCTGGAACCTTTAGAAGTCTGAAAGAAAAATGGAACGGCCAAGTATGCCCAGTATGTGCTATTGGCAGATTGCATGATGGTAGCAAGGTCGTGAGGCAAGATTATAAAGGTCATTCTTACCAAGCTCAGCTACATGGAGCGTTTTGTGACAAATGCGACGAAGCTATTCTGCTTTACGACAGTTCAGAAGAGATGGCATGGTTAGCATTTCGGGATCAAATCGATCGTCAGGAGACCAGCGAGTTAGAAGGAATTCGCAAGCGTTTAAAGCTCACTCAAGCACAAGCGGCCAAACTGGCGGGAGGGGGTAAAAATGCATTTTCCAGGTATGAGCGTGGACAAGCTAAACCTGTCGCAGCTGTCATCAATTTATTCAAGTTGCTGGATAAACATCCTGATCTGATAAAAGAGCTGGTATGAATGATTGTTGTCGAACCTGTCAAACGAGCAAATAGTTCGTTTGTTCATGGAAACTAACGAGCTGAGGAGAGCGTTTCAAGGTTCTTGCACTTTACCGATTGTTCATCCAATTTACATATGCTTCCGTTTATAACCGCAGAATCTGCGGAAGCCAACCATAGGATAAATACTCATGATTTATCAGGAAGACGTCCTACCGTTTAATCAGACATTTCCTATATCGTAATTTCCTAGGCAAGCAGAGTATGAAAAAACCCAAAACATCAGTACAGGAAATTTTCCATGAATGAATGGTTTGTCTTGAAATGTTTGGCATCCTGTAATTCATTAAATGGTGCTGACTACCTTTAACTAGATGTTTCGTAAGTCACTTCCAGAGTAAGCAATCAAAAATTCAAGGAACCTGATTTCACAAAAAATCTTAGATACGGAATGGAGAGTAAAAATGAAATCCCATGTTAGAAATGAACAGCCCAGCAAGGCCAAAAAATTCCTCTCAAAGTCGCCAACCAAAAGTTTGAGCGATCGAAAATTGAAAGCGAAAGATAATGAACAAAGTAAAATTGATGAAGAATACGATAAATTCCTTGAAGAATGGGAGCAAGACTCAAAGTTTAGTATCCATGCCTAACTTGAATGTCACATTACGTAATCTACTATTGAATATTTTTCCAACCGAGTGGCAATTTCAGCTTACAACCCAGAAGGATTTGTGTGCGCACCTTGGCGCCAGGAATATTTTCACTGTTAATTGATTATGGAGGGAATGATGGAAACAGAATTCATTGATTGGTTAAAGGACAAGGAAACTTTTCTTAAAGATCAGATAGAAAATAGCCGGCCTGGCTTTTCGGAATATGACGCACTGATTCTTGCGGGTGTGAGAGGGGCGTTAGCCCTTAACAAACAATGGTTGGAATCGGGTGGGGTTGAAACGTGGAAAGAGAACAGCCCGGTTATTTCGAATGATGAACCAGCCGCGTTTAATCGAAACCAAGGTGGTATTGTGGTCAGGAACATGGGGCGCCGAGCAAGAATAAGACGTGGCAGTGATTTGAACAGTTCGGCTCGGGGAACGGACATCCATTAAAATGTTAATGCTGTAAAGCCAGAATTTAAACATATTTTTTGCCATGCCAGCCCCACCTTTCACAAAAAGTTCGCCCCAGCGAGATACCAAGTCAATAAATAGGTTAATCAATGGACGATACACTGAAAAGACTGATGGAAATATGTGCCGAAGCTGGGATCGAATCAAAATCCGGCATTGCACATGCCTTCAATGTCCTACCCCAGCATGTCAATAACTGGGCGAAAAGTGGTGTGCCATTACATGTAATGATAAAGGCGCAAGAAGTTTTCAGCGTAAATGCAAGCTGGCTAGTGGCCGGTAAAGGTCACAAATACCTACGTGACCCTGTCTCGATAAAAAATGAATCAAGAGACATCACTACAGAAGTGATTGATATGCTGTCAGACTTTGATGTCGATGACGCAGATTTGTGGCTTGCCACGGTCAAGGCAAACGCCAACAAGAAAAGGCGAACCTTCAAACGATAACCTGCTCAGGGAGTTGGGATTTGCCAATGTGCAAGAAGCTGTAGATGGCGTGGATGCGCTAAACAAGTTACGCGATGGGAATTTGGATTTTGTGGTTTCTGACTGGAACATGCCAAATATGACTGGAATCGACCTGCTTCGAGCAATAGGTTAAAACACTTAGTCTAAGGGAAAATGTTGGCAAGTTGAACAACGATTTAACGCACCTGCCGCATTCGCGACTGGATATTTCAAGCGAAGCTAAGTTATTACAATGATAAGTAACATACAAGAATGAAAGTCAAGTCTGACATTCCACTAATATTGCCTCTGGATTTCGCTAACACAACAGCCGAATCCGAGCGCGATCAGATCAGCCAAAATATTAAGGCCGTTTTGGAGTTTTATGTTCGTGAAAATCAAAAAATTAGTCGCTCACAACGGATGTTAGAAGGCATTAGTCTCTTTATTGGGCAGCCAGTTTTTATCTGTATCATTCTTTTGTTTGTTGTGCTCTGGATTATCACCAATACCTTAATGCGGCAGTTCGGTATATCCGAGTTTGATCCTGCACCGTTTCCATTTCTACAAGGGATTGTTAGTTTGAGCGCCTTGCTGGTCACGACCGTAGTTTTGACCAGACAGAATAGAATTGCCAAGCTTGCGGAACAGCGTGAGCACTTGGATCTTAAGGTCACGTTACTAACTGAGCAGAAGGCCGCCAAGCTTATCGACTTGCTGGAAGAATTGAGACGTGATTTGCCCAATGTTAAAAACCGACATGACTCTGAGGCGGCATCACTCCAGCGTGCGATGAATCCAGACATGGTTCTTGCAGCACTGGGGGAACGTAATGAGTTGGATGATCAACTAAAGTCCTCCGAAGAGTCTGACGAAAATAAAAGTAAGAAAGTACAAACCGAAATCGATGTACCTAGTGGCAAAGAATTATAAGTAACTAGATTTGATATTAATAATAGATGGCGAATTTCTCCAATCTGTTCAATCTTGGAAAACGACTTTGTCAATTTCTCACCGATTTCTATTAAAATAATTATTACTCGAAATAGGATCCGTTGGACAAGTTTAGATGAATTAAACTACATATGTATTTTTCCTATGCAAGTAATTCTTTTTCCTTCGATGCTGATTCAAGCTATTCCCTCCTGTTAGCTGAAAATAAAGGCATAGGCATCATCTTTCAACGTTGTCGATGATAGATTTTGGTCACTCCCGCATCCACCATGACCACCGTGGGGCCGACACCTGGAGATTAAGTTCACGCTACTTTCTCACTTGGTATTTATTGGAAAAATGTTTTTCAATTTCAATCTTCAATCACATTTGGCCTTGTTGTTGTGGCGTAAGTCATTGTAAGTGGCTTTATCGAACACAATTTTATTCTCTGAGAGAAACTAGGCAAATGTAGTTACTTCACGAGTTTGGATTTTTAGTTGCTTGCCCCATTCCTGCCAATTATCAATAATTTTCTGCGCCATTAAGTTCATAACCTCTTCACTGATTCTCAGTCTTGCTGCTTTAGCATAAAGTTCAGGAAGCATCGCCAATCGTTCAGATTCATCAGCTACGCATATGTCTGCCAGAGTAAGCGCCGCATTTAAGGACAACGCTATCCTCTGTATTCTCGATTCATCCTGATAATTCGTTTTGTCAGGATCTTCACAATAATAAATAGCGGTCACTAACACCATTGGTAACCCCCATTCAAATAACAATGAAGAGTTGAGTTCACGGTGATCGTTGCCGAAAGACTCTTGTTCTAATTCGCACCAATATTGTTTGGATGATGTAGATATAATTTCACCATACCGTTTTGGAAATAGTGACGCCAAGGCCAACTCACCCAGCGTGCATAACAGTCCCGCTGTAAAATTCTCCTCCGCATTGATTTGGGCATAAGCAGCCAGAGACTGTGCAGAAATGGCGGTAGCCAATGAACGTGACCAGAATTTCTCATAGTCGAATTGGGAGCAGTTGCCAGTGCGATTATTGTTAATTACTGAGAAGGCAATAACGATAGCGCGTAATTGACGTGTGCCAAGAGTAGTGACAGCTTGCGACAGCGAAATGATCGGACGACTATGACCAATCGAGGCGACATTAGAAAACTTTAATATTTCCCCTGCAATTACAGGATCTGATTTTATCAATCGAACCAACTCTTCAGTCTTGTAATCTTCGCGTTGCAACATTCTTACAATGATCAAAGCCAAACCCTTTGCCGAGGGTAACCGACCCGAAGCTTTTAGAGTTACATAGCGTTTTGGCTCAACCAATTTCATGATTAACCACTCCTGCCGAAATTTGCCAATGTAGCCTCCAGAACTGTTCATTAGACAGCAAAATGGTCGATTTATTCACTAATGGATTATCGTGATTAATCCGTGATCACAATAGTTTCCCTCTCATCGCATAGATTCAAGTTGACACTCATTTATTTCATGGATATTCAATTAGATATCAAAATTAGGTCATTGGTCAATATGGATCAGGCCGAATTCTGGCCGGATGTATTCGGATACTTTTCCTTCGAATTCAATAAAATTCTATCCCTGTGGATCTTTTGTGGCTCCAGGAACTCTATCAAATATAGTTGGCGTATCTTGAACGGTTTTTATTCAATGCACACATCTGGATGTTTGACCTTGAGTTGATCTTAAAGTTTAAGAAATGAAACATGCTGAGTCTATTTATTCATCGAACACAAGTTAATCGGACAAACCCCGAAAAACAATATAGACAAATGCTGATATACATTATTGCTTAAGTTATATACATTTCAGGAAGAGTTCTAGATCAGGCAACCTAACAAGAGGGATTAAATTGTCTACAAACTCTCCAAACATTGCGGTTCATTATGATAGAAAAATCACAAAGCGATACCAGCTTCCTCAAGAATGAATTTGAGTTACATCAGTTCAAAGCTATCGTTGAATCCGCGGTTGATGCAATTATCTCAAAAACGCTTACCGGTATCATCCAGAGCTGGAATCCTGGTGCCGAGAAAATATTTGGCTACACAGCAATTGAAGCGATCGGCCAGCCGATAGAAATCATTATCCCTCCGGACAGACTGAACGAAGAACCGGAGATACTTGCGCGGATATCAAAAGGAGAGAGAGTAGAGCATTTTGAGACGGTACGACGTGACAAAAATGGCCGATTGATCAATATCTCAGCCACCATTTCACCTATTTTTGATAATCAGGGCAAAGTTATCGGCGCGTCCAAAATCGCCAGAGACATAACTGATCGCAAGCAGTCCGAATTAAAAATACAGCAGCTCAATGAAGAGTTGGAAATCAAGGTGCTTGCTCGTACCGCGGCTCTTGAACAGGTCAATGCAGATTTGCGCAGAAAAGAAGAGGAAATTCGTTCTGTGGTCGATCATATGGTGGATTGCGTCATTACCATAGACGAACATGGCATCATTCTTTCTGCCAACAAAACCGTTGAAAAAATATTCGGTTACAGCCATGACGAGGTCATTGGAAAAAACGTTTCCATTTTTATGCCGGAACCTGACCATTCCGCCCACGACGCCTATATAGAGCGCTACCGACACACTGGAGAGGCGCGCATCATAGGAATCGGCCGCGAGGTGACCGGTATAGGGAAAAACGGCGAACCCATTGCACTTGTGCTCGAAATTAGCGAATACATAATAGATGGCAAGCGCAACTTCACAGGCATCCTGCGCGACAATCGTGAACGGATGCGCATTCTAGCCGACCTGAAGCAGGCAAAACTTGATGCCGAACAAGCCAATCAAGCCAAGTCGGCCTTTCTTGCCAGCATGAGCCACGAGATTCGTACGCCCATGAATGGCGTGATCGGAATGCTTGATGTTTTGCAACAGAGCAGTCTCAGGAGCTCCCAAGTTGAAATTCTGAATATCATACGTGATTCGGCATTCTCTCTACTTACCATCATCGACGATATTCTTGATTTCTCAAAGATAGAGGCGGGCAAGCTGCACATTGATCTGGTCGAGATGGACATTGTCGAGGCGGTGGAGGGGGCATGTGAAATATTGGATCGTTTTGCCTTGAAGAAACAGGTGGATATGGTCGTGTTCACTGATCCGGCCATTCCCAGAGTAGTCATGGGCGATCCGGGGCGTGTGCGGCAAATACTGGTTAATCTCACGAATAATGCTATCAAGTTTTCAAGCGGGCAAGCCAAGGCTGGCAAAATATCCCTGCGCGTCACGCTTGCAGAAATCTCGCCGGAGCAGGTAACGCTGGAATTCCGTGTGGCCGATAATGGTATCGGCATAGATAAACAGACTCAAGACAAGCTTTTCTCGGCTTTTACCCAAGCGGATTCTTCCACTACCCGAACCTATGGTGGTACCGGCCTGGGCTTGGCCATCTCACGTCAGTTAGTCAATATCATGGGGGGCGAGATTTCATTACAGAGTGAATCTGGCAAGGGTTCTCTGTTTATTGTGCGTTTGCCATTCAGAATACCAGCTCAACCTCCTTCGCCGCCCTCTTTAGTCAGTGGTTTATCCTGTCTGGTAGTAGGTGATGCCGAAAGCCTGGCCACAGATCAGGCTGCCTATCTTGCGTACGATGGCGCGGTGGTAAATCAAGTTGCAGACATTGCCTCTGCCCAAAAATGGATAGCCGGACAGTCGTCCGGTTTGCATATTGTAATTATCAATACCACTGCCAGAAAGCCTCCTCTAGATGATCTTCGAGCCGCTGCACGGGGGCGCTCAGACCTCAATGTCCATTTCGTTGTCGTTGGACACGGCATGCGCAGGCAATGCAGATTAGAGACTGAAGATATGGTTGTTCTGGACGGGGAGAACATGTTCCACCGTTTGTTTGTGAAAGCGGTTGCAGTGGCAGGCAATCGAGCAAAGGTATTTGAACGGAAAGACATGTCCGACGTGGTTAAACCGGCACTCATGCTACTTTCGCGCGAGCAGGCAATTAGACGGGGCAAGTTGGTTCTTGTTGTTGAAGACAATGAAATAAACCAGAAAGTTATTTTGCGGCAGCTTACGCTACTCGGACAAGCCGCAGACATTGCCAGCAATGGTCGCGAGGCGTTTAATCTATGGCAGAGCGAAGAATACGGTCTCCTGCTCACCGATTTACAAATGCCCGTGATGGACGGATATGAACTGACGGCAGCTATTCGTGCCGCAGAAAATGAACGCAATGCGGCTGACACAGGCAAATCCAGCCATATTCCTATTATCGCTTTTACGGCCAATGCGCTTAAAGGCGAAGCCGACCAATGTATCAAAGCGGGCATGGATGACTATCTTAGCAAGCCCATGCAATTGGTCAATTTAAAATCCAAGTTACAGAAATGGTTGCCTGCCGAGACTGAGTCAACATCAATCGAAACAACGCCAGACATAATGACGGCTTCCTCAACGGAAATTTATGTATCAGTTGATGTAAACGTACTCAAGGAATTGATCGGAGACGACGAAACGATGACGCGCGAATTCCTGAAAGATTTTCGCGCCAGTGCTGAAAAAATTTCCGTTGCCCTGCGTGCAGCCTGTAATGCGGGTCAATCTGCAGTTGCAGGGGCATTGGCACACAAGCTGAAGTCATCGGCCAGATCGGTAGGTGCACAGGCCTTGGCCGATTTGTGTATCAATATGGAGCAAGCTGGGAATTCAGGTGATATCGAAGCACTGCAACTGTTGTTGTACAGATTTGAATCAGAACTGGCAAAGGTTCTTAGCTTCCTTGACCATTATTGAGAATCATTTTCATTTCTGCGTGTCTAAAGAAGCATATATTGATCGAGACACTTATGCATGATCAGAACATGATTAACATCTTGATACTTGATGATGAAGCATTCATGCTTAAGCTGCTCGTTCGCATGGTGACCAATCTTGGCTATTCCGAAGTTTCAAGTAGCGACAATGGCTTTGTTGCGTTGGAGAAGATTGATACTCAGAACGACTCTCCCAACCTAATTCTACTTGACCTCAATATGCCCGAAATGGACGGGCTTGAGTTTGTTCGTCACTTGGTTGAACGCAATTATGGTGGTAGCCTGATCCTGATTAGCGGCGAGGACGAGCGGATGCAGCAGGCAGCAGAGAAGTTAGCACGGGCGCATCAAATTACAGTGCTTGGACACCTGCATAAGCCTGCTTCGCCAAAAAATTTGGCGGAAATGATCTCCAGATGGAGGCCGCTACAAAAAGATAGCCCTCCTGAAGTAATGAAAGCTTACGGTGCGGAAGAAGTCCAATCGGCAATTGCCAAAGGAGAGTTGGTCAATTATTACCAGCCCAAAGTATCGGTATCAGGCCGTCAGGTAGTGGGAGTGGAGACGCTTGTGCGCTGGAATCATCCTAAAGATGGAATCGTGCTCCCTGAAAATTTCATCGGTGTAGCGGAAGCGCACGGCTTGATCGGTGATTTAACATTGAAGGTGGTAACCGAGGCTTTGGCACAAACCAAGGTATGGTTGGATGCAGGGCTGGTATTCAAGGTGGCTATCAACTTGTCGATGGATAATCTGGTCAAGCTGGATTTTCTGGAATCGGTTGTTGAGCTTGTGTCCAAAGCAGGAGTGCCACCACAAGCCATCGAGTGGGAAGTGACTGAAAGTCGCCTGATGGGAGATTTTCGGGTAGCGCTGGAGATTCTGACCCGTCTGCGCCTAAAACGATTTCAGATTTCAATCGACGACTTTGGAACGGGGAATTCCTCGATGGCTCAGTTGCGCGATCTCCCTTTCGATGAACTCAAAATAGACCAGAGCTTTGTTCATGGCGCGTGCAAAAACATCAAATTGAAAGCAATGTTTGATTCCAGTCTCGCGCTGGCCAAGCAGCTCGGCATGATAGTTGTTGCAGAAGGCGTCGAAGATCAGGCTGACTGGGATTTTCTGTGTGAGACCAAGTGTGATATAGCACAAGGGTTTTTTATCTCACCCCCCATGCCAAATAACTTAGTGGAGAAATGGGTAAAATCCTGGGAATCAAATCCAGTTTAATCAGATACTAAAGGCGTTATTCATGACCAGAAAATTGACACCAAGCGTTTAACAAAGCATTAGCACTTTGCTTAATTACAAGTCGCTATTTTTCAAAATTATTTGCATTTATTCTCAAAATCTCAATGGCTCGTAGATGTCACCAATGTATGGCTATCCTTGGAATCAAGCTGTTCGATTCAGACAGACTGGCCCTGTCTGAAATGCGCCATCAGGTAGATCAAAAGTTTGCACTCCTACCAAAATCAGTCCGTAAATCGAATAAGGTCAAGGATGACTTCTAAGAACCCGAAAGAAGCGTATGTATGGATTTGGCTACAGGGAAGTACAGAACCTGTTGTTGTCGGACTCCTGAGCAAACGCGACGACAACTGATTAATGCTCAACTACGGCAAGAGCTATTTCGAGCGCAGTAATGCCATTTCGATCTATGAACCGGAACTCCCGCTGGAGCAAGGGGCGCTTCAGTTGTTGAACGATCTTCCCATGCCTGGTTGTATTCGGGATGCCTCTCCCGATGCCTGGGGCCGCCGGGTGCTCCTTTATCGCAGTGGTGCCTTAGATAGCAATTCAGTCGAGATGAACGAACTGGATTATTTGTTGGAATCAGGGTCAGATCGAATCGGCGCGCTCGACTTTCAACTTTCCCCGACCGAATATGTTCCCAGGCAAGGTGCCCATGCATCACTCAAGGGGTTGATGGAATCGGCAGAAAGGGTGCAGCAAGGTTTGCCGATAAGCAAGGCGCTTGATTTGGCTTTGCAGCATGGTACCTCGATTGGCGGCGCCCGCACAAAAGTCATGATCGAGTCCGGTGACAAGAAATTTATCGCAAAGTTTCCGTCCAGCAGCGATGTCTACAATGTCGTAAAAGCAGAATACATCGCCATGCGACTGGCCAAATTGGTCGGATTAGATGTTGCTTCAGTGAAGCTTGGAAAGACCATGGGCAAGGATGTGCTGCTGGTCGAAAGGTTTGATCGGGTCAAATCGGCGAAAGGGTGGCAGCGCAAACCAATGGTGTCAGTACTTACTATTCTGGGGCTTGGAGAAATGCAGGCACGTTACGCAAGCTATGAAGATCTGGCAGATATCATTCGTAGCAGGTTCACCGAATCAGGGCATAACCAGTTCCACACCCAAAGAGTTAGGCAAGCATCTTGTTGAAGCAATAACAGATTATGGATTGGACTGTAGTGTCTTGATCCGAGACAACAAATCATCGACTGTTCTCACTTCACAAGGTGATCCCAGTGCAATTGAGATAGCCATCCTTGAACAGTCAAGCAACATGGGGCGGGACTTCCAGTTCAAAAACAGACTGGCCGTGAATAACGACCGCGTTTCAGTGATCGTGACCAACATGTCTGCTGATGCAGAAAAATCCGGTCGCTGTAGGGACAATGTCGCATTGCTCGTTGAAATGACGGATGCCATGTGCGATAACGTAGAGATGCGTCAGACATCCATGTCACGAGCCGAACAACTGCAAATTTCCTAAAGGAGCTTCAGACTGACTTCCATTTGCTTTAGTTCACGAGTAATGGCAGTTTTCATTTTACCCTAATTGGTGTAAGGTTATGCATCGCTGTCAAACGAAGTAATTCTCGGGGTACATGCTCATGTATATGAAATCCGCAATTTCATCATGAAAATCGCCAGCCTTCCTGAAAACGAAGTTGAACGAATCCGTGCGTTGCTGAGATACGACATTCTTGACACTCCACCAGAACCTGCTTTCGATAAGCTAGTAGAGCTTGCAGCCCATATATGTAGAACTCCAATCGCGGTAATAAGCTTGGTGGATGAAAATCGCCAATGGTTTAAGGCTATAACGGGCCTTGACGCCTGCGAGACCAGTCGTGATGTGGCGTTTTGTGCTCATGCAATCTTAAGCGACGAAATTATGTTGGTACCAGATGCTACTTTGGACAGTCGTTTTGCGGATAATCCCTTGGTAACTGGGGCTCCTGAGATCCGATTTTATGCAGGTGTACCTTTAATTACTCCCGATCACTATCCCTTGGGAACGCTTTGCGTTATTGATTATGTTCCCAGAACTTTAGATGAAAGTGAATTAAAAGCACTGACAATCATTGCTGAACAAGCGGTAGCGCAGCTGGAATTGCGTCTCTCTCTAAAGAAAAATAAACAATACGCTAATGATTTGATGCACACAAAAGAATTGATGGCATTGGATCATGAACGTTTGGAGGCAAAAAGGCGCTATAAACAGATGTTTGATGATGCTGCATCAATTGCTTTTCTTCTTGATCCGGAAAATGGTTGTATTGTTGACGCCAATATAGCTGCCTCGACTTTCTGGGGTTATACCCGCGAAGAACTTCGCGGCAAGTCAATTTCAAACATTAATATTTCAACGCAAGAGGAAATTCTTGCAGGGATAGTTAAGCTACGGAATAACCAGACGCACCACCTAGAGTGGATTCAAAAACTCAAGAGCGGCGAACTTCGTCATGTGGATGTTTATAGCGGACCACTGGTTATTCAAGGTCGTACCTTACTTTATTCAGTCCTGCACGACATTACCGATCGCAAACGTACCGAAGACGAACTGTGGGAAAAAGAGGAACGCTTGGCATTGGCCACGCTGCATAACGGCGTGGGTATCTGGGACTGGAATCTGGTCACCCAGCAGATGATCTGGGACGACTCCATGTATGCGCTTTATCACATCAGGCGTGAGGACTTCATCGGCACCGAAGAAGCATCGAGGGCGTCTTTGCATCCGGACGATCTTGAGCGTGGCGATCGGGAAGTGGAGGCCGCGATCAGAGGTAAAAAACCCTTTGACACCGAATTTCGTGTGGTCTGGCCTGATGGCGAGATACGCTACATCAAGGCGGTGGCGAAGGTGTTCTGCAACGAGCAGGGAACGCCGTTACGAATGCTCGGGACTAACGTGGACATCACCGAACGTAAACAGGCTGAACTGAAATTGCGACAGAGCGAGGCGCATTTTCGATTTGTTACCGAGTCCGCGCAAGCATTGATCTGGATGTCCGGCATGAACAAGCACTGTAATTGGTTCAACAAAGTCTGGCTGGATTTTACCGGTCGCACGATGGAACAAGAGATGGGTGACGGCTGGGTAGAGGGCGTACATCCGGACGATGTGCGGCAGTGTTATGAAATCTACGTCAGCCACTTTGATCTCCGTAAGCCGTTCAGTCTGGAATATCGCCTCAGGCGTCATGATGGTGAATACCGATGGATCGTTGACAACGGTATGCCGAGGTTCAATGCGCAGGGTGTCTTTGAAGGATACATCGGTTCATGCTTCGATATCACCGAGCGCAAGCGGAACGAGGAAAACCTGCGCATTACCGCCAGCGTATTCGACAACAGCCAGGATGGCATCGTAATCACCGATACCAACAACAATCTCATCGAGGTCAACCCGGCCTTTACGCGCATCACCGGCTACGCTCGCGAGGAGGTGATCGGCAAAAATCCAAGACTGCTAAGCTCCGGACAGCAGAACCAGGCTTTTTATGAAGCGATGTGGAAAACATTGAAGCAGAATAAGACATGGCGTGGTGAGGTGTGGAACTGCCGCAAGTCAGGGGAGGTTTATGTGGAGTTGCTATCGATCTCAGCCATCTGTGATAACAAGGGCCAAATTCAGCGCTACGTTGGAGTATTTTCAGATATCAGTCGACTCAAGGCACATGAAGAAGAGCTGACAAGGGTTGCCAATTACGATGCGCTCACCGGCATACCCAACCGACGCCTGCTTGCTGATCGTATGAGTCAGGCCATATTGCAGGCGAGACGTAGCGGCAAGATACTGTCTGTCTGCTATATAGATCTGGATGGTTTTAAGTTGGTAAATGACCAGTACGGACACGAAGCAGGCGATCAATTACTGTTGGAAATCACTTGCCGCTTGCAGAAAGTGCTGCGCGCAGAGGACACACTGGCTCGCTTGGGAGGGGACGAATTCGTTGTGCTGTTTAGTGACTTGACCAGTATGCAAGAATGCCTCCAAATACTCGACCGAGTTCTAAGCATCATCTCCATGCCCATTAATATCGGCAACAATCAGGCAACAGTATCGGCCAGCATAGGCGTAACTTTCCACTCTTCTTCCAACGAGGATGGCGACACCTTGCTACGCAATGCAGACCAAGCCATGTATATCGCCAAACAATCAGGGAAGAATCGCTATCATTTTTACGATGCGCCTCACGACTAAACCTGTCACAAGCAAGCCTTGACCGTCAATTTTTTTCAAACTGAATGTTTCAAATGGGGGGCGAAACCTGCGGGACACGAATGGCTTCATGCATCCAATTTGATGTTATCGTGACCGCTTCGGTTAGATGTGTCAACTTGGAAAAGTTAGATGCTGACAATCGAATAAGATAAATTATCAGGAATTCTAGTGTTGGCAACTGTTTCAGTTTGAGACATAAAAAAATACAATGTAAAATATTCCCAATCGGCCAAGAGCAGGCGCTCATTATAGTTGCAAAGGGTTCTGATCTAGCTAGTGAAAGTTTATCAAGTACAGTCGATGTGCCTCGAACTGCTTCATTACCCTCTTTGTTTCAGGTACCGACCGAGCACACTCAACCTTCTCCATCCAATACTTCATCGAGTCCCTGTCGATAATCTCTGCCCCTGGATACATCTTGAACAACCCGGTGTGTTTCATTTCCATCGTACACCTCCACTTTAACGGATTACCTAAATAATTTACCATTCAGAGAATTTAACCTATTTACTTTTGCTGTTCAGTACGTTACCGTACCATTTATCAAATCTCGCTAGAAAGATCTGCTGCAAGCAATCCCCGTTGGCCACTTCAAAATCCCCCACCTTTGGCCACCCAAAATCCCCCAGGCAGGACGGGTAGATTATGAGCTTGTTAATGTGTTTTGAGCAAATCGAGTTGCAGCCT
>Ga0316223_1001823_pt1 | contig 18849 bp, 20 predicted proteins | sample TBH18009metaG_FD_206007 | JGI IMG/M metagenome (GOLD analysis project Ga0316223, IMG submission 206007) | Freshwater microbial communities from Trout Bog Lake, Wisconsin, USA - TBH18009 | ecosystem: Environmental > Aquatic > Freshwater > Lake > Hypolimnion/Profundal zone | place: USA: Wisconsin...
TGACGCACGCGACGTTGACTACCTGTAGTTGAATTTGATCGAACCCACCTTGATAATGAAGATTTCGAAATACTATAAATTGCAGCAACACGGCGTAAACTATGTAAAAAATGTTCATAATGCACAAAATTTTGCCTTGTATTTAACGTCAATTCCATACATTTTAAGTATGCGCTCTTATATATGTGTAATAAAATAAAACCACATAAAATGTTATATTTACTGTCCCATTTTATTTAGGAACCAGTGTAAGAGGAAGGATTCAGTAACGGGTGGGGAAAACGAGTCTTCTATAGTTTGAATCATGACTGTACGCCATGTGTCGTCTATGTCTACACTCATTCAAGTTCGAGTTACCCTAGTTTACGATTTTTAATGGACACCATGCACGGCTGCATGAACAGCAGGTCAAACAGCATCTTGACGAAGATGAGGTTGGCGACCCAGCACCACATGGTGCCGATGGTGTGCGCCGGGTAGAAGAGGGCGACGGAGGCGGCGAAGGTGGCGAGCAGCGCGGCGAAGGCGACGTAGGCGCCGTTGAGGAGGGACGGCGCCAGGAAGAAGGCGAGCCAGATGAGCGTGCCCGTCCACCCGACGGCCGTCGTGAACGCGGGCGTCAGCCACTTCCACTCGAGGTGGCCGTTGGACGCGGGCAGCGTGCGGAAGTCGAAGCCGCCCACGACGAGCGTCATCCACGCGAGGTACGCCGCGACGAAGGCGGCGTAGGCGCCGAACAGCCAGCGACGCAGCGTCGCGTGCTTGCGCCCGAGGGTGGCGATCATGGCCGCCGGCTCCAGCGCGATGATGGCGAACGCCACCATCGACAGCAGGCGGTTCCACCGCGCGTCGTCGAGCGTGAGCCACACGCCGCCCTCGACCAGCTGGATGCTGGAGAAGAGGAGCAGCACCGCGAACACCGCGAGCGGCGTGTCGCGGTACTTGTTGACGTAGGCGAGCGCGATGGTGAACAGCGCGAAGGCGTACGTGTTCAGCGACACCGTCGCGTTCCAGCACATCTTTACTACCGGTCGCGCTAAAAAAGGAGTTCTCTCGCGTGGCTGCGCCGATGCACTGGCACCGATGGCGGCGGCGTTGGCGTCGAAGATCGACGAGATGCACGCGACGGTGCGTGCGATGTCCGACCAGTTGAAGGCGGTCCATGAGGCGCACGTGATGGAAGGCCAGTCGACCGTCGACGCCACCAAGACGTTGTTCGACGCCCTCGACCGGCTCCTGGTCGGGGTGAAGCACCTTGAGGTGGACAAGGACGCCATTCCGCTTCGCGCGCTGTTGCCCGACGGGGATGCCCTCGTGCTCAAGTTCCTGCTCCAGACGCCGCACGGCCATGAGATGTACAAGGAGAAGTGGGTCGAGTTGCTGAGAAAAGAGCGGTTGAACGCGCCGTTGAACTTGGCGCGCTGCTTCCGCACTTCATGTGCGAGCTGCCGCGCGTACGGTGAGCGACTGCGCGAGGCGGAGTGGGACCTTCCGCCGTTCGATTGGACGACGTGCGAGCCTTTGTTGGCACGCGTGAAGTTCAGGTACCACGCGGAGCGCACGGCCCGGAGCACGTACCCCGTCGATCCGTCGTTCGAAGGCGAGATCGCGCAGTACTGAAAAATAAGGAGAGCGATGTTACTTTTTTCGACACCATCCCACACCATGCCGACGCAACTCGAGGTAACGCTGACGAATATCGTCGAACGGGCAACGAAGCCGATTTGCACCCGGCTGGCTGCCCTGGAGGCGCGTTTGCGTGTGCCGGAAAGGCCGACAGGCGCTTCGTCGGAATCGCCGCCCGTCCAGACGCTGATGGAGCACATCGAGTTTCAGTTTGGGCGATCCGGGTACAAAATGATGAAAGGCGTGCATGAGATGTTGCATCCGCCTGCTACGGCGGCAGCGGCAGCGCCTGTGGGCGATGCGTTTGCGTTTCCGCAACCTCCGCTGCCACTCCCGATGTCGCCCCCATTTAGAGGGTTTCATGAAGAGGGGGAGGTGCCGTACGAAGAGCCGCCCGCGCCAACGCCAGAGCCAACGCCAGAGCCAGCGCCCGCGCCCGCACCCGCGTCCGCGCCCGTTGAAGCGCCCGCGCAGCCGAACGACGCAGAATTCAAGGACAACCAGGAAGCGCGCATTTTCATGTACTTGAACCAGACGGTTCGGGTGCGCTCGCCTCACGGGGCGACGAAGGCACGCATGGTCATGAAGCCGCGGTTCTGTATGCCGTGGGACGTCGTCGTTCGGACGGATCGCTCCCTTTTCACCGCGCGGTGCGGGCATTGTGCGGCGTGCGGCGCCCACGCCGATTGCGCGGTGCTCCTGAATCTGTTGCACGCGCGCTTTGTGGAGTATCGGAAAGAAATACACGGCGTGGACCCGTCGTACGACGGGCCCGTGGGATGAGCGCGGTTTTTTTTAGGTCCATGCGCGCGCGAACGCGTCCGGCGAGAGTGCGGGGGTCGCGTGCGGGACGCACGCGGGTTTGTGCGCGGCGAAGTGCGCGCGTTGGCACGTGCGCGAGCAGTAGCGCGCGCCGAGGCACCGGCTGCATTGCAGGAGGGGCGCGTGCGCGCCGCACGCGGGGCCCAAGCACGTGCGCGGCTTCGCGCGCAGGTGCCGAAGCAGCTTGAGCATGTACGGCGATTCGGCGGCGCCGACGCGGGCCAGCTCGGACGCGACGAGCGCGGCGCCGGCGGGGTGCGTGCGGGCGAGGCGTCGCGCCACTCGAACGGCGGGGTTCGGCGCCGGGCGCGCGGGGCATAGACAGAGGAGGTTGCGGACCGCGCGGACGACCGTGGGGTTCGCGGGGCCCGCGAGCGTGCGCAGGAAGCTGCGCGTCAGCGCGTCGGCCATGGAGGTGCACGTCAGGACGGCGAACGCCAGCAACGGCGCGGCGTCCGGCGACAGCTCCGCGAACAGCAAGAAGCACGCGGCGACGGGGGTCGAGGCGCACAGGAGCGTGCCGTCGGATAGGCGGCAGAAACGCAGCGCCTCCAGCGTGCGCCGGAGGTCGTTGAGGAGCGGTCCCGACGGTCCAGACGGGATGCACCGCGCGATGCTCAGGAGGATGTCTGCGCCGCCCATGACGTGCGTGAGGGCCAGGAGGAACTCGGGGTCGGCGGACATTGTCCACGGGCCGCGCGTGTCGCGCGGGCACAGCTCCAGGAGGCGTTCGACGTGGGTGTGGACGAACGTGATGCCGTAGCAAAATACGGAGGCCAAGAGGGGCTTGCACGCGTGGTCGGTCGCGAGGAGGGCGGCAGTTGGCGCCGACCGAGCGGTGAAGAAGGCGAGGATGGCGGCGGGGCACTCGTTCAGGAGGGCGTTCACGAGGCTCCACGGGACGGGCGGGTCGTCGAAGTACGCGTGCAGCAGGTTGATGAGGGAAGCGGGGTCGCGGAGGCGGCGCGCGAGGAGGGGCAGCGCGCGCGCATGCGGCACGTGAGCGCGGATGTCGCAGAAGGCGCGCACGAGATCGGCGGCCTGGTCCGAAGACAGGTGGACGGTCCCTTTTTGGATGGCCGTGTCGGCGATGGCGGCGATTTCGACGTAGAGGGGCGGGCACCACGGCTGCTCCAGCCGCGTGAGGGGCACGAGGTCGGCGAGGGACGGGGGCGCTTCCGTGTCTATGACAAGGAGGTGCAGGATGCCGGGGCTGAGGGGTCCTCCCCACCAGGTGTGCTGCTTTTGGCGGAGCAGCCAGCGGTCGGCTTTGCAGCTCGCGCACACGATCGCGTGTTTCGGGTCCGCCATGCACGCGGCCCCGCAGAAGCGGGACTCGCACTCGGGGCACGTGAATTCGGAGGGGGCTGGCGGGCGGGGGCACGCGCCGCCGAGGCATCGCGTCCGGAAGTGGTCGACCGCCCGCTCGATCCGGTCGCGGTCCGGCCCGCGGATGACGGCATGCATCATGATGGGGGTGGTCAACTGCCTACCGCGTAGGTCCACATGCCCCGTCGGTCGCGGGCGAGATTGCCCTCGTAAAAATCGTGGCCGTCCCGAAGGAGATCGCGCGGGGTCAGCGTCCCCTCCTCGAACCGTCGGACGAGGGCGAGGCGGGCCGTCCGTCGCTGCGCGATGAGGGAGTAGACGACGGCCGCGTTGGCGCGGGTCGGGGGCAGGCGCGCCGCCATGCCGTCGGCGATTGAGCGGAACATGTCGCGCAGCGTGCGGCCGCGCGCGGGCGCGCTGAGCGCGACGCGTCCGTCCGTGTAGACGAGCGCGACGCGGTCCCCGCGCTGGATGGCGAGCGGGGTCGCCCACGTGGCAGGGGAGAGCGGCGTCTCGACGTCCGAGGGGAGGAGGAAATACGCGGTCTCGACGGGGTCGGTCGTGCGCCACGCGATGACGGTTTCGGCGGGGACCCATCGCTTGCGTACCACGATCCAGGGCCGGCCGTCGCGCCCTTTGCGCTCGTGCCCCTCGGGCTCGTCGCGGGCGGCGTACTTGGGACCGGGGTCCATTGGCAAGGGTCCACGTTTTATACGGAGAAGGCAGCAATTCTCTCCAATTGCGCGACCTCGTTTTCGTCGATATCGTTGACGATGCTCCACTCCTCGCAGTAAAGTTCGGTGACCTCGTATTGGGTGGCGCGAAGAGCGTGCATGGCGGCGAGGACGAGGTCGTAATGGTCAGGGCCGTAATGTTTGCCGTGATAGCTCGAGGCGAGGAGTTGGAAGAGGAACCTCATGCGCGGGACGTCGAGGACGCCGTGCGTGATGGCGAAGCACACGCGCGCGACGAGCGCGTGCATGGTGTCTTGTTTTTTTTCTTCGCCTCCTCGCGTTCGAGCGCTTCCTCCTCGCGTTTGAGCGCTTCCTCGTCGACGGGCGTTTCGCCCGCGATGAGCTGGAGGAACAGCGTGTACGCGGGGCTCGACGCGGGGATGTTTTCGTCGATATAGTGCCACGGGAGGTGGCCGTGTTTGACGGCGTGGACCCACTCCGCAATGGTCTCATGCATCGTCTCTTTGCAATCGTCGTCGTCGACGCGCGTTTTGCCCGCGATGAGCTGGAGGAACAGCGTGTACGCGGGGCTCGACCTATGGACGTTTTCGTCGACATTGTGCCACGGGAAGTCGTGTTTGGCGGCGTGGACGGCGTGGCGTGGACCCACCACGCAACGTTCTCGTCGTCGTGACCGGTGTGTCCCGCCATGAGGCGCATGTAATCGACCTTCGCTTGACGGAGCAGCGCGTCCACGACGATGCGCGGGTTGCCGGTGCATTCTCGTTGGCGGAGCGTGCGAAGGAGGGAAGGGGGTGCCATGAGGGGGGGGGAGGAGGAAGTGGGCTGAAAAAATAAAAAATAGGCGTGCGCCGTGACCGAACGCGCATTCCTTTCTCTCCCCATGCTGGCCTACCTCGCGAGCGCCGCGCTCACCGCGGCCATGGTGGCGCTGTCGCGCTACGGCGCGGACATCGCGCGCTGGGTGGCCGCCGAGCTGCTGCATGTGGCGTGGTTCCGGCCGCTGCTGGTGGTGAGGGAGACGGACGACACGGGCTTTCGCAACGCGCACTTCGCGCAGCTGGCGTGGTACGTGTCGGCGCGCCTCGGCGTGCGCGAGAGCGAACGCCAGGGCGACATGAGCGCGTTTCGCCGCATGGCGCGCGACGGCGAGACGCTCGTCGTGCCGTGCGAGAGCCGGCGGTTCCACGTGCTGGAGCCCGGGGTGCACTACCGCATCGCGATGCGCGAGGGCACCGCCGTCAGCAGACACCCGCTCGCGAAGGACTGGGTGCGCCAGTTCGAGCTGCAGGGCGCCTCGCTCGGCGCGTCGCTGGCGTTCCTGGATCGCGTGGGCCGCGAGCACGACGCCTACCTCCGGGCGCAGCGGTGGGCGCAGGACATTTACGTGGACGAAGGCGGCGCGTGGGAGCTGCTGACGTCGGGCCCGCGCGCCAACGGCCCCGTCCCGGCGCTGGCCGACCGCGTGGTGCTGGACCGGGGCGTGCACGACGCCCTGGTCGCCGACGTCGAGCGCTTCCTGGGCGGGCGCGACGAGTACGTGCGCCTGGGGCTCAGCTGGAAGCGCGGCTACCTGCTGTGCGGCCCGCCGGGCACGGGCAAGACGACGCTGGTGCGCGCGCTCGGCGAGTGCTACCGCCTGCCCATCTACCTGCTGGCGCTCAACGCGGTGGCCTCCGACGCCGCGCTCGCGCGCCTCTTCCTCACGCTGCCTTCGGAGACGCCGTGCCTGGTGGTGATGGAGGAGATCGACGTCACGCTCGCCAGCCACGCGCGCAAGGCGCACGTCCACGCGGCCGCGTCCCCGGCCCTGGCCGCCGCGGGGGTGGGGGGCGTGACGCTGTCGGGCCTGCTCAACGCGCTCGACGGCGTGATGGGGTGCCACGGCCGCCTCGTGGTGGCGACGACCAACCACCCCGAGGCGCTGGACCCCGCGCTGCTGCGCCCCGGGCGCATCGACATGCGCGTCGACCTCGGCCCCTGCGTGCCAGCGCAGGCGCGGGCCATGTACGAGCGCTTCTTCGGGTCCGGCGACGCGATGGGTTGCGAGCGCGTCGCCGCCGCCGTCGCGACGCGCACGGTGTCGCCGGCGCAGGTCAGCGGGGCGCTGCTGGCGCACCGCGGCGACGCGGACGCCGCGATCGCGGCGATCGAGGCGATCGCGCCTGGCCCGCCTGGCCCGCCTGGCCCGCCTGGCCCGCCTGGCCCGACCGGCCCCGTGCGAAAGCCAGACCCGTGGTTCGATCGGGGCATCAAAAAAGAGCACCAAATTTAAACCCACAGCATGCGCTTGATGCGGAGGTAGAAGAAGTCGTAGCCGAACCGGAGGTAATCGCACGCCCGCCTGCCCGTGGCGTCGCGCGCCCGCGTCAGCGCGCTCCCCCCGAGCGCGACCATCACGCGGACGAGTTGGACGCGGCGTTCCAGCTCGGGGTCGATCTCGTCGAAGTTGTCGATGTCGAAGTCGCCGGCGTCGTAGTCCACCACGTAGTCCTCGTCAAAGCTGCGTAAATCGCGCACCGGGTCGACGACGCGCCCGAGGTCGCCCCCCCCCCGTGGGTGACCAAGAGGGTCGGTGGCGACGTGCTCCACGACGACGCGAAGGGCGGCCATGGTTCGAGCGAAACCGGACGGGGATGGGGAGTTTTTGGCATAAAGCTACAGCTTTAGACAAAACACAAAATCGTCCAGCCGGGTGGAGTCCGCGGCGTGATGGATCACCATAAAGCCTTCCTCGGTGATGGCATCGAGCGCATCGCAAAAGCCTTCGAACGTGTCGAACACGTTCGCGTGGCATTCGAACAGCTTGCGGCGGCTTGCCGATGATTTTTCGCGGCCGATGATCGTGTAATCGACGTTGCCGCGCACGAGCGGCGCCACGTTCACCACTGTTTGAAAAGCCATAATGAGCATGATGCCCAGTCGTCGCCCGTTTAGCACCGCGTGGCAAATGCTGATGTCGTTCAGCCACGCGTCATCGACCATGCAATCGTCCAACACGAGCACACCCTGCGCGTTGATGGAGTCGTCGAGTCTCTTTTTGCGCATCATCGACGCTTGGCGATCCACGAACCCCGCCGTCACGTCGGGCGTGTATTCGCTATGCACTACGGCGTCCGGGCGCACGAACCTTCGAAAGTACCCATGTAGCTCCTCCGTGGGGGAAACGAGGGTCACGAACGGGATGTCGGCGTGGACGCTTAGAATGCGCTTGACGATTCGATTTTGGCCGGTCTCGCGCCGACCAAACATGCACACCACCGAGTTCGAGGGCATGGTGCCCACGTCAAACGCGCGAAACCCGCTCGTCCGCATGGTTAGAAAACAACATTTTTAAAACGACCTTCGAGCGCGGGTCCCGCGTCCGAACGCCCCCTTTTTGTACCGCGGCGATGGCCAATGGCGGGCGCGGAGGGGACGACGGTGCCAAGCGGGGCGGTGACGGGCTTCAACCGCGTGTACGTGGAGCTGCTCAAGGCGGTGAAGGCCGGCGGCGCGTGCCGCGGCGCCATCAAGCGCCACTACCGCAAGTTCGACCACGAGGACGCGTCCCACGTCGCGCGCTGGACGGAGTGGACGGCCGCCTTCCTGGAGCGCTTCCTGGACGTCGACGCCGACGTCAACGCGGTGCTGGGCGACGCGACCCTCGCGGAGGACACGCGCATGTTCGAGGAGGTGTACCTGGAGCAGGTGGTGGCGGTGGTGCCGCGCCCCGCGCTGGCGCAGTACCTGTACGCGCTCGCGGCCATGGCACGTCTCCACGAGATCGGCGCCGACGACGCGGCGGTCGCGGCGGTCCACGCGCACATGGCCAAGGCGGTTCCTGCGACCGACGACGCCGAGGGGGAGGAGACGCTCGACGACGTGCCGGACGAGCGCGTGCGTGCCATCGTGCGCGCGTCGCGCGCGTGCGCGGCGCGCTACCGGCCGCCGCCGGTTTCGGACGACCTGCCGCCCGAGGTGGCGGAGCAGATGCGCAAGCTGGAGAACACCAAGATCGGGCGCATGGCGCGCGAGATCTCGGCGACGCTGGGCCCCGAGACGCTGGCCGACCCCGCGGGCCTCGCGGCCGTGATCGGCAAGGTCGGCGGCGTCATGCAGGCCAAGATGCGCGCGGGCGAGATCGACCACGGCGAGCTGCTGGGCGAGGCGATGGGCATGATCGGCAGCCTGCCCGCGATGTTCGGTGCCGGAGGCGGAGGAGGCGCCGCCGGAGCCGGCCTGGCGGACCTGTTCAAGAGCATGGGCGGCGCCGGACAGGCGGCGGAGGGCGCCGGCCAGGCCGGCCTGGCCGACATGCTGCGCAACGTCATGGGCGCCTTCGGCCCCGCGGCCAAGGCGGCGGCCACGGCGAATGCCGCGGCGAATGCCGCGACGGACCACAAGGCGAGCGCGGCGCGCACGCGCCTCGCGGCCAAGCTGGCGGCGCGCAAGAAAGAGGCGGAGGCGTTGGCGTCGGCGGCGGCGGCGTCGGCGTCGTCGACGACGCCATAAACCGGGGGGGGGAGGAGCTAGCTGACATGTTATTTTTTTTAGGCGGACGTGGTGATCCACACCGTGAACGGCTTGTTGGTCGCGTTGGTTCCGATGCCGGACGTGGACGAGGCGTAGAGGACGACGTTGCTCGTCACGATGTACGCGGACGCGACGTAGCCGAGGGGCGCGATGGCGGCCGCCTGCTGGGCGTAGTTGTTGAACGGGAAGAAGAGCCCCCCGTTGTACGTGTAGTCGAAGAAGCCGCCGTGGAGGCTCATGACGTTGGACCACGAGCACCCGGTGGGCAGGGGGTAGGACGTGACGGAGTTGGTCGAGGCCGGCGTGGTGCCCGTGACCTTCCAGTGGCGCACGCTGCAGCTGTTGCCCGTGGTGAGCGTGGCCCCCAGCGTGAGGTTGCTCGTCACGGTCGCGTTGCTGGCGAAGGACGCCGTGCCGGCGACCGCGAGCGCGTTGTTGAGCAGCGCGTTGCCCCCGCCGTCGATGGTGACGCCCAGGTTGGAGCCGGCGTAGAACTGCGCGACGACGCCGGTCGTCTGCGTGACGCGCAGCGCGGGCGCGGCCCCCGCGTTGGTGACGGTGAGGTTGGAGCTCAGGGCCAGGGCGTTGACGCTGACGTTGGCGGGGAGCAGCGCGTTGGACAGCGTGCCCGACGCCAGCGCGGAGGCGTTGAGGCCGGTGAGGCCGGCGCCGTTGCCGACGTGGAAGGCGACGTTGATGGTGGACGGCAGCAGCGCGTTGTTGAGCGTGCCCGACGCCAGCGCGGAGGCGTTGAGGCCGGTGAGGCCGGCGCCGTTGCCGACGAGGAAGCCGACGTTGATGGTGGACGGCAGCAGCGCGTTGTTGAGCGTGCCCGACGCCAGCGCGGAGGCGTTGAGGCCGGTGAGGCCGGCGCCGTTGCCCGCGAGCGTCGCGACGCTGATGGCGGCCGGCAGCCACGCGTTGCTGAGCGTGCCCGAGGCCAGCGCCGAGGCGTTGAGCCCCACGAGCCCGGCGCCGTTGCCCGCGAGCGACGCGACGCTGATGGCGGGCGGCAGCCACGCGTTGCTGAGCGTGCCCGACGCCACGGCGGAGGCGTTGAGCCCGACCAGGCCGGCGCCGTTGCCGAGGAGGGCGGACACGTTGATGGTCGCGGGCAGGCGCGCGTTGGCGAGCGTGCCGGTGGTGAGGACGGCGGCGTTGAGGTTGACGAGCGCGGCGACGTTGAGCGTGCCCGTGGTGACGAAGGCGGCGTTGAGGTTGGAGAGCCCGGAGCCGTCGCCGAAGAGCGCGGCGACCGCGATGGTCGCGGGGAGGCGCGCGTTGGCGAGCGTGCCCGACGCGATGGCGCTGGCGTTGAGGGTGGTGAGCCCGGCGCCGGCGCCCACGAGGGTCGCCACGTTGATGGTCGCCGGCAGCAGCGCGTTGGCCACCGTGCCCGACGCCAGGGCCGAGGCGTTGAGCCCCGTGAGGCCGGCGCCGCCGCCCACGAGCGCGCCCACGCTGATGGTGGACGGCAGCCACGCGTTGCTGAGCGTGCCCGACGCGAAGGCCGAGGCGTTGAGCCCCGTGAGGCCGGCGCCGTTGCCGACGAGCGCGCTCACCGCGATGGTGGGCGGCAGGAGCGCGTTGCTGAGCGTGCCCGACACGAGGGCGGAGGCGTTGAGCCCCGTGAGGCCGGCGCCGCCGCCCACGAGCGCGCCCACCGCGATGGTGGACGGCAGCAGCGCGTTGGCCACCGTGCCCGACGCCAGGGCGGAGGCGTTGAGCCCCGTCAGGCCGGCGCCGCCGCCCGCGAGGGCGCCCACGCTGATGGCGGCCGGCAGCCACGCGTTGCTGAGCGTGCCGGACGCGAAGGCCGAGGCGTTGAGCCCCGCCAGGCCGGCGCCGTTGCCGACGAGCGCGCCCACGCTGATCGTGGGCGGCAGCCGCGCGTTGGCGAGCGTGCCCGAGGCCACGGCGGAGGCGTTGAGCCCGGTGACGGCGGACCCGTCGCCCGCGAACCCGGCCGACGCGCGCACCTGGCCGACGACGTCGAGCGCGACGCCCGGCCCCGGGCTGGCCCCCGTGAGCACGCCCACGTACCCGGTCCCGGGGCTCACGAACAAGCCGTTGCCTCCCGCCGAGTTGAGCGCCAGGGAGCCGAGGTCGTTCTGCACGATGCCGGCGTTGCTCCCGCCCGGCGCGCCGTACGCGGCCGGGCCGTTGACCTGCAGGTACAGCGCGTTGCTGGAGCGCACGACGAAGAACGACTGGCGCACGAACAGGTTCGACATGCGCGCGCCCGGCTTCCCTCTGCCATGGCGGGCGCGAAAAAACAGGGGCCCTGAACCGAAGGGGAAAAATGGAGTGCGTCAAGTGTTTACCGGCGGCGACCGCTTACATAAGGCGATCCCGTGAAAGCGAAGCAACATGGCGGAGTGCCCGCACTTTTTGACGAGCACGGACGCGCGGACGGGGACGGTCACGTGCCAGCAGTGCCGCAAGACCAGGTCCGTCGAGGCGGTCCTCGCGTGTCCGCGATGCGGCACGCAGCGCCGGGTCGGCGACCGACTGGTCGGGGGCGTTCTCGAGGTGAAGTGCGTGCAGTGCCAGACGTGGTCGGCCACGTCCGTCGCCAAGCCGAGCGAACGCGTGACGTGGGTATGAAGAAAAAGGAGGCGTGAGTGGGTTTTTGTTTCAACGCACGATGGACACGGTCACGGTGTTTCTGGACCCGTGTCACGACCAATCGTTTCCGCCGGAGGGTGAGGACCTCTTTACGAAACTCCCGAGTGACGTGATTCGAAAGATTTTCAGCGTGCCGCAACTCACGCGCCTTGACCGCGCGCGTATTGCCGCGACGTGTCGCGAGTTCGAGCGATGTGTGGTGCGCCGTCGTTGGGCGTATGAGTGCACATCGACCACGGTGCCGTTTGCGAGAACACAATTCGCGACATATGCGTTTGCGTGGTCGCCGAACGGACGGACATGTGCGATGATTACGCATTACACTGGTTCCTAAATAAAATGGGACAGTAAATATAACATTTTATGTGGTTTTATTAAGTTGGTCGAGCACGATTTCGTTGCACGTGGCTCCGAAGACGCGAACGGTGGCGATAATGACCGATTCCGAGTCCGATTCCGTGCATGTGTGTTTTCGTCAAGTGTAAAACGAAATTTTTTTTTTTCGCGTCCGCCGTGGCGTCAATAATTAAACGTTCCCACTAATAATGGGCGCGTCGTCGAAAATCTGGTACGACGACCCGCGCGCGCTGTGGGCCGACGGCGCGGCCTTTCGCATCGTGCCCTCGCCCGCGGCGCCGCTCGAGGAGAAGATGAACGCCATCCTGCGCCTCTCGGCGTGGTTCGCGGTGCTGGCGGCGCTCCTGTGGCGCGACCTGCGCTTGCTGGTGCTGGTGCCGGTGGTGGCGGGCGTGGAGATCTTCGCGTACCAGGACCTGCGGACGCGCGCCCAGGGCGTGGAGGCGTACCTGGACGAGCGCGGCCTGGACGTGCGCCAGGGCCGGCTGTGCGTGAAGCCGACGGCGGGCAACCCCTTCATGAACGTGCTGATGACCGACCCCCCGGTGCGTCCCGCCGCGTGCGCGGTGAGCGCGCCGGGCGTGATCGCGCGCCAGAACGCGCTGCTGCTCGACGGCACGCCGTCGAACGCGTTCGCGGACCCCTTTGACATGGACGCGCGCGCGCTGGCGCGCCAGTTCTACACGACCGCGTCCACGTCGGTGCCCAACGACCAGGCCGCGTTCCTCAAGTTCGTGTACGCGGACATGGCGACGAACTGCAAATCGGGGGACGGCGCGCGGTGCTACCGCAACATGTCGGGCAATGACGCGCGCATCGCGGGCTCGGTGTGATCGATCGCGAAAAAATGGAGTGCGGTGGGGCGTCCCCCGTTCATTCTCGCCGACCATGGCGTCCACCCACGGCGCCACCCAAATTCGCGTGTATTCGGATTTTGAGGATATGCATGTGGCGCACGGTGCACTCAACGCGATAGGTGCGATAAAGCAGGGCGTCGCCAATGCGCGGGATAGCGATGCCACTCTGTGTCACGTGGACCTCGGCGTGGTGTCGCAGCTGAAAACCGCGGACGACGTCCTCGCGATTTATGACAACGGCGGGATGACTCCCTTCGTGGCCAAGGAGATGTGGAACTACGGACACATCGACACGCTGCACACGAAGATTGCCACGACGTCGGCTTCCCTGTACGGCAGCGGCTTGAAGGTGATGGAAAACCATTTGGCGCAACGTCAAGTGGAATCGTACGTGTTGACGCTCACGCAAAAAGCGAACGAACGCACGGTGGTGTATAAAGATCGGTCGCAACAGACGGCGGCGTTTTATTCGATCGATTATGTACGCAACGACGACGGGAAGTGGGTACTGGTCGAGTCGGGCAACAACCTCACTCATTTTGTGCACATCTATGGCATGCCATCCGTTGAAGACAAGGGTCAGCCCGTGTCCAGTTATGATAACCTCAAGGCGCTGTTTGATCGGTTCATCGCGCCGTTGGGAGATGGAACCGTGCACATTTTCGCGGGTCTGAAACCGGGCGCGTTGAAGAAGCAAGGCCATGATGTGGTGATGACGTATCACACGGAGCCGCACCTCGTGCGCTTGAATTCGCTCGTTCACGCGTACAATCACACGTACGTGTCAAACGTGAAGCCGTTTCGGTTTTGCGTCGGCCAGCTGTTGGACTTGACGTCCAACGGGGTGGGATTGACTACGACGGCAGGGGATGACGTACGTCCTACTGATTTCTGGCCCTTTCAACTAGCGTCGAGCAACATCCTGAGGATGTCGCATAAGATGACCGCAACCTTCAATTGCGACAACATAAGTAAAACGTTTGACAAGAAAGAATACGGGACGTACATTGCGCATAAGGGCATCAATTACATCCAAGACCCTACGATCGATCCGCTAAATTTGCCGTATGCGCGTAAAGAAGCTGGAGACAAGGGTGCGGCTATCGCGTATAAGAAATTGTATAAGAAATTAAACGAGTCTTGTGACATGCCGTTCACGCAGCAAGATCTAAAGGATCTCCTGGATAGGAGTCGGGAGGTGGTGTGTAAAGACCTTGCGAAAGCGATTTTGTACGCATTGACAGGCCACAGCTGCATGACGTTTGTCGAGTGCAACGACGTCGCGATCACGAAACCAGCCGTGCACAAAGAGGGGTTTAACATGGGCGAAACGGCGTTTAAGGAAGAAATTCGTCGAGTGCAAACTAGTAAGCTGAAGTTCATTTTCGAGGAAGCGTACAAGTACATTCAAACGCTTTCGTTGAAAGAGCCAGTGCAAGAAGTGATCGTCTCGCCTCCGGTGTCACACGTTCAGACGGTTGAGTCGAACCCCGGGCCAGTGGAAAAACGGCCGCGGCGGGTTCCTGAACATAAAGAGGCGGAAGACATGTACGAGCGGAATGCGAAATCGGATGCTGATTACGAGCCTGAAGTCAAACGGGTGCGTCCAAATCCCAAGACTCCGAGTCCGCGCGTTCAAGTTCGCTACACCAAACGCATGTATGATGAGATGGTGAGAAAGAAGGACGCAGAAATAACACGTTGGAAGAACCAGTATGATGAGATGGTGAGAACGAAGGACGCAGAAATAACACGTCGGAAGAACCAGTACTACCACATCCTGAGTATGTCCCGGCGAGCCTGAGTGGAGGTTGCCAGTGGTCGTTTTTTTGCGGCCCTGCCCTCGTGTAATGTGATCGATCACGAAAAGGGTTAAGGGTTAAGCCTGAGATTCTGCCTAAATAGCCAGGCCTGATCACGCTCGAGCAAGTGATGTTGTACCATCATTGGCACCCCGAGTTGATTTGGAAAATGAACGCCTAGGTTTTTTGCCGCCGTATTGTTGCGCTCCAAAATCGTTGTCGATGTTGTTGACATCAAATCGCGCACCGTTGAGCTCGATAATGCCGCACTTTGGTGTGGTTTGGGCAATTGCAACAACAGTATCGCGTGCGTCTTTGTCTATGATCAATCCTCCGACGTAAAGACCAACTTCGTGTTGAAACAGTTCGAGGCGCGTGTGTCGTAAATTGGGAGGGACTTTGTCAGCATTGTTTTTTATACTTTTTAACAAATCGGTTATCGCCGTGTGTTGTGATATTTTTCTAGCTGTTGTTTGATGGTCCAAGTGTTGTTTCGCTTCAACGATAACGAAAAACGATTTTACGGGGTCCTGAACAGTACCGCTTACATTGGATCCATTGAGAATGTTGGCGTGCGCAAGTGAATCCGTGAGTACAAAAAGTCCATCAAATTCCGTGGTTGTATTATCGTTTGCGTCTTTTAGCTCTTTAGGGAATACGGTGGGCCGAACCGTAATGAAACCTTGAAATTTGTTGATGAGGAACGTTTCGATAGCGTGTGTCATTTCGTGTTCCAACGACGTATCCTGGCGTTTTGTCCAGTTGTCAATGTTTGTTACAGAATTTTCAATGCGCGTGAGCCGTGCGTTGAGGGGTGCAAATCTCGCATTAATTGTGTTTAATTCAAGTTGGGCATTAATTTCTGCGAAACGTGCGTCTAGCCGTGCGTCTCGTGCGTCCAGTTTTGCATCTAGCCGTGCATCTAGCCGTGCTTCAAATTCTTGCCAAAAATTGGAGGGTACCATGTTACTATTTTTTTATAAAAATTTGTACCCGTAGACGCGTTTTTTTTGCGGCCCTCGTGTAATGAGCGCCGCGGTTTTCGACGGCGTGAACCGGCTCAACGAGGACAGGTGCTACCAGGCGACGCGCGACCAGAACAACCAGAGCATCGCGGCCTACTACCTGAACCAGCAGGCGTACGGCGCGCAGGCCCCGGGCGCGTGCCGCCGGGACCGGCCGGCGCTGGACCACCGGAACCTGTTCGGCTACCGCGCCGGGTACGGCTTCGCGGACGGGTGCACGATCGACCACGATTCCACGGTGCGCAACAACGCGGCGGCGCTGACGAACCCGCGCGAGAAGCACCAGCTGTTCCAGCGCCTGTACCAGGCGGGCCCCGACCTCAACTCGGGGCTGCCGCGCCCCGACGTCGAGTCGCGCCTGTGGCAGGGCGAGCTGGACGTCTCGCGGTCGTGCACGGGCGGCGTGCCGTGGGACCGCCCCTTCATCAACATGCTGCCGTGCGTGGCGTCGGTGCAGGACGCCGCGCACATCGTGCCCGAGTGGACGTGGGGCGGCGACCCCACGCGCGACTACGTGCGCCGCCCCGACGGGTGCTCGCTGCTGCGTCCGACGAACGGCGTGGCGGCGCGCGGCCCGGTGTAAAAACTTAACCCCTTCGTGCCCACCATGGTCGAATTCGACCCCAATTATTTTTTAAGCGCGCTCCACAGCAGATGTAAAAGCGTTATTTTGTCGTGGGCACGAAAGGGTTAATAAAAAAAACGTGTGGTGTCATTTTTTGCGGGCCAATGACGAAGCTGTGCGACGTGTACGCGCCGGACGACCCGCCCCTCCCGCAGCTGGAGCGGGTGCGGGACGCGATCGATGCGATATTGCGCACGGCGTTCGCCTCGGTCGCGGACGAGCGGTGGCTCGCGTACTTGAACGGTCAGCGCGTGGCGTTCTTGGGCGTGGTGACGCGCGCGTTCGCGACGGGCGGGCCGGACGACCCCGTCGACGGCGTGGTGTACGTCGCGTGGACCATGGCGGTCCGTGTGGCGGGCTTCAAGGACCCCAGGCCGTGGGCCATGGCGCGGGAGCTCCACAACTTTTTGTTCGCCGCAGGGGTGCGGCGCGCGGTGCGCTTTCCGCCGCCGTGGTGCCATTTACCGGACGACTTGAAGCGGGCGATTTCGAAGCGGGCGGTGGCGCTGGAGTGCGAGCGCGACGTAAACGTCGCGTTGTTCGTCGCCCAGTTCGAGATGGGCGCGGCCATGGGCGCCAACCATCGCTTCCAGTACCACGCCTATCGCTTTTTGACGCAGCGCGCGGCGGCCCATTCGGGCGCCAAGCCGCTGTCGGCCCGGATGCCGTCGGGCGACTTCAACGAGTGGTGGCCGATGCTGCGCGTTTACATGGACTTCAGGCTGTTAGGCATCGTCCGCCGGACGGTCGCCGACCGGCCTTGCGTGCGAGCGACATGCGACGCGTCGCGATGCGCGACATGCGACGCTCTCCACGCGACGGCGACGCGCGAGCTGTTCGTGCGGTTCCACGACATGTTTTGCACCGCCCCGACGCGGGCGGCGCGAAACAGTTTGGTGGCGGACCTCGACAGGGATTACGTGAGGCGTCGGTGCGAAGTCTTTCTGTTTCAATTGTAAACGGCAAAACATTTCGGACGGCGTCATGGCGCTTTTCCAGCAGATGCCTTCGACGAAAGTGAACAAGATCGATGGTCAGTCGTTCACACGCGCCCACGGGGAAGCGCGTCGGTTTTGACGTCGTACACAAGCGTGCTCGTGGATGCGGCGGCGTCGATGTACGAGTAGCGCACGGAGTGGTTTTTTACGTGGCCCTCAACAGGAGCGCCGGCGCAGCCACTCGACGATGGAGCGGCAACGGTCGGACGCGACGACCGTCGCGACGATGTTGCGGGCCGGCCCGGGCGCGTCGTGAAAGGCGGACGCCGGGCGGAAGCCCACGTCGACGCGCACGCACACGGGGGTGCGCCCCGCCGGGCGCTCGAACAGCATGAGCACGGCGTCGTCGGCGGGCTCGTGCTTGAACAGGATGCCGCGCCGGCGGAAGCGCGGCCGTATGCGCGGCAAGAGGTCGTGCATTATAGCGGTTGTCTAAAATAAAATGGGACACTAATGACTGCAAAATGCTCGAGGAGCACTGGCTTAACGTCGCTCGACGGACAAGCTGCTGCTGCGCTCCTCGTAAAGCCGGCGATGTAGTCAACTTTTTTTAATACGCATACTTGCTCATGCTGTACTTCGTGCACGTCGAACACAAATACGGATCGATGTGCGCCAACGTTGTTCGCGTTTGGTAGTGCTTGCTCCGGTTGTGAAGGCACAACGCCGACAGCAAGTACATGTGTGGGTCAGCCTGCATGTCACTGCGCATCGACACGCATTCCATCACCGCCATACCGCGAATGACGTCGTCCACGTTCGACGTACCAAACGGCACGCGTTCCTTGGCCATGATGTCGGCAACGAGGATGAACGGCGCCGGCATGTCGGGCGCTTCGTTTTTTACCGCGTAGCACGCGAAATAGTACGCGTGCATTGGATCGCAGCCGCGCGCGATACACGTCGCGCGATCGGACGGCTTCAAAAACAGGAACTCGTCAAGCCAACGCCGAATGGTCGGGATGCGGTTAAGCGCGGCGGCGGCCGGGTAGAAGTCGCGGTCGAGCACCATCGGCGTGTCCGGGAACATGTGCAGGACGAGCGTGGCGTTGGGCGTACGGACCATCATGGGGCACAGCTCGGAGGTATTCGACTGAACCACGTTCGGATCGAGCGGGCCAAACCCGTCGCGCGTGGCGCCAGGGAACTCCCACAGCGTCATTGGGTGGTCAAAGTCGCTCGTCGCCACCGCGCGCGTGCGGCCCTTCACGGGCGATGCCTCCTCGTTAAACAGCGGCGCCGCGAGCTTGCACATTTCTTTGTGCTCTCCCCAGTGCGCGACCTGGCACTCCTTCGAGCAATAAAGCGTGAAGGTGCAGCGCGAGCATCGCTTGAGCGCGTCAAACGTGCGCTTGCACGCGGAACACTCCATTGAAAATGGTAGATCCCTTTTGTTTAAGTTCAGGGTGCCCGGCTCCAGTCCGACGTCGAAAATTGTTGTTGCTTACACGGTTTCCCAAATAAAATGGGACAGTAAATTTAATGTAAATTCCATTACATTTATAAAATCAGATTGTAATTTTTCCCAAAATATCGCCCAACAAAATTTATGAACGTAAAAAATCTCATG
>Ga0316223_1001826_pt1 | contig 18835 bp, 23 predicted proteins | sample TBH18009metaG_FD_206007 | JGI IMG/M metagenome (GOLD analysis project Ga0316223, IMG submission 206007) | Freshwater microbial communities from Trout Bog Lake, Wisconsin, USA - TBH18009 | ecosystem: Environmental > Aquatic > Freshwater > Lake > Hypolimnion/Profundal zone | place: USA: Wisconsin...
AAGGCTGTCGTCGCCGGTGCTCGAGTCGCGCGACACGATGCGCGCTCAACTCGTCGAACACAACCTTCACGACCCCGTCGTTCGGGCGGTGTTGACTCGCCCGCTCGCGAAGGCGGCCGAACACCTGTGCGCGTTCGTGGATCTATGACGCCGCGCTCTTCAACGTGTCCTGTAACTATTTACACGGTTTCCTACCCGCGACATGAAAAAAACAGTGCCGCCAAGGCAAACGACCGGATGCCGCCGTGCAAAAACGATGCCAAGCGCTCGTACACGGGCGAAGAGCCCAGTCCCAAGGGGCTGGGCTACTGCGCCCACGCCGAGGCCGAGGACAGCGAACGTGCGGGGCGCGACGGCCGAACGTGGGTCGTGCGCTCGGGCCGGTGGGTTCCGCAAGACGCACTGCGCAAGGCGTTGGAGCGACAGCTGTACCCATGGTGGGATCGCATGGCCGGCGGCGATGTGATGGTCATCCGCGCCGACGGCACGTACACCATGCTCACCAGCACCAAAAAGACGAGTCTCGCCCGCTCGAACGACGTGAGCCGCCAAGCGGGCCTGGCCGCCGCCGACCCGAACGTGGTGGCCATCGTGTGGGAAGCCCCGTCGCTGGACGGGTTCTGGAGCTTCCTCCAGTACATCCGGCGTCGCGTCCCCCTGGACGAACAGCACGCCCTCGCCCGCACTGGCGGCCGGTCGCGCACCTCGCCGCGCACTACGCGACGTACTTCGTGCGGTTCAAGCACGCGACGGACAAGGACCACCGGCTGCGGTACGAAGGGGTGAAGTAGTTTAAAAAGGATTATCCATACACGTTTGATCACTGGCAAATGACGGGGATACGAACAGCATTTCAAAACATCCTGTCAACCCTTGATGCCGCTCGTCTATCGACATCAAAATGGTTTGAACGCGTGTATACAGCTTTCGACCAACAACATGATAAAGAACCATTCGTACATAGTGCGCAAAAAGCGTTCGAGCAATTTAAGGTTGCCGTGCAGCAAATTACGCCGTTCGATGGCCGAATTCATGGCATTTCCATCTCAATAAACGACGGCAACTTAGAGGGATGCATGTACACATACACGCGCGTCGCGTATCGCTTAAATGTCACCCCATATACCGTTGCACGCTGCATAATTTTGAACGAATTACTTTTATTCATGCATGAACAAGGGGAGGACACTTCAAGCATCGATCGCATTCTTCCCACATTGAGCACGCGTTATGCCATCCATTGTGTTTCTCAAAACGAACTAGTAAACTACGTGTCGGTATTCCGTTCGGGTGCCTTAACCCTTTCGTGCCCACCATGGTCGAATTCGACCCCAATTATTATTTTTAAGCGCGCTCCACAGCAGATGTAAAAGCGTTATTTTGTCATGGGCACGAAAGGGTTAATGGACGCCGTCGAAGCCGAAAACAAGAGACGGTCAAAGGTGAGACGGTAAATAAAAATTTTTAAGAGACGCCTCACGAAAGGATGATGCGCATCATCTCGCGCCGGACGTGGCACGACGGACACGTGCCCTCGGAACCTGCGGAATCGGCCTCGCCGCCCTGGCAGGAGAGACACGCGCCCCGATGCCCGCACGGCACGAAACAAAAGTCGGCGGTGTTTCGTCGGCACGTCACGCACGCGAGGTGGCGGTGGGGCACGGGGTCTTGCAGAGGAGGCGCAAGCGGCGGGCGGTAGGGCACGGGGTCTCGCATAGGAGGCGCAAGCGGCGGGCGGTAGGGCACGGGGTCTCGCATAGGATGCGCAAGCGGCGGGCGGTAGGGCACGGGGTCTCGCGGAGGAGGCGCAAGCGGCGGGCGGTAGGGCACGGGGTCTCGCGGAGGAGGCACGGGCGCAAGCGGCGCCGGGTCTCGCGGAGGAGGCGCAAGCGGCGGGCGGTAGGGCACTGGGTCTCGCGGAACCGCCAACGCCAACGCCGCCGCGCGCTTGGCGGCCGCGCGAGCCGCCTTTTCCTCGACCGCGGCTTTCGCCGCGGCCGCGGACGCCTCCTTCGCCGCCCGTTCCGCCTCCTCCCGGCGCCAGCGCGCGCGGTCCGCCTCCGTCGCGTCGAACAGCACGGCGCGTTGGCCGCCCATCTCGGCAGAGTCCACCGTCACGCCGCGCGTGCCGCGGCCCGTGCAGTCGGGCGTCATGCAGGCACCGCCCAGCTTCATGCGAAACCGAGGGTCGATGCTGCGCTCCATGGTCCGCACGCACGTCGGGTAGTGCAGGAGGAGCCGGCACCCGTCGGAGCACGCGAACTCGACGCGCAGCTGGTCGAGGCGCACCACCGGGGCGGGGCAGCCTGCGTACGCGCACCGGCCCACGGGCTGGCGTCGCCGTTCGGTCTCGGCCGCCTGCTCCGCCGCGAGGCGCGCCCGCGCCCGCTCGCGTTCGCGCCGCGCGGCATCGACGACGTCGTCGGCCGCTTGCACGGGCGCGGGCACGTAAGTGGGCGCGGGCGCGGGCGCGGGCGCGGGCACCACGCGGGCCCCCTCGGGGTTACGGGTCGGGGAGGGGACGGCGGCATCGAAGACGACCTCGATGCCGTCATCGTAGTCGTCGTCGCTGTCGGTGAGGAGGCCGGGCAGGTCGTCGTCGTCCATGGAGGAGGAGGACGGAAAACTGAGGCCGACCCACTCATTTTTTTTACTTCCGCTGGCGGGGCGCCCACACCGGGCCCACGAGCGTGGGGTCGGACGACACGACGATGCTGTCGCCGGTGGCCGGGTTGTAGCACAGCACGTTGGCGTTGACCTGGCTCTTCGTCGTCACCGTCTTCATGTCCGCCACGTCGGGGCCGCCGATGAGCACGTTGGAGTTGGCGATCGTCATGTTCACGGCGACGACGTGGTAGCCCGGCGCGCACATCGCGGGCGACGTCGAGTACCGCTCCTGCGGGTCCGTCATCAGCGGCCACAGGGCGCCCCCGTCGCCCTTGGCGGCGTAGGACATGACCACGAACGTCGGCTTCGGCACGCCCGGCAGCGGGTGGTCCGTCGCCGGCGCCGGCCCGTCGTTGACGAGCGCGCCGTCCAGCGGCGGGATGGGCGCCGGCGCCGACAGGTTCGTGGGGATCGGCAGCTGGTCCGGCATCGCGTAGTTGGCGGGGGTGCTGGCGTAGGGCGACGCCGGGTCGCGCGCGTTCACGTCGGCCACCAGCTGCGCCAGCAGGCCCGAGTTCTCCAGCTCCCACGCCTCGGCCATCAGCTTCAGCACGTCCATCACCAGGTCGTACCGCCCGCGCTTCCGGTCGCGCAGCTTCTTGGCGTTGCGCAGGTCGTCCATCGCCTTGCGCAGGTCCGCCAGGTACGCGTCGCGCTCCTTCCGCACGTCCGCGCTGGTGCCGTAGGCCGCCGGCCGCGGGCTCACGGCGTAGCGCTTCAGCTCGGCCACGGTGCCCACGTGGCACTTGTCGTCGTACGTGCGCGCGACGTAGGGGACGCCGCACGCGTCGACCGCCAGCCGCGCCGCCTGCATCGCGGTCTCGAGGCGCGGCACCCACAGCAGGCGCGCCACCGACGGGTCGCTCTCGTCCATCGTCTCGTCGAAGAACGTCGGCAGCACGGCGGCGAGCACGTCGCCGCTGGCGCCGACCGCGCTCGCCGAGAGCAGCTGCAGGCGCGTCGGCGACAGGGGCGCGACGGTGAACACGACGGACACGGTCCAGCCCGACGCCAGCCCGGCGAGGTCGGCGTAGCGCGGGTCGGCGGCCTGCGCGGCGAGCGTCGCCGGCAAGTTGCAGAAGAAGCCCGCGGCGAAGGCGGGCTGCGACAGGTTGTCGAACTCGACGCGCCGGAAGGGGGCCATGGCGGGGTCGCCCGGCGCCATCGACGCGTGGAACGCGAAGGTGCCGTCCGTCGGCGCCACGCCCAACCCCGGGGCCGCGACCGCCCCGTAGTCCGTGGCGTCGGTCGCGGGCACGAAGCACTGCAGCGCGCCGGGGTAGGAGTCGAAGATGACCTCGGCGGGGTCGGGCGTCGCGCGCGTCCACGGGGCGGGCAGCGTCACCTTGCACGTCCCGCCCGTGGTGGCCATCGCGTCCAGCTCGGCGAGCGTCGTCCGCAGGTCCGCGATGGCGGCGCTGTCCGCGGCCGACGGCGGCGAGCGCTGGAGCAGCGCGTCCAGCTTCGTCTGGTACGCCACGCGCGGGACGTCGAAGGCGCCGGCGTCGCAGCGCGCCTGGTCGGGGGTGTAGTACACGGCGCACGGCTTGAAGGTGACCGGGGCGTCGGGGCCCGCGTCGACGAAGGGCTCTCGTCTCGGCCGAGGTGTCGACGCCCACGCCGCGAGGAGCACGAGGGCGAGGATCGCCGTGACGACGGCGGCGAGAACCAGCCGTCGTCGACGCACCATGGGACGAACCCAACCTTACTTGGGGCGCGCGTTTTTTAAACGCCTTCGCTGCGGCCCTGCCGCAGGCCGCGCGTCGCCCCCGATGACGCGATCCCCCCCCCACCCACCCTTCCGCCCGCGGCAGTGCGTTGTCACTCCGGCGTGTACTGCAACTTCACTAAAAACGGGGGTTCAATGTGCGCGGCTGCGCGCTCCCGAAAGACGACCAACATGTCATTCAAATCCCGTTGCGCGTCCTCGTGGTTCAACAACGTTCGACTCAATATTTTTTGCACGCCGTCCACCTTTTGAGCAACGAGGTACACGTCCGTCATTTACGGGTGTGCTCCCGAAAAATAAATCGTGTTCAAACGCACGCACCGCTAAGTTTGCAACGCGCCTGCGTCCCACGGCGCATAAGTGTGTAAAAAACGTTTTTTTTTATAAAATAACTTAACCATTCGTGCGCGCCAAAGATCACAGTTTTCTCTCCTCCCCCTGCAAAATGGGGAGTAAAAAGCGCGCGATCGCGGCCAAGAAGGACGCCGAGCGCGACGATGCGGTGGCCGCCGCGGTGGCCGCCGCGGTGGCCAAAAAGGACGCCGAACGCGACGATGCGGTGGCCGCCGCGGTGGCCAAGAAGGACGCCGAACGCGACGCCGCGGTGGCCGCCGCGGTGGCCGCCGCGGTGGCCAAGAAGGACGCCGAACGCGACGACGCGGTGGCCGCTGCGGTGGCCGACGCGGTGGCCAAGAAGGAAGCCGAACGCGACGACGCGGTGGCCGCCGCGGTGGCCAACGCCGTCTCGCGAATGGAATTAGAGCGGCGGGACGACCTGCGCGACGCGATCGCGCTTCTCAACCTGCACGGCATGTACGAACTGGCGTATAAAATGGCTTTCCTGTTGAGTAAATCCGCGACGGAACTGACGTCTCTTGTTGCGCAGGTGGAACGATGCTGGTGCCGGGGCCGAAAACGTCGTGTTCGCTTTTCAGCAAAGCTTGCCAAAGCTGTTTGAGGCCAGCCGCGCCGGCCGCCTAACATTGGCCGACTACGACGCCGCCATGGTGGTCTCCAAACACACGCACACGCGAATCCAGTTGCGCCGTCCCTTGGCGTAGTCCGTGCGCTTGCCGGAATAGGAACGGCTGTGCACAGTTGCTCCACGACGACCGCCTTCGCCGCGCGCAGATCGCGCGGACCGCGACCCACAAATTTTTTAAAATAAATAACTTAACCATGAGCGCGCGCCGAAGAGCACAGTTTTCTCCTCCCCCTGCAAATGGGGAGTAAAAAGCGCGTCGCGGCCAAAAAGAACAACGACGCGGTGGCCTCTGCGGTGGCCGCCGCGGTGGCCAAGAAGGACGCCGAGCGCGACGATGCGGTGGCCGCCGCGGTGGCCGCCGCGGTGGCCAAAAAGGACGCCGAACGCGACGATGCGGTGGCCAAGAAGGACGCCGAACGCGACGCCGCGGTGGCCGACGCGGTGGCCAAGAAGGACGCCGAACGCGACGCCGCGGTGGCCGCAGCGGTGGCCGCCGCGGTGGCCGAATCGGTGGCCGAGAAGGACGCCGAACGCGACGACGCGGTGGCCGCCGCGGTGGCCGACGCCGTCTCGCGAATGGAATTAGAGCGGCGGGACGACCTGCGCGACGCGATCGCGCTTCTCAACCTGCACGGCATGTACGAACTGGCGTATAAAATGGCTTTCCTGTTGAGTAAATCCGCGACTGAACTGACGTCTCTTGTTGCGCAGGTGGAACGATGCTGGTGCCGGGGCCGAAAACGTCGTGTTCGCTTTTCAGCAAAGCTTGCCAAAGCTGTTTGAGGCCAGCCGCGCCGGCCGCCTAACATTGGCCGACTACGACGCCGCCATGGTGGTCTCCAAACACACGCACACGCGAATCCAGTTGCGCCGTCCCTTGGCGTAGTCCGTGCGCTTCTTGGCGGCGTAATAGCACGACGACCGCGGCCGCTGCGTCCGTGAGGGCATGCTTCGCCGCGCGCGGACCGGCCACCGTGGCGACCCACACATTTTTTTTAAAATAAAATCACTTAACCATGAGCGCGCGCCGAAGAGCACAGTTTTCTTCCTCCCCCTACAAATGGGGAGTAAAAAGCGCATCGCGGCCAAGAAGAAGAACGACGACGCGGTGGCCGCCGCGGTGGCCGCCGCGGTGGCCAAAAAGGACGCCGAACGCGACGACGCGGTGGCCACCGCGGTGGCCGCCGCGGTGGCCAAAAAGGATGCCGAACGCGACGCCGCGGTGGCCGCGACGGTGGCCGAGAAGGACGCCGAACGCGACGCCGCGGTGGCCGCCGCGGTGGCCGACGCCGTCTCGCGAATGGAATTAGAGCGTCGGGACGACCTGCGCGACGCGATCGCGCTTCTCAACCTGCACGGCATGTACGAACTGGCGTATAAAATGGCTTTCCTGTTGAGTAAATCCGCGACTGAACTGACGTCTCTTGTTGCGCAGGTGGAACGATGCTGGTGCCGGGGCCGAAAACGTCGTGTTCGCTTTTCAGCAAAGCTTGCCAAAGCTGTTTGAGGCCAGCCGCGCCGGCCGCCTAACATTGGCCGACTACGACGCCGCCATGGTGGTCTCCAAACACACGCACACGCACACGCGAATCCAGTTGCGCCGTCCTTTGGCGTAGTTAGTCCATGCGCTTGTACAAATATGTTGACAAAGCAATGTCATGCCAGCGTGGGGACGGCTTCGGCCACCACGTTGTTGATCCGGATAGCCGACGACACCGCGCGCATAAGCTGCTCGTTATCGATCTTAGCGCGCTTCTCGTCGGCGATCTGCTTGGCGCGCTTCTCGTAGGCGACGCGCTCCACCTCCTTGAGCGCCACCCAGTCGGCCAGCGGCTTACTCTTGTAAACCCTAAACCCTAAACTCTTGTCCTCCAGCTCGTCCGGGTACTTCTCGAAGCGGAAGAGCGAGAAGCCCTTGGCCGTGGCGTCGAGCTCCGACTTCTTCTTGGCGTCGAACTTCTTGTACTCGTCCTCGTTGAAGAGCTTAGAGAGGATCATGAAGGGCGCCAGCGGCTTGTCCTCCGGCTGCGCCTCCGTCAGCTGCTTGACGCGCTCGGCCTCCTTGGCGTTGGGGCCGCCGTTCTTCTTGACCTGCATGTGGCGCAGCGCCTGGTAGTAGAAGAAGGCGTTCATGGGAACGTAGTCCTCCTTGGCCTCAACCTTCGTGACCTTCGTGACCTTCTTGACCTTCTTGTGGCGGCCGCCGGCGCGTCCTTCTCGCTTCTCGTCCGCGTGGCGCTCGCGCAAGCGCGCGATAGCGGCGAAATAGCGACACGCGCGCGCGAAGATCGCTGCTTCGCGGTTCGACAGTGCGGCCGCCACGCGTTGGCGAATGGTCTCCTCGGTTTGACAAAAGAAATACAATTCAACGCGCCTTAAAAAATTCTTATGCAACGTCTACTCGACGTCTACTCGACGTGGGGGAGGCGCCCGCCCGCCCTAGGCCACCGTGGGGACGGCCGCGGCCGCCGCGTCCTTGAGGGCCTGCTTCGCCGCGCGCGCGGCCTCCTTGTTGGCCAATTTCTCGGCCTTCTTCTCCTCGCGCTCCTTGCGCGCGTCCTCCTTGGCCTTCTTGGTCGCCTCCTTCTCGGCGGCCGCCGTCGCGTTCTTCTCGTTGGCGATCTGCTTGGCGCGCTTCTCGTAGGCGACGCGCTCCGCCTCCTTGAGCGCCACCCAGTCGGCCAGCGGCTTGTTCTTGTCCTCCAGCTCGACCGGGTACTTCTCCAAGCGGAAGAGCGAGAAGCCCTTGGCCGTGGCGTCGAGCTCCGACTTCTTCTTGGCGTCGAACTTCTTGTACTCGTCCTCGTTGAAGAGCTTGGAGAGGATCATGTAGGGCGCCAGCGGCTTGTCCTCCGGCTGCGCCTCCGTCAGCTGCTTGACGCGCTCGGCCTCCTTGGCGTTGGGGCCGCCGTTCTTCTTGACCTGCAGGTGGCGCAGCGCCTGGTAGTAGAAGAAGGCGTTCATCGGCGCGCGGTCGCCCTTGGGCTTGGGGGCGGCGTCGCGTTTAATCTGGTTGAGCGTCTTGATGACGGACTTCACGTCCTTGGGGTCGACGTCGCCGAGCGTGTCGGCCGAGATGCGCTTGCGCAGCACCTTGCCCAGCTCCTTGATCAGCTCCGTCGTCGTCTTGTCGTCGACGCTGTGCGCCTTGCGGTGCGGCGTCTCGTCGCGCGCCGCGGGCGGCACCGGCGCCGGGGCCGGCGCCGCGGGGGCGACGGGCTTGGCGGGCGGCACCGGCGCGGGGGCCAGCGACGAGGACGCCGCGGCGCCCTTCTTGGCGCCCTTGGCCGACGTCGGCGGCGTGGTGGTCTTGGCGGGCGCCGTCTTGGCGGGCTTGGTGGGCGCGACGGCGGCGGCGGCGGCGGCGGCGGGCTGGGTGGGCTGCTTGGCGACGCGGGGGGGCATGGCGGGTGTTACCGTAAGGGGGGGCGTCACTCTTTAAGTCCCCCATCCAGCGCGCACCTCGGCGGCGGGGGTCGTCGATCTCGCGGAGGCCTTGCGGGGAGGAGCCATCTTGCACGGAGGAGCGGGGAAGGGAGGAGAGACTGACGACCGGTCGAGGCAGAGGCCCCCTGAGCCAAAAAATTTTTCCGGGAGGGGGAGGGGCGTTTAATTAATTTTTTTGGCGCCCTCCGGCTAACCGACCGATGGAGGACGTCGACTACCTCGAGGCGCACGGCGACAAGGTCGCCTTCCAATTCATGGTCGACAGCAAGAACCGCGACAAGACGGCATGGCCGACGCCGTCCGAGTACGTCATCCCGTTCACGACCGCGTTCACCCACGTCGTCGCGGTGGACGTCCTCGAGGCGTCCATCCCGCGCACCAACTACAACGTCGACGACTCCACCTGCACCCTGGCGCTGTCCGTCAACGACGGGCCGTACCAGACCATCGTCGTCGACACGGGGGACTACGACATCCTCACGCTGTGCACGGCGCTGTCGGCCGCGCTCGCGCCCGTCACCGTAACGCCGACGTCGGTGCCCGCGGAAGTGAAGAGCACGCTCACGTTCACGTCGCCCGTGCCCTTCACGTTCGACTTCAACGTGCCGAACACGATGGGCGAGGTGCTCGGCTTCGACGCGCCCTCGCTGCAAGGCCAACCGGGATACGCGTACGTCAGCCCTCCCGCCGCCCCCGCCCCCATCGTCACGACACACCCCCACCATCACCACCATCACGCGCCCCCTCCGCCACCGCCCTCGTACCGCTTCGGCGCCCTGCCCGCCGGCGACGGATCCTACGTGCTCGTCGCGCCCGGCATCTACTCGCTCGTCGGCGACCGCTACGTGCTCCTGCGCTGCGCCGAGGCGGAGTCGTCGCGCGACGCGTCGTCGGAAATCTACTCCCCGGGCATCGCCAAGTTCACGCTGGGCGTCGTCGGCTTCGCCAACGCGTCGCTCGACTACGCGCGCGGCGGCGTGCGCGAGTTCCACCCCATCGGCCGGCTGTCGCGCCTCACGCTGCGCTTCGAGCGACCCGACGGGACGCTCTACAACTTTCGCGGCGTCAACCACACGCTCACGCTCGTGCTGCGCTCCCTCGCGCCGCGGCGCGACAAGACGTTCGCGCGCTCCTCCCTCAACCGCAACTACGACGGCAACTTCCTCGCGTGGCGGCGCACCGACGAGGAGCGCGAGGGCGACTCGGACGAGGACACCGACGCCTACAACGCCAAGGCCGCGCCGCTGGCGGAGGCCAAGCGCGCCGAGGGGCGCGCGGCCCCCGCGGGGGAGGCCGGTCGACGCGCCGAGCTCGTGCGCAAAATCTTCGAATAATTAATTCCACGCAAACCGGCCCCCGCCCGACAGTGTCGGCGGTCGCGAGGACAGGCGCGTGAGCCACGCGACACTCGCGTCGAGCTCGCGCTTCACGGCTTCGAAGGCAGGCTTGTTGTTGTAGCGATCGAACAGGTACCGGTGCAGTCGCCGGACGCGATCGGCCATCGCGCGAACCTGCGCCGCGGCCGCCTCGGCCGCCTCGGCATTCTCTGCCGTCGTCGCTTGTTTCGCAGGAAGGTTCACGTGAACGCTCAGCGGCGCCAGTCGCTTCAATTCGCGGCCTTCGAGGCGGTGCATGCACGTCTCCCAATCGACGTACGTCCACGCACCGTCGTCCATCTCGTTCCAGGCGCCGCATGCCTTGCACGCCAAAAAGATGCTGTCCCAGCAGTGCTCCTGCGTCGTCGTCGCGTTCGACCGGGTCTCGTACCCCGTGAACTCGACGCTCCAGCACGCGTCGCACACGGGGTGGTGGCACTCCGGCAGCGCGAACATCGCCGTGTGCGCATACTTCTTGCAATGCGCGCACAGCACCAGGCATTTCGCAAACGCACGCAACGCGTCGCGGACGGGCGCCAGCGTCGCCAAGGGCGCGATGAAGCGCAAGGCGCGCTCCTCGTCCGCGTTGATGCCGACGTGGGGCGCGCGCAAGCGCGCGATGGCGGCGAAGTAGCGGCACGCGCACGTGAACTTCGCCGCGTCGCGGTTCGACAGCGCGGCCGCCACGCGCTTCCAAATGGCGTCGCCGACGGCGCGGAACGGCTGCGCGCGGTTGTGGAGGATGTTGCCCTCGACGCGGTGAAAGGGTTCCATGGCGACTGATCACTCACTCGGTCAACGCGGGGGAGGCTGACGTCATGGCCGTCGCCACCGTCTTCTCGAACGACACGTACATGTCGACGCACCGCTTCCGCTTCTCCGAGTTCATGATGAGGTCGCTCATGAACACCTTCAGGAGCTGCTTGACGTCACGTTTGGCCTCCGCCTCCGCCTCCGCCTCGGCGGGACGCACGTTCAGGTACGTGAAAAAGTACATCATCAGGAACATCATGAACGTGCGCTTGTCGAGACCCGTCTGGCACGTCTTCTCGATCAGCGCATTCAGCTCGTCGGTGTACAGGCTGTCGACCAGCTCGTCCATGAACGGACACACGTACCCGGAGGCGGAGGCGGAGGCGGAGGCGGAGGCGGAGGCGGTCCGCGGGAAGCCCACCGGCGATGGATCCATTCGGGGAGTGTGGAACCCACGGGCCTGCATGGGTTTAAGTCAACTACACCGAAAAGTAGAGCCGCACGGTCTCGCGCACGAAGGTGCGGCAGGTCGAGCACCGCCCCGAAATCTTGGAGGCGCACGCCGCGCACAGCGTGTGGCCGCACGGCACGCACGCGACCGTGACCTCGTCGTCGAAGCACAGGGGGCACAGCTTCTTTCCCGTCGCGGCGTCGGACGCGCGCACGACCTCCTTCGCGCCGGCCACGATCACCGAGCGCACGGCCGCCAGCTCGGCGGCGGCGGCGTCCGCGGCGAGGTTCGCGGCGGCGACGCGGGCCCCAGCGGCGGCCTTCCACGCGTCCACCATCTCGCGCCGCAGGGTCCCGTACTCCTGCACGAGCTCCGCCATGCGCTTGCCGTGGGCGTGCTCGAAGGGGCCGAGCGCCGACACGAACGCCGCGTGGTCGCGCGCCACGTGGTCGCCGAGGGCGAGGACGCCGTCCAGCGCCTTGCGCAGGCCGTCCGCGTCGGCGCGCAGGCGCGCGGTCTCCGCGCTCAGCTCCTTGAACCGGCGCGCGAACCTGGTCGCGTCGACGCCGTCGACGCTCAGGCCCTCGACCGGCGTCGGCGACTCGAGGAGGAGCGACTCCGCCCACGGGAAGTCATTCCATGGCACCGGCGTCTCCATTTACAGCAGTCCCCACCCGATGCGGTGCGCCTCCATGGGAAATACATTTAAATTTATGTATACGACGCCGGTACATGGCGTGGCTCCCCGCGCTCGACGCCGCCCTGCGCGCCGGCCACCCCGTCGTCCTCGTGCTCGGCCCGGCCGGCAGCGGCAAGACGCACGCGTGGTCCGCGGCCGACGCGCTTCCGGCGCTGGGCTGGACGCCGAACGCGCGCGAGGGCGACGACCCGCTGGCGCTGGGCGCGTGGATGGCGCGCGCCACGGCGTCGTCCTTCGCGTTCGCGGGCGGCCGCCCCGTGGCCGTGGTCGACGCCATCGAGGCGCTGACCATCCCCGAGCGCGCCGCGGTGCTGGCGCTCGTGAAGGGCGCCAAGGGCGCCAAGGGCGCCAAGGGCGCCAAGGGCGCCAAAGGGAGAGGGGGACGACCGCTCCTGCTGCTCGGGCAGTCGTGCGGGCGCGACCTGGCGCGCCTCCTGGCGGGCGCCACGGTGCGCGCGACGCGGCCGCCCGACGCGGCCGCCGCGGCCGCGGCGCTGGGCGCCCTGCCCGAGTTCGCGGCGCTGGACGCCGCCGCGCTGGCGGCCTGCTGCGCGCGCGCCTTCTTTTCCGGAGGGGAGGCCGGCGAAGCCGGCGTCGACATGAACCGCGCGACGGCGCTGGCGCGCGCCGAGGCCGGCGGGGACGGACTCGGCGCCGAGGTGGCGTCGCGCGTCGACTCCGCCGCCGGCTGCCCCGACGCCGCGCACCTGCTGGCGTCCGCGGACGCGCTGGCGCCCGGCGCGCTCGAGACGCGCGTCGATGGCGACGCCGCCACCGCGTTCTCGCTCGTCTTCGAAAACGTCGACGCGCTGCTGGAGCGCGTGTACGCCGCGGGCAAGGCCAAGGGCCGCGTGCGCACGGCGCTGGTGGCCATGTGCGCCGGCATCGAGCCGTTCGCCTCGGACCTGCGCGGCCGCGCGCTCCTGGGCGCGCTGCTGTGCGCCGGCCTGCGGTCGGCGCTCGCCGACGTGCCTCGCCGCGTGCGCAAGGCCGACGGCGCGTCGCCCTTCGCGCGCGCGGGGCTGTGGTCGCGCGGCGCCGTGGCCGCGCAGGCGGGCCTCCGCCGCGCCGAGGCCGCCGCCGAGGCGTGCGAGGCCGCGTGCGTCCTTCGGGCGCGCGAAAACTATTTTACGGCGCAGGTGTAAATGGCCTTTCGCCGGGCGGTCAAGCGGGGCGGATGCGGCGCATGCGGCGCCCCGATCGCGGGCGGCGCCTTCGGCGACAACGACAGCAACACCGACTTCGCCTCCCCGTCTCCTCCGCCTCCCCCGCCGTCCGCCCCCGCCAACGCCGGCTTCCGCCAGTTCGCCTCCGCCTCCCCGGCCCAGGCGGCCCAAGCGGCGGCGGTCGCGGTCACGAGCGGCGCGTCGTCCGCCGCCGCGTTCGTCACCGCCCACTGGGTGGTCCTCGTCGTCGCGCTCGGCGTCGTGGCCCTCGCCTGGCTGCTGTGGTACCTGGTGCGCCTCTCGTTCACCGCGTCGAGCGGCAGCCGCGACTCGGCCACGCTCGTGCCGGTGCCGACGAGCACGGACAAGTACCGCAAGTTCCGGGGGAAGGACCTGCCCCAGTCGGCGCGCAACGGCCAGCGCCTGTCGATGAGCTTCTGGGTGTACGTGTCGGACTTCTCCAAGAACGACGGCAACTTCCGCCACCTGCTGCACGTCGGCCAGGAGGACGGCTCCAACGCGAGCCCGCTCGTGTTCCTCGACAAGAACCGCAACCGCATCGTCGCGTGGTTCGCCAAGACCGACACGTCCAAGAACCCCGCCACGGACGTGGGCGCGCTGCTGCGCACGTCGCCGGCAGGCGTGACGCTCAACGGCGACCCCACCGCGGGCACCACGTTCGACGTCAACAACCACGGCATCGTCATCCCCTACGTGCCGCAGCAGCGCTGGGTGCACGTGGCGATCGTGGTGAATGAGACCGTGAACGCCACCGTCATCACCGGCTACGTGGACGGCGAGGCCGTCGCGCAGACGGCGACCGGCGACGTCGCCGACGGGGCCGACGGCACGCCGCGGGCCACGAGCCACAACCAGTACGCCAGCAGCGCGTCGGCAAAACGCAAGGACCTGCGCAACCTCAACCTCACGCTGTCCACCGGCGACCTCTACACCGGGGGCGACGTGTACGGCAAGGGCGGCGTGGGCTTCCCGGGCTACCTCTCGCGCGTCGCGCTCTTCAACTACGAGCTCAACGTGCGCGACGTCCTGGCGCTCTACAAGAAGGGACCGTACCCGGCGTCGTGGTTCGGCCTGGGGGCGTACGGCCTGCGCACGCCGGTGTACCGCATCCAGGAGGACGGGGACGGCGGCAGCACGTCCACGTGCTCTCGCTCGAAGGATTAATTATTATTACAGTCGGGGACGCGCGCGCGTACGTTTGCGTTTATGCGTGAGCGGGTAGCGCGGTTCACGAAGCAGCGGCGGGGCGTCGAAGCGCTAGCTAGTTAGCAGACACGTGCAGCTGGATCGGCCCCTCCTCCCCCAAGAAAGCCTGCAGGGCGTCCATGTTCGGCAACGGGATCGGCGGCGTGTCCCCCACCCCAACCACGTCCACCTTCTTCGAGAACAGGGAGGGGCGGCTGTTGTCCGTCCGCATCTTCGCCGGCGGCACCTCGACGGGGCAGAAGGGGGCGGATGCGCACGAACGGCGTCCCATCGTCGAGGTAGCACCGCACGCATGCGTACGCGTTCGGGGCCACCGTCAGCACGAAGTTGCCCGTGTCCTGGCTGGCGCTCATCCCTTTGTCGATCCCGATGCCGTGCGCCTCGACGAAGTGGGCCACCAGCGCGTGCGATGCCACGCTCGGGGCGTCGGCGGCGCAAAACAGACACGCACACGCGGATGTGCGCAGGCAGCGCGCGCTTCAGGCAACGCACGCCGCACCCGCCGTGCGGGCACCCCACCTCCTGGTACCCGCAGTCGAGCGCGTGCTGCTGCGCGTCGGCGGCCGTGACGATGGCATCGCAAGGAGGAAGGCACGGCTATTGGATCGCGAAAAAAACATCCCACCCCACACCACCCCCATGGGGTAGGCGAAAAACGGATGGCTTACCTCGCTTGCGAACGCGTGCCCAGGAAGCCATGGAAGCGGCGGCCGGCCGAAGGAGCGCTCACCAATGGTCACGGTCTCGGAAAAAAAGTCTCGGAGGTTATCTATGCATGCCTTCACTTTTTAACGTAAACACGGGCAGTGTATCCTTTTTTTACAGTTTAAACGCTAGCCCGTCCCATGCGCCAATGTCGGCGTCAGCGTCGACGCCACCCCCCGTGAACGGAGCGTTCGTGATTCTCACGCGCGCCGTGCCGGAGCGGCTCGTATACCTCAAATCCACGCTCTACTTCCTGTTTCTGCGCTTCAACGCCAAGTTTCGCTACCGGGTGCGCATCCTGCACGACGGCGACTTCACGCCCGCGCTGCAGGCAGAGATCCGCGCCGGGCTGCGCGGCGACTGCGGCGACCTGCTGAGCTTCGTGCGCCTGGATGCCGGCGACTTCGACGTGCCGGTGTGGATCGGCCGCGAACGGCTGGAGCGCAACATCGCCGCGCAGCCGGTGCCCTACTGGCGCGACCTGCGCTACCGGCTCATGTGCCGCTTCTGGCTGGTGCACGCGCGCAAGTACGTGCGCGACCTCGAGTACTACTGCCGCCTCGACGACGACGCGTGGCTGGAAGACTCGGTGGACACGGACCTGTTCGCCGCGGTGAAGACGTCCAACGCCGTGCTCGCGGGGCCCGTCGTGCACGTCGACTGCCCGGTGTGCACGTACGGCATGCGCGCGCTGTTCCGCCAGCTGGGGCTGGCCAAGGACGCCGACGACGCGCGCCTGTTCGTGCGCGCGCCGCTCGCGCTCGAGTTCCTCCAGGGCATCGACGCGTCGCCGACGTACGACGCCACGGGGCAGTCGGTGGCGTACATGCCCATCATGCTGTACAACAACTTCTCCTTCAACCGCGTCGATTTTTGGGAGCGGCCCGACGTGGTCGCGGCGGTGCGCGCGATCGACGCCACGGGCAACGTGTTCTACTACCGGTGGGGCGACGCGCCCGTCGTCACGCTTCTCGTGCAGACGCTCGCGCCCACGAATGGCCTACAAATCGTGCGCGCGCGCTACTCCAAGCGCCTGCAGCGCGAGGCGTTCGTGGACGCGGCCGGCGGCGTGCACCGCTACATGCCGAACGACTACACGAGCGACAGCTCGATGGTGGTGTTCAAGTAGCAAAACGGAAAATTGGAGGGCTCGGCCGGACACGCCGGCATGCGCCCGCACGGCTTTCCCCATGAAGCCCTCCGGAAGCCCGTACTCGGCGCGCGACATGCGCTTCGGCACCGTGCTCTTCGTCGAAGTCACGCGGCGCGGATCGAAGGACGTGGTGGACGCCGGACTGGCCACAGTGTGCGTGGACTCGCGCTCGCGACGCCACTTCGTCCTGGTCAAGCCGCGTTCCGATCTCGACGAGTTTCGCGAACTTCATTTTACGGCAAACGGATGGGAGTACGGCATGGACGGGTCTGTGACCGCGCCCCATCGGGTCGACGTGTACGCGATGGACGCGTTGCCGGACGAGGTGCCGACCGAGTGGCGGATGACGACCGCGGAAAAACTGACGTGCCTCGACCTCGCGATTTGCGGGTAGCATTTGATCGACCCCGCGCATGCGACGGCCGCGAGCCGCAAACCCGCCGCGCGACTTGGCGTGCGTTTTTTTCCAGGCTCAGGGCGGCGAGATGTACCATTCGATGGCAGGGTGGTGGTCCTTCAAGCGTGCCATCGCGGCCGCGACCATGGCCCTCGTGTACGCGGGCATGTCGCGTAACACCACGTTAACGCGGACGAGGCGCGTGGCGACGCCGGCCCCTGCGACCAGGCCGTCGATGAGCGCGTCGAAATGCCGCACGTCCCGCGTGAGTTTGAAGAACATGGCTTCCAGGTTGGGCGCGTTTGCGAAAAGCGACTGCACGGCGACGCTGTCGAGGAGGTCGGAGCCGCGGACGTCGTTAACCCTTTCGTGCCCACGACAAAATAACGCTTTTACATCTGCTGTGGAGCGCGCTTAAAAATAATAATTGGGGTCGAATTCGACCATGGTGGGCACGAAAGGGTTAATGGCGATGGACAGACTGCGCACGCCCGGGAGCGACGCCGCGCGCAGGGACGCGTTGGTGTGGCGCGAGGACATCGTTGCGCCGAAGTTTGCCACGCTCGCTTTCTGCACCAAGTAACGGTCGTCGACCGGCCCGGCGCAGTCCTCGCATTCGATATCCACACTTCGAATGCGCGGCCGCGCCGCGACGAACCCCCTGATCGCGTCCAGAAACCGCCGGACGTCGCACGTCCCGAGGATGTCCAACCAGAACGAATGGTGGACGTTGAGAGCGCTGGTCTGCACTGCGGCGATGACGTCGTCGGCAATGGTCGTGACGCCGTAGCACGTGAGGAAGAGGCTGCGGATAAAAGCTTGGTCCTCCTTCGTCGAAAAGAGGGTGCGCAACATGGCGCAGGCGACGGGGTCCGACGTGATGGTCACCGAAGCGTGTGACGAAGGGAGCGTTTGCGCGCGAGTGACGCGACGAGCTCGGACGCGCTGGGGGATGGCACCGTGTCCGACAGCGTCAGCTGGACCGTGGTGGTGTCGACGCTTTCGTTCAGCAGCCTGAGCGCGACCGGGACGGCGTTTGCGTCAACGTCCAAGGTGATGTTGTCCCACGGCCATGTCAAGATGGCATCAAACGGGATGCACGGGTCGATGCTTGCGGCTGCCACGTCGAGGCTACCGGCGCAGCGCACTTTGGGAATGTCGGTGAGCCGCAGCAACGCAGGCTTCGGATCAAACCCTTTGTGCAAGGAAAAGGTCGAGGACACGACGACCTCGCGGACGAACGCATGGGACGCCAACCGCTCGACGACGACAATAGGGTCCGCCCCGCTACGGCTCGCGTAGCGCATGGCCCGCCCGAAGTGCCCACCATAATATAGGGTGTGGATTCGAAGCGGGCCGACGACCGGCGGCCTCGACTCACGGTCCAAGATGGTGGCAAAGGTCGCCCCCTGGTCGCCGTGCAGGTGCAGGTCGCGCAGGGTCTTCGCGTGGAACGCGAGGAGCGCTTCGATGTTCGCCTCCGGCACCCGGTCGCTGGCGAAATCGAGGGCGGCGGTGGGCGTGTCGACCGCGGCCCGAAAATCCTTGGCGGTGCACGCGATGCGCGCGCGGTCTTTCACGCAGAGGACCGGCTTGGCGCCTCCCGCAGCCATCACCATCGCCCACATGGTCGAGTCCATCGCGCCAGGGTGCGGGTTTGGGGAATAATGGGCATGCCCTAAAAGTGTCATTTTTTTTTAGGGTTTGCATTCACGACGCCGACGCACGGCGGCCGCGGCGTCGAACGTTGTCTTGTGTAACGGCCCTCGCTCCCAACGAACTTGAAAAAACCTTCGCCGTCATTCGCAAAGTCCTTCGCGATGCTCCTCATCGCCCTCCCCCGAGCTTCCTGCTGGTCGCCATCGCCGTCCGGCTGGGCACCTACGCGGCCGTGGCCTCGGGCTTTGAGCGGGCGTGCCATGCCACGCTCCGCGCAGGCCGCGCCGCGCGCGTCCTTTTTGCCCCGCGTGGCCGCCGACGGCACCGTCCTGGAGCCGGACACCGGCTTCTTCTTACCTTTAAACTCTTTAAAGTTTAACCCCCCCCCCCCCCGGGGGGGGGGCGGCGCCCGCGCCCGCG
>Ga0316223_1001831_pt1 | contig 18760 bp, 15 predicted proteins | sample TBH18009metaG_FD_206007 | JGI IMG/M metagenome (GOLD analysis project Ga0316223, IMG submission 206007) | Freshwater microbial communities from Trout Bog Lake, Wisconsin, USA - TBH18009 | ecosystem: Environmental > Aquatic > Freshwater > Lake > Hypolimnion/Profundal zone | place: USA: Wisconsin...
GGCCGAATGCGCGGATCATCGTCTGAAGATGATCTGTGCGAACCCGGATCTGGAAGTGATTCGCGGCGGGGTTCGGGTGTTGTGCGCCGGCGCCCTCGCGGTTCGGTATCAGGAACTGGGTGGTGATGTCCGCTCCCTCGGCAAACCGAATCCGGCGATTTATCAGCCGGTTCTCCAGCAGCTCGGTCTCCCGCCCGATCAGGTGTTGGCGGTAGGGGATTCGCTGCGCACCGATATCGCCGGTGCGATTGGCGTCGGATTGGCGGCTTGCTGGGTGATGGACGGTATCCACGGGACCGATCTCAAGAACCCGGACGGGACGTTCGACACCGTGAAAGCCGAAGCCGCCGCCCTGGCGACCGGCGTGGCTCCGGTTGCGACACTACCGCGGTTTGTCTGGTAGCTCGGCTCCGCTCAGCGTCCCGCCATTCCTGATTCCAGAACGTGCATGCCGGCTTGCGCCACCGCCCGAAGGCGCTTCAATAACTCCTGCAATTCCCTGATTGTAAAGGGTTTTCGGAGCAAGCCCGCCAGATCGGCCGAGGCCACATCGGACTCTGACAATTCGGCAAAGCCTGTCACCAGCGCGATGGGCGCGGTCAAGCCGCGATCCCGCAGCGCCCGGGCGAGCTGAATTCCATTCATCTCCGGCATCGCATAGTCCAGCAGGATCAGTGCCGGCGGATGCGGCAGCTTACCGACGAGTGCAAGCGTCTGCTCCCCGCTCGCTGCCTGCACCACCTCGCAGCCGAGGTCGCGCACCATTTCGACCGTAACCTGGCGCACCGCGTGGTCATCGTCCACGACGAGTACCAGCGTGTTTGGCATACCCGAACCACGACGGTCCGGCTTGTTCGCGGGCGTCGCCGGCTTGCCCTCTTCGATTGTCGCGGCGCGCGGCAGCCACAGGATAATGCGTGTCCCGGCGTCCGGTGTGCTTTCGATCGCGACATTACCGCCCGCCTGGCGCGCCATGCCATAGACCTGACTCAAGCCCAGCCCTGAACCGGCAGTGGGTCCTTTTGTCGTGAAGAACGGATCGAACGCCCGCGCCCTCACCTCCGGCGACATGCCAATACCGGTATCGGCGATGCACACCCGGACGTAACCACCCGGTGGCAAATCATCGTCGCCGGACGCCCTGGCCGACCGCGGTTCGATGATCATGTTACTGGTCTGGATCGTCAGCCGCCCTCCGTCCGGCATGGCGTCGCGGGCGTTCAGGCAAAGGTTGAGAATGGCGGCTTCCACCTGGCTGGGATCAACCATGGCGGGCCAAAGATCGCCCGCCAGTTCGGAAACGACCTGCACCCGCCGGCCCAAGGTGCTGGTCGCGAGGGTGATCAATTCCTGCAATAGCGCGTTGATATCGGTCGGGCGCGCCGCAAGCCGCTGGCGGCGCGAAAACGCCAGCAACCGGCCGGTCAACTGCGCGCCACGAGTCACCGCACCCGTCGCGCGTTCGATCAGATGATTTAGACGCGTCGTGTCCGCCGTGGTCCATCCGTTGCCGGCCTGCGAAACCCGGCGTTCCATCAGTTCCAGGTTGCCCAGAACGGTTGCCAGCATATTGTTGAAGTCGTGGGCGATGCCACCGGCGAGCTGTCCGACGGCCTGAAGCTTCTGTGCCTGATGCAGCGCCGCCTCTGTCTTCTCGCGCCCTGCGATCTCCACCTGGAGACGGTTGTTCGAATCCGACAACTCACGCGTGCGTTCGGCCACCTGGTTTTCCAGGAAGGTTGATTGCAACCGCTGCTCCAAACCCCGCGCTTCCAGGCCCGCCGCCATGGCATTGAATGACTGGGCGAGTGCGGCGAATTCGGACCCGGGATCCGTGATCGCGGCACGTGCGCTGAGGTCGCCTTCCCGCCATTTTCGGGCAGCCTTCAGCAAGCTGCCGGTCGGTTCATAAATAAACCGGCGCCCGGCGACCCAGGCGAGGATCAGGGCAACGACGGCGGCGCCGCCGATAACCAGCAGATCCTGATAGGTCGCCTGATCGATATCGGCGGACAGGTCCGGTAACGGCAAGATGTCGATAACGGTTATTCCGCCGGGTGTTGCGGTATCCGGCACGTAGCCGGCGACGAAGGTACGCCCCTCGGCATCAACGAGGGTTTCGACGCCCTGGTTTCCGCGGTTAAGAAGTGGCCGCAACCAGTCAGGCACCTGGCGCCCGGCCCAATCGGCCCCGTCCGGCACGCGCCCGATAATGTTGCCATCCCGGTCGGCGATGATAGTCGCTGCCTTGGACAGAGCGGAAACACGGGCGACACTGGCGTTCTCGAGATGACTGGTCAGCCAGCCCGTATCCAGTTCCGCAACCAATACTTTGGCTGTGTCCCCGGAAGCCGCACTCGCCAAATGTATGGCGATCGGGAGAAACCGGTTCGTTTTGGCCGTATCGCTGGCCACGGTTCCGACCGCCATTCCGGGGGCCGCCAACAGGTTCGCGGCCCAGGCCGGCAACTGTTGCGTCACCCCGCCGGCCGGGCCATCCGAGCCGCAAAATAGCGCACCATCGGCTGCGGAAAACAGCTCCAGCGAGCGATACTGCGGCAGGCCTTGCCGAATGGACGTCAGGCGTTCCTGGCAGCGCTCACCGGGCGATCGCAGCGCGGCAAACTGCCTGATTGTACTCCCGAGCTGGCGCACGCTATCGATGATGCTGGTCATGTCGGCGTTCGCCAACTCGGCCTGACGCAGGACCAGCCCGCTGAGTTGCTCGTGCCGTTCGGCGTATAGGTTAACCTGCGAATAGACCTGAGCTGTTAAAATTGGCAGCAGGCACCCGAGGACCAGCAGCACAAGGCGCGTCGAGAGCTTCATCGCGTACAACCCTGGCCGGCCGACGTTTCGTCGCGAAACATCGGGTGTATCGACAGGCTGGCCGCACGCTTCATGTTACGCAAACCGCGACCCTTTGTCCTTGAATTGGCCTCTGTCCAGGAATTGCCACGGCGTGGTTTCCCCGGGAACATGATGCCGATACTGAAGCGGTAGGGAACACGGTTTCGTGCTGCATGGCGAGAGCAGATGCTCTTACGCCCGTTCACGATGTTGCGATCGATACGAAATCACACGATTATCACGACAAAAGAATGGAAGATCACAATCGTATCACATGATCTTCACAATTTCGAATTGATCTGTGGTCGTAAAGGTAACATTGGTGCCATCTGACAGCAAAATCGTTGCCACTGTCGCATAACCGGCTACTGCCGGTCCGGGTAGAACGAGATAGGACGATGCAGCGAACAAAGCACACGCGGGGGCCTTTTCCTCGCTGGCGGCGATACTGGCGCCGGCGAGCCGGCGCCCCAATAACCCGCTCAGGTCAGACTCCAATGCGGACGGCCGCGCCGCAATGGCTGCGCCTGTCACACGCTGAGGCCGCGCATTGGGCGCTGGCGACGACGAGGCGCTGGATTGCGACGTCCGATTTCGGTCGGCGGATCGAGGTGTGCCGATTCTCCGCATAGCGGACTCCCTGGCGCTGCCGATAAGGGCGAACTGCCCCAATAGGCGTTAGTCTAACGCCGGGAAGGTGAACAAAAGGTTAAGGCCGGCTGCTCCGGGAACACGCTTTAGTGGCGGCCAGGCTATCGCAGTGGGACGCTGATGCTGAACCCGGGTGTTTGGATCGGCTTGCGATCCTCATTCGTCTGGTATTGCGAGCCGGGCACAAATCCCACGCTTGGATTGAACGTCCGCGCGCGATAGAGCCTGACATCGACGGTGGCCTTGGTCGAGGCCGGCGCGATCGGGGCATGCGCATCAGCATCGGGAACCGGTGCAATGTCCCCGAGTGGGGGGTGCTCCGGCGGGGTTGGGGGAAGTGGCAGATCACTGGCGTTGGCGACGCTGATAATTGTCAGAAACACCGCCAGTGCTGGTGCAGGCCATCTCATGGCGGAGACCCGGACAAGAATTGAGTGTCGCGAACCGCCAAAGGCATCCGGTTCGTGCCTCTGGGGTCGTCCGGCGGATTTCCGGCGGGCTGGCCCGGGCTACCGGAATCCGACGCAAGCCACGCGTTAAGCGCCCAGTGCACCGAAGGAAACGCGATATCCTGCCAGGGTATTTCATCGGGTGCGAACAATCGTACATCCAGACTTTCCGCACCGGGAGCAAAAGCCGGCGGCCCGTCGCCGGTGAAGTGAGCGCGAAAAATCACCTGGACCTGGCCAATGCGCGCAATGCTGAAGACGCCAAGAATGCCCTCGATCGAGATGTCCGCCTCGGCTTCCTCGCGCGCCTCGCGCGCCGCCCCTTCCTGTAGGGTTTCACCCAATTCCATGTAGCCGGCCGGCAACGTCCAGAAACCCTTGCGCGGCTCGATGGCCCGCCGGCACATCAGCACGCGGCCGTCAGAAACCACGACGGAGCCAACCACGACTTTCGGGTTTTGATAGTCGATATGACCGCAATCGGCGCACACGCTGCGCTCGCGGTCCTCACCTTCGGGAATACGTCGGACGAATGTAACCATCGATGTCAGAGTGGCCCGCCGCTTTGATCAGATCAAGCGGGGATGAGGCGCTGTTACGATTCAGACACTGATATCCAGCAGCGATCCCCGCGGTAAATTGCGTGGCGGAGGTGCCGGACCTCCCGTTGGCGAGGCAGGAGGCGGTTTTGGCGGCGGCAATCCGCCCGACTGCGACGGGACCGGTTGCAGTGGGCCAGGGACGCGCACAGGCTGAATGGTGGCCGGCCGAACCGGACCAGACCGATCGATGGCAGCGTTGGCCTGTGCGAGGCCGATGAATGTCGCGGGTGACAACATGCCGGCAGATTAGTCCGGAATGGTTAACGAGGGGTTAACGGAACGGACATCCTGCAAAAAAAAGTGACGGCCAGCCTAATCTGACCGCCGTTTCGCTCCGGCGACAGACAACTTTACGCGCCATGAGGTTGCTGTTGCCCCATCGTCATGGCCCGGACAATCCCGGCCATGACGATGGGATTGGATTCGCTTACTGCCGGGTTCCGTCCAGCGCATCCACGGCGGCCTGGACCTGACGGGCATCATCTCCGCCAGCGGGGATTTTTGCCAGTAGTCGCAGCCAATAGCGTTTTGCGTCGTCGGGATGGGCATCTTGCGCGGCGGCCAGACCCAGATACCACAGTACGAATGGCTGGTCCGGATCAAGCGTCTCGGCCCGCTTCAGGAAACCGATCGCGTCCTGTGGCATCTTTTCCGTCGGGGGGTGGTCGGTCAGCAGCGCCCGAACCGCCTGCAACGGGATGGCGGCATCGTCCGGCCGCAATTTTGCCGCGCTGTTGAACGCCTCGGTGGCTTTGCCGGTTTCATGCAACACTGCATACGCCTGCCCCAGGCGGAGCCAACCGTCCAGATTCGACGGATCGGCGGCCTGCTTCGCCGCGAGTTTGGAGACCATGCCGCGGATCATCGCCTGCCGCTGGTCATTCGGCATCGTCGCGGCGTCGGCGACGGCCTTGGCATCCGGTCCGGGAGCCGTCGATCCTTTTGCCAGTTCGGGCACGGGAATTCCCGCCGCATGGGCCGCCTCGGCCACCTTCAGGCCCAGTTGGGCGCGCAACGGCGAACCCTCCGGCAAACCGGCCAGCAGCGCCTGGAACCCGTCGATGGCCTTTTGCGGCTCGCCCGCCTGCATGGCGGCGATAGACAGGTAGTAATGAGCGATGCCGCTGTTCGGATCGGCTGCCAGGACTTGCCGGAACGCCGCCTCGGCCGCCGGGGTGACGGTGCCGCCAGCCTGCATCACCATGATCTCGGCATGATCGCCGAGGATGTCGGGGTCCGTCTGTCCCAGGGCGATGGCGTGACGGTACGCGTCCTCGGCCTGATCCCATTGACTGAGCATGGCGAGGTTACGCCCGTACAACAGCCAACCAGCCGCGTCCGCCGGGTTTTGCTTCAGCTTCGCCGCCAGGGCTTCCGTGGATTTTTCCAAAGGCGTGGCGGCAGCGGCGGTTTCCGCCGGACGCCCGGCATATGGTTCATCCGGCAGTCCGGGTGCACCCAACCACAGGTAGCCGGAGACCGAACCGGCGGCGATGATCAGGAAGACGAACGTCGCCAGGACCGGGCTTCGAGTCAGCCGAGGCGGGGCGGCCGGCATTTTGTCGGCGGCGAGCAGGCGGCGCTGGATCTCCAACCGAGCGGCGTCGGCCTCGGTCGGGGTGATCAGGCCGCGGGCGACGTCGCGGTCAAGTTCGTGCAACTGGTCACGATACACGGCCTGATCGAAGCTGCCGCGATCGGGCGTCGGACGGTTGCCGCGCAGTAGCGGGGCGAGGATCGGCAGCAGCACGATGAACGCGAGCAGCGCCAGCAGGAATGGCAGGATCAAACGTCGGTCTCCCGCATCAACCCGTCCAGTTGGCGCTTTTCTTCGTTGGTCAGTGGTGGAGCTTCCGTGATGACGGATGGGCGCCGCCGCACCCAGATCAGGGTTCCGATCAGTCCGGCGACGACAAGCAGCGGCGGGCCATACCAGAGCACCAGGGTTGCCGGCTCGATGGGCGGCTTGAGCAGGACGAAGGCGCCGTAGCGGTTGACGACCGCCTGGATGGCCTGGCTGTCGGTGTCGCCTTGGGTCAGCCGTTCGCGGACGAACATGCGGATGTCATGGGCAAGGTCGGCGCCGGATTCGTCGATCGACTCATTTTGGCAGACCAGACAGCGCAGTTCGGCGCCGATCGTCCGGGCCCGGGCCTCGAGAGCAGGGTTGGGCAGCCGTTCGTTCGGTTCCACCGCGCGGACAGTGAATGGAAGGAGGAGTATCAGGGAAACGAACGCGAACGTGCGAACGCGCGGCCGTCCCTCAATCGTCATGGGCCGGCTCGTCCGGGCCACCGTTCGCGGCACCGCCAGGGCATAGGTGGCCCGGACGGGCCGGGCCATGACGGTTAGGGGCGTGTTTGCTTCAGCGGAGAGAGTACTTGCCTCTGCCCATCGCCTATCCTGACCCCCCATTCCCAATTGGGAGGCTGGCAAAATGTGGCGAACATTCATTCCGAAAAGCTGAACCACGACGTCCAAAAGACGTTCACGAAACAGTGTTTTCATGACTGCCCCAGTTGCTTCAGCAGCGGCAGCAGTTCCTTCTCGACGACCTCGGCGTTCAGCGGCCCGACAAAGCGCTTGCGAATAATGCCGGCACTGTCGATCACATAGGTCTCCGGCACCCCATACACCCCGAAATTCAGTCCAACCCGGCCGTCCCGATCGATCCCGACCTGCCGGTAGGGATCACCAAAATTCGCGAGCAGCCGCGATGAATCCTCCGGTTTGTCTTTGTAGGCGATACCATACAGCGGCACATGGTTTTGCGCCGCCATCCGCATCAGCAGCGGGTGCTCGATTCGGCACGGCACGCACCACGAGGCGAAGAAGTTCACGATGAACGGGTGCCCCTTCAGCGTGTCCAACGCCAGAGGCTTGCCATCGTTTAGACCCGCCAGATCAAAGCCCGGTGCCGGTTGGGAAATCATCGCTGAGGGCAGTTCGTGGCTATCGTGCCCCGGCCGCAGAGAGATCGCGAAATACCCCACGATGATCAGAAAGATCACCAAAGGCAGCAGAAAAAACGCCCGCTTCATCTCTATTCGCCAGCCGCCGCAACCATTGAGGCCCGGCGTCCCGACGCTGCCTTGGCGGCCGCACCGACCCGCCAGCGGCGGTCGCTCAGGCTGACCAATCCGCCAAACGCCATGATCACCGCGCCAATCCAGATCCATGGCACCAGAGGCTTCCAGTACACCCGCACCGTCCAGGAGCCCGCGGTGTCGGAATCACCCAGTGCGATATACAGGTCGGTGACAAGGTTGGTGCGGATCGCCGTTTCCCCGGTGGTCTGCTTCTGCAAGGGGAAGAAGCGCCGCTCCGGATGCATGGTCGTGACGAACTGACCGTCGCGGGTTACGCGGATGGAGGCATCCTCGGCCGTGTAATTGGGGCCCTGGATGTGATCGACACTGTCCAGCGTCAGGACATAGCCGGCGATGGCGATGCTGCCGCCCGGTTTGACGATCTCGATCGCCTCTTTGTCGAATGCCGATGCCGCAAACCCGGCGACCGAAACCGCCAGCCCGAAATGCGCGATCGACATGCCGTAGGTGGAGCGGGGCAGGTGGATCGCCCGCCGGATACTGTCGGCCAGAGGAATGCGGAACAGACGGATGCGTTCGGCATATTCAGTCAACACCGCACTCGCCAACCAGGCCGCCAAACCGAGGCCGAGGACCGCCAGTATCGGGCCGCCATACGTCACATACCAGGCGACCAGGATCGTCACGGCAGTGGCAATATAGGCGACCCACAGCCGTTGCAGCGCGCCGAGCAGATCGCCGCGTTTCCAGGCCAGCATCGGCCCGACGCCGACCGCGATCACCATCGGCACCATCATCGGTGCGAATGTGCGGTTGAAGAACGGAAACCCGACCGACAGCTTCGGCCCGTCCATCGCATCCAGAAACAACGGATACAGGGTCCCAAGGAACACCGTCGCACAGCCGCACGACAGCAGAAGATTGTTCAGCACCACCGCGCCCTCCCGCGAGATCGGCGCGAACAATCCGCCCCCCTTCAACGCAGGCGCTCGGATTGCATACAGTGTCAGCGAGCCGCCGATCGCCGCCACCAGCAGCAACAGAATGAACGTTCCGCGCTCAGGGTCGGTCGCGAACGCATGCACCGAGGTCAGCACGCCCGACCGCACCAGGAACGTCCCGACCAGTGACAGGGAGAACGTGATGATGCACAGCAGAATGGTCCAGGACTTCAGCGTGTCCCGCTTCTCCACCACGATGGACGAGTGAATCAGCGCCGTGCCGACCAGCCAGGGCATGAAGGACGCGTTTTCAACCGGGTCCCAGAACCACCAGCCGCCCCAGCCCAGCGTGTAATACGCCCACCAGGACCCCATCGCGATGCCGATCGTCAGGGCGCACCACGATGCCAGCGTCCATGGCCGCACCCAGCGTGCCCAGGCGGCATCGACCCGGCCCTCGATCAGCGCGGCGACGGCGAACGCGAACGCGACCGAAAACCCGACATAGCCGAGGTAGAGGAATGGCGGATGAAATGCCAACCCGGGATCTTGCAGGACCGGGTTCAACCCATGTCCGTTCGGCGCGGGTGGGAATGTGCGCAGGAACGGGTTCGACGTCAGCAGGATGAACAGCAGAAATCCAACCGCGATCATCCCCTGGACCGCGAGCACGCGCGCCCGCAGGGCAGGCGGCAAATTGTCGCTGAAGAACGCCACCGCCGCCGAACACAGCGACAGCATGAACACCCACAGGAGCATCGAGCCCTCGTGGTTGCCCCAAACGCCGGTGATCTTATACAGCAGCGGTTTATCGGTGTGGCTGTTCTCGATCACGTTGATCACCGAGAAATCCGACACGACATAGGCATGCATCAGCGCCAGCATGGCCAAAGCGGTCAGCCCGAAACCAGTCAGCGCACAGGAACGCCCCACCGCCATCCAGCCGACATGCCGCCGAGCGGCGCCGATCAGCGGAACGGTCGATTGAATGACGGCGACGAACAGCGCCAGGATCAGCGCGAAATGGCCGAGTTCGGTGATCATAGGAAGGCTGGGGCTCCGCCGCCCATTCTTGTCCATTGGACCCCGCCAAGGGCCGACGGCCCTTGGAACCCCTTAATAAGGCGATTGGACAGGAGGGGGCGACTGAGGCGGTGCCAACGTCTGAGTTGCCCCCTCCTATCCAATCGCCTTAAATGAACGGGATCAAAGGGGGCGTCGCCCCCTTTGCGGGTCCAGGGCAGAGCCCTGGCCTTCCAAGGCCTCTCAATCACGCCGCGCGCCGCCGCTCCAGCGGGATAATCGCCAGCAGTGCGTTCACCAGTTCGTCCATCATCGCGTCGGTGTGCAGCGGGCCGGGGGTAAAGCGCAGCCGCTCCTCGCCGCGAGGCACGGTTGGGTAGTTGATCGGCGTTGCGTACATGCCGAACTCGTTCAGCAGTCGCTGGCTGACATCCATGCACAGTGCGGCCTCCCCAATGTGTAGCGGCACGATGTGACTGACCGACTCGATCCGCGGCAGCCCGGCCGCGTCGAATCTGGCCTTCAGTGTGGCGGCCCGTTCGAACAGCCTGGCGCGCCGGGCGTGGTCCTGCCGCACATGGCGCACGCTGGCAAGGGCGGCGGCGGCGGTCATCGGGGGCAGGGACGTGGTGAAGATGAACCCCGGAGCGGTGGAGCGGATGAAATCGATCACCTCGGCATCGCCGGTGATGTAGCCGCCGTGGCAACCGAACGCTTTTGCCAGTGTGCCTTCGATGATATCGACCCGATCGGCCACGCCATCGCGTTCAGCGACACCGCCACCGGTTGGGCCATACATGCCGACCGCGTGGACCTCATCCAAATAGGTCATCGCATCGTATTTGTCCGCGAGGTCGCAGATCGCACCGATCGGCGCAATGTCGGCGTCCATCGAATACACCGACTCGAACGCGATCAGTTTCGGCGCTCCGGCCGGGGCGGCGGCGAGCAGCGCTTCCAGATGCACCAGATCGTTATGCCGGAAAATATTGACGGTCGCGCGCGATCCTTTGATGCCGGCGATCATCGATGCGTGGTTCTTGGCGTCGGAGAACACCTGCCAGGGCTGGCCAGGTCCGTTCGGCAGGCTGTTCAGAATGGTGGACAACGCGGCCTGGTTCGACACGAAGCCGGACGTGAACAGCAACCCGGCTTCCTTGCCGTGCAACGCCGCGAGTTCGGCTTCAAGATCGTCATGCACAGGGCTGGTGCCGCTGATGTTGCGGGTTCCACCGGCGCCGGCGCCCATGGCCCGAACCGCCTCGCACGCCGCTTCGACCAATATGGGATGGCCACCCATCGCGATGTAATCGTTGGACGACCACACCAGAACCCGCGAGCCGTCCGGTCGCAGATAGTACGGAAAACCCTCGGCGCGCTTTTGCAGCGGCGTGAATATCCGGTACCGCCCCTGACCACGAATGGAGTCGAGGGACCGCCGGCAATGTTCCTTAAACGCGTCCATCCGTCGAAAGTCCTCAGTTCAGCAGTTCGTTCAATCGTGGCCGACACTCTGGACGGGAAGATTACAGGCAACCATTGACCCGTATCAACCAAGTACGTTCCACATTCGTGCGCCCGGTCGCGGGAGATATGGTTTGTTTGACACGCGCATCCAAGCCCGAAGGCCGGAACGCGCCGGCAGCGGTGCTGCCATGCCACGGCGAACTTCCCATTCGCGTCGGCCAATGCCATAGGGTTGTGCTGCATCGCAATATCTCATCACACCCGTTTTCAGGAGCCCGCATGCCGTTGAGCCAGCCCGCCGACCGCGAGCGTCTGCACACGCGCGCCATTGAGATCAATGGCTACCGCCGCACCGACGGACACTACGACATCGAGGCCCACCTGACCGATTGCAAAAGTTTCGGCCAGACCAATTTCGACCGAGGCTATATAGAGGCCGGCGAACCCATCCACGACATGTGGTTCCGCCTGACCGTGGACGAAACCATGCACATCCACGCCGTCGAGGCCGTCAGCGACAAAACGCCCTATCGGATGTGTCCGACCGTGACGCCGAACTTTACCCGTCTGGTGGGAATGCAGATCAAAGCCGGCTTCCTGCGCGAGGCGACGCATGCGGTCGCCGGAACCGCTGGATGTACTCATCTGCGGGAACTCCTCCAGCAAATGGCAACCACCGCCTTCCAGACCATCAACCCCGCCCGGGCTCGGCGGGAAATGACGGCGGAAGGCGTGTCGGTGGAAAAACCCGGCAGTGATGCGTTCGACATTCGGATCAGTGACAAATGGGGCGGCGGCCAGAAGATTGTGAATACGTGTCTGGCGTATGATGAGAAGGGGCCGCTGGTGAAACGCCGTTGGCCGCATCTCTATACCGGGGCGGATGCGGTGGCCGAAGAGGCGGCGGATTAGCGGACGTCGGGAAGTGATTCCCGCACGGCATCCAGATACTCCGCCAATGTCGCGTCCAGCCGCCGGTGCATGAACGTCTGAAACGGCGCCGGGTCGTCCGCCAGCGAGCCGTGTTCCAGCGCATCCAGATAAACCGTCCGGTCTTCCGGGCGCACGGCGACCGGGACGTAACCGCCACGGAGTAGCAATAAATTCGTGAGCAACCGAGCGGTGCGGCCGTTGCCGTCGCTGAAGGGATGGATGGCGGTCAAGCGGAAATGCGCCTCGAACGCTGTTGCCGGGGTGGGTGCCGCTGTTTCCAGCCAGCGTCCGAGGTCCTCCATCAGGTCGGGGATTTTCAGGGGATTCGGAAACACGACCGGTGAACCGGCGATGCGGCGGCGGTGCGGGCTGTAGATACCCGCGATGTCCGGTTCGCTGCGGGCCACGATCCGGCGGTGCAGGTCCCGGATGATGGTTTCGCCCACCGGCATCGTTTGCGCCGCCAGTTCACGCATCCACAGCACCGCGTCGTAATGATCGACCGCTTCCAGGTGTTCCTTCAGCCGCTTTCCGCCTACGGTGATACCGTGTTCGATCACCTCGGCGGTTTCGCGCAGCGTCAGCGTGTTGCCTTCGATCGCGTTGGATGTGTAGGTCAGTTCGACATCGTAGTATTTTTGCAGCTGCTTCAACGCGCCGGTCGCCAACGGACGCAGCCGGTCGAGCTGGTCCTTCCGGTCGGCAATCGACAACAGCAGTTCATTTAATGTCGGAGCCGTTATTCCGGTTGGATTTACCATTGCCGTACTGCCATTCAACTTCCGTCATGGCCCGACTTTTCCGAACCACCTGGCGCGGCACCGTCAGGGCATAGGTGGCCCGGACAAGCCGGGCCATGACCTTCGGAGGTAAGAGGAAGTTTGATCATAAACTGTTTACACTTCCTCCACCTGATCGACGCCCGCCAGCGCCTTCAACGCCTGCGCCAGCCTCGGGGTCACGTTGTATCCGCCCGGCAGCGCGATCTCTACGTCCTGTTCGCTGCCGATATGCGGCACCAGCGTCACCCGCCCGCGGCCACCGGTTTCGCGCCCCAGGATTTCGCGAATATGCGGCACGGCAGCGGTTTCGCGCAGCCAAATCCGGATCGACGCACCGGCCGACGCCGCCGCCTGATCCAGCGAGATGACATCCAGCGCCGTGACGCGCACCGCCTCGCCCTCGGTCTTCAATTCCGCGGACACCAGCACATTACACCCTGACGCCATGATCTCCCGTGACCGGTTCAGCACTTCGCTGAAACAGGTCACCTCGATCGAGCCCGAGGCGTCGGAGATTCGCACCCAGGCCATGCGGCTGCCGGTGCGGGTAATCCGCTCCTTGGTCGCAACGACAGTGCCAGCGATCTTCACCCGCGATTCACCCGCATGGCCGCGCGCCTCAACATAAATGGACGGCGTGACGCCCAGCCGCCGCAGCGCTTGCGTGTAAGCATCCAGCGGATGCGCCGTCAGATGGAAACCGACCGCCTCGGCCTCAAACGCCAGCCGCTCCAAAGGCGGCCAGTCCGGCATATCCGGCAAGCGCAGCGGCTCGGGCTTGCTGGACGCGCCGCCAAACAAACCAATCTGTCCGCTGGCCTTTTCTTCCTGATCCGCCTGCGCCCGCCGCAAAATCGTTTCCGCACCCGTGTATAAGCGGGCGCGGTTCTTATCCAGCTTGTCGAACGCCCCGGCGCGCACCAGGTTCTCGATCTGCATCTTGTTGATCTGGCGCGGATCGACCCGCGTCGCGAAATCCGTCACATCCGCGAACGGCGTATCGCCACGCGCCGCCGTCACCGCCTCCATCGCCGAGAACCCGACCTTCTTTACCCCGGCCAAAGCGTAACGGATCGCCAGCCGTCCGTCCTCCATCCGCTCCACCGAGAAATCCGCTCGGGATTTATTGATATCCGGCGGCAGCAGCTTGATGTTGCTGCGTTCGGCATCCTGCTTCAACGCCGCCAACCGGTCGGTGTTGTTCAACGCCAGGCTCATACACGCGGCAATAAACACTTCCGGATGGTTGGCCTTCAGCCACGCGGTTTGATATGCGACCAGCGCGTAAGCGGCGGCATGCGATTTGTTAAAGCCGTAGTCCGCGAACTTCGCCATCAGATCGAAAACTTCGGTCGCCTTGGCGGGATCGACACCCTTCTTGATGGCGCCCTCGGTGAAGATGTTCCGTTGCGCCTCCATCTCCGCCGCGATCTTCTTACCCATCGCCCGCCGCAACAAATCGGCGCTACCGAGCGAGTAGCCGGCCATGGTCTGGGCGATCTGCATCACCTGTTCCTGATAGACCATGATGCCGTAAGTCTCGCCCAGGATGTCGTGGATGACCGGATGCGGCGCCTCCCACTTTTCCCCGTGCTTGCGCCGGCAGTAATCGGGAATGTTCGCCATCGGGCCGGGCCGGTACAGGGCGACGGCGGCGATCAGGTCCTCGAAACGGTCGGGCTTCATCTGGCGCAACGTGTCGCGCATGCCTTGGCCTTCCAACTGGAACACCCCGCCAGCCTCGCCTTTTTGCAGCATCTCAAACGTGCGCTTGTCGTCGAATGGCAGCCGGTCCAGATCGACGGGCGTGCCCAATTCCTTCAGGAAGTTTTCAGCGCGGCGGAGGATAGTTAACGTCGTCAGACCCAGAAAGTCGAATTTGACCAGCCCGGCTTGCTCGACATACTTCATCGAGTATTGCGTCACCAGAAAGTCCGACTTCGGATCGCGGTACAGCGGCACCAGTTCCACCAGCGGGCGATCACCGATTACGACACCCGCCGCATGAGTGGACGCGTGCCGGTACAGCCCCTCAACCCGCAACGCGATTTCCAGCAGACGGCCGATGGCCTCGTCCTCGGCACGCAGCGCCTGCAACTTCGGCTCCCCGTCCACCGCCTGCTGCAACGTGACCGGCTTGGCCGGATTGTTCGGGATCAGTTCGGCGACTTTGTTGACGTGCCCAAACGACATCCCCAGCACGCGGCCGACGTCACGCACGGCCGCGCGCGCCTGCAACTTTCCGAATGTAATGATCTGCGCGACCCGGTCGCCGCCGTATTCCTTACGCACATAGTCGATGACCTTGTCGCGGCCCTCCTGACAGAAGTCGATGTCGAAGTCAGGCATCGACACACGTTCCGGATTCAGGAACCGTTCGAACAGCAAATTGAACCGCAATGGATCGAGGTCGGTGATCGTCAGCGCCCAGGCGGCGACGGAACCCGCGCCCGACCCACGTCCCGGACCAACGGGAATGCCCTGTGCCTTCGACCACTGGATAAAGTCGGCAACGATCAGGAAGTAACCGGAGAAACCCATCTTGGCGATGACGGACATCTCGTATTCCAGCCGCACGCGGTAGGTTTCACGCGTTGTCGCGTCGGCGCCGATCGCGTCCATGCGGCGTTCCAGGCCCTCGGCTGCCATGGCGCGCACCGTTTCTTCCTCGGTCTGGCCGGTGCGGACCTTCGGGCAAACGGGCAGCAGCGGTTTCCGGGATTCCGCCATCGCGGCGCAGCGGCGAGCGATGGCCAGCGTGTTGTCGCAGGCCTCGGGCAGGTCGGCGAACAACCGGCGCATATCGGCGGCGGGTTTGAACCAATGCTCGCCGGTGACGCGGCGGCGGTCCTGTTCGGACAGAGTGCGGCCTTCCGCGATGCACAGCAGGGCGTCGTGCGCCTCGTACATATCCGGTGTCGCGAAATAGCAGTCGTTGGTGGCGACCAGGGGAATACCGCGCGCGTCAGCCAGGGCGATCAGCCCGGGTTCGATGGCGGACTCGACCGCCAGTCCGTGGCGGTGCAGTTCCAGAATCGTGCGGCCGGAGAAGGCCTCGCCCATCGCGTCCAGCAACCGTTCGGCTTCCGGCTTCTGGCCCTCGGCCAGCATGCGGCCGATCGGGCCGGTGGTGCCGCCGGTCAGCAGCAAAAGGCCGGCCGCGTGTTCGGCGATCCGTTCAAACGGCAGTTGGTGCTTCAGCGTCGGGTCGGTTTCCAGGAAACCCAGCGACGACAGCCGCTGCAAATTGGCCATGCCGGTGGCGTCCTGCGCCAGCAGCACGATCGGGTCCGGGGCCAGACGCACGTTGTCGGTGCGCGCCACCGCGATCTGGCAGCCGATGATCGGCTGGATGCCTTTGCCCGAACAATACTGGGAAAATTCAAGGGCGCCGAACAGATTGCCGGTGTCGGTGATCGCCGCCGCCGGCATCTTCGCATCCTTCGCCAGGGCCACGATCTTGTCGGGCCGAATGGCGCCCTCGCTGAGCGAGTAGGCGGAATGGGTGCGGAGGTGGACGAAATCAGCGTGCGACATCCGACCAGAGTATCAGACTCGCCCGAGTCTGGGCAGGCGTTTCGTCGGCCGGCGGTTCCGATGACACCGCCGGCTTCTGTCCCGTCTATGGCAGGACGATGCGCGCGCAAACGCCCCCGGAATCAGAGGGTGCCACGCATGACCGAAAGGACGGGACTCAGGGAGGAGCGGTGGCCAGCAACGGATCGAACGGATCCACAAGGGGAACCTCGCCGACCATGTAGCCGAGCACCTGGCGAACCATCTCCGGCGGCGGGTGCCTCCACGCAAAGCTCCAGGTGTGCGGCTTCTTGTCCCGCTCTTTCTGAAACGACGTCTCGCGGTGTTCCCGTATTTTAAACAGCGTGATGAAACTGCCGCCGTAGTTCATGAGCGTATCGGATATCTGGTTCCAGAATGGACCGGTGCAGAAACTCGGGATGACGGCAAGGTCCATGCAGATCGCGAGGATGGTGCGTCCGAATGGACGGCGGCGGACTTCGGCGTCGAGTTCCTCAGTGGTGGGGATACGCAGATCGTCCGGATCGAACGAGGGGCGCCCGGGCGCCCTTTCGTCCTGGCCGGGATCGGAAGCCCTTTTGTCATCGCCGGGTTTGGCTCGGCCATCGACGCCATCGTTTGCCGACGCGCCGTCTTTTGCCACTTCTGACGGTTCCGTCGGCGGCTTCGCCCGCGCGCGCTCGCGCTGATACACGAACCCGATCTCGCGGCCTTTTGCGGCGCGGGACAGCAAATAACGCTCCAGCGCCATTGCCCGCAGAATACCCCGCTGCAGGCGCGCAAGAATAGTCGGCATCGTGTAGGTGCCCCAAACCGCGGCCAACGTGGCGAATTCCACGTCGGCGGCGCGCTGGGGCACGGTCTCAACGAGGCGGCGGCCGTGCCCGAGCAGGACGCGGACGACATGAAGAAGCGCGGCGAGGCGTGCTGGCAGGGTGCTGGCGGGCCGGTCCTGTGCGGGATCGGGCGGGGCAGGCTGGGTCATGGTTGGCGCCGTATGCTCCATGTTTTTATAACTAACTTAAAAGTTTTAGAATGTCAACCCCTGCGTGCAGGCCGCGCAAGGCCCTCGGCCACAGTCGCGCCGGAACGGCGGTTGGCGGTAAGCACATTCAGCCGATTGCCCCGGCCGGCTGGCGTGACACCGGGGCGGTTAAGGCCGATTGTGCCGGAAAGGATATCAGGGAGGATACGGGTTGTTCAGGAGTCTGGCTTATTCGGCCGTTGCATGCCTGCTGCTGGCCACCGCCGCGTCATCCGCCCGGGCCGAACAACCGGGCATCACCGCCACGTCGATCAAGATCGGCAACACCGCCCCCTATGGCGGTCCCGTGTCCGCTTACAGCAACATCGCCAAGGCGCAGGCGGCGTATTTCGCCATGCTGAACGACCAGGGCGGTATCACAACGGCCGCAAAATCGAGTTCGACTCGTTGGACGACGGCTACAGCCCGCCACGCGCGGTCGAGCAAACCCGCCGCCTGGTCGAGCAGGATGGCGTCGCCTTCATTGGCGGTTCGGTCGGAACACCGTCGCTGGCCGCCACCGAACCGTATTTGAACAGCCACAAGGTGCCGCAGATTTTCGTGGTCAGTGGTGTGGACCGGATGCATCAGCCCAAGACCTACCCCTGGACCGTCGGCTGGCCGCCCAGCTATCGCGGCGAGGCCAGGGTGTTCGTCCGCCATATCCTGCACGACGTACCGGATGCGAAAATCGCGCTGATCTACCAGAACGACGACCTCGGGAAGGATGAACTGCAAGGGGTCAAGGATCTGTTGGGCGATGCGTTCGACCGAAGCGTGACGGTTGCGTCTTATGAGGTGACCGATCCAACGGCGGACTCCCAGGTCGCCAGCTTGCAGGCCGGCGGTGCGCCATTCCTGCTGATCGCGGCGACGCCGAAATTTGCCGCGCAGATTATTCGCAAAGCGTATGACACCGGCTGGAAACCCCAGATTTACATGAGTTTCGTTGCCAGTTCCATCACCGGAACCCTGGTCCCGGCCGGCGTGGAACGGGCGGTCGGCGTCATCAGCAGTGCCTACCTGAAAGACCCCAACGATCCGGCGTGGCGGGACGATCCCGACATGGCGGCGTATCGCGCGTTTTTCGGCAAATACATGCCCGGCAGCGACATCGGCGATAGTTTCTTCGAAAGCGGCTACACCATTGGCAAAGCCATCGCCGCCACGCTGCGGCAATGCGGCGACGATTTGTCGCGCGAGAATATCATGCGTCAGGCGCTGCATCTCGACGGGGTGGGCTCTGAAGTGTTGCTACCCGGGATCAAGATGAGCACGACGCCGACCGAGAACGATCCGCTGCACCAGCTTCAGCTTGTCCGCTTCGATGGCAAGACCTGGGTGCGGTTTGGAGAGATGCTGAGCAGCCGGTAACATCATGAAAGAGGATACCATGTCTTTGGAACTCCGCCCGCTTCATCCACTGTTTGCCGCCGAGGCCAGCGGTATAG
>Ga0316223_1001850_pt1 | contig 18589 bp, 15 predicted proteins | sample TBH18009metaG_FD_206007 | JGI IMG/M metagenome (GOLD analysis project Ga0316223, IMG submission 206007) | Freshwater microbial communities from Trout Bog Lake, Wisconsin, USA - TBH18009 | ecosystem: Environmental > Aquatic > Freshwater > Lake > Hypolimnion/Profundal zone | place: USA: Wisconsin...
GTTCCGTCATCAGGGCGCCAACAATGCCAACAATCTGACCGGTGTCGCCACCGCCGGCAACAAGTTGGCCGGGTTCGGCAACATCACCGCCTCCGTGCCCGGCTCGTTCGGCAACGGTAACGCCTACGACATCGGCCTGCTGTATGCCACCGGCCCCTACGCGGTCAGCGTTTCGTACTTCCGTTCGTCGGTGGCGAGCGGCTTGACCGGCGCGTACGATGCCCACGACATCACTGATTTCTATCAGTTGTCGGGCAAGTACAACCTCGGCCCAGGGGTGGATATCCTGGGTTCGGCCGGCTATGCCGTCTACAATGGTGCCATCGGCCCGTCGGCGACTCAGATCGCTGCCGGTGTGACCCCGAACAACAACTCCGGTTGGACGGTCATGAGCGGCGTGTCGCTGACCTTCTAATCGAAGGTTACGACGCTCGGTTATGGGGAGGGGCGGCTTCGGCCGCCCCTTCTTTTTTGCTGGCGGTCGTGATAGATGGCGGCCCTGGAATCGTGACGGGGTGACGGTCGATGCGCGGCGTGGTGATCAATCTGGAGCGGCGTCCCGACCGTAAGCGGCAGTTCCTCGCCTGGAACTCCGATCATGGCATCGCCTTCACCTTCATTGCGGCAACGGAAGGAGCGTCGCTGGCCACGGACGCCCTGGTCCGCGACAATTTGCTGGTCGCCGGGCCGCACCGTTATCCTGATGGCGCCATCGGCAACGCCTTGTCGCACCGTGCCCTTTGGCGCCAATGCGCCCAATCGGCCGACCCGATGCTGGTGTTCGAGGACGATGCCTGCCTCCGCAAGGATTTCGTCCGCCTCGCCGAATCCGCCCTGGCGGTGGCAGGCTCCGACTGGGACATTTTCTTCTTCGGCTACAACACTGACGCGGCCATAGCGGTCATCACTCCAGAGGCGCTGTTCGGGGTCATCGTCTTCGACGACCACGCCAAAAAGAAGCCGGGCTATTTCGAGAAATTCGCCACCGCCGCGCCCGAGACGCCGCCGCCCTCGGTCTTCACGGCGGCGCGGGTGTGGGGGACGCTGGGCTACATGGTCACGCCCCGCGGCGCGCAGCGGCTGCTTGACGCCTGCTTTCCGCTGTCTTCCGAAGACGCCATCCTCCTCCACGTGGAACAGCGCACCGTGCCGCCGGTGGCGCTCGACGGGATGATCAACCTTGCCCTGCAAAGGGGGCTGGTGACGGCGAAATGCTGCTTCCCCCCCATCGTCGCCGGGCCTAACGACGACAGCGACGTGACCCCCGGTTAGCGGCTGCGTTTCCGCCCGGTCATCAGCGAGCGGTAAAGCTCGGATAATTCGGCGAATTCCGCTTCGGGCGAGCGCAATGGGGTGGCGTCGGCGCCGGCGGCGAGATTCGCCCGCAGGCTGTCATCGCCGAGCAGGCGGCGGACGGCGGCGGTGAGGCCGTCAACACTTGGCTCGCCGATAAGCAGGCCGTTGACGCCGTCAACCACGGCGTCGGGGATGCCGAAGGCGTCGGAGCCAATCACCGGCAGGCCATGGGCCAGCATTTCGCGGCACACTCGGCTGAAGGTCTCGAACGGCGACGGGACCAACCCGAGGTCGCAATCGGCCAGCACGGCGGCCAGGGAGCTACTGGGAAAGGGGTCGAGCAGCTCAATTCCAGGCAGATTTGCCAATGGCGTGGTCGCCGCCAGCGCTCGGCCACCGGCCACCTTCAGGGTTAGCCGCCCGGCGAATTCAGGCAACAATCGGGTGAAACAGCGCTCGACCAGGTCCCAGCCCTTGCGCCCGTTGCACGGACCGAGAAAGACGCAGCGCAAAGGCGTTCCCGCCGGCCGTGGCGGTGGGGACGGACGCGGATCGGGGGGGGGGATGCCATGCTCAATCACTCTTTGCGGAATCGATCCGAGGTCGGCGATGGCGGCGAAATAGCGGGCGAACGAGGCGCAAGGGAAGACCAAGGCATCGTAGCTGTCTTTGAGATGGCCGGCGAAGGCCCGGCGCTTGGCCGTCACCTTCGTGGTGAAATCGGCCTTCATCGCCGCCCGCGCCTCGGTCAGTTTGGCGATCGCCTGGTCGATCGGGGCGTCGAGATTGGCCCGGATGGTGCCCAGCCGGCGCACCAGGCATTCGCCGCATTGTTCGGGGCCGAACGGCCCCCGGCACAGCCGGTAATCGGGATTGAAGCGGATCGGTTCGATGAAGGCGCAGACATCCTCGCAATTCCACACCTGACGCACGACCGGCACCTTGAGCGCCTTGAGCGCCGCCAGCAGGGAACTCGGCAGGTTGACCCAGTCGACGACATGGACGACGTCGGGGTGGAATTGGCGCAAGGGGGTGAGCGTCGCCTCGTCCCGCTTCGGCGGCGTCGAGAAGGCGGTCAACGTCCACGGCCGCTCTGGCGCCGCCGCCAACGGCAGCAATTGGACACCGTCGGGCGGCGGAATCGCCTGGCCGCCAGACGGTCGGGCAAAGGCGATCGCCACTTCGTTGCCGCTTCGCGCCGCCACGGCGGCGTATTGATGGGCGATCAGCGGAGTGCCGCTGAAATCCAGCGGCGGAATGGCGTGGACGACGTAAAGGATCCTCATGGCCGGCCGCCAAGGCTGGCGGGGAAGCTGTCGAGCGGCTGGTTCAGCTCGAACACCACGTAGCGGCCGTCGAAATAGGCCACCCGGGAGTGGTTGGCGGCGTTCTCCAGCCGGGCCGCCAGCACCATGGCGCGGCGGCCCTGGCGGGCGACGTAATCCATCGCCGAGCCGGCATCCTTACGGTAGGAATCATGGCCGGCGACCGCCCAGCCCTTGACCTCCCACAGCACCCAGCGCGCCGGCGGCAGCCGCGCCCAAGGCGTTCCGAGGCCGGAATAATCGGCGGCATACACCGTATTGCGACTGAAATCCAGCTGGAACGGGGTGGTCACCCAGGCCAGCAGCGGCTCTCCCGCCGGCACCTTGGCCTGGATCGCCTGAAGGTGGGCAAAGGCCTCGGGCTGGACCATGGCGGTGGAAAAGGCCTGGAAGTCGGGCTTGTCGGCCAGCCAATGGAAGGCCAGCATCGACTGGCCCTCGGCCATTCGCGCCAGCCGCGCCGGCGCGTCGGCGCCGAACAGGGCGAGTGGGGCCAGGGCCAGCAGCGCCGCCACCACGTGGTCGCGCCGGCTGAGGCCGGATTCGGCGATCGCCGCCAGCAGCGCCAACAGCATTCCGAGCAGGGCCGGAATGGTGTAGCGCAGGGTGAAATGGCCGAAATCGCGCGGCAGGGTATATTCCAGCTGGGCGATGGCGAGCAGGGCCAGTGCCGCCGCCACCCCTAGCCATACGGCGGCGCGGCGGCGGGAGGGGCGCCACTGGCGCGCCGCCAACAGTCCGGCCAGGGCGACGATTGCCGCCAGCAGGAGGCTGAAGGCGCCGTAGCTGCCGCCATAGGGCAGCTCGGTGAAGGACAGGATGGCCAGGGGATCGCCGGACGGCGCCGCCTGGGGCACGGCCGCCTCGGTCAGGCCGCCCTCGCCGGCGGCCCAGGCCAGCAGATTGGCATGATGCAGCGCCAGCCACGGCGCCACCGCCAGCCCGGCGAGGCCGGCGACCCGGGTGGCCCAGGACGCCGCCCGGCGGCCGCCCTCGGCGACGGCGAAAGCCAGGGTGGCGGCCAGCAGCAGCGCCACCACCAACGGCGCGAAGCTCGCCTTCATGGCGATCAGGGCGGCGGCGGGCAGGGCGACGGCCACCGGCGGCGGCAAATCCTCGCCGCATTCGGCGCCGCCGGTGAGCAGCAAGACCAGCGCCGTGACCATCGCGGTGCCAAGATACAGCGTCGATATGTTAACGTAATGATTTGGCGTGACCGCCAGCGCGACCACGCCGACCACCACCAGCCAGGGGGCGCGGCGGGTGAATCCGGCCAGCATCAGGCCGCACAGCATCAGCCCGAATACCGCGTCGACGGCGTTGATCGCCGAAAAATCCCAATGGGCGAGAACGAAGCCGTCGAGGAAGGCCTGGCCGCCGAGCGTCTCGGCCCCCATGGAATCGAGGGTGCCGCCGGCCAGGCTGCCGGTGGCCAGCATGCGGATGGGATAGGCGAAGTACTTGGAAAAATCGTCGAGGAAGTCGAACAAGGTGATCGGCAGCTGGGTCGCCGCCACGAATATCGCCGGCACCATGGCGATGGCCAGGGCGGCGAGCAGCGCCGGGGACGGCGGTGTCGGCCTGTGCCGCCACAGCGCCCAGGCGGCCAGCGCCAATCCCGCCACCGCCATTGCATCGAGGGCCCCGCCATAGGCCAGGCCAGCCAGGTTGAGCAGGCCGCCGAGCGCCACCACCACCGCCAGACCGACCACCGTCGCCACCGGCCAGGCCAAAGGGAAGCGACACACCGCCCGGCCCCAGCCGAAGCAGGACAGGGCGGCCAAGGCGCCGAACAGCAGGCCAGCCACGGCCATCATCGGGGATCTCCCTCATCCGAATTGGCGGCATGGTAGCCTAGCGCTCCCACCGCCGCCAGTCCGGCGGCGCCGCTGGCGGCCAGTCGGCGGGCGGTGGTGGCGGTGATACCGCCCAGGGCCAGCACCGGTACCCCGGCCCGCCGGCACCAGGCGGTGAAGCGCAGCGCCCCCAGCGCCGGGGCGCCAGGATGGCTGGCGGTGGCGAACACCGGCGACAGCAGGGCGGCGCTGAGGCCCAGCCGCCGCGCCAGCGCCAGGGCGGCGCGGTCGTGGCAGGCAGCCGTCACCAGCCGTCGCCGCCGCCGCGCCCAGCCCAATAGCGGCGCCAGCAGGCCCGAGCGCAGCAATCCCTCGGGCAGGTGGATGCCAGCGGCGCCCACCGCCGCCGCCAGCCGCCAATCGGCCGCCACCAGCAACTTGAGCCGCCGCATCCGCGCCAGCGCCGCCAAGGTCCCGGCCAAGTCCGCCCGGTCCGGCGCCTGGTAGTGGCGCAGCAGAATGCCGCTGCCGGCCGGCAAGCGGGCGGCCGCCGCCAGCGGGTTGGGCAGCCGGCGCTGATCGGTGACCAACAGCAGCGGCGGCAGGGTCGGGTGGCCCGAATTGAGTTGGCGGGCGGTGTCTGCTAGGGTCATGCCCCCGATCATAACGGAGTTGCCGCACGGTGTCAGACGTCGCCGCCAATCTCGCCGCAATCCGCATGAATATCGCCGCCGCCGCCACCGCCGCCGGACGCGACCCCGCCGCAATCGCCCTGGTGGCGGTGAGCAAGACCCAGCCGCAGGAGGCGGTGCGGGCGGCGGTCGAAGCCGGCCAATTGGTGTTCGGCGAAAGCCGGGTGTTCGAGGCGCGCGACAAGTGGCAGGCGCTGAAAGCGGCGACGCCTGGGCTGGAACTGCACCTGATCGGGCCGTTGCAGACCAACAAGGTGCGCGACGCCATCGCCCTGTTCGACGTCATCGAAACCCTCGACCGCCCCAAGCTGGCCCGAATCCTGGCCGACGAAATGCGCCGCGCCGAGCGCTGGCCGCGCTGCCTGGTCCAGGTCAACGTCGGCCGCGAGGCGCAGAAGGCCGGCATCGATCCCGATCAGGCCGACCGCCTGATCGCCGTTTGCCGCGACGAATACCGCCTGCCGGTGGTTGGCGTGATGGGCATCCCCCCGCTCGAGGGCGATCCGGCGCCGCATTTCGACATGCTGGCCGCCATCGCCGCCCGCAACGGCTTGGAAATCGTCAGCATGGGAATGAGCGGCGACTATCCGGCGGCGATCAAGGCCGGCGCCACCCATGTCCGGGTCGGCTCGGCGATCTTCGGGGCGCGTTAAGTGGTGTTCGGGGATGTTAGGGGGACGCAATACTTAATTCGAAGATGAATTAAGTATTGCGTCCCCCTAACGCTCCTGCCGCGATCGTCATCACCGGCATTCGCCGACCGCGACGTTGGCGGAATTGACGTCGTAGCAATAGCCGAGGCCGTCGGGCTTGTGGTAGGCGGCTTCGGCCACCGGGCTGCGGAACAGGATGAAGATGCGGTCGGCCGAGAGCGGCATCACCTCGACCCGGCAGGACGGGCAGTCCTTGACCCCGAAGGTGACGTATTCGACCTCGGTGCCGGTGTCGTCCAGGGCGCGGAACACCTTGCAGCTGTTGGAAACGCTATGCCAGGCTGTCTTCAGCGGCACCGCCTTGTCGACCACCGCTGCGTCGGCGACCTCGTTGAAGAAGTCGATGATCACCTCGTCGACCTTGGCGCCGGCGAAATTGGCTCCCCGGCACGGGACCTCCTTGGCCATCACCTGGGTCGATGCCAGGGCGAGCAGCGCCACCGACAGCAAAATCGCCTTCATCAACACGTTCCTCGATTGCGGCCGCATCATGGTGGCCACAACAATAGCGGCTGTCCAGTCGAGAAGTCACGAAAATGACCCGGCCATCGCCCTGAGGCCGTCATCCAGGCCGAGCGGCGGCCGCCAGCCGAGCCGACGCAGCGGGGAATCGTCGACCACCAGTGAACCGGTCAGCCGGTCGATCGCCGCTCGCCGGCCGGTCAAGGATCCGGCCAGGCGCAGCAGCCCGGGCGGCAGCGGCGGCAACAGGGGGCTGACGTCGAGGGCGGCGGCCAGCCGACGAATCAGATCCGGAGTCGAAACGTCCTCGCCGTCGCGGACCAGGAAGGTGCCGCCGATGGAAGCGGGGGTGTCCAGGCAGAAGCGGATGGCATCGGCCAGGTTGGCGACACCGACCAGGCTGCGGCGATTGCGCACGGCGCCTAGCGGCAGCGGCAAATGGCGGCGGAGCGCGCCGATCAGGGTCAACAAATTGCCCTTGACCCCCGGCCCGTGCACCAGCGGCGGCCGCAGGATGGTCAGGTCGAGGCCGGCCTGCCGCCGCAATCCCGCCTCGGCCTCGGCCTTGGCGATGCCATAGCCGTCCTGGGGCGCCGGGGCGTCGTCGGCGCGGAAGGGGCAGTCGGGCGCGGTCGCCTCGCCGTTGACCTTGATCGAGCTGAGGAAGATCAGCCGCCGGATCCCGGCGGCGGCGGCCTTTGATGCCAGCGAAACGGCGCCGTCGCGGGTGACGCGGCGGAACGCCGCCAGCGGGTCGGCCTCGGTCTCGGTCTCGGTCATGACATGGGTGCGGGCGGCGAGGTGAACGATCGCCTCGATGCCGTCGAGGGCGGCGCCCCAATCGGTATCGGGACCAAGCTCGCCGATGCGGCGGAACTCGATGCCGGGCGGCGGCGCCAACTCGCGGCGGACGATGCCGATCACCTGATGGCCGGCATCGCGCAACGTGCGGCAGACCGGGCCGCCGACGAAGCCGTTGGCGCCGGTGACCAGGATTCTCACGGGCGCGACCAGCGTTGCAGCAGGGCGAGCATCGCCGCCACCACCGCCAAGGCGCCGCCGGCGCCCGCGGCGACCCGGCCGCTGCCGGCCAGCAGGGCGCAGGCGATCAGCAGCAAATTGCCGGCCAGCACCACCAGCGCCACTTGGTCGTGGCGTTTGCCGGCCTGGACGGCGCGCTGGTAGAAATGCTGGCGATGGGGGCGCAGGAACGGCTCGCCGCGAACGATGCGCAGCCCGATGGTCAAGGTGGCGTCGGCGACGTAGTAGGCCGGCAGGATCAGCGCTGCCGCCAGCTGGCCGGCCAGCGCCAGCTGCAGCAGCAGGCCGCCGAGCAGGAAGCCGAGCGGGACGCTGCCGACATCGCCGAGGAACAGCTTGGCCGGATGCCAGTTCCACACCAGGAAACCAACCGCCGCCGCCCCCAAGGCCAAGGCGAAGGGGGCAAGGCCGGTGGCGGTGCCGGTGGCGGCGACCACCAGGGCGACACCACCCCCGAGGCTGCCGGCCTCGATGCCGGTAATGCCGTCGATGCCGTCCATGAAATTGAACACGTTGACGAACCACACCCAGGCAATGGCGGCGACGGCGCGGTCGGCCAAGGGGGGCAGCCAGCCTTGGAACACCAGCGCTCCCGCCGGCAGCAGCGCCAGGGCGCCGCCCACCACCACGAACTGGCCTAGGAAGCGTGGCGCCGAGGGCAAGGTGTGGCGGTCGTCGATCCACGAGGCGATCATCAGCAGCATCGCTCCGGCGATCGATACCCAGGCCCAGCGGCTAAATTGGCCCGGACCGAGAGGTAGGGGAACCAGGGCAAGGACGGCCCAAGTCACCAGCACCGCCGGCACCACCCCCAGGCCGCCGCCGCGCGGGGTGGGATGCTTGTGGCTGGAGCGTTCGTTGGGGCGGTCGAGAATCTGGCGGCGGCGCAGGTAGCCGAGCACCTCGCCGGTGGCCAGCACCGACAGCCCGGCGGCGGCGATGGCGGCGCAAGCGGCCTGGAGCCACAGCGCCGAAATCACAACGCCACCTTGCCGCCGTTCCTCAAGGATTCCAGCACGGCGATGGTGGCCAGGCTGGATTCCAGCAATTCCGCCTCGTCGACCGGGGCCTGGCCGCTGGCAATGCCGGCGGCGAAGGCGGCCAATTCGGCGCGGTGACCCTTGTCCTGGCCAAAGCCGCCCTTGGTGGTCCGGCTGCGGCCACCCTCGGTGATGGTCAATTGCAGGAAATTGTCGATCGTGACCACCGTTCCGCCCGCGAAACACTCGAAGCGTTCCTTGGCGTGGGAGGAATCGCCGAGCGCGGTGTAGACGATGGTGGCGAGCGAGCCGTCGGCGAAGCACAGGGTGACGGTCAGGTCGTCGCAGGCGCCGGCGGCGACCCGGGCCGCGTCGGCCTGGACCGAGACGATCGGACTGGCGGCCAGCATGCGGGCAAGGTCGACGAAATGGCACAGCTCGCCAAGCACGCGGCCGCCGCCCTCGTCGGCGGCGTTGACCCAGCTTTCCGCCGGCAGCGATCCGGCATTGACCCGCAGCACCAGCATTTTCGGCCCGGCATGGCGGGCAAGATGGGCGCGGGCGGTCACCGCCATCGGCGCGAAGCGGCGGTTGAAGCCGACGCAGAAGAAGCCGGTCGAAGTGTTGCGCGCCGCCGCCACCTGGGCCAATTGCTCACGGTCGAGGGCCAGCGGCTTCTCCACCAATACCGACTTGCCGGCCGCCAGGGCACGGACGGTCAGCGCCGCGTGATCGGCGTGGCGGGTGGCGATCAGCACCGCGTTGATGGCCGGGTCGCCCAGCACTTCGGCGATGTCGGTGGTGCCGCGGGCGAAGCCGAAGGTGGCCTGGCCGTGCTCGGCGGTTTGGCCCCGGGTGGTGCATAGCGTTCGCAGCTCGACTTGGGGCAGCCGCTTCAGCTCGGGCAGCAGCACGGTGCGGGCGAAGCTGCCGGCGCCGATGACGCCCAGCACGCAACTCGCCGCCGCCTTGGGCTGGGCGAAGATCGTCGCCGCTTGCGGTTTCGTTTCGCCTTCGTAGCGGAGCACCACGCCGAGATGCGGCTCGGTGTTGGCGGTGACCAGGGCGTAGGCGTCCTCGGCCCGTTCGAAGGCGAAGCGGTGGCTGATCAGGGCGCCGACATCCAGGCGCCGCGCCAGCGATGGCGACATCAGCCGCACCGATTCGCGCAGATTCTCGGTTTCGGTCCAGCGCACCCAGTCGGCCGGGTACTTGATGCCCCGGCCCTCGAAATCCTCGTCGTAGCGGCCGGGACCGTAGGAGCGCGACACCGTCAGCGCCAATTCCTTCTTCATGAAGGCGGCATAGGGGAATTCGGTGCCGGTTTTGCCCACCATCACCACTTTGGCGCGGTCGCGGGCCAGGTCTGCGGCCAGGACCAGCGGTTCGCTCGAGTCGGTGGCGGCGGCGATCAGGATGCCGTCGCAGCCCAATCCGCCCGACAGCGCCTGCACCGCCTCGGCCAAGCCGGCCTCGCCCAGGATCCAGGTCAGTTCGGCGCCGGTGCGGCCGGCCAAGGCGAGGCGGGCGGGATTGGTGTCGATGGCGACGACGCGGGCGCCCTGCAGCGCCAGCAATTGCGCCGCCAACTGGCCGACCAGGCCGACGCCGATGACCGCCACCACGTCGCCCAATTGGGCAGACAGGCTGCGCACTCCGGCCAAAGCGATCGCCGACAGGGTGCCGAAGCAGGCCTCGTCGTCGGCGACGTCGTCGGGAATCGGCGCCACCAGGCTGCGCGGCACGACGTTGAGTTCGGCGTGGTTGGCCAGGCCCGCCCCCGCCAGCGCCACCCGCTGGCCGACCGTGAACACGCCCTCCAGCCCGGCGCCCACCGCCATCACCTCGCCGGCGGCGGAATAGCCCAAGGGCAGCGGCTCGTCGAGCCGCGCCATCACCGTCTTCAGGGTGGCGGCGAGGCCGTCGCGCCGCGCCTTGTCCAGCACCTTGCGCACCAGATCGGGGCGCTCCTTGGCCTTGCCGGCCAGGCTTTTCTTGGCGAAGTCGATCACCATGCGCTCGGTGCCGGCGCTGATCAGCGAGGCGCGGGTGCGGACCAGGACGGAGCCGGCGCGAACCCGCGGCTCGGGGACGTCCTTGAGGCGCAGCTTGCCGCTACGGGCGCTTTGAATGACTTGTTTCATGGTCCTAGCACATACACCGGAAGGCGGCCGGAGGCTAGACTCCCGCTACAGCGACAGAAACTCCCCGGCCAGCCGGTATTCCTCGCCGCCGAGGCCGCGCTTGAAGGTGGCGACGCCCGGAGTCAGGGTTTCGTCGATGCCGCCGAGGTCGAACCAGCGGCAGCCGCGCTCCTTCAGCTCCAGCATCGCCCGCCACAGCAGCAAGTAATTAGCGCGGGTGCGGCGGCCGGCATCGCTGTTCCAGCCGATCAGATAGGTGGCGGCGGCGCCGTGGCGGCAGACCAGCACGGCCGAGGCATCGTCCTCGCCGGCCCGGGCCGTCAGCAGCGGCAGGTCGGTGGCGTCGCAATGGCCGGCCAGCGCCGTCAGCAGCGAGGGCGTAATGCCGGAAAAGCCTTTGTCCGCCATCATCGCCCGGTAGCGCGGCAGCAGCCAGTCGAGGCCGGGGGCGCCGTGCTGAACGCTAACCTTAAGGCCGGCCTTTTCGGCGTTGACCAGCATGTTGCGCCATTTGCCGTTGAGGCGCTTGCGCAAGGTGGCCTCGTCGACGGCCAGATCGATCCAGGCCGAGCCCCAGACCGGGGCGGCGCGCGGGCGCCAGCCCTGGGCCAGGGCCACGCCGCGCTCGGCGTCGGCCAGTTCGGGGGCGATCAGCAGGGCGCCGCCACGAAACCAGCGCCAGCGGCGGCGGAGCGCGGCCAGGCAGGCCGATTTGGCCTCGGCGGTCAGGTCCTCGGCCAGCCACAGCGGGCCGCGGTTGATCCGGGCCAGGCGGGCCGGCCCCAGCCGCTTTTCCAATACCTGGACGGCCGCTATCGCCAGCGTGCCGGCGGCCAGCACGGCGCGGCGCGGGCGCCAGCCCTCGATTTCGGCCTTGGCCTCGCCCCAGGCCCAGCCTTGCAACAGGTTGGAGCGGCCGGCGCCGCTGATTAGCGCCTCCCAGGCGTTGCGGTCGGAAATCCACTCGATGCCGATTTGCATCATCGGGCCTCAATGGCGCGGGCGGCCTCGGCGGCCATCGCCTCGGCGGCGACGCCCTGGTGGCAGGCCAGCAGCAGCAGGGTGCCGCGCAATAGCCGCGCCGCCGAATCGGGCGCCAGGCCGGGGGGCAGGTCGGGCCAGCTTTCCACCGGGATTCCGGCCCGGCGCAGGCGGGCGTAAAGGTCGGTGGCGACCTCGCCGTCGCGGCAGCGCATCACCAGGCGATAGGGCGCGACATCGTTGCGCTCTGAAAACAACGGTATCCAGGCGGCCAGCGGGGTCAGCGCCTCGGCCAGGATACGGGCATTGGCGGCGCGGCGGGCGGCGATGGCGTCAAGGTCGCTGGCGGCGATCAGGGCGGCGCCGGTGGCGGACAGGGCCGGCGTCGCGGGGGGCGCCGCCGCCATCGGGTCCGAGGCGAAATCGGGCTGGCCGCCGGGCCGCAGCCGCATCAGCAGTCGCCCCAGCGACGTCCGCTGCACGGCGCGGCGCAACGCCCAGGCCTTGACCGGCGGGGCGGCGGCGCCGATGCGGGCGGCCAGGGCCGGCAGCAGCTCCTCGCCGCCTTCGGCCACCACCAGGGCGGCGCCGTCGGGCACCGCCAGCAGCTTGTGCGGCGAATAGAGCGTGACCGCGCCGCATTCGCCCACTCCCGGCAGCGGCCGCAGCACGTGGGCGGCATCCTCGATCAGCACGGCATGGCGGTCGGCGCAGAATTCGGCGGCGGTGGCGGCGTCGGTGGGGAAGCCGAAGGTGTGGACCAGCAGGAACAGGTCGAAGCGGACCAGATTGGCGCAAGCCTCCCAGTCGGGCGCCAGCGTCTCGGCCGAGACCGGATAGAATACCAGCCGCGCCCGTTGGGCCAGCGGCAACAGGGCGGCGTAGCAAATGTACTCCGGGACCGCAACGACCGCCTGTTCGCCGAGCATTTCGGCGAAAGTCTCGGCCAGCACGGCCAGTGACCAGGCGCTCCGCGACAGCCACAGGACTTGATCGCCGCCCCGGGCCCACGGTCCGGCCAGACCAGCCGGGTCGGGCCGGGTGGGCGCCAGTGCCGTCTTCAGCGCCGCCCAATCGGGCAGCGGGGCGGTGGTGTGGATCACAGCGGCACCTCTTCGGCCGGCACCAGGCGGCTGAGATAATCGGGGCGATCGCCGGTGGCGAAGGGCAGCCGGGCCAGCACCGCCGCCAGCCGGGCCGGGAACAGCGCCGCCTGGCGAGCGGCGGCCCAGCGCTCGCCCCGGGCGCGGAAGGCGCGGATGGCTTCGACATGGATGATCAGGGTCCGCTGCATCACCGGAGCCAGCACCGGGCCGGGCAGCCGCTTGATCACCCCCATGTGGCGGTGGAGGATGGCCAAGCTGCACGCCACCTTGCGTTCCAGCCGGCTGGTGATGCCGTCTTCGGCCAGGGTGTAGCGCAGCAGCGGATCGGCGAAGGTGGCGAAGCGGCCCTTGGCTTTGGCCAGCACCGCCAGCCACAGCTCGTAATCCTGGGCAGAGCGCAAGCTGTCGTCGAAGCCGCCCACCGCCAGCACGGCGTCGCGGCGCACCAGCACGGTGGAGCTGGAAATGAAGCCGCGCAGGAACAGGGTGCGGTAGGGATCGGCCGGATTGGTCAGCCAGCGGGCACGGCTGTCGATCAGATGCTCGCCAGCGGCATCGATTCCCCACAGATTGTGCGAGCTCATCACCAGGTCGTCGGCCTCGCTGACCGCGACGCTCCGCGCCAATTTGGCCGGCAGCCAGGCATCGTCGGCGTCGAGGAAGGCCAGCCATTTGGCCGAGGCGGTGGCGATGGCGCGGTTGCGCGCCGCCCCGGCGCCGCTGTTGCGCTGGCGGAACAATCGCAGCCGCACCCCGTTCATGGCCGGCACCATGGCGCGCACCGCGTCGATGGTGGCATCGGTCGAGCCGTCATCGACGACGATCGCCTCGACCGGCTTGGCGTCCTGGGCGGCGATGCTGGCCAGCGCCCGGCCGATGGTGGCGGCGTTGTTGAAGGCCGGGGTGACGACGGAAACATCAAGGAAGGTCATGGCTGGTCCGCCAGCTCGGCCAGGGTGGCGGTGGTCGGCGTTTTGTCCCTCCGCTCGGCATGGATGCGGATCGTCAGTTCCAGCATGGTCAGGGTGTACAGCCGAAAAGCGTGGCGGGCGGGATCAGCGAGCAGGCGGCCGATGCCCGCCTTGGTCCACCAGCCGCGCTCCAGCGTCGCCCGCCGGGTCAGCAGCCGCCGCGACAAGTCGCCGAGGCCGCCGCGGAACCAGGCCGGCACCGGCGAGGCGAAACCTTGCTTGGCCGCGTTGAGAACCGAATCGGGCAGCAAGCCCGTCGCCATCTGCCGCTCCAGCGCCTTTTGCCGCCCGTGGGGAGTGCGCCGCTCGGGTGGCACCGCCAGCGCCGCCTCGACCAGGCGGTGGTCGAGGAACGGCACCCGGCCTTCGACACTGCTGGCCATGGTGGTGCGGTCGAGCAGGGTGAGCAGATCCTCGGGCAGATAGGTGCACATCTCGGCGTAGAGCCCGGCAGTTTGGGCCGGGCCGGCGAAATCGGCGAAGAACGCCGCCTGGGCCGGGGTCACCGGGCCGCCGCGATTGCCGATCAATTTCAGCAGCGGCGGCGGGAACTGGGTGCAATGATCGTGCAGATAGGCGCCGCGATTGCCGTCGAACTTGGCCGAGCGGGCCAGCTGCCAGGCCAGGAAGGGATCGAAGGCGGCAATTGCCTTCTCGGCGGCGGCGCGGGCCCAGCCGGGCAGGCGGAGATAGCGGGCCTCGACCGGCAGCTGGAAATAGCGGCCATAGCCGGCGAACAACTCGTCGCCGCCGGTGCCGTTCAGCACCACCCGGGTTTCCTTGGCCAGCATGGCGTTGACCAGGTGGCTGGGCAGCAGGGTGGCGTCGGCCAGCGGCTCGTCGGCGTACCAGGCCAGCCGGGGCAGCAGCGCCGCTGCCTGGTCGGAGTCGAGGTCGAGGGTGGTGTGATTGGTGCCGTAGCGCGCCACCACCTCGGCCGCCAGCGGGCTTTCGTCCACCGCCGCCCCCAGGAAGCGCACGGTGTAGGTCGATAGCGGCCGCTCCAAATGGCGGGCCGCCAGGGCGACGATCAGCCCGGAATCGAGGCCGCCCGACAGCATGGCGCTGACCGGCACGTCCGAGCGCAATTGCAGCCGCACCGCGTCTTCCAACAGCGCGGTCAGACCGGCGGCATCGGTGGGTCCGTGCTTGGCCGGGCTCGCCCGCCAATAGCGCCGGATGCGCGGCTCGGCATCGCCCTCGGCGACCAGCAGATGGCCGGGCGCCAGCTTGTTGACGCCGCGCCACAGGGTGGCCGGCGCCGGCACGTAGCCATGGGCGAGGAAGCTGGTGACAGCGGTCTCGTCGACCACCGGATCCAGCAGACCGGACGCGAACAGCGCCTTTATTTCGGATGCGAACAGGATGCCGCCGCCGGCCAGGCGGGCCCAGTACAGCGGCTTGATGCCGAGGCGGTCGCGCACCAGCACCAGACGGTGGGGATTCCTGTCGTAGATCACCAGCCCGTACATGCCGTTGAGGGCATCGACGAAATCCAGGCCCCTCTCGCCGTACAGCTTCAGCGCCGGCTCCATGTCGCCGCTGGTGGCGAAACGATGGCCGCGTTCAGCCAACTCGGCGCGCAATTCGCGATAATTATAAATTTCGCCGTTGCCAAGCAGGACACGGGCGCCGCCGGCTTCGACCAGCGGCTGGTCGCCGGTGGCCAGGTCGATGATCGCCAGGCGGGCGAAGCCGGCTTGGAAGCGGCGGTCGTCCGAGGTGTGGCGGCCGGTGCCGTCGGGACCGCGATGGCGGATCACCGCCAGCATGGATTCGATGTCGGCCTCGACCCCCGGGCCGCGCCGCGGCTGGAACAGTCCGGCCAGTCCGCACATGCCTAGACCACCTGGACGATCAGCCGGCACTCGGTCGGCATGATCAAGGGAATGTTGAAGGCCACCACGGTTCCCGGACGCGATTGGCCGTAGGCGTGCCACAGCGGGATCGGCATCACCACCGGTGGCGCGCCCTCGGCGCTGATGCGGAAGCGGCGGCCGGACGGGGCCTGCAGCACCAGCGCGGCGCGCTCGACCTCGACCACCGCCAACGGGGTGACGAAGCGGCGGGTGACGATGTGGCCGCCCGGTTGGCGGGTGAAGCGGTCGACGATGTCGAGCCGGCGCGGCGCGAAGATCCAATTGCGTTCCACCGCCACGCCCATGCGGCGCAGGAAGCCGTGATGGGTCAGCGTCACCCCGTCGGGAGTCTGCACCAATTGCGCCGGACCGGCGGTGGCGGCGCGGAAGTCGGGGGCGTAATAGGGACGATTGGGCGGATAGGGGTCGAGGCCGTCGATCATCAGCCCGCCATGGCTTTCGCCCCGAACCATGGCATCGGCCTCGCCGGGCTCGGCATAGGAGCCGCGGCCGGGGTCGACGAAGATCGGGACGCCTTCGAAATGAAGCTCGGCGGCGCCGCAATCCTGATGGCCGTGGCCGGGCATCGGCGACCAGCCCTCGGGTTCGGCGTGCCACAGCCCGGCCCAGGGGCCGAAGCGGCCGCCCAGCCAGCCATCGGCGGCCAAGGCATCCGCCGCCACCGGTGTCACTTTGTCCCTGAGCGCCACCAAGGCAGCGCGGTCGTCGGGTGGCAGCAGGCCGGTCCAGCCGGTCATGGCATCGCCACCCGGCAGCAAGCCGGCGAGATGACCGGGCGGGCAATCGGGCGAAATGTCGCCGACCAGCGGCAGGGCGCTGTCCAGCAGCAGATGCGGCAGCACGGCCAGCGCCGCCACCAGCACGCCTTCCAGCGCGGCGGTCTCGGGGCGGCCGGCGGCACGGGCGGCCAGCCAGACGCTGGCCCATTGCCGGGTCAGCAGCAGATGGTAATGGCTGGAGCCCTCGCGCAGCACTCCGGAGGGGCGGAACAGGCGGTTGCCCTCGGCTACCATGATCTTCAAGCCGGCATCGGCGGCCTGGGGCAATCCCAGCCCCAGCCCGAGCAGGGCCAAGCCGCGGCCGTTATTGGCGCAATGGTTCGAGGTGTGATGGTCGCCGAACCATTCCAGTCCGTGGGCGATGACCGGGGCGTGGGCGGCCAGCAGCGCCAACGTCTCGGCGGCCGGGGCCGGCACGCCGCGGCGGCGGAAATAGGTCAAGAGGTTGATCGCCCGCTCGGCGGCGGTGTAGGGGTGCCAGGCCCAGCCGTGGTCGGGCTTGGCGAAGCGATGGCGCCAGGCCCGCCACAAGGCGGCGACCCAGCGCGGATCGGCGGCGCTCTCCAACAGCGGCACCCAGGCGAAGCGGTGCAGCGACAGCATCGTTTCGATGTCGGCGAAGTCGCGGACGAACAGGGAATCCTCGTCGCCCGGCCGCAGGGTCAAGGTTTCCCCGGCCAGGGCCAGGACCAGGTCGCCGCTGGGCGGCCCTTCGGGCAGCGGGGCGAACACCGCCGCCGGCGTTTCTGGGGACAAACCACGCCAATCCGGACCGAGATAGGGCGGGTGATGGGGGGTGAACGCCGGCGCGGCCGGGGTTAACCTCAAGGCGCGTCGCCGCAGCCAGCTCCGGAGCACCGGGTCGGCGGCAAGCAGACGGGCTTTTCTGGCCAGGGTGTGGAGCATTGCACAAAGCTTGTAGCGGTTAACTAGGCCGGAGGCTATAGAGGACTGACCGTCCCGGAGCCAGACCGAAAAGATCGGATTGTTGCCATGACCGAGAGCCCCCGCCAGACCGGATCGACACTCACCAATCGGTTGCTGCCGGTGTTGGTCGGCATCGTTCCGCTGGTGGCGCTCTATCTCAACCGCGCCGTGGTGCCACCGATCATGGCCATCGCCCTGCTGGGATTGTGGGAGATGGTTCGCTGCCGCGAGGTCGCGTCGCCCCTGCCACGGACGGTGGTTGCCGTCCTGGTGGCGGCCCTGTGTTGGGGAGCGGCCAGCGTGCTCTGGGCGTTCGACGCCAGCCTGCCGTTGCCGCGCGCGGCCCAACTGCTCGGCCTGGTCGTCGGCGGTGCCCTGGCGGTGCGCGCGGTCCAGGCGGTGGCGCCGGTGCGTTTGCTTGGTGCCGCGATGGTCGGCCTGGGCGTGGCTTGCGCCGTGGCGTTGGTCGATATCGCCACCGGCAGCCATTTGATGGCAGTGGTCCACGGTATCAGCGAGGCGTCTCGCGCCCTCGTCCAGCCGTTCCAGCACTTCAAGGCGGGGGTTTCGGTGTTGGTGCTGTGGGGCGGCGTGGTGGCATGGGCGGGCTGCGACCGGGGCTGGTGGTTGCGGTCGCTGGCGGTCGTCGTGCTGATCGCCATTCTGGCCCGCGCCTCGTCGGGCGGCGCCGCCGCGCTGGCGATGGGGCTGGGCTTCGGCGCCGGGCTGGCCACTCTGGTGCTGCCGCGCCTTGCGCCGGCCGTGGTCGGGCTGGTGGCGGTCGGGCTGGTGATGGCGGCGCCGGCGGCGGTGGATATGCCGCCGAGTCTAGGCATCACCACCCGCTTTCCGGCGATCCCCAACTCGACCCTGCATCGCACCATGATCTGGCATTTCGCCGCCACCAAGGCGATGGAACGGCCGCTGTTGGGCTGGGGGCTGGACGCCTCGCGGATCGTGCCGGGCGGCGGCGACACCGAGCCGGTGTGGGAGCGGCCCGGTGCTTCGCTGCCACCAAGGCTGGTCGACGAGCAGCGGATTCCGCTGCACCCTCACGATTTCGCCCTGCAAGTCTGGCTGGAATTGGGCGCCGTCGGCGCGGTCTTGGTCGCCGCCTTGCTGGCGGCGCTGGTGGTGGCGGGCGCCGGCATGCGCCGTGGCGCGCGCCGGGCGGGGGCGATGACCGCCATCGTCGCCGCCGTCGTGGTCGCCACCGTCAGTTATGGCGCTTGGCAGGCCTGGTGGGTGGCCAGCCTGTGGCTCACCGCTGCCTTGGCCGGGGGATTGCTGGCCGGGAACAACGACAGGCGCCAAGATGCCGGCGGGATCGGGCGGACTGCACCCCATCGGTGAAACAGGAAAACCGGGACAGCAGGTCGAACTCCAGGCGCTCCATCTCCCGGATCGCTTGTCCGTCCTGGGCACCATGCCCTCGGCCGCAACCCACCGGGCTTTTCAACGGCCTCTAGGCTGCCCGTAATTGTCGCTGGGCCAGC
>Ga0316223_1001873_pt1 | contig 18483 bp, 17 predicted proteins | sample TBH18009metaG_FD_206007 | JGI IMG/M metagenome (GOLD analysis project Ga0316223, IMG submission 206007) | Freshwater microbial communities from Trout Bog Lake, Wisconsin, USA - TBH18009 | ecosystem: Environmental > Aquatic > Freshwater > Lake > Hypolimnion/Profundal zone | place: USA: Wisconsin...
TTGCAGGTAGTTGCGGTGGGGCTCCGATTGCAATGATTCGCCAGTATATTGAGCAGCAACGAACACCAGGCTAAGGGCAGGGACACTACGTGTCCGCGCTATTCATCCTCGCCCTGAAAGACGGGGTTTTTCGCGCAAAGATGATAAATACCCTCCGGCAAAGTCGGAGGCTTTTTCACTGAATTAAAATCACTTTGAACCCAATCCGGCTATTTCGGTTGTGATAATTCACAGAGAGAATGGCGCCCTTCTATATTGCAGGAATTTACAAGTCGCCCACCCGTATCCCACACTTTGACATCCCACTGTTTTTGGCCCGTACGTTCTAATGTCATAAACCCAAAACCATTGATCCACGAACTAAAATGCTCGACAACCGCACCGAGCGCCGGCGTAGCATCAGACGGCAATGTGTCGGGTAATGGAACGGTATCCTCCATGGTTCCAGAAAAACCGGCAATAAACTGAGTCGGGTGGGGACTTGAAAAGCTGACCTCCTGCCAAAGGTGTATATGACCTGACAACATGTAATTGATGCGCGGTGGCATTATCAAAGGATTAATACTACTGAACACAGACTGTATCCCCTGATTTCCTGGCAGCAACGTTACTTTGCCCTGTTTGTCCCTTGCAGCAGCAAAGCCAAGTATCGGATGATGGTTTGCTACAATATTGTCTTCCGCAAGCTGTGAAAGTTTTTCCAGCTTGACATACATATCAATAAATTTAGCCCGGCGAACATCTCCCGGCTGGATTATCCCGTTAATCGTATTTGAAGTATCCAAAATTATTAATTGAGCGTTATCGCCCAACGGAACAGTGTAGGGATCACTGTAATCTCCGCTATCGTCATTCACGGCATCAATGCAATCTCGTCCCGGCAGAAGAGGCCTTGGGTCTGCCATGCGCCACCAGCCTTGGCCTGCACGATTACAGGATTCGTGATTTCCACGTACCATCACCCAAGGCGCGGCTTTCAACAACACGGCACCCGGCCCAAAGAAATCAGCTTGCCAGGCATCCCAGCCATATCCCCATGGACTTCCCGAACATCCGGGGTTGTCCGGAGGACAAGCATTCTCCCGGTATAAAATGTCGCCCACATGCACCACCAAATCAGGCTTCCAGTTTGCTGCAGAAGCGGCTACCTGAGCGAAGGGATATAGTTTGCTGTCATTGCAAGCCTGGAACGCTTTATCACTTTTTTTCAGTCGGCAACCGGTGTCGCCGATTACAACGATTCGTTTAATCTCTTTGGGCGGCAACGGCAGGGACTGATTGCCAATCATTGCAGTTTTAGCATTGCGGGGGATGATTTTCTCACACGTAAGCAGTGGAAAAGCAGACGATTTTGAGTCTGCGGGTGCGGAGATGGTCGATCTCAATGGCAGAGATTCGGGTGCTGCGCGCACGTCCATCTGTGCATCCCGCCCATCAATGCGAATAACCGGACATTTTAAATTGCCAGTCAAGGCACGGGCAACAGGCACACCCTCCTCTCCCAGTACCACATAGGCTGCCGGTGTATCTACCGTAACCGGAATCTGCGCATGAGCTAAACTCCCCACCAGCAAGCTAATTACAAGAATCAGACTTGACGAAGGTTTGTAATTGACATTCATAAAGATGAACATTGGGTTTCCATAAGTGATCACAGATTAAACTCGACCCAAACTTGATAGACAAGATCGGCTCCCGCTAATTCGGGAGGGGGTTCAGGATATTGAGCGCTTTTTACAGCCTGTAATGCTGCCCGATCAATAATTCCCAAACCACTTGCAACCAATAGATGCGGCTCACCAGGCACTTTGTCATGCAAATGAAACTCCACACGCACACGCCCTGAATATCCCAACGCAATTGCTGCCGGGGGGTAGTGATGTGCGGCTTGCACTGCCGCACGAACTTTGGCCGCATATTCCGCACTGGGTTTGGCTTTATCGACGCTCGGTGCCGGAGGCGGAGGGGGCGGCGGAGGCACCGGTTCGGTGAACGCAGTTGGAACAGGAACCGCTGGCGGTGTTACAGGCGGCTCAACCGGCACCGGTGGGGGCGGTGCTTGCGGAGTGACCAACGGAGGGGGGGTCTCCAGCTTCGGTTTCGGCTTGGGAGGCTCCAGCTTAGGCTGCGGCGCTTGCTCAACACTTGATAATACAATAGGGATCGGTTCGGATTGCGCCGGTTTCATCGTCGCAGCCCAAGCGATAATAGCTGCAGCAATTGCCAGCAAAACCGCTTCGATTACTATTGCCAGACCCAATGCCTGAATACGATGACTGCTAGAAGTTTCTGACATTGTTTTACTTATTCGATGTGTGAGCGGCAAGCGCAATCTCGGTTGCTCCACCCGCCTTGATTGCATCAATCACGCTCATGACCTGCTGCAAGGAAGCGGTATCGTTACCTGCAATCGTTACGGCAGTTTTCCCGCTGCCACGCTGCCTCAATAAATCGGTCAACTGCATCGGCGTCAAGGTCTGGTTTTCCACCAGCAACGATCCGTTCGCACTGATTTCAACCAATAGCTTTGGCGGTGGAATGGTAACTGCAGTGGAACTTGTCGGTAACTTAGTGACTTGTCCGGAAGTCGGTATCATGCGCAGCGTAAGCATTGCGAAAAAGACCAGCAGAAAAAGCATGATATCGATCATCGGGATGATCTCGATTCTGGCCTTGCGAGTTTCCAGATACCGCATGTTAACCTCTCGCTTGGCTGCGGATTAGTTCAACCTGCCCGCGATTGGACGAGGTCACATCCAACTGATCAAAACGGTTGAGTAACATGATCTTGATGGTTTCCAGTTGATGTATCACAATGCGTACGCGCGTGTTCAAAGCATTGAAGAACACCAATCCGATCATCGCAATGAACAAACCGGAAGCGGTCGCGATTAGTGCCTCGGCGATTCCACCGGTCACTTGGGTAGGATTATTCTGTACATCACCCAAGGCATGAAATGCATTGAACATACCGACGATCGTACCAAACAAACCCAGCAACGGTGCCAGGGTAATCACCGTATCGAGCATCCAAAGAGAACGATCAAGGGTGGGTACTTCATGCATGATTGCTTCTTCCAGATGACCGTCGAGTTTGCCACGGTCTGCACTTGCCGGTTCGGTTTGCAAGATCGCGAACAAGCGATGATGCGGAAGTTGCGAAGAGCTATCCTGCTGAACCGAAGAGGCACTTGCACCCCCGCCTTGTTTCAGCATCTCAATTAGACGTACCCCTCCTTCTTGCATGTTGGATAGGTAACGGGTGCGCTCTATGATGACGGTCAACGCTACCAGCAACAGCAGCAACATCAGGTAAAGGGTGCCTCCCGAATCGTTTGCGAGTTCAGTCAAATGTGCAATATTCATGATTTTTATTTCCATGTATTTGAAAAATCACCCCACCGCAAGCAGTGGGGTGTTTACAGCGATTTCTATTTAGATTTTTTCCCAAGTTAAAAACTTCTTACATGGAAAAACTTGAAGCCCAATACCTTCTGCTTACAAACTGAGCGACAGGCTCAGTTGATAGCTGCGAGTGGGTATCACAAAGAACAACGGGTCGTTTGTGTTTATATCGTTGCCATTTGAAGCATATAGCCCTTGTTTGTTGAAAAGATTGTTGACTTGGAACCCGATGCTCGCCTTCTTTCCCCAACCCCCAAGTTCATTCAGGGCATAGCTTGAGTTGAAGTTGGTAATCGTATATGCGCCGAAGTGCAGCGGATTGCCCTGTGCGTCGGCACCGCTAGTACGCGCTCCTGTTTCTTTAGCCAACAGAGAAGCGTAGACCGGTCCCTGGTTATAGATCACCCCTGCAGTCATCGTATTTCTGGGTACGTTGTTCAGCGCAGAGCCGTTCTGGTAACTGTTGCCTCCAACTTTGGCGTTAGCAAATGCTGTTGGGTTCTTTATATCGTAGTTGATGATGGCGTCGTTTCCGTAAAAGCTGAAACCGCTACCAACATTGTAAGTGACTTCGCCTTCAGCACCATTGAAGTTTACATTTCCAGCGTCGCCATATACGTACACGCCATTTTGCGTACCAATACCCTGCATCCAGTTCTTCGACACGATCTCATATACATCGCCTGAAACGGTCAGACGCTCATCCTTCCATGTTGTGCCGACCTGATAGTTGTCCGTTTGTGTTGGCTTGATTGTGCTTGTATCCACATTCGGCTTCTGGAATGCCTGCATAATTGGAGCCTCGAAACCTTGGGCATATTGTGCATAAGCGCTCCAATTCGGCCGTACCATGTAATGCGCATCAAGGGAAGGAAGTACTTTCGAGAAGGTAGATGATCCATTGTATGGTAGCCCCCCCCAGCCTTGCATGATTGGCGCATTAAAGCTTCGCGAGAAGTTGGAGTATTTCAGGCCGGGAGTAACTGTCAGCGCATCATTCAGCTTCCATTCGTACTGACCGTAAGGTTGTATGGTCGTCAACGTATCATTTATCAGCCTGCCGTAACCACCTCCATTGGGATCCAAAGCGCCATTCAAGGTCATATCCGAACTCCATGCAGCTCGGAAGTTGCTCTGATGATCAAACCAGATACCCAAATCGACTTTGCCCGATCCCATGGGAGTCGAGGTTTTCAACGTATCGCCCCATGATCTGTAGTTCTGTACGATTGGGGATCCTGGAACATCAGTCGCTCCGTAAGCTGTGCCGGGTGTAGTTGAATTTGCCGGGTTAAAGTTTGAAATTAACAGGTTCGGGCTGACTTGGTTAGTCCCGCCTACGTTAGCGCCTTGAAAACCGTTATGATAATAGGCGTAGGTATAGACCTTATTGTCTATCTTCCAGTCGCCCTGCTGAGTAGTAATGTCAACATATTCCATGTCGGCTCTGATGTCGTCATAGTTGTATCCAGCATTTGACTGACTGGTGGGATCATTGATCAATCCAGCGTTGTAACCATACTTTTGCATATACGCAAGTGATACGCCGCCATTGTTAGCGGAGGTGTTTTGATGAAGATTGTTATGCATGGCAACAAATGTCAGCGAAGTATTATCCGATACGGGTTTAACAAACTTGGCGAACAGGTTGTCGCGTTGTAAATTATTATTGGTTAAGAAACCATCAGAGGTCAGTTTTTCATAATCGATGAATGCACTTGCATCGCCATAATTCTTCATCACCCCGGTATCGAATTCCATACCGGCGAGTCGCGTATTGAAACTGCCCAATGTCGTGTAGGCTGTGAAAGCGGCTTCAGTCGAAGGATTTTTGGATTTGACAGCCATGCTGCCACCGAATGTCGTTATACCGATGGTGCTTGCATCGCCCGGGCCGCGGTCGACAACTATCCCACCGAGATCGTGAGCCATAAGGTAAGAAGTAGAGTGGTGCGTGAAGTCGTTGGAGTCTTGCCATGGAATTCCGTCAAAAGTGACGTTGAATTGTCCATCTTCAAAGCCGCGCATTGTCAGGGATTGTGACTCCATCAAGCCTGGTCCATTTGGATCCACGCTGCTTACAGCGGGAGCAATGTTTACGATATCTGCAAAGTTTGAAGTAGCAGAGGCATTATGCTGGATGAATTGTTCACTGATGATCGACTGTGGCTGAGTAGAAATCAGAGAGCCCTGGGTCGGTGCCTGATACGATGCCGTTTCTTTGGCTGCTTCTTTGCTAATGCCGGAGCCACCGGCACTGCTCTGAACCGTGCCCAGATCAATTGCAGTTTGCGCAAAAGAAGCGTTTACACCTGTTGCCAGTAAACCTCCCATAATCAACTGGGCAATTACTTTCTTCTTGAAATCAAATTGATGAGACATCATATATCCTCGTAAACAAATTATTAAAAACCTAAGGGTGCAAATATTCTGAATTAGCGATGGTTCAGAAATCAACTTTCAGAGCCAGCGTCATGCTGCGTTCAGGTAACAATACCAATTGATCGTTGGGGCTCACAACATAAGGAGCCGATGCAGTACCTGCCGTTCCCGCAGTCACGCCAACGATGCTTTGGTTGTTAAACAGATTATTGATACCTAACTGGATCTTGGCTTGTTTAGCGAATCCACCCAGATTTTTCACTGTGTAGTTAACAAACAAGTTGCTCACAGTGAATGGGTCTATCGTAATGGCTTCGTGATAAGCACCGTTATCGTTGTACATTTTGCCTATACGTTGCGTAAACCAGCCTGCATCCCAACTAGCCAACTTGTAGTCGACTCCTAGTACTTCGGTGTCTGAAGGTGCGTTCGCAGCATTCTGACCACTAGCGTCATACTTGGTACTTCCGAAGGTCCCATTGAGATACAGACTGTAACCACCTCCAAGAACAATATTGCTTTCCGCCTCTACCCCCTGACTTGTTGCTGTGCCATTGGCATAATAACAAGTGTCGGTGACACCATTGACTGTACAAGGTGATGACGAGTACGCGTTGTCTTTCTGGATGTGGTACGCATCGACATCCAGTGTGTATTGGTCAGATTTCCACACCGAACCAATCTGCAACGTTCTGGATTTGACCATCGAAGGCGTTGTGGTACCGATATTTCCCCCCGGAGCATCAAATACATTTGTAGGGGGAATTTCGCTACCCATTGCGTATTGAACATAAGCAGACCAGTTCTGCTGAATCATATAGTGCGCATCAAGTGACGGCAAAGCTGTGGTGTAGGTATGTGAATGAGATACGCTTGGTGCGCCGCCAAGACTTCCTACCGTCTTGCCGTTATCTGCAAATTGAGTGAAATTCTCATTGTAGGAGGCATACTTGATGCCGGGAGTTATATTCAAATCCTTAGTAAACTTGTATTCATACTCGACAAAAGGCTGTAATAGTGTCGTTGTATACTTCTCATGAAAATTCGGCAAAACCTGATCCTGCCAGGTTATAGCATTGGACGGAATCTGGAATCGATTGGTGTCAGCCACCTCAGACCACAGACCGGTTCGCAATGTCCCAGTTGCAGTCTCTCTATTCAAGCGGAAAATATTGCCGTTTGTGACATAAGCATTAAGCTTGTCGATTGCAGCAGTATTGAAGGCGGCAGTATTGGGCGTGGCAGCCTTGTTTTGATAATGCTGATGATTGTGATAGGCATAAGAATACAGCTTGTCATCCAACTTCCATCCATTACCCAGATTGGAAGTGATGGCTGCGTAAACAAAATCTGTCGATACGTAGTAAAAATTATAGGGCGAATAGTTAGTTTGAGTTGGATCGGTATTCTGCAGCAAATAGTTGTTTCCGTGCTGAGCCACTTGTGCGCGCGTAGGGTTTCCCGTGTTTGGCTGATTGGCATTCAGTTGTATGCCGGAAGCAAACAAAGTGAGCGCAGTGTCATTTGAAACTGCATAATTATATTTTGCAGAGAGCGCATCTTGCTTCTCTGAGTTTAAGGTCTGATAACCGTCGGATTTCATCTCATGGGCATTGACCAGTAAATTGGAACTGCCGTCTGATCCAAATTGACCTGTTTCATGCTCCAACCCGAGATACTGAGTATTCCAGGAACCATAAGAAGCATCTACGCTGGTCCGTTTATGCGGTTCAAGATTTCTTGATAGCAGATTGATCGAGCCTCCAAAATTGGCCGGCCCCAGTGTAGATGCCGAACCAGGACTACGATCAATGACGGCGCCCCCCAGAAATTGGCTTGGAAAAAACACCCAAGTATGGTGTGTTGGACTGTTGGTATCTTGAAACGGAATGCCATCAAAGGTAATGGTATAGTCGCCATCAGCGAAGCCGCGAAAGTAGGTAGTTGTCTGACCGTTTCCGGGACCATTCGGACTTACGCTCCACATGCCTGGCGCTTTTTGAATAACCTGACTAAAGTCAGCTGCAGGAGTTAGATCATTGCGGATGTATTCTTCGCTGATGACTGATTGTGCTGAACGTGCTGCCAGAGAACTTTGTGAAGGAGCACTTTTTGCCGCTACCGGCACACTTCCCGAACTTCCTGAGCCCGACGCCCCCACAGCACCCAAATCAATTGCATCGGCAGCGAAAGCACTGTTAATTGCGCAAGCCAATACTGACAGAGCAATACCCGCAGGAATCGATTTTATATATGAATTCTCATTCAAACACTGACGCATGTTGCATTTCTCCTTGAAACATTAATTTTCTGGAATTGCTGTATTGCTTAATAATTATTTGTAATCAAGCAACGATCGATATCGAATTGATTTCGCTACGAGGAATTTACGCAGGCAAACTTAAAGCAACGTGAAAAATATGTGAAATTTTTGTTACAGTTGGTGTGATATTTTTGCTGAACAACCTATGACTCAATTCAAATGAAAGATAATTAAGCAAATCAGTCTTTAAGGAAAGATCACTCTGTCAAGCAAGAAACTGTTCAAATACAACCTCAACAATCAGTCCTGACCTGTCCAGTCTATTGCTCAGTTTGACTTCTGCATATTGCCTATTTGCAATAGCATTAACTATGGCAAGGCCTATACCGCTTCCTTCAGTTTCATGCTCCCTAATGCGGTAAAATCTGTCAAAAACACGCTGCAGAAGTTGTTCTGGAATTCCCGATCCGGTATCAACAATTCTGACAATTGCCTTATGGCCAGAGGCTAAAATGCTTACATCAATCCGCCCTCCTGCTTGTGTATAGCGAATAGCGTTGTCCAAAATATTATCGAACATGACACGCAGATCATCCGCACTGGCCAGGACAAAAGCAGGTTCATCATGTGTCAAGCCGAGGTCAATGCTACGTTGATCCGCGATTTCAATGAAATCACCAATGCAAGTCTTTACAATCATCCCTAAATCAATTCTGTTCTTGATGGATTGATGTTCAGTTTCGTATCGAGCCATTTTCAATAATTGTTCTACAAGGTGAATCGCCCTATGTATTCCTGAACTCAATTCAGCGACACGTATATCCAGATCCTCCTGTGACCGACTTTGTGCCAAATTCTCAATTTGCAACTGTAGGGCAGTAAGCGGTGTGCGCAACTCGTGTGCGGCGTCCAAAACAAAATGTCTCTGAGACTCTATGGTTTCGTGAATCCGCAACAGCAAACTATTCATTTCAGAAATTAAAGGAGCGACTTCTTGTGGGATGCCTTCATCTGGTAGAGGTGTCAAACTTAATGCGTCACGTTGCGTCACTGCACTGGTTACATCTGAAAGAGGTTTAAGTATCCGGGTAACTCCGATTACGACCAGTATCCATGACAACGGGAGCAACCCGACTATAGGCAGCAATGCATACAACGCAGCATGGGTGGCTATTTCTTGTCGAACCTCATCCAATTGAGAAATTTGTACTGTTCGGTCGGTATAATTTAAGGTATACACCCGCCATTTCTCACCGCGAACAATCGCATCAGAATAACCGGAAGACTTGCCTCTGGGAAGGTCAAAATTGGGGCGCGATGAGCGTATCGGCTCAGTCGAACGGATCGGTTCTTCATCATTCCATACTTGAATCACAAAACTCTCTTGCTGCTCTTCCTTGTTCTCCCTAAGGAATTTTTCCTGCATTGAACGTAACTGAGAACCGGTATGAACGCTTTCTGCGATTAATAGTAACTGGTGATCAAGATATTCGTTGGCCGCCTCTCTAGCCATTAAATACGATATGCTACCTGCAAGCATCCCCACAGCAGCCAAGAGTCCAATCAACCATACAATGATTTGTTTTTTTAAAGAAATCACGATGAATGCTTCACTACCAACCAACCGATGCCTCGAACATTACGAATGATTTCATTGTCAAATTTTTTGCGCAATGCGTGAATCAATACTTCAACCACATTACTTTCGATTTCTTCGTTGTTACCATACAGACGCTTTTCAATCTGGCTACGGGAAAAAACCATTCCGGGACGTTCGATCAGCGTTTGCATCAGGGCTAACTCCCTAGTCGAAAGAAACAGTGACTTTCCCCGGTAAGACGCTTCTCGAGTTTGTACATCGATCTTTATTTCGCCATTTTCAATTGTGGTGTTTTCGTGACCATTCTGCAGACGCAAAACTCCGCGGATTCTAGCCATTAATTCTTTGAAGCTAAAGGGCTTGACGAGATAATCATCTGCCCCAAGATCCAGACCATTCACCCGATCCTCAACTTCGTCTCGCGCGGTAATTATAAACAGAGGGGTCCGATTACTGCGTGCACGCATGGATTTCAGAATCTCCAAACCTGATTTCCCTGGCAACCCTAAATCGAGCAGCACCAAACCATACCCTCCAGACTCTATTGCTGCCAGCCCTTTAATTCCGTCTTTTATCCAGTCAACCATCATCCCCGCATCTTTGAGTGCACGAGTCAAACTCTGACCTATCATAGGGTCATCTTCTATAAGCAATATAGGCGTAGCAAAGCTCATACTGTCAATTGTTTCCTTTGATTCCTGGAAAATTTTCATTCGATAATCTGGTCACCATGACGGTGCAAATCAAAAAAAACGGCATTTGTAAATGCCGTTAACGGAGGAGACAGGAAAGTCAATCATCAGGGGACTGCGTTAATTTTCTAACCTGCCATTTGCAATTAAACCTGAAGAATATTGCAAAATGATGAAAGTTATAATTTTTCAAAAAAATAATCGGCTAAGCAATTATATTCAAGGTATAAAATATTTTTTCGGATTCCATTTTTTTTAAAATAGCCATCTCAATATGCTGGCGCACGCACCTAGCTGCGTAAGTTGCAAATTTAAAGCCACCCTCAACTTCAAAGCGTTCCATCGCATGAATCAACCCTTGACTACCTTCTCTTATTAGCTCAAGAAGATCCACACCACGCTGGCTATAGCTTTTAGCGATTTTTACGACCAAGCGCACATTATGGTCAATTATCTGCAATTTTGAATCAGTATCTTCCGCTACAACAAGCTCAAGAAGTGCGCTCTGCTGCTGGTTGCTTAACAATGTCTGATGTGAAACTTTAATTGACTCTATTTCCTCCAAAGAGGACAAATTTAAAGTATCTTGAGATTTAAGGGAGTAAGACATATTAATAATCCTGTGTTTATCGATTGATCAGATGCATAATTTTTGAACCGTTCTAATAGGTTAGTCCGTGACAATTTCAATCGAATTAATATTTTGTTAAATTTATGTTTATCATGGAATATCTAATCAGATCGTATTGCCGCGTAATTTCTTGATTAGCAATGCAGGCGTCGTCCTTCCGATGCGATGTGATCGCAGTAACAGCAACTGATAAGTTTGTGAAATCAGCACAAGTGGGTAGGCAACTTGCAGCAAATCAATGATCATGCGCCATTCGGCCAAAATTCCTTTCCAAAATCCGAGCTTTTCCGTTTTTCTGGATTGAGTCACCTGCGGCCAACGGATGACTTGAATAGAAAGTTGGCGCGCAATAATCTGGTGATTCATGAAAACTTCAATCCCAAACCTGGGTAACAGATGAATTTCCTCCAGTACTTCACTTAACAGAGACTTACTTATAACTCGCTCGCCGGAAACGAAATCCAAACCGATTGCGCGAAATATCAAGAGACTGTTTTGCCGCAAGCTTAGACTGACATCTGCATTGCCTGTTAAAACAGGCATCGCAAGTGCGGTGATTTGTGCCATTCCGATACCAGTAAGATCTGCATCAAGCAGCATAAGAATATCATTCTGCGCCTGCGCAACTCCGGTTGCCATTGCAAAACTTTTACCCCGATTAACCGGATAGGAAATTAACTTTACCGAACTAAAGCGCTGGACGATTTCAGCCGTATTATCGGTAGAGCCATCGTCCACTACTATGACCTCGTTTAAGAGCGGATGTGCAGAAGCGACAGCAAGTACAGCGGCGATTCTGGGAGCTTCGTTAAATGCACAGATGATGCAAGAAATTCTGGAGCTGGTATAAATATCGGTACTAACCATCATAAAATATCCTCGGTATAAAGCCGATTAGTTGATCACATAAAATTGACCAAAACCGACTGTATACAGTGGTTTTATGACATGCAGATTACAACTCAATTGTCCTGATAAACACTTTTCTGAATTTAAGAAATCTTAATGAATTGCCAAAAAGAATCCCCCGTAGGAACAGGGGGATTCAAAATAATTTCAATTTTCTAATTAATTACAATTTGGGCATGCCTTCGGCTGTCCTGAAGCAGGATCAAGATATAGGCTTGGCGTATTCCCCCCCGTTGTGAAGTTGAGCATATTGGTTATTGGCCCCGCAAGCGAGTCAAATGAGCCTTTGATGCGTGCGCCTGAAAGCCAGTTATCTTCTATAAACCGTAAGATGGAAGTTTGGTCAGTCAAGGTATGATCAACATAGTTTACTTTTGCATAGGGAGATATGACCAATAATGGCAGTCTTGGACCGTAGCCGCAGCGTCCTTGAATATTTGCTGTGCCTGTCGCCCCAACCAGTGTGCTGTTGGGCGCGGCAGAACCTTGCTGAATTCCTGAGTTACAAACCCCTGCCCCATTCAGCCAATCGGCCAACCCGGTGAAAGTAACACCGTTGCTGATGAAATTTGCCAGCGTAGCAGTCAAACTAGAAGGATTAACAATCGGGCTGGCTTGGTGGTCGTACCATCCATCAGAATCGTCATAGGCAATAATCACAACTGTATTGGCCCAATCCGGTTGTGCCTGTAGAAAATTCATGACTTGAGTAATAAATGTCTGCTCATCTAGGGGACTGGAATACCCGGCATGGCCATCTTGGTAACCCGGAGCTTTCAAGAAGTTGACTGCCGGATAATTACCCGCAGAAACTGCATCGAAGAAATCGTGAATGTCATATTGGTGGTTCGCTGGATCAAGAGTTTTACCATCCGCCTGGTATGTTTGTCCGATGGCTTTAACTGCGCTTGGACGTGCATGGGTCAGATTCTGTGTGCTTGTGTAGTACTGGAACGGCTGGTGATGCGGTATGTAGTCTACTTTTGTCTGTCCGGTCACACTAGAAACTGAAGTTCTGCCACAACCTGTTGAGCCATTTGGATTTTTTAAGGTTAAGTCAAAACCGCCTTGAAAGAAGCCCCAGCTGACGTTAGCAGCATTCAACATATCACCAATATTTTTACCACCCAAAGTGACAGCATCGCGTGAAGAACAGGCATCTCCCAGCGGTTGCGAATCTCCCGTAAGAGTAATGCCACCATTACCATCGCTGGACAATTCACCTGAAAGATTAATCGTAGAAGATCCATTAGTTGCAATCACTCCATTGGTTTGACCTGAAATAAGGTTTATTGCCCCGGGAGCGGAAGGACCAAAGGTGGTGTTATATGAATTGTCATTCATGGCAAAATTTTGCGCGTAATTCCACATCGCAGTCACAGTGTTGCCATCGTAGTACCCCATAACCACACCCGCTGTGTTTAGGGGCGGAGTTAATCCTTGAGGCGCAGCAGTATCCGGAGTACCTACAGTTGATGGAAACAAATCCATCGCCCCAACATCGAATGACTTCTGTTCAGCATCGTAATTGTGATTCTGATCCGCAGTTGCCCCTTGTGTCCGATCAAGACGGAATGGGTTGATCGCATTGGTACCATTTGCCACGTTGTTCTTCGTTGGATTATTATTAATCAGATCAATAGTGCTGAGGGCAGCAAAATGGTTCGTGACATCAAGGGGGGTTGCCAATGTATTGATTGAAGTTGGCGTGACAGCTGATGCCGTAAAGGCCGGCTCACCTAGTGGATTAGTAGCATGTGGGTACGTACCAAAGTAATGGTCAAACGAAACGTTTTCCTGAAAAATCACCACAACATGCTTAATTGGCGTGGCGGTCGGTGCATTTGTGGCAGCAGCAGGAGAGGAATTAGTACTTGTACAGCCGATCAGGAGCGTTGTCAAAATCCCCCCCAATACCATTGCAGGGAGAAGTATAGTGCGATAATGAATATTGAATCTCATGGAATAATGCCTCCAATAAAGTACAAAAATTATTAAATGAAACCTGATTTTTACTGCGTGGCAATGGCGACATTCCGGAATCAACTCGATTGGTCAAATCACCTTCAGCTATGCTAACCACAATTATTTATGGCTAAATTAAGTTTATTTGAATTTTATTTTATAGTTATATTTCAAATAAGCGCCCTCGTAGGTCAATGTAATAAATCTGCAACAATTCTTTTTACAAAATAATTTTATAAGGATGTAAAATTAATCCATCAAAATATTAGAGATTTAAACCTGAATATGAGCAAAAGAACTCCTAACGAGAAGTATTTGGAAAAGGCCAAGAAATTAACAAAAAACCAGTCTGAACACTTGTATTCACGTATGGGTGGAAAGCTGGGTAGAAGACTTGAAGATCGCATGCTTGAGCCACTTGAAGCATTAGCAATACAACTGGAAATCGAAGATGAGGCCCTAGCTGAATGGCGAGAAAGATTTGCTGAAATCAAGGCTCAATCCAAGCCCAAAAAGAGCAAAGACGAATAATTTTCAGTAGGTTTGAGGCGCCCTCGTCAACCCGTTCCGCTAACTTGACCAGAATGGTTTCTGCTCCGAGAAGCGTTTCCAATCCTTGTATAAGATTGTTAGCTTCTCTGCATTAACTTGCGTGATCCAATCCCGAATAACAAGAGTGGATTTTTCGGGGACTTTTCCATTCAACTCGTCTAGCAGGCGGTATGCAACCGCAAAGTCGTTCAGATTTCCCAATGTATCCTGCAACCCGGTCAGAGTTGACAAGTAATGCTTTGTCTTGGCATGACGAAATAAAGTGGAGAAAATTTCTACACTGTAACGCAGTTTCTTGCAGGCAATGCGCAACTTATGCAACTGGCTTGGGTCAGATCGGGAAAGATGTTTTCCACGTTTGTTTAATTGCCTGTAGCGATTTTCCAAAAATTGTTTGGCAAATTCCTTCAAACTTAAATTAATTGAATTGAGTTCACGCCAGTAGTCACCATGCATCCACGCGCCAAAGCTCAGTAAAAAACGTTGGTAATCCTGCGATTTAAGCTTGTTTTCAACCGCTGCATGGTGCTCTCCCCGCATGGTTTCACTAACAAGCTGCAAACTTAACGCATTGGGGTCGGTTAGATCAGGCAAAGCTGATTTCAAAGTTTGAGTTACAAACACGTCCCATTCCCGTAATTGACCGAACTCAACACATAATTCAGCAACTTGAACATGTAACTGGCTCAACTCTTCTTCAGGGCAAAATGTCTCAAGCATTGACAATACCACCCGCAAGAGACGTAAAGAAACACGCACCTGATGCAGATATTCTTCATCCAGTTTTTGAATGGCTCCCGAAATATTGGATTGCAAATGCAGCAGACAAGATCCGATCATGCATTGCAATGCTGTGGCAACATTATTGAATTTTGACAAATCCGGGAAATTTGCCTTTTTCACAACCGGCTTGGTTGAGGTATACAACTGATAGCCATATTCAGCCTTGCTAGTGTGCTCAAGTTCCAAAGGTATCAGATCAAGCAAGGCTAGGGCAAACTTAAACAATTGCAGCGGTTCACCCGATTTGAGTTCAAGTTCAAGCTCTGATATTGGGCGGCAGCTCTCCCCTGCTCTGATTTCCCCGCAATCCAGACTTAGCTCAATCTCTGTCCCATTGAAAAGTACCATACAGACAGTTCGTGCAAAGTTTGTTTCGAATATGGGGGAGACTCCTTGGCTTACCTGCCGGAAAAGTTTTTTTTCAACACAGGACTCCAATACACCTAAATCTAGAGCCTTGCTTGAAACTTCTGATTCCCATTCATTACGCTGATGTAATCCAGCTTTCACTCCCCCACCCCCCTTAAGGGTTTGCAACCATTGTTTGCCGACTCGACGTAAACGCAAGGCCATGGCATGCTGGTGCAGTATCAGGCTGGGAGTATCGAAATAAATGTTGTGGATTTTGCGAGTGGATATTTTTGATGTTGCCAATGTTTTGAGCAATGGAAGCTGCTTGAGCTGTTTAAAGTGCTCAGGCGAAATACGCAGTTTGAGTTCAGTTTCAACAGACATGCCTGCACCTGCTCTCACAAAAATTGTATGCTATTACATCAGCAAACCTTTTTACCAGTGAAATAATAAGTTAACAATTAATGGACAGCCTTTGCCCCGCCCGAAAATAAAAATATTTCAGTGATTGTTATCCAACCATTTCAATAAGTATTCCCATTGTTCGATCTCACGCGCGGCTAAAGAGGGCGGCAGATCAAACAGAGACTTTCCTTCAAAAGCCGCGTTCACATAAACCTGGGTCTCTCGCAAATAAGCCAGCACAGGCAAGTCAAGCCGCTCAATAAATTGTTCGAGTTGGGTTGCTGCACGAGTTAAGGGAGCCATCCTCATTCCTACCAAGCCAACAAATATTTTGCCTTTTCGAACAGATTTCTCCTGGTTTAGTCTTTCCAGGAACTCACGACTGGCCTGAATATCAAAAATTGATGGCGCAATCGGTACAACGACCATGCTCACGTTCTTCAGAATGCTTTCAAGATTTTTACCGTGAAGCCCGGCAGGGGAATCAATTACCAACCAGTCAGCCTCAACAGGGATATTTTCTATATCCTCAGCCAAGTCAATAATTGGAAATTCAAACGGGCGATTAGTCAGCCATTGCGTCGCTGATTTTTGTCTATCAATATCAAGAATCATGACACGGTGACCTTGTGATGCAAGGTAGCCAGCTATGTTGGTAGAAAGCGTAGTTTTTCCGCTCCCCCCTTTGGGGTTGGCTATCAAAATAACTTTCATGTTCAAGTTTAATGAGTTCCGATTATTTTTATCAGTCAATCTTAAGACTCAGAGACATTTGCTACCAATAAAACTATTAATCAGTATGAAAACTTGTTAGCCAATGCGACGTTAGCCCTCTAATACCCATTCGAAATTCATGGCATTAATTTTTTTTGGGGCGGCCAGTCTTGATTTGTTCTATTTGTGAAATGGCTTTTTTAAGTTGCGCGCTACTTAATTTTGATAATTCATTCAATCCGGCTCTTAACAATTCACTCTTTTTTACTTGCAGGCCAGCTTTCAGACACAGCTGTTTCAACTCACCCAGTTTTGCATAGTCGTTTTGTGGCATCGTAAAACTATCACGAATCACTTTTACCTTAATCTCAACTTTGTCACTCGACTTTTTTTCCTTTTTTTCAGCAACCTGACTCGCTGGTTTATTGTGGACCCCAGTGTCAAGACAATATTTCATCTAGTTTAAGGTAGTCTTTGACTTCACTTGCAGCGGAACAGCGCTGCCCTGTTGTTGCTTCTTTCTTTGGTTCTGTATCTGGCGTTGCCTTTGCCGTTGCAGTGGCAGAAGAACCTGTGGAGCGTAGCGGAACAGGGGCTTCTGCCACTGCGGAAAACTTGTCCACGATCATCGCACCGCCTCCGGTAGCCGTCTTATAGACCGCAACAGGGGTCTTGTAACCCAATGACTGATGGGGTCTGTGGTTGTTGTACAAGTCAAAGTACTTCATCAGTCCGATCAATAACTCGCCCATTGTGGCGTAGCCGTTCAGGTACACATCTTCATACTTCACGTTCCGCCATAGGCGTTCCACGAAGATGTTGTCGAAAGCACGTCCCCGGCCATCCATGCTGATGGTCACGCCCTCTCGTTTTAATATGCCGGTGAAGCCTTCGCTGGTGAACTGCGATCCTTGGTCACTGTTGAAGATTTCAGGCTTGCCATGAGTGCGTATAGCCTCTTCCAAGCAGTCGTTACAAAACACCGATTCCATGCTGTTGCTGATCCTCCAGCTGAGCACCTTGCGTGAGTACCAGTCGATGACAGCTACCAGATAGGCAAAACCGTGCGCCAAACGGATATAGGTAATGTCCGTACTCCAAACCTGGTTCGGTCTCACCACAGCTACGCCTCTCAACAGGTAGGGGTACACCTTGTTCTCAGGGTGTGCTTTACTGGTATTGGGGCCTGGTGCCATTCCGGCCAATCCCATTTCCCTCATGAGCCGTTGCACGCGTTTCCGGTTTACTTTGTAGCCAACAACGCCGAGCACTGCCACCATTCTACGGGAGCCGTAGAACGGGTGTCTGGTAAATTCCCCGTCTAGAAAGTGCTGTATCACAAGGTCTTCCTCGTTGAAGACGGTTTCCTTTTTACTAACGTAAACAACGGAACGAGACACCCCCGCCAGGACGCATTGCCGCACCAAAGGCATCTCGTCACTCACACTTATCCAGGCACGTCGAATCATGGCAGGCTGATCCCAGACTTTTTTTTCAGCCAATCCAACTCGACTTTGAGCCGGCCAATTTCGCTGTACAACAGGTCTGGCTGACAATGATCCGCAACAGGTTTGGGACCACGTTTGCCCTCAAATACGGTCATACCTTGTGCAAGCAACTCCCTCTTCCATGTGGCGACCTGACCAGGGTGAACCCCAAACTCCATGCCTATTTCGTTAACCGTCTTTTTCTCCCTGATAGCCTCAAATGCAACCTTGGCCTTAAGCTCAGGACTGTGGGACTTTCTAAATTTAACTTCGCTCATTTACGCGTCTCTTTTTTCAATGAGTCTATCTTAAACTATTGTCCTGAAAACTGGGTCCACTATATA
>Ga0316223_1001900_pt1 | contig 18354 bp, 29 predicted proteins | sample TBH18009metaG_FD_206007 | JGI IMG/M metagenome (GOLD analysis project Ga0316223, IMG submission 206007) | Freshwater microbial communities from Trout Bog Lake, Wisconsin, USA - TBH18009 | ecosystem: Environmental > Aquatic > Freshwater > Lake > Hypolimnion/Profundal zone | place: USA: Wisconsin...
GTACCAACTACATTAATTGCTAAAAATCTGATGCAAGCGCATATGTTTGGAATTAAGACATTTTATTATAGTCTTATAAATAAGCAAGGCAGTAAACAACAAGAAGAAACTGATTCTCCACTAGAAGTCATTGATTTTGATGATGAAGATTCATGTGAGAGTTGCAAATTATAATGAATTATAAAAAAATATATGATAATTTAATTGAGCGGTCTAAAAGTCGCTTAATTGAAGGATATACTGAAAATCATCATATCCTCCCGCGTTGTCTTGGCGGGACAGATGATTTGTCTAATATTGCGGTACTGACACCGGAAGAACATTTTTTAGCGCACCAATTGTTGGTTAAGATATATCCTAAAAATTTTAAATTAATTCGTGCAGTGCATATGATGACCGTTAATAGTAGTTCTACCAGAAGAAACAATAAATCATTTGGTTGGATTCGTAGGCAAAATGCAATTGCGATGTCAGTAAGTATGAAGGCATATCAAAAAGAAAACGGTCACCCAAGGGGGATGGCTGGCAAAACCAATACAGTAGAGTCTAATATCAAACGTTCATCTAGCATGAAGGGTATACCTTGCCCAAGTCGTGGCGTGAAAGGACCAAGAGGACCCAGACCGGCCTTGCCAAAAGTAGTATGTCGGATAGATAATAGAAAAGAGTTAGATATTGCAAACTTTATGGTGTATTGCAAGAAATTAGATAATCCATTAAATGCGACAATAGCAGATTTGAATCGTTCGGTTTCGCAAAAGGGAATAGCAAAGCCGCAGCCTAAAGTTGAATGCCCACACTGCGGCAAAATAGGTGCAAATAACATCATGCAACGGCATCACTTTGAAAAATGTAAAGAAAGAAAATAATGAGTATACAACAGTATGATTTGTCTAAGCCAACAGATTACCTGAATCGTAAAATGTTTTTAGATCCAGCCGGCCCGGTTACAGTACAGAGATTTGAAGAATTTAAGTATCCTAAAATTGCTAATTTTGAAACAACTGCACGTGGATTCTTTTGGGTACCAGAAGAAGTCTCGCTTACTAAAGATGCAAATGATTTTAAGGAAGCTAGTGATGCAGTGAAACATATATTCACAAGTAATCTATTGAGACAGACAGCATTGGATAGTTTACAAGGGAGAGGACCTACTCAAGTTTTTACTCCGGTGGTATCACTTCCTGAGCTAGAGGCATTGATGTTCAATTGGGGATTTTTTGAATCAAATATTCATAGTCGTAGTTATAGTCACATTATCCGTAACATTTATGCTGTTCCAAAATCTGTTTTCAATTCCATACATGATACACAAGAGATTGTTAATATGGCAAGTAGTGTAGGTAAATATTATGATTATTTACATAGACTAAACTGCCGCAAAGAATTGAATGACAATGGTTATGCAGTAGATGAAAAAGAACATATCAAAGCAATCTACATGGCACTACATGCTAGCTATGCACTAGAAGCATTTAGATTCATGGTAAGTTTTGCTACTAGTTTAGCAATGGTTGAAAACAAAATCTTTATTGGCAATGGTAACATTATCAGTTTGATTTTACAAGATGAACTATTACATAAGGGTTGGACAGCTTACTTGATTAATCAAGTAGTAAAGGAAGATAGTAGATTTGCACAAGTAAAATCTGAATGTGAAAATGAAGTTTACCAGCTTTACCAGGATGTGATACGTGAAGAAAAAGACTGGGCTAAGTATCTATTCAAGTTTGGCCCTGTGATTGGATTGAATGCAAACATCCTAAATGACTTTGTAGACTACACAGCAGTAGGAGCATTGAAAGAGATTGGTATTAAATATCAAGCTAATGCTCCTAAATCTACTCCTATCCCCTGGTTCAATAAGCACGTTGATACAAGCAAGAAACAATCTGCATTACAAGAAACAGAATCAACTAACTATGTCATCGGTGTAATGAGTGATTCATTGGACTATGAAGAATTACCAGATTTGTAAGGAATAATCAATGAAAAGCCTTCCATATGGCAATCTAGGTAATATGAATCTAAAGGGCAAGAAGTCCAAAGCATTCATGGCTGGAAAATATGTAGAGGATGTTATACAGAACTTCAAAGAATCTGAACGCAAGAAAGAAGATCGTAAAGAGATTCAAAAAATGCTTGGCTTTTCTAGAGTAAGCAACAACGAAACAGATACTAATAAGCAACGATAAGGAGATAATGATGCAAAAAGCAGTAATATGGAGCAAAGATGATTGTAGTTTCTGCCTATCAGCAAAGAACCTGCTGACAGCAAAAGGCATTGAGTTTGAAGAACGCAAGATTGGACACGGTTACACTAAGGAACAACTCCTAGAAACAGTACCCAATGCAAAGACAGTTCCACAAATTTTTCTCGATGGAGAATATGTGGGTGGCTACACAGAACTAAAACAAAAATTGACAGAAGCATAATCACTTAAACTTACAACGTTCACCGTGTGATCTAGAAAAGTTGCGTATGTCCACCTCTTTATTGCAGTGTGGGCATACCTTTTTAGGAACAAGCTTACCGTACATTGGATTTTTTTCCCCGGGACTGCCATATTTTATACTACGTTCTTTTTCTGAATATAGTTTGGATAATGGAATGCCCTTGTTCCATGCCGGGTAACCTTTGTTAGCGATGGACTGCCTGCGCCGAGTTTCTTCTGTTTGTATTCTGCCGGTTGCTTTTTCTCGGATGAGTTCTATGGTACTTTCTTTGTGCGTTTTTCCGTACAAAGGATGGTTCTCTCCTTGATTCCATCCTTCTGGCATTTTTCTTCCCTTAAGAGCGATGCTGCGTCTGTGATTGGATTCAGGTGTTTGTATAGCGCCTGATTGTCCTTCGCCACCATCCGTTCTATTAAGGAGAATACCAGTACTAATATCCTTGCGACCATACCACCTAATGTAGCTTCGCTCTAATGCAAATGCTCCTACTTCAGGCAAGCTTCTTTCAAGGAATACGATTTTGGATCTATCTTTGGGAACACTAACTCTGTGATTCGGATCATACGCCCGTTTGTCTTTACCTTTTCCAATATAATAAGGTGTTCCGGCTTTAGCAGTTTTAGAATCTTTTGTTTTTAGATAGGCATACACGTAATAAATAGTCATGCTGATAGCTCCCTTAAAGCTGTTAGAGTAGTTGGGTATTTCCGCACCGCGAACTACAACTTTATTTATCATTAAGGAATAATAATAATGACTATTACTATAGGCGAAGTTTGGACGTTCAAATTAACATCAGGTGAAGAGCTAATTACTAAGGTTTTGAAAACAGTAGACGACGAACTAGTCATTCATGATCCAGTATCAGTTGCCCCTGGACCACAAGGTGTTGGGCTTGTGCCTAGCATGTTTACTGCGGACCCAAAAACCGAAACAAGACTAAAGATAAATAGTATCGCAATCTCTGCGTTGACTGATGCTTCAGTTAAGGCAAAGTATATAGAAGCGACAACTGGACTTGCAGTCCCAACTAAGAAGTTGATCCTAGGGTAAAACATGGCAAAGTTAAGCAGAAAAGGTGATCAGGATTCAGGTGGCGGCAAGATCGTCAGGGGAGCCAGCACCGTTTTTGCTAACGGTGTCGCAGTCGGGTTACATGTGAGTGACATAACTTCACACGGTCCCGGTCCCCATAAGTCAGCAAAAACGACAGAAGGTAGTCCTACTGTGTTTGCTGAAGGTGTCGCTGTTCTACGGGTTGGATCAGGCAACTCATGTGGACATCCTATCTCAGACGGTAGCCCAGATGTATTTGTACCGTAAAGGGTAATCATGGCAGATTCAGGCGTTCAAAGTCCATTAGGAATTAATGTATTAGGGTCAGTGTTGAATAACACTGGTATTCATATCAATAGTGTTGCTACCAGTTATATGGGATCAAGCAAGACAAATTCAAACTATGCCTTTGGTAGCCTAACATATGATACGGTTCTACGACTTTTAACATGGGCTATAAATGATGGTTATAATCGTGGACCCGGCAACGGAAATGCAACGCTCACTGACGCTACATATAACAATCTAATATCTATTGGTAAGGGAACTATACCTGCATTAGGAAATTCAATACCGCCTACCTATCTAGCAGAAGATCCAGCAGGTGTATGGACTACTACAGCACAGGCTATTGCTACCCAGCAGAGCGTCGTCCCGGCCATGCCTGCACCAGCAACATCTGGATATCCAATATCATATGATAATGTTGATCAAGGTCAAGACGCATCTTGGCTACCCTATGACACAACCAATCCAAATAAGTCAATAACCCAATGGGGATTTGCTAGGCTACCTGCACTACAGGCATGGAATGAATTCAATTGGAATGGAACTGTAGTAGATCAATCTACTCCTGAATATAAAGAATTCTGCTCATCGTTTATCTCATATAATGCAGTTGCATCATCATCCAACAAAGCAATCATATCAATTGACAATTCTGACACCTTTATGCAAGGTACTTATAGTAATATGAATGACCTTGTCAGTGCTGATATAACAGGAGTGAGCCTGTCTACTACCGATTTTGGAAATGATCTGATTAGCCAGGGAAAGATCATCAATCTGAAAAATATTGAAACTTTCGGACTACCTTCTAACCTACTCGCTACATTAGGGCAAAATTATGCGATGACCGAAGACCTCATCCTTGCATTATTGTCAGCAGGATTATCTAGAAGTGACATCACTTCAATCTCAACTGGTACCGCATCTAATGTAGCCACGATCACTGAACAGCAAATTTACGGGGCATTTTTGATCATTATAGGGGAGAATCTAACAAATATTCTCGCTATATTGCAATGCAATCTCCCTAATATTAACACACTTGCAGACTTGCTGAATCTCCGACTATTATTCCCCACTAGTTATTCATCACTGACGGTTCCTATCTACAATGCGAATCCTGGACCTACTAATAGTAAGACTTACTATCTCATATATCAAGACGGTGGTGTGAACAAGTCATTAAGTGCTCCGGCTATTCAGAGTTATGTAGGTACTATCATTCCTTCAGGAACTCCTCCGATTAGAGACACCGCATTAGACCCGCAGAATTATTCAGAATTGCCAATTGGATTTGATTCATATTTATTAGGAATCCTTCCGAATGATCAAGCAGTCGCGGCTGGCGCATTCTCGTATACGATGCAGCAGATCAAGAATATAAAAAATGTAGATATCCTTAAATTGGCCAAGGTCGCCCAAGGAATAGAGACTATGCTAGATTTGCCCCTAGTAGCAGGAACAGACAAGCCCACAGCCCAATCAGCCACTGACTACAGTAAGCAAGTATGTTCATTGGGCAGCGGTCCTGCAGGCTCCTATACTATGTCAGACTTCTTTGGTTGTATGTCTGGTCTACCTTATCCATGGCAATTGACGCAGACCAGGATGTCACAATTGCAGACTGATAATCTATATAAAATATATAGCCAACTTTTTCTAGCGGTTACGTGGGAACCAGCAACGGTGTCAGTGCAATATACGACATATGACATTGGACTTACTACCTACTATCATATCACTGGGATCACTCTCGTGGATCGTGGTGGCGGATACGGTAGGGGAGGTGCTGGGCCACCCGCGATCACACTATCTAATGGTGGTAGTGCTACTGCTATCATAGGCACTGATGATAATGAGGCCGCATCATATTCATATTTGAATGGTTGGAATTATGGCAGGGTGACTTCAATAACGCTTGATGATCCCGGAATAGATGCGACTAGTCCTCCTACAGTAATGATCCAATGTCCTCCTACAAGCAATGGTGGAGGTACAAATACTGCTCCGGCAACCACTGGCTGGCAATCTCCGATGAACGGTGTAGTGCAGTATTATATAGATCAAGCCAACGCAGAGATCGCCTCTATTCAGGCCAATAATCCGGATATCTCACTTCATCTTAACACATATTGGAATATCTTTGGAGATCAACTGGCGAGGGAACAAAGGGCGAGATACACGAATCTCCCTCCAGTCGCTGTACCTAAAGATTATTTTTCCAATCAATATCCTGCAGCACTTTCTAATTTTGTGAATTCTATTCCCACATTTGCTATGGATACTAGACCCCACATGGCTGTGCAAACGCTGGAAGCAATCAGCGACCTTAGTACATTAGGCGGACAGAGCCTTGTTGCTATGATGAGACAGGAACGAAATCAATCTAGGCTTAGCAATTTGGGAATTGATCCGGACAATAACATCAGTGATCAACTCACTCCTGCACAAGTGAAGACAGTCACGACTAACGGAACTATTGACGGAGCAACTGCCGGAATTCCTAGTTGTGGTAATGATTATACCTTCCCTGCTTGGCCAGGTAATGATCAAAATGGCAATCTTGTCACGCCGGTACCAATGGGTATATATGATTCTTCTGTGGGATTCCAACCAATTCCTACTAATACTGCCGGAGACATAACACAAATATTAGATTGTAATCCTAATCCAGTAGCCAACCCAATAGTACCAGCAGGACCTGTGACTAGCGGACCTACTAGTAGCATCGTCATCATCGCTCCGCCGGCTGAATACGATCCTACAAATCTTCCGCCCAATCTGGATCCTAACTTTATCAGTAGCACATTGCTTCCGGCAAGCCCTAATGTAGCCACTGCTATTGATCATGTGGTTACTTGCAATTGTGACTGCTGGGTACAATAAATATTTCTTCTACCTCTGGTTAGCATAATTATTAATAGTAGGAGTATAGATGTCATATTTATTTACCAGCGAGTCCGTGAGCGAAGGGCATCCGGACAAGGTAGCGGACGCTATCAGTGACAGTATCCTAGATATCTTGATGACTGAACGCGATCCATCGCTAAGATGTGCGTGTGAAACTCTTGTAACTACCAATCAAGTCGTCGTAGCAGGCGAGTTCAAGGGCGTAATAGATACATTAGATTTAGAATATATGGTTCGTAAAGTTGTTAAAAACATTGGTTACGAACAAGAAGGTTTTCATTGGAAGAATCTTACAGTTGCTAATATCATGCATGGACAGAGTCCTGATATTGCATTAGGTACAGACAACTTCGGCGCTGGTGATCAAGGGCTCATGTTTGGTTATGCTTGTAACGAGACAGATAATTTCATGCCAGCCCCGATACATTATAGTCATAAGATCGTTGAGACATTATCTATGATTAGAAAGCAAGGTATAGGTATCGGCCCCGTTCTAGGCCCTGATGCCAAAAGCCAGATCACCATGGAATATAATGATGATGCGACCGTGAAGCGTATTGATAAGATTGTTTGTTCTACGCAGCATGCTACTGATCTAGACATAGAATATTTGCGTACAGGCGTCAAGGAAACTATTAAGGCAATCATTCCAGAACAACTTATTGACGATGACACAAAGTTCTTGATCAATCCAACCGGTAGATTCGTTGTTGGTGGACCTGATGGTGATACTGGATTGACCGGTCGTAAAATAATTGTTGATACTTATGGCGGATCAGCGCCTCACGGCGGCGGCGCATTCTCTGGTAAAGACCCTACTAAGGTTGACCGATCAGCGTCCTACATGGCTCGTTATCTCGCTAAAAACATTGTAGCATCGGGTAAGGCTAATTGGGCTCAGGTTCAACTGAGTTACGCTATTGGAGTAGAAGAACCTACTAGCGTGTATGTAGACAGCGACGGAGAAAGCAGAGACTTGACAGATTGGATCATCAAGAATGTTGATCTCACACCTAAAGGCATCATTGACAGATTTGACCTGTTTTCTCCTATCTACAGTGCCACGACTAACTACGGTCATTTCGGTAAAGCTTATCTACCTTGGGAAAAAGTGGATCTATTCAACCTATGATTAGACAGTGGTTTGACGGTAAAGACGATTTTATGAGGAAAACTGTCGAGAAAGATCCTGACGGAAAAAATCATAAATTTACCCTAGAAATCCTAGAAAAAGAAATTTCTGAAAATCTCTCTTTCAATGAGATTATGCAAGATCATGTAAGTCATAGACAGACAAAAACAGTAGAAGTCCTATATAGCGGAGGAATTGATAGCGAGGGCATTTTGAATAGCCTTCACACGAGCGGGGTGTCAGTAACTGCGATCACGATGAGATTAATAGCAAATGGATATCCTATCAATACACATGACTTGTATCACAGTGAAAAATTCTGCCGTGAAAATGGAATTATCCAAAAAATCATTGATTTAGATGTAAAAACTTTTTACGAGAGTGGTAAATTTTTAGATTATATAGAACCTTACACTATATGCCAGCCGCATGTAGCTACTCATTTTTGGCTATTTGAACAGACGACTGGTTTTCCTGTATTAGGAGGCTGCTATTTTTGGCCATGGACTCGTGACATTGAAGGGGTACCTAATAAAATTATAAGTCCAAATAGATATGACTATACTTGCTATCAGCTATTCTTGAGAGACAATGGAATCGATGGCATAGGGGATATGCTAGGCTGGAGCTTAGAAAGTAACATCATTCAAATTAAGGCTCATAATGAAGTCGTAAAAAAGGGAATATATTATGCTGGTACCAGCAGTTCTTTCCCTAATTTTAAATGTAGCTTGCAACATGAATTGGGATTTACTAGATGCGAACCCCGTATGAAAAATTATGGGTATGAGTTCGTAGATACTAACATATTAGATATTGCTGCTATTAGACAACAAACTACAACCCTAATAGGTGAAGTTAGCAGTAAAATTGTTTGGTCAAAACAGATCGCAGACGTATTAGGCGGAGTTCCGGGATCTAACGACAGGTATAAATGAAAGAGATTAATGATATGACAACTCAAATTGAATCAGGAATAGTTATCGGTGGCGGCATAGAGGTTTCTTCACACAGCCTAATGTTAGGACTTCCTAACACTACTCTCCCCATCACTTTTTTAGCGCAAGGCTTACAGTTCCCTGAAGGACCAGTCATAATGAACGACGGGTCTTTGCTTTTTGTGCAGATAGAATCTAAACAAGTTAGCCGACTTAAGCCCGACGGCACTGTTGAATTAGTAGCACAACTTGAAGGTGGCCCGAATGGATTAGCAATCGGCCCAGACGGAGCGCTCTATGTTGCGAATGATGGTGGAAGATTTACTTTTAAAGTAGCTGGTGATCCTCCTTATAATTATCCATTTCCGGATCCCCTTCCTTCAACGTTTATTGGAGGATTAATTCAGAGGATTGATCTTACGACGAACGAGGTTACTACGCTTTATACAGAATGTAATGGAGTACCGCTGGGCGCTCCTAATGATCTAGTGTTTGATAAGTTCGGTGGAATGTATATCAGTAACTACGGAACCACTGACACCGACGGAAGCATCTACTATGCAGATATTAACGGACAATCAATCACTGTGGTCAAATCTGATATGTATCAACCAAATGGCATCGGATTATCTCCTGATGGTAGTAAGCTTCACTCTAGTGGTGCCCAACAATTGTTAACTTTTAATATTGCTTCTCCGGGCGTATTTGGACCTGACACTGAATATACTAATGGTGTTCAGGGTACGCTACCCGAAGGCGCAATCTCAGACAGTTTAAAAGTTCTTGAAGACGGAAGAGTATGTGTATGTACTCTTCTAGTTCCTGGCATCAGCATTTTTGATGAGTTTGGTAATAACGAATTCATTGAATTTATTGATCCGATGACAACTAACATAGTATTCGGCGGTTCAGACATGAGACAAACTTGGATTACCTCATCTGGCACGAGCGAGATCATTGGCACGGTTTGGCCTTATCCGGGACTACGACTAAACTATTACGCATAACTCATGAATAATTTGATATTAATAGCATTGCCGGAAGAGGCTCCTGATCTATTCAATAGACCCGATGTTTTCTTTACTGGTATTGGTAAGATAAATGCGGCTATAACTGCGATGAGAGTTATCAATGAATACCACCCACAGCGTATCATCAATTTCGGAACTGCTGGGGGGATCACAGTTAGTTCTGGGTTATATAAATGCACGAGATTTGTTCAGCGAGATTTAATTATTCCGGACATAGGAATAGCAATAACAGGCAATGATCCTATAGAATTTGAAACAGGTGGATTTACTGTCAGTACAGGTGATGATTTTGTCATGAACGCAAAAGATATTATCAATGCTGATTTAGTTGAAATGGAAGCATATGCTATTGCAAAAGTGTGTAAAGAAACATATACAGATTTTCTGTGTTACAAATACATTAGTGACGCGGCCGACGAACATGCGTCTGGCAATTGGGCAAATAGCGTAAGCAAGGGTCAGCCGTATTATCAAGAGATTTTAAAAAAATTAAATATTTAGGATTAAGGATGTAACCGATGTTTATCACACTATTTGCAGCAGTATCTGCGGTCTTATCATTACAGGGTAACGTTCCTTTAAGATGTAATGTTGATTATCAAGGAAACATCGTGCATGTTTCGTGCAATGATGGTAAAGGATTTGCGCTGGCAGCGGTATACCGACCTGATATGATTGGTAAAACAATGACATTTGCCGGATCCGAATTGGTATTACAATCCCCAGATAATACTCTTCTGTATGATTCCAATCAACCAGGTGAAGAATTTTTCAATGCGGTACTCCCTGAAGGTGTAGTGATAGATATCAAACCAAAATAAAAGTTGTATCTGAGGTCATTTTTCGGTTGACATCGGTTACCCGTTTTGCTATATTGAATAATAAGCTGATGAAACGGAGAGACGAGATGGGTATCTACATTTACACGCTTCGTAAGAACACCGTGAAGGCGATTGATGCGGAAATCGGTGCGCCGATTGAAATCGGTGTCACTGCTTATGCTTACAAGGAATCTTGGAACCGCTGCGGTGCGTACAATCGTATGACTGCTCGTATGCATTCTATGGCTGAACGTGCCCGTGATGCTAATCCAAATCTCGTGCTTGTGACTTTCGGCAACCCTAAGGATAATGATTTTGACCGTCACGGCAAGATGGCGGTGTATCGCGTGAAGCCCACGATGACTAGCTTCTATGACACCGAAGCTCCGGGTGAACTAGTCGGTCATCTTCGCAAGAAGGGTCGCACGTTTGAATTTGAGCGGGTTAAGGCATAATAGGCTATTTTCTGGTTGACATCGGTTACCCGTTTTGCTATATTGAATCATAGGCAATGAGAGAGCAAACACAATGTGGACAATTGCTAAAGTTCTTGACGGTTTTGCCGATCTTCCTAACGAGCGTTTCCACACCTTTGCCGTGAAGTATGAAGGTGAAGTTGTGGGAAAACTCAAGTTTGACCGCGGTCGGTGGAAGTCAGCAGGTGGTCCCGCTTGGCAAGGAACTCTGTTTAAAACTACCCTGCACGGTCGTGATTACATCTCGGGGTGTACGGGCATCTCGTATTACAACAAAGACAAGCGCAAAGTTCTTGAATGGTTCAAGACCGGAGAGTGTGCGTGATGACTAAACGCATTGAAGAAATTGCTGATGAATGCAGGACCATTCATGGTCGTGGATTTGGAACCGGAAATATCAGTGAACCTGAAGAAACATTTGATTACGAGAAGTTTGCTGAGTTAATTATCCGCGAATGTTTGTCGTATATTTCATCAGGTGATCTTGACTTCGCAAAGTTTATGATCAAGGGTAGTTTCGGTATTGAATAATGAGTGCTACTTCCTGTAAGATGTGCGGGAAGATGACAGAAAGGATCTGGCATCATTATCCTACACGTAAACCTCCATGGAACGCCCCGTATGAAGCTACTCTGTATCATCGTGATCCTTTTTGGGGCAAGGGTGAACTAGAAGAATATTGCGGTCCGGCTTGTTCTACTCGGGCTTACCTTATAAAAGGGTAACTTAAATATGCATGTATTATTATAAATACATGCATGAAAGCATTCGTATCAAAAATAGTAGGCTTGTTTGCAAAGAAGCCCGACCTCACTCTAAGACCACCGCCTATTGATGGTCAACCTTTAGAACTTAATGCTCCGCATGGATTGCCATCTAGTCCAAACAAATTTCAAATATTAAGCAGGAGAACATATATAGCAGCATACGACGCTGCTGCAAAGATTCCTGCATATGTCATATGGACTCTTATCCCCGACCATGCATTAGGATGTGTTCCGAGGTCAAACTCTTTCGCTAGAGACCAGTCTGTACAAAATGGTGCGACCCCAGAAGATTATGACCATTCTGGATTTGATAAAGGTCATATGGCGCCGGACGATGATCAAGCATGGGATGTAGCAGTTGAGCATGAATCCTTCATGATGACGAACATGACTCCGCAATCTCCTGCACTCAATCGTGGTATCTGGAAACTGCTAGAGACCTCTTTCCGTGGATGGGTCGTTCAATTAAACAGACCTTTTACCGCGATCTCAGGTGCGATCTATAGCCAGGATGATAAGAAGATAGGTAAAGGTGTCGTTGTCCCTCATGCGTTCTACAAAGTCGTCATAGATAGCCAGACAAAACAGTATGCAGCATGGTATTTCCCGCATGTCGCCCCTTATCCTGATCTAGGAAATGATCTAACAAAGTTCCGAAAACTCTTGACTGACATAGAGAAAGAGACTACTATTACTATATCCTTGCCAGATGGTGCAAAGGAAATAGTAGTTGGTCAGGAATGGCCAGTTGATTTTGGTAAGTTAGAACAAGCGAAGAAAGAGAAGTGTCATGGTGTCGCGAAGTCCTGAGAGAAACACTTTCCTGCGAGATGGTTATATTAAGCGCAGGGCTGAAGAAGGAAAGACTCCTGAGAATGATGAGGCGGTTAAAGCCATGGTAGATTTTTATGATAGTTGGAATACACAAGATGAAGCAACCCAGGCAGATCCTGAATGGCAGAAGAACAACATGGAATACGATCTGATCTCTACTGATTGGATCGTGCAGAAGGCCCGCGCTTCTACTCATTATCCACAGAACCTGTACGCTGCTATGTGCAATAATGATTTCATCAGAAATGATGTATGGCCTATTTTACAAGAACAAACATGGAGCGCAAGCTGGCGTTCTGCGGGAGGCATTGTCGCTGATATGCTCGGAAAGGGTGACTATATTGACTGGTATTGTAGTGGAATGGGCGAAGGTTTAGGAAACGGTGATGAAAAGGGCGACAAGGGTTATGTACCAGAATCCCATGTCACTGATGAGATCAGAGAAGACCTATTAAAATTAGGTTGGATAGTAGTAGAAGGAAAAACAACATGAATTTAAATAATTTAGGAGCAGGTAAAAAATTGATAGACCAAATCATTGCTCAGGGCAAGACCAAAAATAGGATTGGTCAGCAAACAAAGCTACAAAAAAATTCATTCAATACGAATATTCGACCGACTAAATGAAAAACTATCTAATCAAAGGCGTTCATAAGATTGAAAGCCCTGTATGGTGGCCTGGAAGCGACCGCACCAACGAAGGTGACTTACACGGTTATTACGATAAGATGAATGATCTTAGTGTATCTAGTTTTTTCCATAATCTGCAAGGAGATTGGGAATACATCAAACTAGAATCTGTCGCCGATAGTGTGTATCAAGTGTTCCGTCAGCAGTTTATCGGTATCTGGAATATCTGGAAGAGAGAACCTTGTAACATTTACTATTGCGGATCAGATACTCAAGCACTGAAGCCAGTAGAAGTTTTCGGCAGATACAAACACTTCATGCTGTTTAACTACACCGATCCAAAATCCGAGACAGGCTATCCTCATTATCTGAATGCAGACATCCGTTACTATCCTGCTGAAATGGATCGTGAAAAGTTTGAAGAAGCAGTGAACTTCATCACTGACCCTGAACTTGGTTGGCAACAGGATCAGTTTCTGTATAATCGTATGGTTTGGTCGCAGGGGCTAACGCCAGAAGAAGTGATTGATCCCACTATGGCTTATCAAGGACCGTGGCTACCAGGCGATCAATCTGCTAAAAACTTTACTGATAACTGGAACGGTTGTCGCTTAGAAGATGCGTATGTGACTCACTGGCACGGTTCTCGTAATGCTCAAGCTAAGTTGAATCTCATGCAATATATAAATGAAAAGTTAGGTATCCCTCTAAAAAAAATCCCTTCAAGGGTGATAGATGTCTCTGACATCCCGTAGACCGGAAAAACATGATGGACAATGATATAGCTAAACTTAGAAAATCAAGACGGATTGCTAGGACAGACGCTGCTATTAAACGACAACAACGGATCGCTAAAGCAGCAGGTGCTCACACCCGTCATGAAGATCAGCCTCATCGCTATCACAAGCATCATGCATTAGATTGCGGCAATCCAAAATGTATGTTGTGTAGCAATGCTCGCAAGACGCACGGCGAAAGGACCATACAAGAACGAAAATTCATCGAGGGTAACAAGGATGATGCCCAAAATAGTTGATTAATACGAATATTAGTAGTATTATATATAAGAAACAATGCGTTTGAGGCTAAATGGCATAGCAAGGGTCTCTAAAGCCCGAGATAGCAGGTTCAAATCCTGTCAGACGCGCCAAACATATTACGGGAGAGTAACTCCCATCTTAAAAAAGGAAGAAGAAAATGTCGTAAATTGAGCAAAGGAAACTCCTAATAAAGATAAATAACACTGAGGAGTTATCTATGTTTTATCTATATCTAAAGACACATACTACTACTGGCTTGAAGTATTTAGGGTTTACATCAAAAAATCCAAATACCTATTTAGGATCAGGTAAATATTGGCTGTCACATTTAGCTAAGCACGGCAAGCAAATAACTACTGAAATCCTATTTGAATCCGAAGATATGTCGCAAATCAAAGAAAAGGGTTTGTATTATTCTAATCTATGGAATGTAGTGTCTTCTAAAGAGTTTGCTAATATGGCTCCTGAAGAAGGAACCGGCGGATCAACCATGACCGGTAAGAAACATACTGCCGAAACAATACAGAAAATGCGGGAATCTAAAACCGGTAAAACCTTCAGTGAATCCCATCGTAAAAACCTTTCAGAAGCAGCTAAAGGTAAGCGGTTCAAAGAAAATAATAACTTTTATGGAAAATCTCATAGCAACGAATCCAAAGATAAAATGTCAGCTTCTCTTGTGGGCAAAATTAGAACTGAGGAGTTCAAAGAACATTTATCTAAGATGTATTTAGGTAAGCCTAAATTGCGAATAACCTGTCCGCATTGTGGTAAAGAAGGCGGATTGCCGCAAATTAAGCGGTACCACAACGATAACTGTAAGCACAAAGGAGAATAAGTATGTCATAGATTACAGAAATAGCTTGTAAAGATTTGGTATTTCATTTTAACAAAGCCCATCTTTCAGATCCGACTATCCCTATGTGGGTAATAAAGACTCGAGGGGAAACCTATTATATAGAACATGTTGAGTGCGATATGCCATGGAGCACCAAAGAAACAGGTGATAATCCACACACTAAAGGTAGTATCAAAGTCAAAGATTGCTTGTTGGTAATTGATGATAGCAACTGTGCTTGTATCTCTAAACTTACACTATTTGATAAAGTCAGACTCCGAAATCAACGGTTAGGAATAACTCGTGTCATAACAGCATGGGGTACAGAGTTAAGAAAAGCGTTAGAAAATCATAAAACCAAACACGGACCGATTAAAACAATTGGTGGCGCCTGTACAACTACATTTTACATCACTGACATCTACAATGAAGCAGACTATACCATGTTGTTGTTAGTTGTTACTGGATTGCGTAAACTCATGCCTAATGAAACTTACTATAAAACATATGATGATCCAAGGTCTGCACACACGTTAGATATAGATGAAGATATGGATGAAGAAGATGATGATGATTGATGCCCAAAATAGTTGATTAATATGATATAGCTTGTTATAATGATCATACTTATATTATAAGGAGATTATATGAGTGCAGAGCTACCCACTGTCGTTCCGGCAGTCGTTTTTAAAACCCGCGTCCGTGATGAAAGCATTGAAGGACCTAACCCCTATCGCTGGCAAGATGTAAATTCTTACGACTACTTCGCAGGCAAGCGGGTTATACTCTTCTCTCTTCCGGGAGCATTCACGCCGACTTGTTCAACATATCAACTTCCTGGCTTTGAACAGAACTACCAAACCTTCAAGGATTTAGGTATTGATGAGATTTATTGTATATCAGTCAACGACTCGTTTGTCATGAACAAGTGGGCGCAGGATCAAGATATCCAGAATGTCAAGGTTATTCCTGATGGTTCTGGGATGTTCACTTCTAAGATGAATATGCTTGTTCAAAAGGACAATCTCGGGTTCGGTGTCCGTTCTTGGCGATACGCTGTCATCGTTAATAACGGGACTATTGAGAAGTGGTTCATTGAACCGGGTATTGAGCATAACTGCGAGACTGACCCCTACGGTGAATCTTCACCTGAGAACATCTTGAAACACTTGCAGGCAGTCTGATAAATATAAGTATGTATAAGAGCGATCCAGACGCGGTCAGACCTGAAATCAGAATACCTGAAGGTAATCCTGATAAGAAGATAGCCGCTCTGGAAGCCAAAATCAATTCACTATCAGATAGGCTCTCAAGAATCCTAACAGAGAACGAGCAACTAAGACGCAACATAAAACGTAATGCTCAGGATATCCAACTGTTAACAAATGCCATCGCAAAGAAATAGATGAATCCATGTTAGACTGTTTGATATTAGGTGATAGCATCGCTGTAGGAACTCATATGTTTCATCAGGAATGCGTGACCTATTCTAAGGTCGGTATCAATAGTTGGCAATGGAACAAGATGTGGCCCGCTGCGGATCTATCTGCCGAAACGGTCATCATAAGCTTGGGGTCAAACGATCACCGATACATTCGCACTGAATCAGAACTTCGCAAAATCCGTGAAAGGGTCCATGGTAAGAAAGTATTCTGGATTCTTCCGCACGGAAATAATCCGAAGGGAGGAGTGACGATTGAGCATATTGACGAGATTGTTAGCAAGATCGCAAATGAATATCACGATCACATCATTCCCATCAAATATATACAGAAAGATAATATTCACCCTAGTTGGCGCGGATATAAAGAAATTGTAAAGGAAACAGAATGAATATTAAAATTGACGATGATGTGGCTGATAAAATCATTATTACTAGGCTTACTGAATCTGCTATCAATATCAGGGATGATCTAGCCAAGCTTCTTTCTAGCGGTGGACTTCAGCCATATCAAAAGGAAGATGTAAAAAACTACATTGAGGATATAGCGGCTCTCAACCGCGTATTAGAGTATTTCGGCGGCGAGCAGATTGATTGGACTGGATATGTTCCGATTGAAAACCGCCCTGCAGAGGTAATGTCATGAGTTGGGTAGACGAGGTTCAACGCAGCATCCCTTCGTATGCAGCCGATATTAAAACTAATCTAGAACTTGCGATGGAAAATAGTAATCTAGATGAAGTAGATGCTCATGCGTGTGCCCTAGCAGCATCATGCGCGATGAGCAACGGTGGCCTAGCAAACGAGATTGCAATGAACGGACCTTTATTTGGCAGGGACGAGAGGGATATCGCGAAGACTGCTGCCGTATCAGTAGCGATGCTTGACACATATTATTCTTTCGCTAACAGCGCGGTAGATCCATATACTCCTGCTATCACCGTCTCATACACCGGAACAGACCATACCAAGTTCGTGATGTATTCGCTCGCTGCTGCTGTTACATTAAAGAGTAACTACACTGCACTCTACGTTGACCAGCTACTATTTGAAGGTATAACTGAACAGGAAATACAGGATATCGCTAAGATAGCAGCAATCATCTCAGCGATCAATAAGATCGTTACTTGATTCCGATAATCATAAATCTATCATACCCGCTATCACGATATCTAATCTCCTTGAGATCACAAAATAGATATTGTGATAGCGGGTATTTTGCTTTTAACTGACCTAGAGAACGATTAGGATTCACGCACTTCCAGATGTCATCATCACTGACGGTGACATTGCTTGACTGAATGCACACAATCGTGCCTTCTTCTATATTCTCAAACCATTGATTGCTCTCCATATGCTCAGGGCTACAATTCACGACGACATCATACGGTGATAAATCATATTCATTAGCATCGGCTATTATGTTAGTTATGATAGGATCAGATCCTATGCGCCATGCATCGGTTATCCTGTCAGCAATCTCTTTCGTCCCAGGGTCCTTATCAATACCCAGAATGCGTTGATATCTGCTGGCATTACGTGTAAGAAGCATGAACGATAAAACGTTATACCAGCTACCTAATATCGCTATCCTAGCATCTACAGGGATATATGTTTCCAGTTCTGCACACAACCATAATTTGCTAGATACCTGTCCATGAGAGAATGAAGTATAATCCATAATTTTATTTATAT
>Ga0316223_1001906_pt1 | contig 18338 bp, 19 predicted proteins | sample TBH18009metaG_FD_206007 | JGI IMG/M metagenome (GOLD analysis project Ga0316223, IMG submission 206007) | Freshwater microbial communities from Trout Bog Lake, Wisconsin, USA - TBH18009 | ecosystem: Environmental > Aquatic > Freshwater > Lake > Hypolimnion/Profundal zone | place: USA: Wisconsin...
CTAAAATCAAACCAAACAAGCACCACTGCGCTAGTTTACAAACCAGTAAAAATAACCATAACTCTCTAAATCCAGCGTTTAGCCGCTACATAATTTTCGTCGTCGACACGGGGTGAGCCTTGGTGGGAAAGTCTCCGCAAGTAGTGCTAAGTTGCAATGTGGAAGATTGTTATGATTGTTTTTTATCATTACTGGCTCCTCCAAATAGTTCTTCCTCTGTAAGCAACATGTCTTCTTCACACGTTAGGATGTAGCACTTACCCTTCGGTACCGTCAGCCTAGCGCTGTCACTGTCGCAGTATGGGCAACGTTTTTTAGGAATTTCTATAACGTTCGACGCTCTATCTGGATTCAATGAAAATTCACTTGGGATGTGTTTCATAATTACAGCCCTCCATTCAGCAAGGACATAATACTGGCGACGCTCCACGCCAGACGACCACAAATACGCACCGGACGTATTGGTCCATTTTCTAAACATGCCCATGCGCGGAGCGTCTGCGGTTGCCTGTTAAGATAATAAGCAGCTTGGTCGGTTGGAACTGTTGGGCTGGTTACTTGCTCCAACTGTGGATAGTTTTGCTGGGAATGTGCGGCTACTATTTCTAGTGCCCGCGGTGTGACGTTTTGATCTACTACAATTTTCATGCTACACCTCTTTTTTTCGTTGATGAGGTGTGCATTTTTTCCCATAAAAAAGCCCCTTTTTGTTAGCGGACTTATGTTCTGCTTAGAGTTCCTAGATTCTACTTAGCCTCGGCTTGCGTGCCATGTTTCTAGTGCCTTTGCGCAGGCATCTACACCAAACGATTTGACTATCCCCTTTTTGGTTTGCCATTTCACACCATGCGGAATATTTTCAACTATTTCGGGTTCATTGGATTCCCATTCATGCAGCTTCGATATGATCTGAGAAACAGTTGCATGTTTTCCGCTGCAGCACTCAATTTCCCATGCAGCTTTAATTACTAGTTTGCCAATTGTTGTGCGAGGCATTTTTCCCGGTGGGATAATTTGCTGATTTCTCCCTGATGTGACTTGAGCTAGTTGATTGGAGTTGGTTTCAACTTGTTCCTTGTTTGCCAATGCTGCTAACTCCTGAGGAATGACTTGACCGATATGAAGACACCAAGCAGCAAATTCATCCAAACGAACAGTATCTTCACTTATCGGCTCACTGAAGTGTTTTCGTTTTGTTAAATTGGATTTTAACTGCGTGGAAAATTTATTATAGGCATCTTCTTCGCTATCAGTTAGGCGACATTCATCAACTGTCCATTCTGGGTTTAGGTCAAAAGCCAAACTACATGCCTGCCAAACTTTAACAACGTGCATGTTCTGCCAATATTTCCATTCTTCAGCATTCATGGTAAGTTGGTCACTCTTTATGCCGCGTGGCGCAATTCGTAATCTGCTATCAGCACATCGGCAGGCAGCTTGAGGCCTTCGGACAAGCGCCGGATCATTGCTAAGGTGAGCGGACGGGCGCGGTTCAATATCTCTGCAACGCGGCCACGGCTACCGATATATGGTTCCAAATCCTTGCGGGTCAGCCCACGAGACTCCATAGCGTAGTTCAAAAAATCTATTGGGTCGGGTGCCGGGATAGAGAAATGAACGGCTTCGTATTTCTCCACCAGCATGACTAACACTTCCAGTCTGTAGGCTTCGGGCGTTTTGTCAGGTACATCAAACAGCACCTCTATTTCACGCAAGGCAGCTCTGTACTCGGCTTTGGTTTTTATCGGTTTGAGTTCCATATCTATACCTTTCCTGCATCAATTGCATCATATTCTTTATGAGTCCCAACGAAGCGGATATACATCATTCCACGGTTGTAATGCACTGCGACAACCAAGCGGTAATCATTGCCCTTGATGTTGAAAACTACGTGGTTGCTGCCGACAAAGCTGGCATTGCGATGCGTTGCCTTAATATCCGCCGGAGTTTTCCATGCGGCTCGGCTTGCATCGGCAAACCACGCACGTAGCGGTATTTCCGCCTGCGGATGTTTCACCCAGAAATCTCGTAAAGTGCTGACGGCTATTACTCGCATAGTGGCACTCTAACATGATCCCGAATCGGGAGCAAATTCATTTTGCAGCACTTTGCACCAGCTGCAAACCCGGATGCGCAGGCACAAACTGAATTCCAGCCTGTTCCAATATCCACGCTTCAATCTTGACATGCCACAGGTGCAGCAGATCAAGTTCACGCTGTATGTAGTGCTTTTCAGCGATTGCGCTTGGTTTGTGCCCCATGATTTGCGCAACAATTCCGGCAGGGACTTCAACCCACTCAGATAACGTACCAAAAGAACGTCGTAGTCCGTGCAGTGAGAGGGGTGGAAGGGCGGCAGTGTTCAATGCCCTGACGTGTTGAATGCGTGGCTCTTCTATCCTTCCAGATGCGGCAGTAGGGCTGCTGAATACAAAGTCATTGCGGCGGGGCAGGGGGGCTATCAAACTCTCTAGGTATGGGGTCAGCGGTATAGTGCGCTCACCCTCAACTTTGTCGCGTATGGTTAAACTCTTCCACTGAAAATCTACATCTTGCCAACGTAGGCCTGCCAGTTCATTGCGTCTTGCTCCGGTCAATAGCAATCCTTGCAAGTAGGCAGATATAACGGGGTTTCTAATCTTTTGTACAGCTTCAAACCAAGGCTTGATCTGTGCTTTGCGAAGGCTGTCATTCGGTTTTGGTTTGTCCGTTGGCACTTTCTTTTTTACATCATCAGACTGACACGCATCAGCATGACAAGCAAACTTGTATGTGTCGTGCTTTGCGCACCACGCAAGGAATGTTTTAAGAAAACGGAAGGCCTTGGCGGTATTGGTGGGGGCTTGTGGTATTTCCTTGTCAAGCCATGATTTAACTGCCTTTGCATCAAGATCAGAAAGTCGCATTGACATAAACGGGACGAGAATTCCTTGGCGGGTTGTTTCTGCTTCACCAGTTCGACGGCCACGTTTGCGTATTATCCCTCCCTCCTGAGTAAAATAAGCATGATGTAATTTATGTCTTACACCCCATTCTGGCTTACCGTCTTTCATGGACGAGCTACGTTCCGTAATATAGGCGTTCCATGCTTCAGCAACAGTCAACGATTCACGTGCTTCACGGGCATTGAGTGCCGCAGCTTTGGCTTCCTTAGCCTCGATTGCATCAGCTATGACTTGTCGCGGGTCTATGCCTTGGTCGGTCATCGCTTTTAGGCGGGCAGCTTCCTTCTGTGCTGCGCCTACCCCCCAAGTGCGAAGGTCGCCTATAGTTATACGGATGGTTTTGCCGTGTAGGTCAGTTTGAAATATGTAAGACTTGGCCCCGGCAGCAGTAGCTCGCAGCCCCAAACCCGGTGCTTTTCCATCCCAATAGATACTTTGCTGTTTTCCAGCCTGACACTTAAACGCTGTAACTCTTTCGGCAGTAAAGTTTTCTCGTTTCATTGTCGCAATTTCCCATGTAAGGCTGGTGTAAGGAAATTATAGCAATAACGAGGAATACTTATCAACACAACTTTTGGATGTAAATTATATAACTATATGATATTAAATAAATATCATGTTATCTGTAAATGCCAATCAACACTATGAAATGGCTATTTTCTCCCCCTCCTAAGGGGTAGGTCACACGTTCGATTCGTGTTCGGGGCACCATGAATCAATGAGTTAATTGTTAACTCTTAAGTCCATTTTGCATAATTAAATTCGTGTAGGCATAGTGCAGAATTTTTAGGTCAACGCATTTCAGCATAACCCTGTCTTAGCAATTTCAGCTACATGAAGTTAGTGAAACTCATCAATATAGATTTATGCTGTTCGAATGTGCAGCGGAATCGAATATCGCAGTTGAAAAATTTACCTTCCAAACCCAGAAGCGTCTGTCTGTCCGAACCCGCGTTGGCGGCATTAATTGGGTTCTTAAGGAGCGTCACAATTCTTTTTAATAAGCGCTGTTTTTTCTAGGACAGAACTAAATCTCACTTGACAAACGTGAAGTTATGCACATAGATCTGTTTGGGTTGGAAGTTTTGTCTGGCGTTTATAGTGATCATAAATTATGATTTAACATGTTGTATGTATTGTGTATTATTAAATGCCCATAAAATAAGCATGGAGTAAGAACTGTATATACGATCAGTACTTAGCAATGTTATTGCAGGGTTGCTCACAATATTATCCACAGGATATGTGGATAATTAGAAATAGACATAATAGTCAAGATGGTTAGCGTATTCTTGCAGACTAATTCTGGGAAAGTCCTCTAACTTCACTGTTAATGGAATGGAACCTTGTCAACAGGTACGGCAATTATTTTGAATGTCAACTTTGCTCATGATGTTTGCCATCTGTAGCATTTATCAAATTTCTCAGGTGAGCTTTTATCAACTTACCGATTAGACTAGAATTGAGCCACTAAATATAAAGGGGAGCAGAATGAACTTGGTAGAGTTGTTCCATCATGAAACGGACTTACTGGAAATTGGTGCAGGTCAAACCTTGTTCTCTCAGGGTGAAAAGGGAGATTTGATGTATATCCTCATGTCCGGCACGGCAGACATCATTGTTCACAATAAACTTGTAGAAACTGTCGGGGCGGGTGCTATTTTGGGGGAATTGGCGATGATTGATGATCTTACTCGTTCAGCCACAGTGATCACAAAAAGCGACTGCAAATTTTTACCGATCGAACGAAAAAGGTTCAACTTCCTCATTCAGCAGACACCGCATTTTGCACTTCATGTCATGAGAGTAATGGCAGACCGGCTGCGTAAAACCGACGACCTTTTGGATCGTGTTGACTAAAGTTTTTCATTCCTTCAATCCAATCCCTGCATTTGACGGATTGGATTCATCTTTCCTGACTCTACATCGTTAACAGTGATTGCGGGATATAACAGTGATTGCGGGACAAAGGTAGCAATTGGCACATTGCAGCTAATTTAGCCTGTGACTTCGATGCAAGAAAGCAGCCCTTGTGAATCAGCTGATTACCGCTTCAACTGTATGGGTTTGTTGAAGATCTGTTTTGATTTCCCAAAACAGAAAATAAGAATACAATTTTATACTTATGGATTTTCTATCCATGTTGCGCTCATAAACTGCAAAAGTCGTAGCTGGAAATTCTATTAAGAGAATGGAAGTCTAAGGTGAAAAAAAGAAAATCAGACAAATTCCTACCTGAATACCGTGCCATTATTAAATCACTGTCCGAGGGTGACTTTGGGAAATCAGCTCCCGTAGACTTGAGTGATGAGGTTGGGAAATTGGGTGAAGACCTTAACGGACTGGCGAACGAATTGGAAAGGAAGTTTAGCGAAGCAATAAAGATTAGGGTTATATCCGAACAAGTTAGTGCAGGGTTATTTCTGGACGATGTACTGAACAGAGCTTATGAAAGTTTCCGCCCGGTAATCCCGTATGACAGAATGGGATGTGCCTTGCTTGGTGATGAAAACAGGACTGCTACAGCATTTTGGGAGAGAACCGATGCAAGAGAAATTCTCTTAAAGGCCGGTTATTCTGCACCAATGGCTGGAAGTAGTTTACAGGGCATATTAGAGACCGGAGAGCCCCGGATTCTGAATGATCTCGGAGCATACTTGAATGAGAATCCAAACTCGCATTCCACGAAACTCTTAAGAGAGGAAGGAATGTGGTCAAATTTTACATGCCCACTTGTTGCCCAAGGTAAAGCAGTCGGTTTCCTGTTTTTTACAAGCTTAAAAAAAGATACTTATAGAAATATCCACAAGGATATCTTTTTGGTAATCGCTGGACAAATTTCATTATTGATAGAGAAAAGCAGACTTTATCAACAGTTGTTTGAACTTAACCAAAAACTCCTGTTGGCAGAACACGAATTACAATACAAAGCAACACATGATCCGCTTACTGAATTATATAATCGACGCGCCATTACTGACCATCTTGAAGCACAGCTTTCTCGTGCAAAACGCCTGGGGCAGCCGTTTTGTATCATTATGCTGGACATTGATAACTTTAAACAAATCAATGATAGCTATAGCCATCTTGCAGGGGATACTGTTCTTAAGACTGTTGCGGCGAGAATGAGTGGTTGTTTGAGAGAATATGACTATATTGGTCGTTATGGTGGTGAGGAATTTCTGGCTGTCCTTGGAAGTACAGAATTGGAATCAGCGGTTGCGGCTGCAGATCGACTCATCAAGACCGTAAGTGCAAAGCAAGTTGCATTTGGCGATAGCATACTATCGGTGTCGATTAGTGCCGGAGTTGCGTTTGTCAAAAATTGTTTAGAAGCTAAACTTGACCAAATTCTCATGATTGCCGATCAAGAACTGTACCGTGCAAAATCCAACGGGAAAAACAAGTTTGAAGTTCGTGTTATTTAGCTCAGACACTCAATAAACTTATCCATAGTCGCGGTTTTAAAAACAGCGACCGGACCCGGGGAAAAATTCAATCGGGGCCAAGAATTAAGGAACCCCGTTATGCCGCTATCAAGCGGGCGCGTTGCACTTTCGGCATGCCTGCTTTGCGGACTTGCCACAGGTCGTATTCTGCTTGTAGTCCAACCCTGCGTCGGCATGTCCGCCATTCTCTAAACCTAACCAACCTTCAAGGCGTAGTGCCATTTCAGGGGATATTGCCGTGCGTTCATTCAGGACGCGGGACAAGGCGGCGCGAGTGACGCCAAGCTGATTGGCTACATTCAGGCGCACTAATAGGCGTTTCAGCTTGGATGCATGGTGCGGCTGTATGCCAGCCTTGCTACTTGTCTCATAAAAGGTTTTTAGCTCTTTGTGTCTAAAGAATTAATCATGACGTATCGTTTAGCGTAACGTATCACTTGTCAAACGTAATTAATACGTCATGTACTGCAAGGATTTATGATGTCCGTGTCAGGACGTTTTCCTTTCAGACAGTCAATTAAATATCTTCTCTGCCGAGAGCACGATCAGTATTCGGCGGTCCGCACTTCCTGTCTGGGGTTTCACCAAGCTTTCGACAAGAGAGCTTCCGCTTGTCATCATCTCGGGCACAGGGTCAAGTTGTGAGACCGGAATTTCATTGATGTCGCCCAGACTATCCACCAAAATGCCAAAGATGGTTTGCTGCTTCGGCGAGCGGATTATAAGAATCTGATTTTTTGATCCAGCATTCCCCCGGGTGCGTCGTTCTTCGGGTGGTTTGCGCGAATCAACTATGTGTGACAAATCAAAAATAGTCAGTGCTTGTTCTTTATACATCAAACAGCCTTTTACTATTTCAGAAGCGCCGGGCATAGACGTGAGCCGGTCTGTATCGATTGCCTCCACGACATGCGCAGTTTGAATGCCATACCAATTATGCCCAAGATAAAAACTGGCGATGTCGATAGTTTCAACTCCGCTGGTTTTGTGCTGGGCATAAGAATCGACTTTGAGATCACGATTTGAACGTAAACTTCCAGGATCGATCAACCGGTCGGATAGAGGTGAAAAAATCAATGCAACCACATCGGATTGATGAGAATCTTCTGCGGATTTATATTTCCGGTAACCCGCGCTCATACAAGACCCGACGGCGTAATAGCAGCCGTTATAGATAATTATATTGGTGCAACTTTCACCACGCTGCAAATTAAAAAATTCGACTCCAATCGATATTTTCGATCCGGGTTTGATGTTCGCATCGGTGCTGGAAATAACCCGTCCATCGCGCTCGGCAAAGACGGCAAAGGCACCCGAAACCAGACTGCCATCTGATTGTCGGGGCAAGGCATCACGTAACATAGCCTGAAATTGCGGTGTTGAATCAAAAACAATTGAAACACCTCCCAGTGGATCCAAGCCATCTGTTTTACGCACGGCCGCAGAATAAACATACGTTGGCTGACCTGCATACAATTCAGTCTCCAAGAAGCTGGAAACATTATAGCTTTGTGTATTTCTCAAGGCGAGGGTAGGACGTACCCAATTATCGGGCAGGGTTTTGCCCAGCCAATCGTTGTAAGCCGGATTGGAAACAGAGACAACCCGTCCCAATTGGTCAAATAAAATCAGATTGCTATAGACGGTATAAAGCGAGTTGATGGTTCGCAATATATCGGTTAAACGTTTTCTTTGTTCCAAGTCTTCCAGATTGATATTCGCCAGTTCCTCACTAAAGCTCCGTGTCAATGCCCACCAGCGACAGTCATTTGCCCGCTCGTACAGATTACGATCCATAATGTCGATCGCAAGAGCCGCTTGGGTTCCGCAGTCGAATAAGACGGATGAGAGGACTGTTTTGTAAAGGTTGGTTGTTGATTCGCTGAAAACATTACGTGTGCGCACACCCGTGCTGCCGATTTCCCTTAACAGTACCTTGGCAAAGGCGGCATTCTGGCCCACATTATCCGAAGCCAGCCAAATATTGCCGTTCCACACTGCACGATTCAATTCCTGTTGAATACTTGCTGCTTTAACCGGAATATCGCGTAGTTCCTGACTGAACAAGTTGGCTGTTTCCAAGACGCAACTGAGTAAATCATCAGAAACAATTTCCAGCTCATGGGCACCGGATAATTCAAAGGCATGATTCAGCGGAGCCATAGCATGTCCCAGCCAGCCGGGGCCCGTATAGCCCTGATAACCGTTGGAGGGGCGGGTGGCGGAAAGGTATTCCCGTCCCGCAAAGCGCAGAATTTTGCAGTTATTATCGCGCGCAGGTTCGATCCTGTCCCCGATCGGAATTTGGCAGGGATCGCTGCTCGCAATAATGGCACCCGAGGAATCAAGTAACGTAATGATTGTCCAGTCATCTTCGGCGATAAGCCCCTCAAAAATGCGCTGACATTCATCCTGAATCCGGAAGCAAAGACAGAGCACACCTACTGGATGGCTATTGTCTTTTGACATGACCCGGTAGGCATAGATCAGCGGACTTTCGATGTCGGGTAATAAATCCGTGTGTCGAAAAACTTCGACATAAGCGGATTGTGTCGTCAGGGCTTCTTCAATCAGTCTGTCTTTGGAATGAGTGACAGAGCTATTCTCGTTTAACTGAACCAATACGTCCCCTTGCGGGGAGAGCAGAATGATATCGTGATAAACCGAATATTTGCTCACATACTCCTTAAAATGCGAACGCAAGAGCGTTTGCCAATCAGGATCATCCCTGATGTTTGGATCCACTTCTATCGCTTCGGCAAATGAACAAATTTCACTGTCCGTTGCCAAAAATCCGATATCGGCAGTACGTTCGAATAAATTTCGGGTTAATACATCAATGGCGACTCTGGCGCATGAGCTCAGATTCAAACTGGCCTTTTTGTAATGTTCCTTGGCCAATTGATCAAGTAATACAGTCGCTAAATTGTTGAAGGCCGAACGCATGCTACTGATATCTGTTCCGGCACCAAGCAATTGAGCTAACAAAGTTAAATTATCATAAACAGTCTGGATTTCGGTAAGGCTTTTCTGATCAGGTTGCAACCCGCTCATAAATCGAGCCAAATCAGTCAAACTGTTTGATGAATTAATTTTTTTGCGTTTTTTCATTTTAAAAAATTCCAAACGATAACTATGTAATATTAGGTATAGCTTAGCAATAATGGTGCCCGATAAAAATAAATTTATTGATTCAGCAAATTGAGAAAATATCAAGCATGGATTTTGTAATATATACTGAGAGTATCAGCTGATTGCTCCAATTTGGTGCAATGCAATTGTTACCATGGGTGGTCCTATAATAAGTGGCGAGTTTTAAACCGAGATCGGATGAATTTAATGAAAGAGTTGACACACTTTTCTGCAGAAGGTCGAGCCCGCATGGTGGATGTATCGGTCAAGTCCAGCACGCAACGTACCGCCATTGCCAGTGGTGTTTTGCGTATGCAGCTCGCCACGCTGGAGCGAATCCGTGCCGGACAAATTGCCAAAGGAAATGTGCTGACCGTGGCAGATGTGGGTGCTGTGATGGCGGCAAAGCATACACCCGACATCATTCCCATGTGTCATTCAATTGCACTGTCCGGTGTGGAGGTGGTATTCAGCGAAATTGTTGAGCCCGACGACAGTGGTTGCGTGGGGATCAAGGTGGTGACGACTGCCAGTTGTATGGGTCAAACCGGTGTCGAAATGGAAGCGCTGTGCGCGGCAAATGTTGCCCTGTTGACCATATACGATATGTGCAAGGCGATTGATCGGGGTATGCGTATCGAAGCGGTGCAATTGGAAGAAAAGCGTGGTGGGAAAAGCGGTGACTGGATAAGAGGTTGATATGATGTATTTTTTCATTTTCAGGTTCCAGATCTCGCTGATGTCTTTTCACTGGTAAAGCCAAGCCTTAATTAGCTCAAAACGACTTTCTGTCCATCTCCTGTCCATATGGAGGTGGTTTATGGCATCAATCAGACAACGTGCTGACAAGTGGCAAGCTAGGGTAATTCGCAAGGGCTACCCAATAGTTTCTAATACCTTTGAAACATACGAAGATGCCACAAAGTGGGCAAGATCCATCGAAGCTGAGATTGATAGGGGGCAGTACTCAAATAGTACCGCAGCAGAGCAGTTGACCCTTGCAGACGCACTTGAGCGTTACGCCAAAGAGGTTACTCCACAGAAACGTGGTGCTAAAGAGGAATTGGGTCTCATCAATGCTCTGCGGCGACGTAAGTTCACTCAGCATAGCTTGGCAACCCTGACACCTAAGATGCTCGCTGATTTCCGAGATGAGAGACTCAAAACCGTATCAAACGGTACTGTCATCCGAAACTTGGTCGTCATATCAAGTGTTATTAACCAAGCCCGTAGAGAGTGGGGCGTAAATATTAATAACCCATGCTTGCTGGTACGAAAGCCTTCTGTACCCGTAGGAAGGAATAGGCTATTGAACTCTGAAGAGGAAACTCGTCTGTTGAAAGAAATGCTCCCAACTGGGAGGCGAAGCATTTGGATTCGTCCAATTACGATCTTCGCTTTGGAAACTGCCATGCGTAGAGGAGAAATTCTCTCCCTACGTTGGGAACATGTGAATCTCAGTAGCCAGGTCGCCTATTTGCCAATGACAAAAAACGGAACTTCCAGAACAGTGCCATTATCCATCAAGGCTGTGAGTACACTGAAGGAATTGCCGCGTAGTAATGATGGACGGGTATTTCCTCTCAATATAGCGGCGTTTGCTGCCGTTTTCCGGAAAGCCGCCAATCGTGCAGGATTGAACGATTTGCATTTCCATGATCTTCGGCACACTGCAACCAGTCGATTGGCAGACAAACTGCCGAACCTTCTTGAACTCAGTGCAGTGACAGGGCATAAATCGATACAGATGCTGAAACGATACTATCACCCCAAAGCCGAAGAACTTGCAAAAAAGCTAGGTTGATATCTACATCGCACACACCATCGGGAGTTTGACAAGTGCAGAGAAACTGTTCATATGAGACCGTCCATAGATTACTCACAAAGTGTGAATAGTTTGTGAGCGTCACTTTGCTTGTTTCCTTGCATTTACAGGAAAAGCAGACGAGAGAGAGTTCTATAAATATAATACAAATATAATCATAACTAGATACAAAAAAATCGGTCAACTCATGCACAGATTCAGCAGAAGTCATTTAGTGAAATCCCTAGATTCCTACCGACAAATGGCTTACATCAGTGTAAAGTTAAACTTTCACTTGCCTTTTCAGAAATCATGGCCGGACTAAAGCGTGTAAGTGGTGTGACCTCACCCCACTTCTTGATTGACCTATGGGGTGAGGAGTCGCAGATCGCACTGTTGGTTGCCGACGATCTCAATCAACTGTTAGCTACGTTGAAAGCAGTTGAGCCGTTGAGTGAGTATTCGATTATCGTTAGTTGAATGTATAATCAAACAGACAAGGAGGCAACATAAATCCTTGTCCAATTTTTGTCCAACTGAGGTGGTCAAAAAGTCGTAAAACGCTTAATTTATAGGCAACACCCGAAAATGGTGAAAACCGCTGGAACCCATGTGTAATAAGGCGTCGACATGAATACGCTCACTACGGCAAATGTTGCCCTGTTGACCATATACGATATGTGCAAGGCGATTGATCGGGGTATGCGAATCGAAGCGGTGCAATTGGAAGAAAAGCGCGGAGGAAAATCGGGTGTGTGGAAACGGTCTGAACCGGTCTCAAAGGAATTAAAATGATACGCGTACTGTTTTTTGGCCCGGTGGCCGAACGCATAGGATGTCATTCAATACAGGTGGAGTATCGAAGCGGGATGCTTTTGCAGAATTTACGCGATGAGCTGGCTGTACGTTATGCCAAGGCATTCGAAATTGTTAGTTTGGTGGCCGTTAACGGAGAGCACGTGCGGGATATGGCACTCCCGCTGGCAGACAACAGTGAAGTGGTTTTTATGTCCAAGTTTTCCGGAGGATAAAATGCAAGCTCCTGTCAGAATTCAACATGAGGACTTTTCCCAGGACGAAGAAGTTAATGCGCTCAAATCCGGGTCGACACGCATGGGCGGCATCGGCACGTTTCTGGGGTGCGCGCGCGACTTCTCAGAGGGGCGCGAAGTCTCTGAAATCAGCTTTGATGCCTACGGCAGCATGGCCCTATCCGAAATGAACAAACTGCGTAGCGACGCCATTGAAAAATTTGATCTGCTGGATGCCCGAATTGTGCATCGCATCGGTACCGTAAAGGGAGGCGATAACATTGTGTTTATTGCGGCCGGTGCGGAACACCGTGTTGCCGCGCTGGAAGCCTGCCGCTGGATGATCGACGAACTGAAACAACGTGTGCCAATTTGGAAAAAAGAAATAACGCCACACGGTGACGCCTGGGTGGTGCCTCATCCATGAGCGGTATCTTGCCGGGAAAATCGGCGGTGTTCAGTATCGTGGGACACTCCGGGTCTGGTAAAACCACGCTGGTGGAAAAACTCATTCGAGAGTTAAGTGGCAGAGGATTGCGTATCGCTGCCATCAAGCATGCTCATCATAAAGTCGTGCTGGATACCGAGGGGAAAGATAGTTACCGCTTCAAAGAGGCCGGTGCGGTGATGAGCATGTTGCTCACCCCCACTGAGTTGCAGTTGGTCGCGGATGCAACTGAGCACCGTGAACCCGAGCAATTGGCCACGCGCTTTATGGGGGAAGCGGATGTGGTGCTGGCCGAGGGGTTTTCATTTTGTGAGACTCCAAAAATTGAAGTGCTACGCCGGGAATGTGGAAAGCTGCCACGCTGTACTGTTGAGGATGGGCTGATCGCCATGGTGACAGATAGCGATGAGATCTATCCTAACTTGCCTCATTTTGGATTGGAAGAGATTGCAGGAATCGCGGATTTTATTCTTAACCAACCTGCAGCCTAAGTGGCATGACGCGGTGACTGATTCAAGCATGCAACATCAAACCTGTGGCAACAGGAACCGGCGTTCCCATGCACCAATTTCACTCAGATAATTTTGGTATTCAATTTCTTTGATCGAGGCATAGGCCGTTACAAATCTATCACCCAGAAGGCGGCGCGCGCTTGTACTGGATTCAAACTGATCGTGCGCGACCAAAAAAGTCCGGGCCAGATCATGTGAATGATCGTATGCGCTGCCTTCCAGCGCTTGTGTGGGAGTCAGCTGTTCTTCCATACCCGCAAGTCCGGCTGCAAGGGTGGCAGCCAGTACCAGATAGGGATTGGCATCTGCGCCGGCCACCCGGGTTTCGATGCGGCGTGCAGACGGGCCGCTACGCGGAATGCGCAGGCCTGTGGTGCGATTGTCGTGTCCCCACAGTAGGTTGACCGGTGCCAAACTGCCCTTGATAAAGCGGCGGTATGAATTCACAAACGGGGCAAACACCAGCATCATGTCAGGAAGATAGGTCTGCAAGCCACCGATGAAGTGATGGAAACGTTCGCTTTCACTGCCGTCGGCATTGCTGAAAATGTTATTACCGCCGACGTCAACAATGCTTTGGTGCAAATGCATGGAGCTACCAGCCTCCCCCGCAATGGGTTTTGCCATGAATACGGCATTGAGCCCGTGTTTGAGCGCGATTTCCTTGGCTGCGTATTTGAAAAGAAATGCCTGGTCAGCCACTTCAACCGCATTGCCATGCAGCAGGTTGATTTCATATTGTGTCAGGCCGACCTCATGAATCCACGTGTCTCCGCGGATACCCAGCGTGTCGACTGCGGCATGGAATTCATCCCAGAACGGTGCCAGTTCATTCAGCAGATTCATGCTGAATGCCGATTGTCCGACTTCGGCGCGGCCACCTCGTCCCATGGGTGGTTTCAGTGCCACATCGGGATTGACATTGGCGGCCGTCAGGTAGAACTCAATTTCAGGTGCCGCCACGGGGGTCAGGCCTTTTGCATCATAGCGTGCGAGAACCTGTTTAAGGATCGAACGGGGTGCAAACTGGCACAATTCGCCGCTTGATTCGTAGCAATCATGAATCGCCATGTCACGCGGGGTGGTGGCCCATGGTACCGGTTTTAGGGTGTCATAATCCGGCACCAGAACTATGTCTGGATCCTCATCCGGAAAAATCGGATCGTACGAATATTCTCCTGTCACCGCCTGCATCGGAATTGCCTGCGCAATGCGTAACTCACCTCCGGCCGCAAAACTACCGGAAAGCATCAGCTTGCCGCGCGGATAACCCGATACGTCCGGGAAGATGCATTCAATATCACGAATGCCGCGATCCTTGAATGATTGGGCCAGCGAGGCGGGTGGGCTGAAATGCATGATGTGATCCTTTTTGGGGTGGCGATTCGGTAGCATATAGCAGAGCATGTAAACGTTGTGAAATTATTGCTTATTTTTTTATGCCAAAATTAAATTATGTTGAGTCTGCGCGCGCGTTGAGTCGACAATTAGTGGGCATGTATAATGAGGCTATTAAATTCAGGCAACACAACACAAGGTTAAGCCAAGCCATCAGCAGTCTGTTGATGGCTTGTGACTTGATGTGATTATCCATGACTATTAGTAATCATCTTCACCCAAAATCGCTGACCGATCTTTTTGTTACTTTTACGGTTCTATCTCTCCAGGGTTTTGGAGGAGTGTTGGCAGTTGCCCAGCATGAATTAGTTGAAAGAAAGCAGTGGATGACGAATGAAGAGTTTGTCGAGGAATGGGCTGTTGCGCAAATTATGCCGGGTCCCAATATCGTCAATCTGGCCCTGATGCTTGGTGGTCGATATTTCGGATTTCCCGGTGCCATGGCAGCACTTGCCGGGATGATTGCGATTCCACTGATTATCGTCTTGCTGCTGACCGCTGTATATGGACAATTCAGCAATCAACCGGCAGTCATCGGGGCGTTGAGAGGTATGGGGGCGGTAGCCGCCGGACTTATTATTGCTTCTGGACTAAAACTGTCAGGCAGTCAGAAGTCAAATCCACTCGGGATTCCACTCTGTGTTTTTCTGGGCGGAGTGAGTTTTGTCGGCGTCGCTTTATTGCGTTGGCCATTAGTGTTTGTGCTGCTTGGTTTGGGTAGCCTGGCTTGCCTGGTTGCATACAGGAATTTGAAGCCATGACCACTCCCTTGCTGCTGATGAGCTTTTCTGATTGGCTCAGTTTGTTCACGCATTTTCTATTGCTGTCTTTGATGGCGGTCGGTGGGGCGGTTACTACTGCTCCCGAAATGTATCGTTATTTGGTGGGGCAACAACACTGGCTGAGTGACACTCAGTTTAGTTCTTCGATTGCTATTGCCCAGGCGGCACCGGGTCCCAATATTTTGTTCGTGGCTGTGTTGGGCTGGAACATTGGGGTCAATACGGGAGGACTCGCTGCGGCATTGCTGGGTGTGCTCATTACAATGACAGGACTTCTGCTGCCCAGCACTATTTTGTCGTACCTGGCAGCGAGCTGGGGCCATAAAAATCGCGACTTGAGAGCCGTGCGTGCCTTCAAACAAGGAATGGCGCCGATCGTAATTTCGCTGCTATGTGCGACAGGATGGATTCTCGCGTGTGCGCACAATGATCCGGCAAGGGACTGGCCGCTGTGGCTGTTGACGGCAACCACAGCGGTGGTGATTTGGCGAACCAAACTCCATGTGCTTTGGATGCTTGCTATGGGTGCGATTCTCGGCGGGATGGGGCTCGTTTGAAACGGATTTTTAGTTTGTCTGCACGTCAAGGGGAAAGTGTGGACGGCAGCCTGTTTGTAAACGGCGTTGGCAAGTCTGTTAAAGTTTTCAAGAGAAAACGGAATATTTAATGCGGTGGTAAAGCGATCGTCGTCCCCTCCAGGATAGTTGACTTTGATGCGTTATTAACTACGGGGCTTGCGACAGTCTGAGTAGTGTTTGTGCCAAAATGCTGCAAAGCTCCCACCATCCCGGTTACATTACTTGCCAATCCTGGTGTATCAATTCCAGAATTCACACTGGGCTGGGTATTAAGTGAAGGTGCCCCACTTGAACCCGCTGCAACTGATTGCGACTGATTGAACGACCCCATTGCTTGCACCAAACCACCAACCTGCGATTGTAAACCTGCTGCTGTAGTCAGCGAGGAAACTTGCGGCGGCGATAGTGCAGCAATCTGCGACACGGTCAGGCCGGCAATTTGGGCCGTGGCCAGTGCGGCAACCTGTCCACCTGTGGTCAGTGAGGTCACTTGCGAGGTGGTAAGGGCTGCCGGCAAGCTTGTCGCCGCCGTTGTATTCGCCGATTGGGCTGGACTGGTTTGGAACCAGACGTCTGCCATTTGATGCGTCTGGCCGTTGCCGGTGACGAAGCTGGAAACCATGCCCACGATATTTCCATTATTCATAGTCGGATCGCTGGTGTACGAAAGATTAAGCTGAACGATACCCAGCGAATCGAGACTTTCCAGTTGCCCCCCCTGAACGACGCCATTAGAGGCGGTCTCACCCACCCAGACTTTCAGATTCGACCAACCCGCGTCCGCGCTGGTAATGACACCGTCACGGTTGATGTCCAAAGCGGCCAGTGCGGCAAAACCATTGGCGGCGGTTTGCCCATTCGGAAGAACGGTGGCGGTACCGAAGAGTTGCCTACCGCTGGTAATCGGGCCATTGGTCGGGTCGTATACCAGTATGCCTTCGCCCGAAGTAACCCAGCCGGTTTTGACTGCTTGTCCGGTGGCATTCAGGTCGAATTGGGCTCCGGCAGAAATATTCTGCGTGGTGATGCCATTGCCGCTTAAATCGAGGACGAGAGGAGAGCTGAATCCTGCAAGATAAGATACCTGTGTTGTGGTAAATGCCTGAATTTGGGTGGATGAAAGTGCCATGAGTTGAGCTGTTGTTAATGCCGCAGCCTGAGCGGTGGTCAGTGCAACCACGTCATCGGTGTTAAGAGCCGCCATCTGGCTAGTACTCAAAGTCGCTATGACTGAGGTGGTCAGAGCGGCAATCTGGTCGGTGTTAAGGCCTTGGTTAATTTGCGTCGTGGTAAGAGCGCTCACCTCGGCAGAGGTCAAGGCCCCGATCTGATCGGTGGTGAGAGCATTCACGTCATCCGTGGTCAGACCTTGAGCAATCTGTCGCGTAGTTAAAGCAGCCACTTGCGTGGTGGTCAGCGCGGCGATCTGGTCGGTGGTCAGCCCCTGGGCGATTTGCGTGGTAGTCAATGCGGCCAGCTGTTTGGTGGTCAAGCCGGCCACATCAGCCGTAGTCAGAACGGCAACGTCGGCGGTGGACAGACTAACGAGCTGAGTTGTGGTTAAAGCAGCTATATCAGCCGTGGAGAGCGCCGAAATCTGATCCGTAGTCAATACAGCCAGATCGGCAGTGGACAGTGCTGCAAATTGAAGCGTGGTGAGAGCGGCAATCTGATCGGTGGTGAGTCCTTGTGAAACCTGGGTGGTAGTCAGAGCGGCAATTTGCCGGGTCTTCAGAGCGGCAATGTCAGCGGTAGTCAGAGCGGCAACCTGATCGGTGGTCAAACCCTGGGCAATCTGAGTGGTGGTCAGAGCGGCAATCTGATTGGTAGTCAGTACGGCGATTTGGTCGGTGGTCAGGCCCCGTGCGATTTGGGTCGTGGTGAGCGCCGCAATTTCAGACGTGGTCAGGGCAGACACTTCATCCGTAGTCATGGCAGCAATTTGTGCTGTAGTCAATCCTTGGGCGATTTGCCTGGTGGTGAGCGCGGCAATGTCAGCGGTAGTCAAAGCGGCAATTTGATCAGTCGTCAGTCCTTGGGCGATCTGCATCGTGGTTAACGCGACCACTTGCCTGGTGGTCAGAGCGGCGATCTGGTCGGTGTTAAGGCCTTGGTCAATTTGCGTCGTGGTGAGAGCGCTCACCTCGGCAGAGGTCAAGGCCCCGATCTGATCGGTGGTGAGAGCATTCACGTCATCCGTGGTCAGACCTTGAGCAATCTGTCGCGTAGTTAAAGCAGCCACTTGCGTGGTGGTCAGCG
>Ga0316223_1001907_pt1 | contig 18334 bp, 8 predicted proteins | sample TBH18009metaG_FD_206007 | JGI IMG/M metagenome (GOLD analysis project Ga0316223, IMG submission 206007) | Freshwater microbial communities from Trout Bog Lake, Wisconsin, USA - TBH18009 | ecosystem: Environmental > Aquatic > Freshwater > Lake > Hypolimnion/Profundal zone | place: USA: Wisconsin...
CGGGGACGTGTTTGACAACACCAACCCTTCGGCCGCCTCGCAGGCGCAGCTGTACCAGTTCCTGAGCGCGGCGCGTCAACGTGTGCCGCATTTGGCGGTCGTGCTGATTGCCGGCAACCACGATTCACCGGGACGGCTGGAAGCGCCGGCGTCCCTGCTGACCCTGTTCAACACGAGCGTGGTGGGGCAGCTTGGGCGCAGCAGTGCGCAAGCGCAGGCCGATCGCCTCGTGGTGCCGCTGAAAGACGCAGCGGGCCAGGTGGCGGCGTGGTGCATTGCCATGCCGTTTCTGCGTCCGGGCGACCTGCCAAAAACAGACGGCAGCGCGGATGCCTATGCGGGCGGCATGCGTGCCCTGTACGACTGCGCCTACGCGGCCGCGCTGCGCCAGTGCCAGCCAGGGCAGGCCATTGTGGCGATGGGCCACTGCCACACTACGGGCGCCACGGTGTCGGAAGACTCGGAGCGCCGTATCGTGATTGGCGGCGCCGAGGCGCTGTCGGCCAGCGTGTTTGACGCAGGCATCGCCTATGTCGCCCTGGGGCATTTGCACCTGGCGCAAAAGGTGGGCGGTGATCCGACGCGCCGCTATTGCGGCAGCCCCTTGCCGCTGTCGTTCTCGGAAGTGGACTATCCGCACCAGGTCGTGGTGGTGGAGCTGGACGGTGCCCGTGTTGCTGCGGTGCGCGAAGTGCGTATTCCGCGCAGCGTGGATCTGCTGCGCGTGCCCCGGCAGGCCAGGCCGCTGGCCGACGTGGTGGCGCAACTCGAAGCCCTGGCGTTGCCTGGTGCGGAGGGTATTGTCTTGGCGCCGGAACAGTGGCCTTATCTGCAGGTGCGCGTGCTGCTCGACAAACCGGAGCCGGGTCTGCGCGCCGCCGTGGAGGCGGCACTGGCCGGCAAGCCGGTGCGGCTGGTGCGCATTGAAACCAGCGCGGTGCGCGGCGCGGGGGAGGCGTCCGCAGCATTGCTGTCGGTGGATGAACTGGGCACGCTGGGTCCCACCGATTTCTTCGAGCGCCTGTACCAGCACCGTTTCAACGAAGCGCCACCGGCGGACCTGCTGGCGGCCTTTGCCGAACTGGCCCAGGCCCAGATCAGCGCCGGAGCCGCACCATGAAAATCCTCGCCATACGCGGCAAGAACCTGGCTTCGCTGTCGCAGGACTTCGTGGTCGATTACCAGCAGGAACCGCTGGCCAGCGCCGGTCTCTACGCCATTACCGGGCCGACCGGTTCCGGCAAAAGCACCTTGCTCGATGCTCTGTGCCTGGCGCTGTATGAGAAAACACCCCGGCTCACGGGCGTTGGCCGCAGTGGCGACATCCCCGATGTGGGCGACAGCGGTATCACGCCGGGTGACGTGCGCACGCTGCTGCGCCGGGGCGCGGCAGAAGGCTATGCCGAAGTGGACTTTGAGGGCAGCGATGGCGTGGCCTACCGCGCACGCTGGTCGGTGCGCCGTGCGCGGGGCAAGGCGGACGGCAAGCTGCAGAACAGTGAAGTCAGTCTGCTGCGCCTGGCCGACGAACAGGTCCTGGGCGAGCACCGCAAGACGGAAACGCTGCGCCTGATCGAAACCAAAATCGGGCTGAGTTTTGCGCAATTCACGCGCGCCGTGCTGCTGGCCCAGAACGACTTTTCTGCGTTTCTGAAGGCCAATGACGATGAGCGCGCCGAACTGCTGCAAACCCTGACCGGCACCGAGTCCTACACCGCGCTCTCGATCCACGCGTTTGAGCGGATGAAAGCCGAGCGCGAAGCGCTTGCCCGCCTGCAGGAACGACTCCAGGACCAGGTGCCTCTGGCTTCGGATGTGCGCGCTGCCAAGGACACCCAACACCAGTCGCTGCAGGCTGAAGCGCAGACCCTGGCCGCGCAGAAAACGGAGCTGGAGCGGCAGTTGCGCTGGCACCAGGTCGGCGCGCAACTGCAGGAGGCGCAGGGGCAGGCCAGCGCGCAACTGGAGGCCGCCCGGGCGGAACAGCAGACCGCCGCGCCGCGCCAGGCACAACTGGCCCTGGTGGACCGGGTGCAGGAGGCCCGTCCGTGGTGGACCGAGCAGCGGCGCTTGCAGCAGGTGGTGACAGACACGCAAGCGGCGGCGCAGGTCGCGCAGGCAGCACGGGCGAGCAGCGAAGCGCAGTTGGCAGCGCAGCAACTGGAAAGCACCGCATCCGAGCTGGCCCTCGCAAGCGCCGAGTCGGCGCGCAACGCGCAGCAGCCCGCATTGGAAGCCGCCAAGGCGCTGGACGCCACCCTGCGCGCCATTGAACCGCAGGTGGAACTGGCGCGTACGGCCCGCCAGCAGGCAGCGGCCCACGCACAGACGGAGCAGGCGCGGCTGACCGGTGTGGAGGAGCGTCAAACGTCGGCACGCTCGGAACGCGCGCTGGCACAGCAGTGGCTGCTGGAGCAGGCACCGGTGCGCGTGCTGGCCGAGGGTTGGCAGCGCTGGGAAATGCTGTTCCAGCGGTTGGAGGATGTCGCCGCCGCGAAGGATGGTACGGATTCCGTGGTGGCGATATCGGAGCGCGCGGAGTGCGATCTGCAGGGACGGCTTGCCCGGGTCAGCGCCGACAAAGAGCGGGTCACGCAGGCGCTGGCGACAGAGCAGGCGCAGTTGCAGGAACTCAGCCAGCAATGCCTTGCCATCGACGTGGAACAACTGGCGGCCCAGAAAGCAACGCTGGAATATGAACGGGAGGCATGGCAATCGGCAACCCAGCTCTGGACCCAGCACCAGGAGCGGCAGCAGCGCAGTACGCAGCAGGCCCAGGTGCGCCAGCAGTATGCCGAATTGCTGGCGAGCAATGAGCGGACCCTGCAGCAAGCGCTGGGCTGGCAGCCGCTGGCGGAAAGCCAGTTGCAGACCGCCGAAGCCGCGCTGCGCCTGGCCCTGCTGGCGTCGGGCGAAAGCGCCGAGTCCATGCGGGCGGGCTTGCAGACGGACAAGCCGTGCCCGGTGTGCGGCGCGCTGGAGCATCCGTATGTGGCGCAGACGCCAGCGATGGACACGGTGTTGACGGGTTTGCAGGACCTGGTCAACGCCAAGCGCAAATCGCTGCGGGAAGTGGAAAGCCGTGCGGTGCAGGCACGCTCCGGCGTGGACAATGCGCGCCAGCTGATTGCCCAGATCGATCTGGAACTGGAACAACTCGCGGCCGAGCAGGCACGCGTCAGCGCGCACTGGTCGGAACATGCCCTGAGCCGGCAGTTGTCGGTGGTGCCGGATACGGAGAAGGCCGCGTGGCTGGCCGAGCGGCAGGAGGCGCTGCGCGCAGCGCTCGACGCCGTGCAACAGCAGGAATCAGTCCAGCGCGACCTGCTGAAGCGCAAAGAGGCGGCCCAGGCGCAGGTGAACGTCAGCAGTGCGGCGCTGACGCAGGCGGTGGCCACGCTCACGGAGCTGGAATCGCGGCGGCAGATCAACGCGCATAGGCTGTCGTCCGCACGGCAACAGCAGAGCGAGGTGGCGGACGCATTCACGGCGCTGTACGGACAACTGGATGGCGCCTTTGCCGACACGGCCTGGCGCGCGCAGTGGCAGCAGGACAGCCAGGCTTTTGTGGCGGAGTGCAAGTCCAGGGTGGGGGCCTGGAATGCGCAGCAGGACCGCGTGGACCTGCTGACCAACGCCTTGGTGGCGTTGCAGGTGGAACTGGACGCCGGTACGCAGGCCTGCCAGCACGCGCAGGCGCAACTGCAATCCCAAAGCGCCGCGCTGGAGACTGCGGAGGCGGAACTGCAGGTCCACCGGTCCAGCCGCGCAGCCCTGCTCGGTGGCCGTGACGCGCCGGAGCTTGAGGCCTCGCTCAACGCTGCGATGGACCTGGCCCGGCAGCAACAGGCGCAGGTGCAAGCTGCCCTGCACGCGGCGCAGATTGCGCTGACCCGCGCCGCGGCAGCGGTGGAGCAGCACGAACAGGCGCTGGTGCAAAACCGCGTGGCGCTTGCAACTGTGCAGCAGCAACTGGATTCCTGGCTGGTCGCGTTCAACGCCCATACGGCTGCATCCACCGCGGGGCAGGCGCCGCAGAACCAGCAGCCCGACCGCGATGCGGATGGCGCGCCGACGCCAGCCGCGTTGGACGCGCAGGACGCGTTGACCCCGGCAGCGCTGGATGCCCTGTTGCTGCGTGCGTCCGGATGGGTGCTCGCCGAGCGTGAAGCGCTGCAACGCCTGGAGCAGGCGGTGGCGAGTGCCCAGGCGGTGCTGGCCACGCGCGTTCAGTCCTGCACGGACCATGCAGCACAAGGGGCCGGCATCGACCCGCTGGAATCCCTGCAGCAAGCCCTGGCGCGCCTGCTGCGCACGCTGGCGGGTGTGACCGACGCGCTGGCCGCCCTGAAACTGGAGCTGGCCCGGGATGACGAGCGCTTGGCGACATCGGCCTCGTTGCGCGACGCATTGACCCGGCAGGAAACCGTGTTTGCACTCTGGGCGCGGCTCAGTGACCTGATTGGCTCGGCCGACGGCAAGAAGTTCCGTAACTTTGCGCAGCAACTGACGCTGGACATTCTGCTGGGCTACGGCAACCTGCATTTGCAGAACCTGGCGCGGCGCTACCGCCTGCAGCGCATCCACGACAGCCTGGGCCTGCTGGTGGTGGACCAGGACATGGGCGACGAGCTGCGTTCGGTGCATTCGCTCTCGGGCGGTGAGTCCTTTCTGGTGTCGCTGGCCCTGGCGCTCGGTCTGGCCTCGCTGTCGTCGCACCGGGTGCAGGTGGAGTCGCTGTTCATTGACGAGGGCTTTGGCAGTCTGGACGCCGACGCGCTGGGCGTGGCCATGGACGCGCTGGACAACCTGCAGTCGCTGGGGCGCAAAGTCGGCGTCATCTCGCATGTGCAGGAAATGACGGAGCGCATCGGCACCCGCGTGCAGGTGCAGCGCCAGGCCGGTGGTGTCAGTCGCATTGTGGTGAGGTAAATGACGATGTCGAAATCAAGTTTTGAACTGCGCTCCGCCATGGCACGGATGCACGCCGTGCCCGTGCCGCAGGGGACTGATGCGGATGCAGCGCAGGCGGGAGCGCCAAGCGCCCACCAGAACGCAGCCCGGGGTTGCCTGCTGGGCGCGCTGATAGGAGACTCCACCGGGTCCCTGTTGGAATTCATCCGCCGAACACCCACCGCGCAGGAAGTCGACACGGCACTTGCCATGCCAGGCGGTGGTTTCTGGGCGGTGGCGCCCGGGCAGGTAACCGACGACGGCGAACTGACGGTGGCGCTGGCACGCGCACTGGTCGGCCAGACCGTGTTCCCAGGGCCGGCGGTGGCGCGCAATTACGTGCGCTGGTTCCTCAGCGCGCCGTTTGATATCGGGACCACCACGCATGCCGCCCTGAGCAACCTGACGGCAAGCCAGACCGATGTGCTGCCGAACCTGCTGGCCAACGCCCGCCACAGTGCCGACTCCAAAGCCAACGGCAGCCTGATGCGCCAGAGCGCACTCGGCATCTGGTCGGCGCGGCTGGGCACAGCGGACGCCATGGACGCGGCGCGCCTGGATACCCGGATGACGCACCCCCATCTGGCGTGCCAGTGGGCAGGCGTTGCCTATGTGCTGGCGATCCGGCACCTGATGCGGCACCCCGGACAGGCGCACGCCGCATTCAATGCCGCGTATGACGCGGTCCGCGCGGCGCGGGATGACGGTGCCGCGCAGGTGCGGGGGTGGTTGCACGACGCGCGGGACGGGACCTTGCCCGCATTCCATCCCCACGCCGGTTATGTCGCCATCGGGTTCACGCACGCGTTCCACCATTTGCACCGTGGCACCGCGTATGGGGAGGCCTTGCGTGCGACGCTGGCGGGCGGTGGCGATACCGATACCAACGCCTGCATTGTGGGAGGCCTGGCCGGGGCCCTGCACGGCGCAAGAGCCATTCCCGGATCCATGACCCGAACGCTTTTGCACTGCGATGTGACGAAGGGGCGCGCGCGCCCTGCGTGGCTACAAACCCGGGACGCGTTGGCGCTGGCCGATGCACTGGTAACCAAGATGGAGCAACCATGAATAACAGAATATCCAACGAAGACCTGCGCCTGTGCGACGTGCCGCCAGTTGACGCATCAATTGACGCGCTATTTGTCTTTGCACTGACGTTTAACGGCTATGCCAATGGTGGCTTCGATGCCTGTGCGGAAATTGCCAACCAACAGTTGCACGGCAATCTGACAGAACTGCGCACGTGTCTATTCTTTGAACAGCGTCGCTATCGGCACTTTGATGAAGACCCAGGCCCAGAGGCCCAGGCGTATCTTCGTTTGCTGATAACAAAAATAAGGGAAAAACTGCATGGCAGCGACGCATTCCTGGCGGGCAATTTATAAGCCAATGATTCAATAAATGAAATCAATGCGGGATCGATCTGTATCAACTACCTGGAGTTCTTCATGGTTCAAAAATTATTGACCGGATTGACTGTGACTGTGACCGTCACCGTGGTCCTTGCTGGCTGTGCTTCCGCGCCACACCCAAGCCCTGATCCGGATTATCCGGTAAATGGCAAGATCTATACCTTGCAGAATTACACAGGCCCGGAAGCCATGGACAGCAACGAGGTATTGGAAGCTTCCAAGCAGTGTATTTTGTACAAGATGCGTCCGGATGTGAATTACCTGTCCGTGCGAACCGATCAAGGCAAGATCAAGGTCCCGGTTTCTGTCATCTGTGAGCCGTTCTAAGGTGATATATGTTCATCATTCAAGCATTGGTCACCGCCATATTTGTTCTGATTGGCATATATGTCTTGGGGCCCATCAATTCGTCGCCTGTCCGGACCGCGTTTGACCAAGCAACAGCAACCGTGGGTGACACCACGCATCCGGTTGCGTTGACACCACCCACGGCCATCATTCCACCGGAGGCGGTGCCTGCGGTGGTGGATGAGAAAGAGGCTGCCTATATGAACGAATGCGTGCGTTATGGCTATGACAAGGTGCAATGTGAACGGATCTGGACTGGCCCCCCGTCGGATGAACAACAAGTGGCCGCTGCAACCCCGCACCTTGTATTTACCCACAAGCACAACCAGGATGCATTGGGGGAGTTCGTGAAGAAAGTCACCACCGATGGTGGAAAATAAATATCCCCGACCTCGAAGGCGGGACTGCAGGCCCGTCCCAGGCAAAGGGTTGCTTCCGTTCGTTACCGGGCGTTGGAAGGTGGTTGGTAACCCATTGCTTACTGAAGAAGCCGCGCGGCGGATAACGCTCTTGTAGTCGCCGCTGCTGTTTTGGTTGGACTGGCTTGCACTAAAGCTGCCCGCCCCCGGCCCAATGGGTATGCTTACCGATAAGCCTGTCGTGCTGCTGGCATTGCGCTTGGCGCTGTCCTGCAGGCTTGCGATGTTGAAGTTCCCACCCACATTCGCAGTGACCTGATGGGCGGTGATATTTCCGCCTGCAATAGTGGTGTCTGCCCCGCTGCTAATGCGGACCTCGTTACCGGCGCCAATCTGGCTGTTGTTGTACGTTGTGCTGTCGCTGTTGGCCCTGCCTTGACCACCAAGCAGGAATCGGAAAGAGGCAATGAATCAGTTCGCGATCCTGTATGAAGATCAATTTATCAGCAAGGTCCATTAAGATGAAATCCGCTTGCCCGAGTCTGCGGGCGAGCAATCCCGCCTCACTCACAGGAATTCTGACACTCCCATCCGTTCGGCAACCAACCGTCGTCACCTTTATACCTGGAGTACCCTTTTGCGCGCATGCAGGCCATGATTTCAATTATTTTTTGGTCGTGAGCTGCTCTGTTGACTTTATCGGGTGTGCCATCTGGCAAATTAATAGACCACATCCCATTTTCGGAGCCGCCACACTCCAACCAATCATCACTGCGAAGATCTTCGGACATCGCAGGATTTCTCCAGTAATCGCGCTCTGGCGTACTGTGCGAGAGTTCAGCAACGCGTTCAAGCAAACACCCCTGCAGTGCAAGTGCCGAGCAAATTACCAGTAGCGCCTTTTTCATTTCCCCTCCTTCAAAAGAATAGAAATCGCATTCCACACCTGTGGTGATAATTCTTGTGCCGCAGCAAATGGGGCAGCAACCGGAATGGCAATGGTTGTCACCACGTTATCGTAAGTATTACGTTCAGTCGAGCTCATGCCGCGTTTGATATTTCTTTGGTTGGTTCATTTGAGCAGCGCGGTTTCGCTCAACTTTGGAAGACACGCCATCCACTTGTTGAAACTGAGGTATCGCAACCGGTGGTTTGCAATCAGGATTCGTTATTTTGGGTGAACTGCTCACTGGCAAGTTTTCCCATTCTGAGCGGCAGTCCTTACTCGCGGTTCCATGGCAGTTATGCGGTGTAGCCGTGCCTGTGAGTACGTTGAGCGCATTGCCAGCAGCGCTCCTAGACCTGTTTGTGCTGACCAAGTAGGTGTCGCCTTGCAATACGGTTCCTGCATTTTGAATTTGCTGCAGTTGAGTTGGATCGTTCGGATCAAGCAATCCGCTTGCCCGAGTCTGCGGGCGAGCAATCCCGCCTCACTCACAGGAATTCTGACACTCCCATCCCCTCGGCAACCAACCGTCGCCACCTTTATCCCTGGAGTACCCTTTTGCGCGCATGCAGGCCATAATTTTGATTATTTTCTGGTCGTGAGCTGCTCTACCGATTTTATCGGGTGTGCCATCTGGCAAATTAATAGTCCACATCCCATCTTTGGAGCCGCCACACTCCAACCAATCAGCACTGCGAAGCTCTTCGGATATCGCAGGATTTCTCCAGTAATCGCGCTCTGGCTTAATAGGCGAGAGTTCAGCAATGCGTTCAAGTCGTAAAAAACACCCCTGCAGTGCAAGTGCCGAGCAAATTACCAGTAGCGCCTTTTTCATTTCCCCTCCTTCAAAAGAATAGAAATCGCATTCCACACCTGTGGTGGTAATTCTTGTGCCGCAGCAAATGGGGCAGCAACCGGAATGGCAATAGTTGTCACTACGTTGTCGTAAGTATTACGTTCAGTCGAGCTCATGCCGCGTTTGATATTTCCTTGGTCATCGTACAAGCCAGGGAGTTGGCCGCCGATATAGTCATGCGACCCCGCGAAAGCTTCAATCAAATAATCTTGCCAACTGCCTGCAGCATACGGCGCACCAAAAAGCGTCCCTTTGAAACCTTGGACGCCGCCAGTGGGGCCAGACATTTTTTTTCCATCAGGTGTTTGCATAAATGTGTTGAACGCATCCGTGAATTGCACCCGTCCTTGACCGTTCAAATGCAGACTTCCATCTTCCTTCTTTGTGCATTTTTGATTATTTTCTCCACACAACAAGTCCAAGTCCACGCGTGCTCCTCCGAGTTTGGTGTTGTCACCATTTACACCTCTGCTCGTCCCCGAAACGTTACTGAGCACATTTCCATCTTTGTCAACCACCCCAGCAAATTTGTTGGAACTCGCCAAGGAGATGCGACGCATTTCATCGGCCGCACTGGCCAATCCTTCTTTGGTTATCGCACCGGTGCCTAGGCCTGTTACGGCGCCAACGAGAACGTTGAGTACATGCTCCTGCAAATTCACAGCGTCCACTTGGGCTTGGATTTTTGCCTTGTCCACGTCACTGGCGCGCTTGAGCTGATCTTGCAATGCCCGTCGCTGGGCACTGCTGTAATCTCCCACCGCTTTGCTGGCCTGTTGTCCAAAGGTGCTGGTGATTTGCACCTGGGCGTTGATCTCGTTCCTGACCGCATTGGCATCAAAAATCTTTCGGATGCCGGTTTGCGCGTCTCCTGTTCTGACATTCGTGTCGCCCGCTATACCGCTGATTCCGGAGACGGTGGTGCTCGCTGCATTGCCGCTGGCCCCTCCTATACCAGCGGAGCTTCCCTGCATGCTGTCGGTGCCCAGACTGATCTGGTTGGCCTCTGCCTTGTATTCGGCCTTGTTCTGAATGTCGATGACGGTGAGCTTGCCATCCGTCTGGAAGCTGTTGTTGCCCTGGTCTATGGCCGCCTGGGTGCTGGCAATCACACCGCCTGAGAGCGTGGTATTTCCCGTGACGGCGACCTGGAAGCCTTGGTCACCGGCCTGCATGCCGCTTTGCGCACCAACGCTTTGGTAGTTGCTGTTGATTTTGCTGTTACCTGCGCTCAGACTGGCGCCCGATACCGTGCCGGTACCGATGGTGGCCGAGGCGCTGATGTTCTGGCTGGTCTCGCGGAAGGTGCTTCGATCCTGCTGGCTTTCTATGATCAGGTTGCCTCCAACGTTCGCACGGATACGATTGCCCTTGACCACCGCGCCTTGAAGCGTTGTGTCTCCCCCGCTTTGAATCGCAACCTGGTTGCCCCCAATCTTGGTGTTGGTGTACGTGGTGTCGTTTCCATTGCCAGAGCCGCTTGCACGGCTGGCGCTGACGTTGATGCCAAAGCCGGTCTTGGCCCCCAGCGCGAAGGAGGCGCCCAAGCTGTTGCTGCTGGAACTGTTGGTGCTGCTTTGCGTACTGGTATTGGCTGCTGCCAGCAGGCTCACCTGGTTGTCGGCCTGCAAGCTGGTATCGCCCCCCGCCTGGACGTTGCTGCCCTGGATGGTGATGTTGCTGTCAGTGCCTGCGCCTGTGGCCTGGATGCTGGCGTTGCCTCGGGCTGCTACGGTACTTGCGCGCGCATGATTGCTGTGTGCCGACGTGTTGCTTTGGCTGCTGGATGAGCCCAGACTGACGTTCACGGCGATGCTACCGATTCTGTCCTGTGCCGTGGCGTCGCGGCTGGTCTGCATACCATTGGCATCCGTGCCGGTGGCAATCTGGCTGTCTTTTCCATTGATGGTTGTTCCCTTGCCCTGGTCGAGGGCGGTGTACGCGCCATAGCCTGCGAGTCCTCCACTGGCAAGGGCCAGGGCCTGCATGCGGGTGCTCTTGGTTTGGTTGGCAGCTTCTGCCATGGTGCCGATGGTTTGTGCCGCGCCGAGCACAGGGTTGCTTACGCTCAGCGTGATACCACTTTGCTCGAATTTCTGTTCTGTAGAGTTTGTGCTGCTCTCACGCGCTTCTTCAATGTGGACGGTCTTGGCACGAATGTCCACGTTGCCGGCGCCGTTGGGTTGGCCGGTGGTGGTGTCTACCCCGGCGGCCGTGATGTCGCTGCCTATCTGGGTGTAGCCATTACCAGCCTGGATGGAGACGTTCCCGCCAATGCTGCCGATGGTGCTGGCTGCTGCAGTGGTGGTGGTTTCTTTCTGATCCAAGCGCTGGTCGCGGTTGCCATAGGTAATGCCAAGGCCGCCGCCGCTTAAGAAACCCGATTCGCTCTTTTGCGTGAAGCGGCTTGAGCGGCTGGTGTTGGCGTCGGCAGTGATGTTGACGTTGTGCTTGGCAGCAAGGCTGACGTCCTGGTCAGCCACCACGTTGGAACCTTTGACAGTGATGTCGTTGGCTGCCGAGATAATGACGCGTCTAGCGCCTAAGTTGCTGGCAACAGCATTGGCGCTGGCGTGGCGCTCTTGGGTGACGGTGGTGGCGCTGAAGAGCCAGTCATCACTGCTGCTCGTCATCACCGAATCCGAGCTGGCTTTGCTCTGGCCCGCCAGCAGGGCGACGTTGTGTGCGTTGATGCTGAGGTCGCCCGTGGCATTTACATTCGCGGCGGTGGCACTCAGGGTGTTGCCCGCCAGAAGTGTGGTGTCGCCCGCACTCTGGACGCTGCTGCCTACTTCCCTGGAGCTGCTTGACAGAAAGTGGTTGTCTGCATTGCCCGCGTTGAAGTTGTCGCTGCGGCTGGTGGTAACGGTGGATAGCATGAGGTTGTTGCCTGCCACCATTTGCACTTTGCCACCGCTGCGGAACTGCGCCGCAGTGAGATGGATGTTATTGCCCGCACCCAGCTGCAAGGTTCCAGCTCCACGCACGTACATGGCGGCCACCCGGTCTATGCCGCTTTGGCTGAAGCTGTAGCTACCCGCACTGCCAGAACTGCTTTGGGTCGTGCTGGTCACATGGATGTCACCGCCCGCCACGGCCGCGAGGCTGTCAAGCGCCGCAACCGTGCCGCCCACGTTGTTGATGTCTTTCTGAGCAATCAGGGCAACGGCTTGCGCTGACATCTGGCCGCCCAGGTTGTTGATGCTGTCCGCATGGAGTTGCACTACTTTGCGGCCCATGATGCTGCCGCTATTGGTCAAATCACCACGGGTGCTCGCCGCCACCGTATCACCGCCCAGCAGTGCACCGCTGGGTGCCAGATCCCCTTCGCGCACGGCGGCATAGATGTGGGGCACCAGGGCTTGGGTAACCGTGCCATCGGGCAGCGTGACGTTCTCCTGTTGCAGCCACACAATATCGGTGGTGAGGGTTGCGATCTGTGCGGCAGTCAGGGCAATGCCCGGACGCAGGTTCTGCGCCGTGGCAAATGTCAGGCCAGAGTCCATCAATGCATGGTATTCCTGCTGGTCGCTGGTGTAATCGCCCAGGAAGCGTTTGCCCGTGAGCTCAGCGACTTGCTCACGGATGAGCCGTTGCTCATAAAAGCCGTCGCCCAGGCGCTTTTGCGTGACGCTGGGGTCCAGGGCGATTTGCGCGGTCATGTAGTCCGAGCTCAGCCAGGCCCGCTGGTTGGTGAAGCGTGGATCGGTTTGCACCAGGGCGCTGGAGTCGGGATCGCTGTTGATGCTATAGAGGCTGCTGGTGGGCACCTTGGTGGGCGTGTTTACGCTGGTAAAACCCTGAAGTCGGCTGGCTGTAGCGGCACTTCCCGTGGACACACTGGCGCTTGCCGGGACCATGCTGTTGGCACCGCCCTTGGCGCTTTGACCACTTTGCGCGGCAGTGTCTCCAAGCGTCACCGCGGCCACGGTTGTGGAGCGCTGCTCACGCTGGCTTACACTGGCCTGCGAAGTGATGGTCGTACCGGATTGAGAAATCAATTGGCCGGGGCCACTCACATCCGATACCGTGCCTGCAGTTGTCGCAGAACTGCTGCCTTTCTGACCTATGGACACGGCCGTGTATTGCAATGCCTGCGAATTGCTCACTTGCACCGTTGTGGGAATAGACTGCGTGAAGGGGTTTTGACGCAAATCGGGCCGGGACGCAATATAGCCCTGGTTGTAATATCCGACCCCACACACGCGGGAGTCCTTGATGTTCACACAACCCCAATCAAAGCCATACCCAACCTTGTCGGTGTTTACGATCACGTCGGTGCTGGTGTTGCTGAGCTGACCACCCAGCACGTTTACGGACAGCGCACCACCGGCAATGATGTGGCTATTGTCATTGAGTGCGCTGTTGCTGGCGTTGATGGTGATATTGCCACCGCCCCGGATTGTTCCTGGCGTACCGCCTCTCACCTGTGCTTGCTCAGCGGTGGCGGTGTAGACGTTATAGGCCTGCACCGTGAGCATGTTCGCATTCATTTGCGAGCGCATCGCATCTATTTTGCTTTGCAGCTCAATGTAGGGAGCAGCAGCGACATCCCAGGGAGTCGGGGCAGCATAATGGCTAGCAGGCCGATTTCCAGTCGGTGGCGGAGCACTTGGCACCGCCATCCCCATCATGGTCCATATGCTGGTATCACTTGGTACCGAGAAGGTGACAGGGGTGCTTGCACACCCGCGACCCCAGCAAGCCAAGGTGTTTGGTGTGTACACGGCGTCCGCTTTGTAAACAAAGACGTTGCTATTGGTCGCCAACGGATCGCTATTTAGCAGCACCTTGCCGTGAGGACTGGTAGGCCCCTGAGCCATGGTGTAGCCGCTCAGTTTCCCGTTATCCACGGCCACCTGGCTATCCTGCACCGTTTGCCCGTTGCTCAGGATGTATTCGGTCTTTTCGGCGGATGGGGTGCCACTGACCACCTGATAGCTAAAGCCGGTATTCAGGTTTTGCAGCGTCTCAGTATTGATGTTCACCGAACCCAGTGCCTCAATGGAGCTGGCACGGTTGGTTATCGTGGTGGCATGACCTACTGCCTGTCGGTTAACCCCCAGCGCACCTCCAATGCGGGTGTCGCCCACGCTAAAGATGCTTGCACCATTGCTGTTGTTAAGCGTTCCAACCCCGATATCAAGATTCTGGCGCGCAGCGATGGTCGCCGCAGTTGTTACCCCGGCTACTGTCTCAAAATCGTTATTGAGGGTGCCAGCTGCAATGCTGATGTAATCACCGTAAATCCTGCCAGTTCCGATATTGGAAAGTGTTGCCGCGTTGACCTGGGTGTTGGCGCCGTCAATCAATCCTCTGTTGGTCAGCGTGTTGCTGGCGGTAACCGAGGTGTTATTGCCAGCAATCTGCCCCAACGCAAAGTTGCTGATGTTGGCTGCGCTCAAAGTGACTGTCTGACCTGCTTGCAGCTTGGCGCTGTTGGCAATGTTGCCAGTCGTTGCGACATGGAGGTTGCCGTTGGCAATGACGTCACCTGTGTTGTTGAAGTCGTTGCTCAAGTCCAGACTCAGACTGCCTTGGGAGAGAATGCGGCCATCTCCACTGATGCCAAGGGCCGTCACACTGTTGCTTGATCCCGCATTGAGCACGCCCAGGGCGTTGTCAATCATGAGCAAGCGCTCCGCCGTTGATGTCACAGCGCTGGCAGCGTCCTGGATGATCAGCGCATTACCTGCATTGATGAGTCCTGCGCTGTTATCCAGGTTTTGTGCCGTATAGAGGCTCAAGTCGTGGTCCGCACGGATAGCGCCTATGCGGTTGTCCAATGCTTTGGACCGGATCACTATGTCGTGGCCTTCGAGTCCTTGGTTGGTGGGCTGACCGTTGGCATCCACCGCCAGGGTTGCATAGTTGATGACCTGGTCACCCGTGATTTGCAAGGTGCCCAGGGTGCGCACGAGCCCACCCGTGTTGTCAAGGTTGCCCGCAACTGTGAGGTCCCCAAGGGCCGCCAGCTTGCCGCCCCGGTTGTCCAGGCTTGCTGCCTGAATGTTCAAGTCCGCATTGCTGGCAATCGTGCCCGAGGTATTGTCCAGTGTGGTGTCGATGGCAACTATGGTCTGCCCATTTGCACCGCTTTGAATAATTTGGCCTGTGTGGTTGTTCAGGTTGGCCGCACTGACGCGGAGCCCCACCTTGCTGGCGATGTTGCCTCCAACGGAATTGTCGAGGGCGCTTGTCACGACGATGCTGGCAGCCGTTGTGCCCGAAGCCGCAGACTGGCTTATCTTGCCGGCCGCGTTATTGAGGTTTTCCGCCTGAACCAACAGCCCCGCGTTGCTTGCAACAGTCCCTTGCGAATTGTCAAGCGTGCCGGATACACGCACATCGGCCACCCCAGTGTCTGCGGACTGCACTATCTTGCCGGCATGGTTTGCGAGACTTCCTGCATCCAGGCTCAAGCCTGAGTTACTGGCAATCATGCCTGCGGTGTTATCGATTGAGCCAGTGACAGCAATGGCCCCGGCCGTTCCTGTGGTTGCCAGCTGCACAATTTGGCCACCCGCATTATTCAGACTCGCTGCTGAAATGCTGATGCGCTGTGCGTGGGTGGTGCCGCCGTTCAGATCCAGTGTGCCGCCCTGCAGGCTCAGTTGACCATGGCTGATCACGGTGCCACCGCTGCCGTTCAGATGGCCCGCAATGATCGATAGTGCGCCACTTCCTGCCTGTTCAATCGTTCCCGCCACATTGTTGAGGATGGCGGTCGTCAGACCGAGGTTCTGACTGTTGGTGGCAATGTGTCCTTGCGCGTTGTTCATGGTGCCGGTAGCACTGGTCAAGACGATGGCGGTATCGCCCGTACCGCTTTGAGCGATCACGCCGCCCTGGTTGTTCAGATTTGCCACCGTCACCTGAAGTTGACCAGCCCGAACCAATCCCGCAGAGGTGGCCCCTGCAACGGCACTGTTGTTCCAGGTCTGCGCATCATTGGCATGGGCTGCAATGCGCAGGGTTCCAGGCGTCACCATCGATGCACTTCGGGTGCTGATGTCGCCTTCCATGGCCTGCAAATTGATGTTTGCTGCCCCAGTCTGGCTTTGGGTCAGGTCCACGCTGGAAGCCGTGATCTCGATGTCCCCAGACGCCAGGTTTTGCCCGTTAGCGCGGGTGAAAGCGGAGGTGCGCACCTGCAGGTTCTTGGGACCTGACTTGGCTAACGTTCGATCAGCCTGCATGCCAGCGCCTAGCAACGATCCACTGGAGCTGCTCACACTTTGGGCAGTGAGGGTGGTGTGCCCCAGGGCGGCAATCGTGCCGGTATTGGTGATACTGAGCGTGGCCTGCACATCCGTGTTGCCCGCAGCGTACACACTGCCACTGTTTGTCAGGCTGTCCACACGCAGGCCCAGGTCTCCAGACGCGTAGAGCCAGCCCGCCGCGTTGCTCAGACTTCCCGTTTGAATATTGAGATTCCCCCCAGTGCTTTGAATTATTCCAGCTGCATTGGTCAGGCTGCCACCCACAATGGAAACGCTGGCGGCCGTTGTTGTTGCGTTTTGCAGCCCGATGGTGTTCGCATTCAGGTTCAAGGCCCCATTGCTGAGGATGGTGCCGCCACTTCCGCGCAGCGTGTCGGCAGTGACCGACAAGGCTCCCGCGCCAGCGTGTTCGATTTTGCCGGCGGAATTGGTTAATGTGGTGACAGACAAACTGAGGCTCTGGCTGTTGGTGCCAATCTGGCCGTGCGTGTTGTCCAAGTTGCCAGCCAGCGCAATGCGGGTGTCAGCCGTGCCAATCTGAATAACTTGCCCAGCTACATTGGATAGATCGTGCGCCGTCAGATTTAGCTGATTGGCAGATACCTTGGCACCATCGGTGCGCAGTGTTTGGGACGTTGTGGCAAACAGGGTGCCTTGAACTCCGAGGCTTGCCCCACTGGCATTGATGTCGGCTACGCTGGCCACCAGGCTTGTGTTGGCTGCGTTCAGTGTGGCATTACGCAAATCGATGGCGCGCGCACTGATATGGGTGTCTGCGCCCGATGCAATCTGGCCATTGATGCTGGCGCTACCCGCACTATCCAATGTATTTGTACCGACGTTTTCGGCAATATTGCCCTTGGTATCCAGGCCCGCTGCAATGACGGAGCCCGCGCTGGAGCTGATCTGGCTTGCCGTTCCCTTGGCATTGACCCCTTGAGCCGACAGGCTGGTGTTGCCAAGCGCCGCGACGCTGCCACTGTTGGTGATATCGCCCTGGGCTGTAACGGAGGTGTTGCCGGTGGCATAAATCCCACCGGAATTGCTGAGCCAACCGTCGTTGGTAAGCACCACGTCACCCGCAGTGGCGCCAATCACCCCACGGTTGCGCACGCCCAAGCCTGCTTCCGTGCCGATGAGAAAGATCTTGCCGGCATACATGCCGCCAAGGGCTGCCACGTCCAACGCAAATGCAGGCGTGGCATCGGTGCCGGTGGCCGTTGCAGTGACACGTGGGCTTGCCGCACTGGCAACGCTGATGTCATTGGGGCCGGTGACGACTTTGAGGTCTTTGGCCCAAATGCCAGCATTGACCTGGGCCGCACGGGCCAGGATGCTGGTGTAATCTGCATTGCGGGTGTTCAGTCCGGTACCGTCAATGGTGACCGTTCCGCCGCGCACCTTGAAGGAGTCCAGACTTCCTGCATGCATTACGGCCGTGCCAGTGGTCAGGGTCACCGCACTGGCGTTGAGGAAGCCGCCACCGCTCACTGCAATACCGGCAGGGTTGGCAATGATGACTTCGGCCCTTTGGCCCGCCACTTCCACATAACCCTTGATCTGGCTGGGGTTGGAGGAGTTGACTTCGTTCAGGATGATGCGGGCACCGCCCGTGGCAAGCCAGGGGTTGGCCTGCACGTAGCCACTTATCTGGGTGTTGCTGTCAGTACGCCCGTTGTTGAGAATGACGCCTTTGTCCACCACATCCAACTGGCTGAAGGTGTTTCGTGACACGCCTGCGGCACTGGGGGGCATGATGTTCACCTGGGTGACACCACTGGCGGTCTGGAGCACGGTGGGCTGTTGGTTGCCGGGAGCATTGCGGTCTGCAATGACCTGGGCGTTCAATGGCGCGGCAAGCAGCCCTGTGAACAGCACCAGGCCAGCGCCCAGGGTCAGAGAGAAGGCGGTTTGACCGGATTCGCAATCTGATGTGCCTGATGCAGGCGTGGCACGTGAACTTTCGCTACGGGAACCCTTGCTCTGCGCGGTGGCCGTTTCAGCAACTGCCATGCAGATGCCTCTGCGGGCATTGAAGATGATGCGATGGAGACTTTTGTTCATGCGTGGTCTCTGATATTTCCCCGTATTGCTGTGCGCCTTGATGAATTGGTGAATCGAATGGCGTCAGGCAACGCCAACTGGTTAGAACGGTTATGGCCTTGTTACTGGCAAAGCGAGTGACCTGCATGTTGGGCATGCACACGCGTGCGAACAGGCCAAATGCCTATGCAACG
>Ga0316223_1001908_pt1 | contig 18324 bp, 15 predicted proteins | sample TBH18009metaG_FD_206007 | JGI IMG/M metagenome (GOLD analysis project Ga0316223, IMG submission 206007) | Freshwater microbial communities from Trout Bog Lake, Wisconsin, USA - TBH18009 | ecosystem: Environmental > Aquatic > Freshwater > Lake > Hypolimnion/Profundal zone | place: USA: Wisconsin...
TCGTCACTGAGTGCATAGCGAATGCTCTTCAGAAACTCGTTCTGGTTGCGGGTGCGCAAATCCCGGTCGGTATCATAAATGTGGTAGCGGTTTTTGCCAGATTGCTTTGATACATACATGGCCTGATCCGCATGACGCAACAGAATATCCGGATCTTCCTCATCCTGCGGATAGATACTGACTCCAATACTAACGGTCAGTGATATCAGCCTGTCTTTAACAATTATAGGCCGGGCAATTGCCTCAAGTATGCGTTCAAGTGTCGTAACGCATTCTTCTGCCTTATATAACCCCAACAACAGAACAACGAACTCGTCCCCGCCCAGACGTGCTACGGTATCACCTCCGCGTATGGTGATGCTGACGCGTTTTGCCACTTCAATTAACACCTGATCACCGATCTCATGCCCCATGGTGTCATTTATGGGCTTGAAGCCATCAAGATCAAGATAGCAGACAGCCATCATGTTCTTGTCGCGTGATGTCTGTGCAATAGCCTGCTTCATCCTGTCGGCCAACAAGACACGGTTGGGAATTTCTGTCAACGCATCATAATGGGCGACGCGGCTCAATTCGGCTTCGTGTGCCTTGATGTGTGAAATGTCGGAAAATACTGCCACATAGCGTTGCACCTGCCCATCATTGTTGCACAGCGCACTGATTGATAGCTGTTCTGCAAAAATCTCACCGGACTTGCGTCGGTTCCAAATTTCGCCGCGCCAAGTCCTATTCTTAATTAAGGATTCCCACATCAGGGTATAAAACTCCTTATCATGAAGGGCTGAGCTCATGAGCCTCGGATTTTTGCCCAACACCTCATCACGACTATAGCCGGTGATGTGAGTGAAGGCCGGATTGACGTCAGTTATGTTGTTGTCTGCATCGGTAATGACGATGGCTTCCTGGCTACTATCGAACACACTTGCAGTGATACGCAGATTCTCCTCTGCAAGTTTACTTTTTGTAATGTCTCGGGCTGTGACTACTGATCCCACGATATTGGCATGATCGTCACGAATAGGTGCATAGTTATAGCTTCCAATCCAGGATTCACCGGTATCGTTGTGTTGCAATCTAAATTCTACATTTGAAGCGGCTTCTCCCCGCAATGCCCTCGGTACTGCCCATTGCTCAAGGGGAAGGAGCACCCCACTCGCAGAGTAAAAAGTCAGTAAACTGGAATAATCACTGAATGTCTGCAAGTATTTTGCTTTGCTTCCGAACCTATGGAATACTATGAAGGACTCATTGAAATTGATGAATCGGCCTTCGGAATCGGTAATGGATACGGCATCACTCATGCTATTAAGCGCAGCCTCCAGTTTGGTTTGGATAAGTCGTATTTCATCTTTCTGTTGCCCCAGATTTTCAAACAGGAGGTTAAAGCCTCCTATCAGTTCGCCGATTTCATCCCGGCGGGTGACGGGCAAGGGTTGAAAAGACTGCTTGGAATTCAACATTTCAGTCAGTGACTTCGCAGTGGCGGTAACCGGTGAAAGTTGCCGTTTCAGCATCCACCAAACCAGCAGGCACACCGACCCGGCCAGTGTCACTGCGACAAACATCAAGCGTTGTTGCATGTTGTGGATAGGAGCAAAAGCTTCTGTTGTGGGTAAATACACGACAACATACCATCCCGCTATAGGAATGTTTTTAGCTGAATCCAGCACTTCCACGCCAAGTGGATTGATAAAAATGTCCGAGCCTTCCTGTCCATTAATGTGACGGTCTACGAACGGATTGATTCCGGGCGCAGGAAGCTGTTGCATGATCCGATTCTTGTCGGTTGCAGTAACGATTAAACGGTTCTCGGGGGAAACAAGTAAATACCCACCTGCCTTGCCATAGCCGAGTTGAGTGACCTTATCCAGAAAGTTCGGTTGTGCAAGGTCTATTGATGCAGCCAATGCTCCAATTACAACCCCTTTGGGATCGCGAATTGGTGCCGCCATACTGAAAACCTGAGACTTCAGTACCCTGCCAAGAACAGGATTACCTATCGTTGACTTCCCATTTTTTAAGGCGCCAATCGCATATTTTCTATCCGAAAAGTTGGTGCCAACCCGAGCAATCGAATGCGGAAAATTTGCTATCGCGATGCCTTCACTCGATAACGCAAAGATACCACCGTTGAACAAAGTCTGTAGAACCAACTCATGGTCGATCATGTCCTGAACAATAGCCGGGTTTTTTAATGCGGCCAAAGTGATCTTGCCTGCCATTGATTCGAGTGCTCTTACACGAACTTCCAATTCGTCATTGATTTCTTCAGCCACAAATGTTGCAGTAGAGAGTTGTTGTTCGCCCAATTCACGTTGCATATCTGTTTTTAGAATTTGGCTGGCTGACAATGCCAAAACAAAAATACTGATCAATACAATAGCTAAGGTCAGTAGCGTGACCCGTGTTTTGAGAGAATGCCACTTGGAGCTATTTGATTTCATATGAACTCTTTATCCCAAATAAATGCATATGGTTTACGATTCTCTATACTAACTCATTGGGAAGGAATACAAAATCACGGAGTCATTTTTTTCAAGAGGCACGTTCAGTGCAGACTGAATTGAGAAAAGGCCTTCGGGGAACTGTCTAACAAATCGATCAGCAACTGCAATTGCAGCAGGCTACTACATAGCGAAACATTGGCGCGGAGAATATGAATAAGAAGAACTCAGTTATTTCTAATCGATTTAGAATACAGTTTGACAGCAATTGCGCCACGGACACTGTTAACAAACCATATACGTTGCGAGTTCATAAGATCATCCTTGGTCATAGTTGCCTCATGCACTCGTTTTCTTGTAAGTAAAATTTCGCGAAACACTCCCGGTAGAAGCCCACTCGTGACTACCGGGGTGATCAGTCTTCCTTGTAGTTCAATGACGATATTTCCGCGAGTGAATTCCGTCAACTCACCCCGTTCGTTGCATAACAAGGTATCAAATATTCCGGCTTGGATGCTCATCAAAGATGTATAGATTTCTCGCCGTGTGGTCTTATGGAGCAACCATGGGTTGTCGCTTGCAACATAATCGCTCGCCATCACAAAATGAGGGCAATGTGGAATCGTATTGAGCTCCAAAACGTCTATGTTGACATCCCCTCCAGTTGAAAGACGCAATCGGACACGCCATTGCCCGTTTGAGTAATGTTCGGCTGTGGCCTTCAGAGATTTCATTATGCTTTTCGCATCAAACACAAAACCAAGTGCTATTGCGCTACGTTCGATTCTTTTAAGATGACCACGCAGTAGCCAATAGCGTCCTTGATGCAAACGAATCGTTTCCAATAGTTCATAGTCCGGGCAAGACTGCCGAAAAAAAGCCTGTTTGACATGCCATTCGGCATATTCATTGTCTTCTTCTGAACCAATCGTTATGCCGCTCCCGATACCGCATGTGGCAATGTTTTCTTTATCATTAATTACCGGGGTGCGAATACCGACACTGAACAGTGCTTCGCCACCCGGTTTAACAATGCCAATTGCTCCACAATAAACACCTCTCGATGTGGTTTCCAATTCGTAAATCGACTTCATGGCGGCAGCCTTGGGCGCGCCCGTCACTGATCCGCACGGAAATAATGCGCTGAAAATATCAAGTAAACCTTTATTTTCTTTAGCCAGGCAAGTGATGGTCGAGGTCATTTGCCAGACTGTTGGCCACGCTTCGACAGAAAAAAGATGAGGCACCTTAACAGTTTCGGGTTGTGCCACACGTGACATGTCGTTACGAACCAAATCAACAATCATCAGGTTTTCGGCCAATTCCTTTTCAGAATGTTGCAATTGCTGTGCTGCATCTGAATCATCTACAGGGTTGCTATGCCTTCGCGCGGTTCCCTTCATCGGGCGACAAGTTAGCTTGTGGCCTGACTCTTCCTGTGCTCCTAAGTGGAAAAACAATTCCGGAGATACTGAGCAAATTTGCCAATCCCTAAAGTCAAGATAGGCACAATAGGCCGATGGTTGGCTTGCTTTCAGTCTGTCATAAAATGATAAGCCATCACCAAAAAATGCCGATTCCAATCTCGTTGTGTAGTTAACCTGATAGAAGTTACCTTCGGATATTCCGTCTTTTATTTTCTTAACTGCGGCGTCAAAATTTTCTCGTGTAGTCTCATCGTGCCATGCTCCGACAAGATGCTCCTTGCGTTGCCGTTGATTTGTAGAAATGTTGCGGTATATAGAGAACATGGCGAACGGCAAGTCTGCTGGGGGCGCTTCGTTTGTGTGTAAAGACTTATCGAATGCAGCCGCAGCTTCATAGGCGACAAATCCCACTGCCCAATATCCCGAAAGAGCGTATGCCTCAACTTTGGATAGCAGCTCCGGGACCTCGATAATGCTTTCGGCAATCAGGGTACATTCTGGATTATTAAAGAATGCAGAAATACGACCTTCTATTATTGAAGGATGAGGGAAATCAATTTCGCAATAATTTGATTGTAGAGAAGTCATGCTAATTCATCATTTTAACCCCTAAAGCAAAGGTAAGATATTTTTATGCAATTACCGTATTGTGTTAATTATGCACACGCCATTAATTGTTATGCTAATATTCGCGATTAGCTATGGGAAAACATTTTCCGAGTGTGGAGTGTGTTTGTTAAATTTTAATAGGCTCTTTGTATAGCTCGGCATAACTGGAACTCAATTAATAATTATGGAATTAATGGTCAATTACTCAGCAATGTTGATAAAAATCCTTGCGATTAGATGAGAGTGAATCAAATAAGTACATCAAAACTATCTTTGATTGGATTGCTTTTAGTTGGACTGTCCCAATCATCATCAGCCTTGGTTCTGTTTGACCCGATCACCTTCATTGCAGGTAATACCATTCCCGTAGCGATGGACGTGCGTAGCATGAGTGAGGTTAAAAATGACATTGAAATTGACGCATCGGCCACGAGGGCACTTCTTGAAAATAAAGGGGATTCTCTCAGCAGAGTTAGCGTACTTGTATTTTCTCAACATGTTGTGCTGACAGGGATAGTAAATAGTGAAGCAGCAAAACGGCAAGCAGTCAGGCTGATAGGTGAAGACAAGCGAATCAGGTCATTGCAGAACAAGATCATTCTTGGTGCAACCGAGAATGGCGGCAGTTTTATGTCGAACCTGTTTCTGGAGAAAAAAATTGGCTTAACTTTGACGGCTACACAAGGTGTGCACTCGGTTAACATGCGTTGGAAAGCCGTGGGGGGTAACGTAGTCATAATGGGAGTTGCCTCCTCTCAGGCGGAAGCAAATCTTGCTGTTTCGAAGATCAAGGTTGTCGAAGGGGTTAAAAGTGTGAAGTTATGCCTGCGGGTAAACGTTAAAGAGTCAAGTTGAATCGAAAATTTACGGATTCCGGTTGAGAAAATTCCAAAAGAAATAACTGCTACCCACACTAACGTGCCGATCAAGAATTGTAATTTTTATTCAGTCTGGCCAGGCTTTGCGACAATATAATCAAGGTGAGTCAATGGGTAAGTCACGTCTTGAAGCTTTTAGTGATGGGGTGCTAGCCGTCATTATCACTATTATGGTTTTGGAACTGAAAGTGCCCCATGGCTTGGATTGGCATGCTCTTCAACCGCTACTACCGGTGTTTCTCAGTTATGTTCTTAGTTTTGTTTATGTAGGTATTTACTGGAATAATCATCATCATATGCTTCATACCGTGAAGCGGGTTGAAGGCGGTATTTTGTGGGCAAATCTGCACTTGTTGTTTTGGTTGTCGCTTGTTCCATTTGTGACTGGATGGATGGGAGAAAACCAATTTGCGGCCATGACAACTGCGCTTTATGGTTTTGTTCTGTTGATGTCTGCAATAGCTTACTGGATATTGCAGAAATGTATCATTATTGCGAACGGAGGTAGCGACTCACTGTTAGCTAAAGCCGTAAAAAAAGATCACAAAGGTAAGGGGTCTATTTTGTTATATGCTATCGCGATCCCGACTTCCTTTTGGAATGAATGGTTATCAGGTGCTATCTATGTTTTGGTCGCTATAATGTGGCTTGTGCCCGATCGCCGTATTGAGCATGTCTTATTGGAAGAGTAAGTGCAGTTTGGTTTGCATCTCTAATAGTGGATCGTGGTTATTTTGAATATTAACAAAATCAATTAAAAAATTGCCAAAACGTATAGTCTCGGCTAATATTGGGCAATTAGTCTAGCTGGGAAATGATAGTCGCTCGTGAAGAAATTTAAGTGGGCCTACTTGTCAAAATAGTAGCTGGTTTATTAATTTAACTGCCTGTTATTTAATAATATAGTGTTTATGGTGAAATTGTAGCGGTGTTCGGATTGGTGGCTTTTGCCTGATTAAATTGGTTAAAAGTAAAGTTTATCTGCCGGAATCCGAGCGAACAATTATAAAATAAAAATTCATTTAGACTCGCCTCAGTAATTATAGGTTAGAATAAAGGCTCGAATTAGGGAGGGGGCTCAGATGTTGGGAAATTATTTTCCGGTACTGTTGTTCATCATTGTTGGGCTGGCTATTGGCGTGATACCCATGGCGCTGGGTCGGCTGGTTGCACCTCACAGGCCGGATAGTGCGAAGCTGTCACCTTATGAATGCGGCTTTGAGGCTTTTGAAGATGCCCGCATGAAATTCGATGTGCGCTATTATCTGGTTGCCATTCTGTTTATCCTATTTGATCTTGAAATTGCTTTCCTGTTTCCGTGGGCTGTGGTGCTAAAAGAAATCGGATCTTTTGGTTTCTTTTCCATGTTGCTTTTCCTTGCGATACTGGTTGTTGGTTTTATTTATGAGTGGATGAAGGGAGCCTTGGAATGGGAATAGAAGGCATACTCGAAAAAGGTGTTGTTACCACCACCCTTGATACCATCATAAATTACACGCGCACCGGTTCCTTGTGGCCAATGACATTCGGTTTGGCCTGTTGTGCTGTGGAAATGATGCAGGCGGGTGCTTCACGATATGACCTGGATCGTTTCGGCGTGGTATTTCGCCCCAGTCCACGCCAGTCTGATGTGATGATCGTGGCAGGTACGCTGTGCAATAAGATGGCGCCTGCATTACGCAAAGTTTATGATCAGATGGCTGAGCCGCGTTGGGTGATCTCGATGGGGTCCTGTGCCAATGGGGGCGGGTATTATCACTACTCCTACTCTGTGGTGCGCGGGTGCGACAGGATCGTTCCCGTTGATGTGTATGTTCCGGGTTGTCCCCCAACTGCGGAAGCACTTTTATTTGGAATCATCCAGTTGCAAAACAAGATTAAACGAACCAATACGATTGCGCGCTGAGCATGGCTGCTGACCTAAACCTGCTACAAGAAAATTTAAATACGCTCCTTGACAGTAAGATTGTTAATCTTACCGCTCGGTTGAATGAGTTGACCTTGGTCATACATGCCGCCGATCTGCTGGAGGTCATGACTCTTTTGCGGGATGCTGAAGAATTGCATTTTGAACAGTTGATCGATTTGTGTGGAGTTGATTATTCTACTTTTGGTAGTGATGTTTGCGAAGGTGGCGCCTATCTCAAGTCTGATTTTGCTGCTGACTCCTACCCTTCGCGCTTTGCTGTTGTCTATCATCTATTATCCATAGCACACAATGTACGCTTGCGAGTGCGAGTATTTGCGCAGGATGACGTATTCCCTGTGCTGGATTCGGTCACGCAATTATGGGCCGGTGCAAACTGGTATGAGCGTGAGGCCTTCGATCTATATGGAATCATATTTTCCGGGCACCCTGACTTGCGTCGTTTACTCACTGATTATGGTTTTGTCGGCAATCCCTTCCGCAAAGACTTCCCGCTTTCGGGGCATGTCGAGATGCGTTATGACCCGGAACAAAGGCGCGTTATATACCAGCCTGTGACAGTTGAGCCGCGCGAAATTACTCCGCGCATTATTCGTGAAGAACAGTATGGCCGAAATTAAGAGAGACTCGGGCAATGGCTGAAATTAAAAACTACACAATGAACTTTGGCCCCCAGCATCCGGCCGCACATGGCGTGTTGCGCTTGGTGCTGGAGCTGGACGGCGAAGTGATTGAACGCGCTGATCCGCATATTGGACTGTTGCATCGCGCTACTGAAAAGTTGGCCGAACACAAAACCTATCTGCAATCGGTTCCCTACATGGATCGACTTGATTATGTGTCCATGCTGAGCAACGAACATGCCTATGTCATGGCTGTTGAAAAGTTGCTGGAACTCGACGTGCCCTTGCGTGCGCAATATATTCGCGTGATGTTCGACGAGATTACACGTATTCTTAACCATCTGTTATGGCTGGGCGCGCATGCACTTGATATTGGTGCCATGACCGTGTTTTTGTATGCCTTCCGCGAGCGGGAGGATTTGATGGATTGTTACGAGGCTGTATCCGGTGCGCGCATGCATGCGGCTTATTACCGTCCCGGCGGCGTGTACCGTGATCTGCCGGATAGCATGCCCCACTATCAGGCTTCAAAAATACACAATGCCTCCCGAGTGAAGGATATGAATGAGAACCGCCAAGGTTCGCTCATTGATTTTATTGATGACTTCTGTACTCGTTTTCCGAAATATGTGGATGAATACGAAACTCTGTTGACTGACAACCGAATCTGGAAACAGCGAACAGTCGGTATTGGTGTGGTATCACCTGAACGAGCCTTGTCCATGGGGTTCACCGGGGCGATGTTGCGGGGCTCGGGTATAGTTTGGGACTTGCGCAAGAAACAACCCTACGAAGTGTATGATCGTTTGGATTTCGATATTCCGGTGGGAGTCGAGGGTGATTGCTACGACCGTTATCTGGTGCGTATGGAAGAAATGCGCCAGTCAAACCGCATCATCAAACAGTGTGTAGATTGGTTACGAAAAAATCCCGGCCCTGTCATTGCGCAAAGCCATAAGGCTGCGCCCCCTAATCGCGAAGCGATGAAGGAAAATATGGAAGAGCTGATCCACCACTTTAAATTGTTTACTGAAGGCATGCATGTACCGGCAGGCGAAGCTTATGCGGCGGTCGAGCATCCCAAGGGCGAATTTGGCATCTATCTGATTTCTGATGGGGCCAATAAGCCTTATCGGATGAAGATACGCGCGCCAGGTTTTGCTCATATTGCCGGGTTGGACGAAATGGCCCGAGGTCACATGATTGCCGATGTGGTGGCGATTATCGGCACACAGGATATAGTTTTCGGAGAGGTAGACCGTTGATGTTATCTCAACAAGTTCAAACTCAGATTGATAAAGAGCTGAAAAAATATCCGGCGAATCAGAAGCAATCTGCCGTGATGTCTGCGCTGCGTTTCGTGCAGGAAGAAAAGGGCTGGATTGCAGAGGGAGACATGAGTGACGTAGCCGCTTATCTGGGTATGTCACAAATGTCGGTGTATGAGGTTGCAACTTTCTATCACATGTACAATCTCAAGCCGATGGGGAAACATACCCTCACGGTGTGTACCAACCTGTCCTGCCAGCTAATGGGCGCAAATGAAACCCTAAACTATCTCAAGGAAAAAATTGGGATTGGTTTGGGTGAAGTGACTGCCGATGGCAAGTTTGGATTGCGCGAGGCCGAATGCATGGGAGCCTGTGTTGAGGGGCCGGTGCTGACCATTAGCAACAAACGATTGTGTTCTCGTCTTACCCCTGAAAAAATTGATCAGATTTTAGCTGGATTGGATAAGCCATGAGCGGCCCGGTAGTTTATACGACATTAGGTTTTGAGCAGCCCTGGACGCTGGCAAATTATCTTAAAGTGGGGGGCTATCAGGCTCTGCGCAAGGTTTTGACAGAAAAGATTACACCGGATGTGATTATTGCCGAGGTTAAAACCTCAGCTTTACGTGGGCGGGGCGGGGCGGGTTTCCCGACCGGACTGAAGTGGAGCTTCATGCCGAAAAACTACAATGGTGATAAATACATTGTTTGTAATTCGGACGAGGGTGAGCCGGGCACCAGCAAAGATTGGGATATTTTAAGATTTAACCCCCATGCGCTCATAGAAGGAATGGCAATAGCAGCTTATACCATGGGCGTTAAAGTCGGCTATAACTATATTCACGGTGAGATTTTTGAAGCCTATGAGCGCATGGAAGCCGCTTGTGAAGAGGCCCGCGCAGCGGGGTATCTCGGCAAAGGGATACTGGGTAGTGATCTGGATTTTGAGCTCCATAACCACTTGGGATTCGGTGCCTATGTCTGCGGCGAAGAAACTGCCCTGCTGGAATCCCTTGAAGGCAAAAAAGGCCAGCCGCGCTTTAAGCCTCCTTTCCCCGCCACCTATGGGCTGTATGGCAAGCCGACTACGATTAACAATACAGAAACTCTTGCCAGCATTCCTTATATTATTCGTGAAGGCGGCTTGAAATTTCTGGAATTGGGCAAGCCGAACAGCGGCGGCACCAAGTTGTTCTCAGTTTCGGGTCATGTGAATAATCCGGGTAATTTTGAACTTCCCATGGGTACGCCGTTTAAAAAGTTATTGGAGTTGGCCGGGGGAGTTCGTCATGGGCACCAATTAAAGGCAGTGATTCCGGGTGGTTCGTCCATGCCGGTATTGCCGGGTGAAATCATGATGGAATTGAATATGGATTTTGATTCAATTCAAAAGGCCGGGTCTGCTCTGGGAAGTGGCGCAGTCATCGTCATGGATGACACAGTTTGCATGGTTAAAGCACTGGAGCGGCTCTCTTATTTTTATCACGAGGAGTCTTGTGGACAATGCACGCCCTGCCGCGAAGGTACTGGCTGGCTATACCGCATTGTTCATCGCATCGAGCATGGACAAGGTCGTACGGAAGATCTGGATTTGTTGCTATCACTGTGTGACAACATCGCCGGACGAACCATTTGTGCGCTGGGTGAAGCTGCTGCCTGGCCAGTGCAGGGCATGCTCAAACATTATCGTAAAGAGTTCGAATATCACATCGAACACAAACGTTGTCTGGTTCAGGGCAGAAGCGCATGATTAACATTGAAATTGACGGTAAGCGCGTCGAAGCTGAAAACGGTAGTACCGTGATTGAGGCCGCTCGCCATGTGGGCATTTATATTCCTCATTTTTGCTATCACAAAAAATTATCCATAGCAGCGAACTGCCGCATGTGTTTAGTGCAAGTTGAGAAGGTGCCCAAGCCGGTTCCTGCTTGCGCCACAGCAGTAACAGAAGGTATGAAGATTCACACCGCATCTGACTCGGCTGTGAAAGCGCAAAAAGGCGTAATGGAATTTCTGCTGATCAATCACCCGCTCGATTGCCCAATTTGCGATCAGGGTGGTGAATGCGAATTACAGGATCAGGCCGTCGGGTATGGCGCGAGTGCGTCCCGCTATCACGAAGAAAAGCGCATTGTGGTTCATAAGGACATTGGCCCGCTGGTTTCTGCTGAAGAAATGAGTCGCTGTATAAATTGTACTCGTTGTGTGCGGTTCGGTCAGGAAATAGCTGGTCAAATGGAACTGGGGCAAGCCTATCGCAGCGAATTCGCCGAGATCATGACATTTGTAGATAGCACAGTGAATTCAGAGCTATCCGGAAATATGATTGACTTGTGTCCGGTGGGGGCGTTGACAAGCAAGCCGTTCCGTTACACAGCACGCAATTGGGAATTGTCTCGCCGGAAGTCGGTCAGTCCTCATGATGGTTTGGGTGCGGGGCTCGCCGTACAAGTTAAAAATAATCGCGTCATGCGTGTGCTGCCGATTGAAAATGAAGAGATTAACGAGTGTTGGTTGTCTGACAAAGACCGCTTCAGTTATGAAGGCTTAAACTCTCATGACCGTTTGACCACGCCAATGATCAAGCAGAACGGCAAATGGCACGAAGTTGAATGGCAGGCCGCTCTGGAATATGTGGCTAACGGTTTACGTCAGATTGCAAGTGGTGCAGGTGCCGAGCAAATTGGTGCATTGGCAACGCCGCATTCCACACTGGAAGAGCTTTACCTGTTGCAAAAACTGCTGCGCGGGCTGGGTAGTCATAACATTGATTTCCGCTTGCGGCAGTCCGATTTTTCTGCGGATGAAAAGCAGGCCGGCGCTCCCTGGCTTGGTATGTCAATCGCCGATATCAGTCAGGCAGACCGCCTGCTGGTAGTGGGAAGCTTCCTGCGCAAGGATCATCCGCTGTTGGCTCAGCGTATTCGTCAAGTAGTTAAAAAGGGTGCACAGGTCAGTATTGTTCATTCAGTTGATGATGACTTGCTTTTAAACGTAGCGAATAAAGCTATTGTCGCACCGGATTTTCTGGTCAATCAATTGGCGCAAATTCTCAAAGCGCTCGCTATTGAAAAACAGGTTGCGGTGGTTTCGTCCCTGCAAGGGGTCGAAGTTGGAAGCGTGGCGACCAGCATTGCCAAGAGTCTGGCTGAAGGCAAAAATGTTGCCATACTGCTGGGTAATTTTGCACAACAACATCCTCAGGCTTCCCAGTTGCAGCTTTTGGCTCAATACATTGCAGAGCTATCAATCGGGGAATTTGGCTTCCTTGGGGAGGCTGCGAATAGTGTCGGCGGTTACTTGGCCGAAGCACTTCCCGGTGCAAGCGGTTTGAACGCCAGTGCTATGCTCGCCTCACCTCGCAAGGCCTATGTGCTGCTGAATACTGAACCGGAACTGGATTGTGCCAATCCGCAGCAAGCACTGTCTGCAATGAATTCTGCTGATCTGGTCGTGGCTTTGAGTGCCTATAAACATCAAGCCCTGGATTATGCTGATGTGTTGTTGCCGATTACACCGTTTTCTGAAACCTCGGGTACGTTTGTCAATACCGAAGGTCGAGTTCAAAGTTTTAAGGGAACCGTGAAGGCGCTTGGTGAATCGCGCCCGGCCTGGAAAGTGTTACGTGTTTTAGGCAATTTGCTCAGTATTCCCGGTTTTGCGCATGACAGTAGCGAAGAGGTGCGCGATGAGGTTTTGGGTGGTATTGAAGTTTCCACAAAATTAAATAACATACTGCATGGACTTGACTTGCATATCGAATCGCATGCAGTGAACGGCTTGCAGCGTGTAGCTGAAGTGCCAATTTATGCGGCTGATGCTGTCGTGCGCCGTTCAGTTGCACTACAACTGACTCGCGATGCGGCTGCACCGGTGCTGACGATGCACAGCGAAGAAATTGCCAAGCTTGGAGCGCAAGCCGGAGCGACGGTCAAAGTGAAGCAGGGGCAGGGAAGTGTGCTTATAGGTTTGGCGGCTGATGACACATTGCCGAGAGGGGTGGCGCGCGTAGCTGCCGGTCATGCAGCTACGGCCGCATTGGGCGCGATGTTTGGAACGATCATTGTGGAGCGCGTATGATAGAGCTACTGCAAACTATCGAAACGACCGGGCAAAACCTGCTTGGTGTAGTCTGGATGCCTCTGTGGACGTTGGTCAAGATTGTCGCCATCGTGGTGCCACTGATGCTGGGGGTTGCTTATCTGACCTTGGCTGAACGCAAAGTCATTGGTTACATGCAGGTTCGTATCGGCCCCAATCGTGTCGGCCCTTACGGTTTGTTGCAGCCGATCGCGGATGGCGTCAAGCTGTTTTTCAAAGAAATCATTATTCCTTCAGGCTCAAACCAATATCTGTTCGTCATTGCGCCGATCCTTTCACTCATGCCTGCTTTGGCAGCATGGGCGGTGGTACCGTTCGGAGACGGTATGGAAGTTGCAAATTTAAACGCAGGGCTGCTGTATTTACTTTCGATGACCTCTCTCGGAGTTTATGGAGTGATTATTGCCGGATGGGCTTCCAATTCAAAATATGCATTCCTGGGAGCCATGCGTTCTGCTGCGCAGATCGTTTCTTATGAAATCGCCATGGGATTCGCCTTGGTGTGCGTATTGATGGCTTCGCAGAGCATGAACCTCGGGGATATTGTGAGAGGCCAGCAAAGCAATGCTGGATTGTTTGGCTGGTATTTCATTCCCCTGTTTCCCATGTTTGTGGTCTACTTTATTGCGGGTGTTGCCGAAACTAACCGTGCTCCTTTCGATGTGGCTGAAGGGGAATCTGAAATTGTCGCGGGCTTCCATGTGGAATATTCAGGAATGGCATTTGCATTGTTTTTCCTCGCAGAATACGCAAATATGATTCTGATCGCTGTACTCACCTCGATCATGTTTCTGGGTGGATGGCTTCCTCCTTTCAATTTTGCGCCCTTCACTTGGGTTCCGGGAATCGTTTGGCTCCTCGGTAAGATGGCCGTGATGTTGTTCTTGTTTCTGTGGTTCAGAGCTACCTTTCCGCGCTATCGTTATGACCAGTTGATGCGCTTGGGCTGGAAAGTATTTATTCCACTCACCTTGATCTGGGTGGTAGTGGTGGGCGCCTGGATGCAAACCCCGTTATGGCTGTGGTAAGGATAATGGAAAAAATAACCCGATTTCTAAAAAGTCTCATGCTGCTTGAATTGCTCAAGGGCATGACTGTGACTGGGCGCTACTTTTTTGCTCGCAAAATTACCGTGCAATTCCCGGAAGAAAAAACACCTCAAAGTTATCGTTTCCGGGGTTTGCACGCGCAGCGTCGATATGCTACAGGCGAAGAACGTTGCATTGGTTGTAAATTATGCGAGGCAGTATGCCCGGCACTCGCTATCAATATAGAAGTTGCCGAGCGTGCGGATGGTACGCGTCGAACAACTCGATATGACATCGATCTGACCAAGTGCATATTTTGCGGCTTTTGCGAAGAATCATGTCCGGTCGACGCCATTGTGGAAACTCGCATACTGGAGTACCACGGCGAAAAACGCGGAGACTTGTATTACACAAAGTCGATGTTACTTGCAGTGGGCGACAAGTACGAAGCTGAGATCGCAAAAGATCGCGCATCAGACGCAAAATACAGATAAAGGATTTTAGGATCTAAAGGGCTTTAAATGATGAGTTTTGATACATTGGTCTTTTACCTGTTTGCCGCGCTTACCGTATTTGCGGCATTGCGTGTGATTACAGCGCGCAATCCGGTGCATGCTGCACTGTTTTTGGTGTTGGCATTTTGCAGCATGGCGGGAATATGGATGCTTCTGGAAGCAGAATTCTTGGCGATCACCCTGGTGCTTGTGTATGTGGGGGCGGTTATGGTGCTGTTCCTGTTCGTGGTGATGATGCTGGATGTCGATCTGGTGCAATTGCGGGAAGGTTTCTGGCGCTGGTTTCCGTTTGGCGTTTTATTGGCAACCGGAATGGTAATCGAAATGGTTTGGGTCTTGGGTAGTCGCAGGACTGAAGAAACTTCCGGTGCGGTTCAACATGCAGCGAACTACAGTAATGTAAAAGAACTGGGTCGCCTGATCTATACCGATTATGTCTATCCGTTTGAACTGGCTGCTGTGCTGCTATTGATAGCCATTGTTGCTGCCATTGCGCTCACCTTACGCAAACGCAAAGATAGCAAGTCGCAAAATGTGGCAGATCAGGTTGCAGTTAAACGTGCGGATCGGGTGCGAGTATTACAGGTGCCATCCGAGGCTAAAGTTGGCGTTGCCAAAACTGAATGAAGGAAACGAGCATGTTGAATTTGAGCCTGTCACATTACCTGATACTTGGAGCCTTGCTGTTTGCAATAAGCGTGGTGGGTATTTTTCTGAACCGCAAGAATGTGATCGTGTTGCTAATGGCAATTGAACTGATGTTGCTGGCTGTGAATACCAACTTCATCGCTTTTTCGCATTACCTCAATGACACCGCAGGGCAAGTATTCGTTTTCTTTATTCTTACTGTGGCTGCAGCTGAGGCAGCTATTGGCTTGGCAATTTTGATAGTACTGTTCCGAAATCTGCGCACGATCAACGTGGATGATATTGGCAGCCTGAAAGGTTAACAATGGGTAAGATGCAAAATCTTTATTTGCTGGTTCCTCTGGCACCTTTGCTGGGGTCTCTTGCCGCCGGTTTATTTGGCAAAGTTCTGGGTAGAACATGGTCACATCGCATTACCATAGGAATGGTAGGTGTATCTTTCTTTGCTTCACTGGCAATCTTTCAGGATGTTCTCGCCGGACATTTATTTAATGGCCCGGTCTATCAATGGTTAACTACGGGCGGAGTCAGTTTCGAAGTGGGATTTTTGATTGACCGTCTCACAGTTTTGATGATGCTGGTAGTGACTTTTGTTTCACTGATGGTGCACGTTTACACAATCGGTTATATGGAAGAAGACGCGGGTTATCAACGTTTCTTCAGTTACATTTCGTTGTTTACCTTCTCCATGTTAATGCTGGTGATGGCGAATAACTTCATGCAATTGTTTTTTGGTTGGGAAGCGGTCGGGTTGGTGTCATATTTACTGATTGGCTTCTGGTATACGCGTGATACCGCGATTTATGCCAACCTAAAGGCTTTTCTGGTCAATCGGGTTGGCGATCTTGGTTTCTTGTTGGGAATTGGGCTCGTGTTAATGGTGTTTGGCACTCTGGATTATTCAGCTGTTTTTGCCAATGCTGCCAACCACGCTAACGACATTGCTCCTATCCCGGGTGTGTCATGGAACATGATGACCGCAATCTGTATCCTGCTGTTCATAGGGGCAATGGGTAAGTCAGCTCAATTTCCTTTGCATGTCTGGCTACCTGATTCGATGGAAGGCCCAACACCCATCTCTGCATTGATTCACGCGGCTACGATGGTGACGGCGGGTATTTTTATGGTTGCGCGCATGTCGCCCCTGTTTGAACTGTCGGATACAGCGCTTTCATTCGTGATGGTAATCGGTGCGATCACTGCACTGTTCATGGGATTCCTCGGCATCATTCAAAACGATATCAAACGGGTCGTCGCGTATTCCACACTGTCACAGCTTGGTTATATGACGACCGCGCTTGGTGCTTCAGCATACTCTGCAGCAATTTTCCATCTGATGACCCATGCATTTTTCAAGGCGCTGCTGTTCCTTGCCGCAGGAAGTGTAATCATGGCGATGCATCATGATCAGGATATCCGAAATATGGGTGGCTTGCGCAAATATATGCCCATTACCTGGATCACTTTTCTGATTGGTTCGCTTGCCTTGATCGGAACTCCCTTTCTGTCAGGATTCTATTCAAAAGATAGCATCATTGAAGCCGTGCAGGCCTCTAATTTGCCAGTCTCGGGATTGGTCTACGTTGCTTTGATATTGGGCGTTTTCGTCACCGCATTCTATTCATTTCGCTTGTACTTCCTGGTGTTCCATGGCGAGGAGCGCTTCGGTAAGCCTCACCACGCGGAGCATGTAGGCGATCATGAGGATGAAGAAGTGGCGGCGGATCACCATCATGGTTTGGCTCCCGGCCAAAAACCACATGAAACACCCTGGGTGGTATGGCTCCCCCTAGTATTGCTGGCAATCCCCTCGGTATTTATTGGTTTCTTGACAATAGAACCGATATTGTTTGGCAGTTATTTCAAGGACGCGATTTATATTAGCCAGGCGCACACCGGTATGGCAGAACTGGCTGAAGAGTTTCATGGTCCCTTGATTAAAGTGCTGAAAGGTTTTATAGAACTGCCCTTTTGGCTAGCGTTGGCAGGTGTCGGATCGGCATGGTTTTTCTACATGAAGCGGCCTGATATTCCTGCCGCGATTAAACAAAAATTCAGTGGGATTTATACCTTGCTGGACAATAAGTATTACTTTGATCAATTCAATGACTGGTTTTTTGCCGGGGGTGCGCGGGGAGCGAGTGGCTTCTTGTGGAAATTTGGCGATATAAAAATGATTGACGGCTTGATGGTGAATGGTACTGCCCGGTTGGTGGGGGCACTTTCAGGTGTTGTGCGGCGCTTTCAAACCGGCTACGTCTATCATTATGCGTTTTCAATGATTGTCGGTGTATTCGTGTTGATGTCGATACGCACCTGGTTTGAATAACGAAGGAATAAGCATGATTTTTGGGTTACCCGTGTTATCTGTAGTTGTCTGGCTACCGATCTTGTTCGGTGTACTGGTATTGGCTACCGGTAATGATCGCAATGCCCAGACGGCACGTGTTATTGCGCTTGCCGGGGCAATACTTGGTTTTCTGGTTGCGATTCCTCTCTACACTGGTTTTGACCGTTCGACCAGCGTCATGCAGTTTAGTGAGTTCCATCCCTGGATTGCGCGCTTTAATGTCCATTATCATCTTGGCGTGGACGGCATCTCTGTACTGTTTGTCCTTTTGAATAGTTTCTTTACACCACTGGTCGTCATTGCCGGCTGGAAAGTTATTCAAAAACGTGTGGCACAGTATATGGCCGCATTTTTGATTATGTCCGGCTTGGTGAACGGTGTGTTTGTATCTCTGGATGCGTTATTGTTTTACGTATTCTGGGAAGCCATGCTGATACCGATGTTTATTATTATCGGAGTATGGGGCGGGGCTAACCGTGTGTATGCCGCAGTGAAATTTTTCT
>Ga0316223_1001925_pt1 | contig 18234 bp, 12 predicted proteins | sample TBH18009metaG_FD_206007 | JGI IMG/M metagenome (GOLD analysis project Ga0316223, IMG submission 206007) | Freshwater microbial communities from Trout Bog Lake, Wisconsin, USA - TBH18009 | ecosystem: Environmental > Aquatic > Freshwater > Lake > Hypolimnion/Profundal zone | place: USA: Wisconsin...
CAGCTCTCTGGCAGGTGCCACAGATGACGTTGTGATTCCAGAGGCATGCGTAAGTGTCGACTGGGAAATTGAACTCGGGTTTGTCATCGGTTCAGAAGCGTTTCAAGTCAAAGAAGAGGATGCACTAAATTACATAGCAGGCTATTTCACTGTTATTGATTTTTCCGAGCGCGATTTCCAGTCAAAGCGAGGGGGTCAATTTATCAAGGGGAAAAGCCTCCCCACTTTTGGTCCGATCGGCCCCTATCTCGTGACGCGTGATGAAGTCCCCGATCCCCAAAATTTGGACCTTCATCTGGAAGTGAATGGCGATATGCGCCAGAACAGCAATACCAGTGACATGTTATTCAGAGTCAAATGGCTGGTTGCCCACCTCAGCACATTTTTGCGGTTGATGCCGGGTGATTTGGTGACCACGGGAACACCTGCCGGGGTTGGGCTGGGCCACAAGCCACCGCTCTATCTGAAACCCGGAGATATTGTGACTGGAGAGGTGTGCGGGCTTGGTCGACAGGTAAAAAGAATGCGAAGTGCCTGATTCTTCCATGAGCACGCAGCAGTTATCACGATATAGATTTACGGTGACGGGCACTCAACGCTTATTCAACTCTGCCTCAAATTGTTCAATGGGCATAGGCTTACCAAAAAGATAGCCTTGGAAATGGTAACAGCTATTGTTCATCAGGAATGCAAGCTGTTCTTTCGTTTCCACGCCCTCAGCAATCACATTTAAATTCAGGCTTTGGGCCATGACAATCACGGTACGAACAATGGCTTTGTCGCTGCTGTCTGACGCAATATCACGCACGAAAGATTGGTCGATTTTTAGTTGATCAAGCGGTAACCGTTTCAGGTATTGCAGGGATGAATAACCGGTACCAAAATCGTCCAGCGAGAATTGGATACCAATTGCTTTCAAGGCATTCATAGTTGCAATAGTTTTTTCGATATCCTCCAGCAAGAGGCTTTCAGTTAATTCCAATTTGAGCAACTTTGGATTTAAATTATGCCGTTGCAGAGCAGCCTGAACTTGATTCACAAAATTTGGCTGACGAAATTGCTTGGCACTAACATTCACTGCCAACACAAAATCACGTGTCAGGTCATTATTCTGCCATTTCATAAGTTGGGCGCAAGCTTCATCTAGCACCCATAGTCCAACGGCCAAAATATCTCCCGTTTCTTCTGCCAATGGAATGAATTCAGCAGGCGAAACCAAGCCGCGTGTTGGATGATTCCAACGGAGCAAGACCTCAGCCCCACACGGACGGAACAAGCCGTCTTCTTCTGCTTCTCTCATCTGAATTTGGTAGTACAGCCGGAATTGCCTTTTCATAAGAGCAGAACGTAATTCGCGCTCGATAATGGCGCGGGCGTTAATTGACTCCTGCATTTTTGGATCAAAAAAATGCAGCGTATTGCGCCCTGCTTTTTTGGACTGATACATAGCAATATCTGCTTGCTTCATCAGTTCATCGATCTCCTGCACACTACTATTAAACAGGGTGACACCGATACTCGGTGTATTGTGATATTCATGCGCACTCAGTTGATAGGGTTGATTAAGCATGGAGAGAATTTTGTTTCCCACTGTTTTCGTCTGTTCTGCGGCCTCAAGAGGAATTTTGCTCAACTCTTCCAGCATCACCACAAACTCGTCTCCGCCCAAACGTGCCACCGTATCGCCTTCACGCACACATAATTCGAGACGCGACGCGACTTGTTGCAAAAGGATGTCGCCAATGTCGTGGCCAAGAGTGTCGTTAAGGGTCTTGAAATTATCCAGATCAATGAACAACAGAGCACCTGATCGTCCACTGCGGCCAATAGATGACAATGCTTGCCTCAGCCTGTCAAGTAACAGTCGCCTGTTAGGCAGACGCGTGAGTGGGTCATAAAACGCCAGATGTTTGATTTCATCTTCTGCTGCTTTGGACAGAGTAATATCGGTCAGGGTAGAAACATAATTTGTAACAACACCCTCAGCATTCTTAACGGCAGTGATAGTTTGATGCTCAGGATAAACCTCGCCGTTCTTGCGGCGGTTCCATATTTCTCCGTCCCAATAACCCAATTTCTTGAGGCTCTCCCACATGGACGCATAGAAATTTTCATCGTGTCGCCCTGATTTAAGCAAACTGGAACTTTGACCAATAACGTCTTCCGGACTGTAGCCGGTAATATTGGTGAACGCGCTGTTCACTCTGAGAAAGAGTCCATCTGCATCGGTAATACTCATACCTTCCTGTGATTCAAAAGCAATGGCCGCAATGCGAAGGTCGGATTCCAATAATTTTCTTTTAGAAATATCGCTCAATGTTCCTATCAAGCTTAAAGCTTTACCGTCAGCATCACGTTTTAAAGTCATGCCACGCGCAAGAACCCATTTATATTGACCGTCTTTGCACAACAACCTGTATTCATTGAAATAGGCTTTCGTCTTGCCTTCCAAATAGGATTGAAGAATTTCCAAAGCCTGGGCACTATCTTCGGGATGGATGCTGTTCCGCCATTTATTTCCATCATGCCCATATTCCCCCTCGGCATAACCCAGTATTTCTTCACATCGCTTGGTCAAGTTGATTTCGTTGGTTTGCAGATTTCTTTCCCAGACCCCTTCACCCGCCCCTTCCAGTGCAAACCTCCACCGCTGTTCACTTTCAAACAAGGCCTTTTCAGCCTGTTTGCGTTCAGTGATGTCACGACTCATGCCGAGGCAAACTAGCTCTCCATCCAACTCAATAATGCGGGAACTCACTTCAAGCGGAATAACCGATCCATCCTTGCAGAATCGTGCCGACTCAAAAGTGGAAGACCCTTCCTTTACTATTTGCTCGATTCTTCGCTTAACTCTGGAAGCATGTTCGTCCGTATTAAACTTCGCAAGGGGTTTGCCTATAACTTCTTCCCGTGTATAGCCCATTCTTGTATAGTTGATTTGATTCATATCCAAAATAAGGCCGTCCTTTGAAATCAACTCGATCCCGTCATTAACGGAATCGAATATAGAGCCTAACTTATGTTTGGCTTTTTCAAGCAGGTTGTAGGGCTCTTCAATCACTTCGACAACGATGGCACGATATATAAAGAAATAGGCAATCACTTTGTAAACATGTCCCAGCACGTTGTAACTGCCTGTCATGGTGGTATAGAGCGTGAAGAAAAATTCGCTCATCGCCAAGGTAACTGTTGCGCCGAAAAGCATGACAATATTGAACGACTGAGGTACGCGCATCTTTGCCCACAGCACCGCGGCCGTACCAACGTTGATGACAATAATCATATATTCAACGTTTTTCTTAAACGGCGTGAGTCCTTTCCCCGGGATGAAAGTGTCCGGAAGCCACGCTTGGTGATAAATGACGGCCCAGTTTATCAGGGCCGTTAATGCCAGCAGAGATCCAAAAGTTACGTAGCGGGTTGAACCGGAAATAACAGGTTTCCATAATCTGATCGATGCCATCCACAAAGCAATCGCAGCCATTAACCGGGCTGACAACCAGAAATTAAGATGCTTTTGCGCATCGTTCGGTGAAATAAAATCCGGCATTCCACCGTAGGACACTGTGTGTGAAAAATCGAGTAGACCTACGAAAAAAAAGACGCAGGCCAGGAAAATAATATTCCCTGACATAGCCCTGCTGTGTGAGTTCCACCCAACAGCGAACACCATCATGGAAACCACAATTGATACCGACTCTAAAAAAGTATGCAGCGGAAGATAATACGGAATGCCCTTAAACTCAGGCCAAGTGGGTAAAAGCCATGCCAGAAGCTGAATGATTGAAAGTATCAGCAACACCTTCCCCATATCGAACATGGCGCGCCGATATTGCGGATGTAGCCCAAACCATTTCAGTTCATCTGATCGCATCATATGAGTTCCTGCCTGTGCTTATGGTCAAGCTATCAAGCTAACCATGCAACGAAAGTCTAAACAGACAGACTAAATTTTTCGGAGGTCAGGTTCATACTATTATAATGGTCTTTACCTTCCCAATACACCCAACTAGTTAGATTTTTGACTATATTATGATGAGTCAATCCGGGATTATTCATCGCAAAATTGTATGCATCCCAATTTGCTTATATACTTTTCCAATTGATCCAAGCTGCTATGCCTTGCGCAAGCTACTTGAGTAAAACCATCTATCAATTAATGCTGTGTACTGCCAATAGTTATGTTGGGCAATAATTATGATAATTAAAGAAAACCGACATCCCAGGATAACGAAAGCGCTTGCGCAAACCGGCGCCGCGTTCCCTGAATTTCTATCGACCCATTTTGAGCGGATTTTGCAGCGTATTGATTTTTTGTGGGGAGAAAAAGAAGCAATTTCTTACTTTGAGTCGCTCTTTCTTGGAGATGTCCCCGATGACCATAAGAGTCAGTCTGACGGTTTGGAACATCCTCCCAGAAGCCGCCAAGGCTTTCCCCTTGAAGCTGTCAAAGAAATCGTCCTGCTTAAACAAGTTCATCAACTTCTGTTCCCCTCATTAACCGCGATTAACCCGTTTGATCCCTTTAGTGGAAATGAGATAACCCCCATAGAGAGCACCGCCAAAGCGGAACCTCTTAGGGAAAACTTTTCTGCGCTCGAATTTAATAAAATAATTGACTTGGTTCCAAATGCGTTGGAGAAACCTGAAAGGAATGTACAGGATCTATGGCCCGTCATACGCACGCAACATGAATTAATCGAAATTGCCAGAAGACAACATGGCGGAAAACACATTTACCCGACACAAGGCAAACAAGTCGGGGAAATTTTTATGCATTATGGTTATATCAATGAACAAAATGTAGATCAAACCTTCACTACTGTGCGCGAGATGCAGAAAAAGCTGGCCTATAAAAATTGGCCGGTTGGAAAAATCCTGGTTGAAATCGGATTGCTAACGCAAGAAGAAGTGACGCGTATGCTACTCATCCAGGCTGGAGTCCCGATGGTGGATATATTATCCATCGATATCCCGCAGGAAATTACCAAAATGATTCCCATTCCCAAGGCTCGCGAGAAACTGGCTGTACCTATAGGAAATTACAACGACACCCTCTACCTGGCTGTGCCTGATCCATTTACATTTACGGATCAGGCATTCTTCAAAATGATGACCGGCATGAAGGTAAAACTTGTTTTTGCGCCGGTGCAAGACATCATCAACCGGATTAACATGCATGGTATCAATAAGAAGAGTGCGTTAGGTCCAAAAGAAGAATTCCGTAATCTGTCCAAGAATGACCTTAATTTAATACCGGACCGGGCGACAGACGAAGACATCGTTTCCTCTGAAGTGTCGGAAAATGACTCGACCATCGTGACGCTGGTCAATCAGATGATTTTCCACGCAATCCAAGAAGATGCGTCCGATATCCATATCGAATTATTTAATGATGGGGGTGATGCCAGCATCCGTTTCCGCCGGGATGGACATATGGATGATTTTTCCGGCTATCCCCGTTCGTATCACAAGGCTGTGGTTTCACGGATCAAAATCATGTCCGGCCTGGACATTTCGGAAAAGCGACGCCCGCAGGACGGGAAATTTTCATTCCGCATTGCGGGCGGCAGACGTATAGACCTGCGTGTGTCGATTATCCCCGCAATGCTTGGCGTTGAATTTGTCACCATTCGATTACTCGCTTCAGGTGAGCCTGCACCGCTCGGTAACCTCGGTATGGCACAGCGGGATGAGGACATATTCAGGGAGGTATTCCAACTCCCTTACGGACTGATTCTGGTATGCGGACCAACCGGCAGTGGAAAAACCACAACTCTGCATTCGGTCTTGAAGGAACTCAATACCAAGAGACGCAAAATCTGGACTGCGGAAGACCCGGTAGAAATTGTCCAATCGCGTCTGTGCCAGGTTCAAGTCAATAGTAAAATCGGAATGACTTTTGCAAACGTGATGCGTTCATTTTTGCGTGCAGATCCTGATGTAATCATGATTGGTGAAATGCGTGACCAGGAAACGGCCCAAGTGGCAGTTGAGGCATCGATGACAGGTCATCTGGTATTTTCTACGCTGCATACCAACACAGCCTCCGAAACAGTGGCGCGGCTTCTGGCTTTGGGCATCGACCCCTATAACTTGTCGGATGCTTTGCAAGCTATTCTTGCGCAAAGGTTGGCACGAAAACTTTGCACAGCCTGCGCGACGCGCAGAGAAGCTTCAGCAAAAGAGCTTGATGACCTTGCCAACGAATACTTCCAGTCTGGAAACTACAGGCACCCCACCCCAGATGAAAAAAACGCGATTATTCGGGGATGGCATGAAAACTTTGGAGTCGATGGCAAGCTCTATCTTATGCATGCAGTTGGTTGCAAAAAATGCAACGAAGGCTACAAAGGAAGAATTGGGCTCTATGAATTACTGCACGTGACGCCCTCACTGCGCCACTTGATTCGCCAAAAATCACCCGCTTCTGAATATTTGACTATGGCTGTCTCCAGTGGGATGAGAACATTGAAACAAGATGGTATCGAAAAAGTCTTGCGTGGTATCACAGATAGAATTCAGGTGCATGGTGCATGCATTTGAAATTTGATTGATTAAAATGAAAATACGCTTTAATTCGGGCAAGTATCTGTAGCGCTAAATTAAGGAGACCAAACATGATTGGACCCGGGCTAATTAATTGGAGCGAAAAATTTGTTACCGGAATTACTGAAATTGATGAACAGCACCGCATGCTGGTAAATTGTATCAACGTGGTGAATGCCAGACTAAGCCAGGATTTCAGTGCTGAATTTTTAGATAAAATAACCGGCGACCTGGAGAAATATGTCCTTTTTCACCTTGAAACGGAAGAGGAGCTGATGCACAGATTCAAGTACTCTGAAAGCAATGCAGAGGATACAAAAGCCCACCTCAATAAACATCAGGAGTTTTGCACTACTGTTCGTTCAGTCCGCGAAGGAATAAAAGCAGGACATTTAATTTCACGGGAAGAATTGCTCACTTTTCTTAACGGTTGGCTGATTAACCACATTCTTAAAACCGACAAAAATCTTGCTGCATTCATCTTGCAAAAGAGAAATCCGGACTTAAGCTGAGAATTTGACGATTTGAGACAGGTATTCGGTGATATCGTAAGTGAATGAAAACATGGTTAACATAAAACCTCTCCTCACTCTGGAGGGTATCACCCTTGAGACCATTGTCACCAAGCTACTGGAGACCATGGGTTGGGAGGCAATGGCTGCCGCTGTGCCGTTGCGCTGTTTTACTCACGACCCCAGCATCAAATCAAGTTTAAAATTTTTGCGTAGAACTCCGTGGGCCCGCAAAAAAGTGGAACAATTATATTTGCAACGGATCAACCAGAAATGTTTGTAAATTATGCGGTTTGCAATTGCCTTTTAAAAATGACGAGGTAACAAAATGTCAGCTCTTATCGACCAGCAAGCGTACCAATACATCATTAACTTGCTCACCACGATGAGTAACGCGGGAGGTTCTGACCTGTTCATTACCAATGACTTTCCCCCCAGCATGAAGTCTCACGGGGAGATGCAGCCGATTACCGCTCAAAAGTTGACTGGAGAGACCACGCGCCAATTGGCACATGCATTGATGAATGAAGACCAGCGGGAAGAGTTTGCCAGGGAATGGGAATGCAACTTTGCCATTTCTGTTCCCGGTGTTTCACGTTTTCGTGTCAACATTTTTATGCAACAGCAAAATGTCGGCATGGTGATTCGTACCATTGCCGCAGAAATCCCCAACTTTGAGAAACTCGGATTGCCGGAAGTTCTCAAAAACGTGATCATGAACAAACGTGGATTGGTACTGGTCGTTGGTGGAACAGGCTCGGGCAAATCTACCTCGCTGGCGGCACTGATTGATTACCGGAATCGCACGTCGAAAGGTCACATTATCACCGTCGAAGATCCTGTGGAATATGTGCATCAATCCAAACTCTCCATGATCACCCACCGGGAAGTGGGGGTGGATACACACAGTTGGCAGCATGCTTTGAAAAATACACTGCGCCAGGCACCCGACGTCATTTTAATCGGGGAAATACGCGATGCTGAAACCATGGAACACGCCCTCGCGTTCGCAGAAACTGGGCACCTTTGTTTGGGTACACTTCACGCCAATAATGCCAACCAGACTCTGGATCGTATAATCAATCTTTTCCCGGAGGAGCGACACCACCAATTGCTGATGGATCTATCCACCAACCTGCGTTCTATTATTTCACAGCGTTTGATACGCACCGCTGATGGCAAGGGGCGCAAAGCAGCCATTGAAATTCTGCTGAACACACCAAATATCGCCGACAAAATATTCAAAGGCGAATTCAATGAAATAAAAGGTGTGATGGAAAAATCGCGTGAACTCGGCATGCGCACTTTCGACTGGGCATTGTTTGATCTGTACAACGACGGTCATATTTCTTATGAAGAAGCGATACGCAATGCCGACTCGGCCAACGAACTCCGCTTGAATATCAAACTCAGGAGCAAATCCGGAGAACCGGAAATGGCTTCGGGTCTGGATCTTGCATTGCATGAATACATCACCCCGGAACAGGTGGAAGCCAATAGAAAGAAAAATCTGGAAATTCAGGATTTAAAAAAGCGCCAGTTCGAAGAATCACAATTTTCTAAACTGCCAAGCGAAGTGAAACCGGGAACCAATGGGATAGAGGAAATCCCCCAGAAAAAAGTGCCTCTCTCACTGGATTGGAGAAGCGCCGCTTCCGAAAACCACAAGTAGCTGTTTATCACAGTAAACGGTGGCTTGAACTTAATTAAATTATTCGTCGGCAGGCAGTTGATATTGGTTAAGCCTGATACACGACTCAACACTCAATTGGTGGTTTTTAAATGCTAAGTAAATTGGTCAGTGCCATTTCTCCATTTCGCCAGCATTTTTCCGGCGACACGTGGGGTGGTCTGGCTGCCATGCTGGTGGCCCTGCCGTCAGCTATTGCGTTTGGGGTAATCATTTTTTCACCGTTAGGCGGCGCTCTGGCGGCACAAGGAGCCCTCGCAGGCATTCTTGGTGCTACGGCACTGGGATTGATTGCCCCAACGTTTGGTGGCTGCCCGCGTCTTATTACTGCCCCTTGCGCTCCGGCTGCGGCGCTTCTGTCGGCCCTCGCGATCAGTTTTACCCACCAAGGAGTCTCGGCACCATCAGTTTTGCTGATGCTGGTGCTGATTGGATTGTTGGCAGGTATGACTCAAATTATTTTTGGCTTACTGGGTATCGGACGCTTGATCCGGTTTATTCCCTACCCGGTAGTCAGTGGCTATCTCAGCGGGGTGGGATTAATCATTATTGGTAGCCAGATTCCGAAATTTCTCGGTGCCTCGGCTGATGCTCATTTGGTTGATACCCTCATGAATCCTTCCGGCTGGACTTGGCAGAGTATTGTGGTGGGGACAGTCGTGGTTGCTGCCATGATATTCATACCCCGCATCATCCAGGCTATTCCTGCCGCTATTCTTGCACTATTGGTTGGAGTGGCATGTTACCTCATGCTCGGACAATTGAATTTTGCTGTAATGTCTACTGATCATAACCCATTGCTGATTGGCGTCATGACTTCCGGCGAAGGCGGTTTTTTTGAAATTATCAGCCAGCACTGGCATTCCTTAAGCGGGTTGGGTATCGACTCAGCGACCAAGGTTGTTGTTCCCGCTTTGACGCTTGCTGTCCTGCTGTCTATCGACACACTGAAAACTTGCGTGGTAATGGACGCAATGACCAATTCGCACCACGACTCCAATCGCGAACTCATCGGTCAGGGACTGGGTAATATCTCTTCAGCTATTGTAGGCGGCATTCCCGGCTCGGGCACCATGGGTGCATCGATGATCAATATTTCCAGCGGAGGGAAAACCCGCCTTTCAGGCATGATGGCAGGGGGATTTTCTCTGATCGCCTATTTGCTGCTCGCCCCCTTGATTGCCTGGGTGCCTGTGGCTGCGCTGGCAGGAATACTCATCGTGGTTGGTTTTCGGATGATTGATCGGCACAGTCTGGAGTTTTTTTTCACGCCGGCCACCCGCCTCGATTTTGCTGTCATCATATCTGTCATTTTGGTCGCGGTGTTCGTCGATCTGATCGCTTCCTCGGGAGTGGGTATCGCTCTTGCCATTCTGCTCTTTATCCGCGAACAGACACGCAGTTCCGTCGTGCGTAACCGCATTGGCGGACGTGAAATATTCACCAAACGAGTGAGCAATCATCAAGGAGGTGAAAGGCGGGAACGAGACGATGACATGACGATTGTTTTCGAACTGCAGGGCAGCTTGTTTTTTGGCACTGCAAACCAACTGCAATCGGCGTTGGAACCCGAAACCGGAAAACGCAAATATGTCATTCTCAGCATGCGGCGTGTTCAGTCACTTGATGTCACTGCCACCCATGTGCTTGAACAAATCAAAGACAAACTGGAAGAAAATAACGCCTATCTTTTGTTCTGTGACATTCCAAAAGACTTGCCCAGCGGTCTCAAGATGAAACGATTCCTTAAGGATACTGGTGTCGTGAAGCCGTCTACCAAAGCGTTTGCTTTCCGGGCACTTGATGATGCATTGGAGTGGGTCGAGTCGCGCGAACTTGAAGACATCACCACCGAAAAGTCTTTGGCAACCACTTTGAACTTACGGGACATGCCTATTTTCTCCGGACGCTCAAAGGAATCAATAGCTGCATTGGAAGCAGCAATGGAATTGCGCATCATAGACGCAGGGAAAAAGATTTTTAAAGTTGATACTCCTGGGGACGAACTCTATTTCATACGTCGGGGCATCGTAAAAATAATGATTCCCATTCGCAAAAAAGATCAATATCACCTCGGCACGTGCGGCCCTGGCGAAATCATCGGAGGAGTTGGCTTTCTTGATTCCAGTAAACAGGCCTCAATAGCTATTGCCATGACAGATACCGAGGTTTACGTCCTTTCCCGATCTGCTTTTGACAGTCTGGCTGAGCACCACCGAATTTTGGGGCTCAATATTATTGAACATGTAGCACTGAGTCTGGCGGCTCGTCTACGGGTGACAATTGGTGAAATTCAGGCGCTGCGTGGCTGAAAAATGTTGCCAAGTATGCATCTTAAAATCAAATAATTAAACTTGCAGCCTCTCCGCCGGTGCGAATTGAAACTCCCTTCATGGCCGATTCTTCTGCCACGCTCTGGCCAAGTCAACTGCATCCTCTACTTGCTTCTCGGTCATTTTGGCTTCAATCATTTTTTTATTTGCTAAAGCATCTGTATTTCCTGCCGACGCCGCAAGAAAAATCCATTTGTATGCCTCAACCCAATCCTGCGATACTCCTTGGCCATTTGCGTGCATCACACCAAGGTTATTTTGCGCAGCTGTATTGCCTCGCTCCGCAGCTTCACGGTACCATACTGCCGCTTCACTTAGATTTTGAGTGACTCCCTGCCCGCTGGCATATTTAATCCCGAGATTATACTGGGCCCGTATATCACCCTGACCCGCTGCCTTAAGATACCATTCGACTGCCTTGCTGTAGTCCTGCTGTACGCCTTCGCCATTAGCATATTTCACACCCAGCATATATTGCGCCTGTACATTGTTTTGCTCAGCAGCTTTGCGGTACCAGTCAACTGCTTTGACATAATCCAGAGGAGCTGCCCGAATATTTTTCTTTTGAAGTACACCCGAATTACTGTCATCGTACATCGCGCCCATCACATACTCAGCATCGGCATCTCCTTGTTGAGCGGCTTTACTGTACCAGTTCAGCGCCTTTTTTAAGTCTGCGGGTCCCGCTCTACCCTCGCTGTACATCAGCCCCAAATTGAATTGTGCGTAGACATAGCCCTGATTGGCTGCCTTCAAGTACCATCCCAAAGCCTTTTTGCTATCTTGTTCTACGCCTAAACCCTGGGCATACATAACTCCCAGATCGAATTGTGCAATTGGATTTCCATTTTTAGCCCATGGCAAAAGGTCTTTAAGTGCGGTTTTGTAGTCACCATTCTTGTAGGCTATTTCTGCTTCGGCAATATCGGCCTTGGCACCTGAGCTTATTGCAAGGATGAGAAGTGCAAAAATCGCTCTGGAAAATAAAGATATCATAAGGGTGTTTGCAAAAATTACGTGGATAGTGTGTGCAGCAATGCTTTGTACAAGAGTTTTGGTTAGCTTTATTGATAGCTCCTCTGATTACAAATCAATGTGTGCATTATATACACGCTTAACACTTAAGGAAAGCGCTCACTAGGGCAATAGTAATGAAACAAATGAAAGCTAGCGAATGGATGAAAAGCAAATTTCTGGATAATTTTTCTTCAGGCAGACAGATCAACCCTGCAGACTTTAATTTTGGAAGAGCAACGGCTCCGTGAGATCAAGGTATGTCTAATTTATAGACTGTGACCCGACATTAACGTTTGGCTTGATAATACTGTTGATAAAACCAACCATAAGCCGACTCAATCTGAGCCTGAATTCGTGGAGGAATATCGTGTTTTTTAGGCTTCACAATCTGCTCAGACTGCTTGTGCGTATACTTCATGTGGTAATGACTGTCACTTTCCTGAATCCCTAGTGCAAGTTTCAGCGGATTAATCTCAAAAGGGGAAACGCCCAACCAGTTATAAAGATGCGACATGCAGGCAACCGGTTGCTCGACCAGGTCTTCGAAACGAACAAAATATAAGTGCTCTTGTACCTTCTTTGGCAAATCGGGAACTGCGTGCAGGGAGATCAAGGGTGCGCCGATCGCTTTGTCTTTGGCAAACAACATGTCGGCCCGGCCGAATCTGTCAAAATCTGCCAGATGGTCAATAAAATCCACCAGAATAGTGCGTTGGTGCTGTGCTTCGATCGACCCGTAAATTTGCCCCAATTCACGCAGACAAACAATCAGCTTGGCCTCGGGTTCAATATGCAGCAACAACTCAATTGCGTGTAACCAGGCGCGATTTTTATCGACTACTGACTTTTTTATGCAATCCTGATTCCAGCCTCGCAAAAAACCTTTCATGGCCGAAGCCAGATGGGCATAGCTGCTGTTGAATGAATTATCAAGCTGGGACAGGAAAAATTGGTCATCGCTGACCATTCGGCGAATGCCAAGCAATGTATTGCACAACGGGGAGCTGTGGCCTTCGCACTGAATTTCCGGATGCTGTGCGAGCAATTGACAAAGAAGTGTCGAGCCTGCCCGGGGTAGCCCGGTTACTCCAACAAAATTGGGGGACATCAGAACACTCCGTCTTTTGAACTGATTAGCGAGCTACCGCCCAAACAAGGGGATGAGGCACGACTAAATTGCACCTTCGTCAGTCTCACCCGTGCGAATACGTACGACTTGCTCAACCGAGGTAACAAAAATCTTGCCATCCCCAATTTTCCCGGTATGCGCCGCTTTAACGATGGCTTCAACAGCAGTTTCTACCATGCCATCGGCAACCACCACCTCAATTTTAATCTTGGGCAAAAAATCCACCACATATTCTGCGCCACGATAAAGTTCAGTATGTCCCTTCTGACGTCCGAAGCCTTTAACTTCAGTCACAGTCAAGCCGCTTGCACCCAATTCCGACAGGGCTTCGCGAACTTCGTCAAGTTTGAATGGTTTGATGATGGCTTCAATTTTTTTCATGGTAGCTCCGTCTCAAGGTTACTTCGGAAAAGTTTGGCAAGTATAACGTATCTGATAGTTATGCTAATAATTCAATTTCTATCCGGCATGCTAATTTTTACCATGGCACTATTTTTTCAGCGTCTCGTTAGATAAGACCCGGTTTGCTTCAACTAACATCGCGGCGCGGCGACCGTATTCCGTTGACTCATCTTTCCGTCCAAGCTGCTCCAATGCTTTGGCGGCACCATTCAAGTCCAAGGCAATTCGGGAAGGAATGCCGAGTTCCTTGTCTATTACAAGCGCCGCATTGTAATGAACCAATGCCAACTCGAAATGCCCCTCAGCCACTTCCGCAGCAGCAGCGATTCGACGTGCGTTAGCAATTTCTTCCTTTCCCGCACTGGATGATTCCAGCGTTGCTTTAGTCAATTGCAAGGCTGCTGAATTGTCTCCTTTTTGCAGAGCCAGTCGCGCCCGTAAATTGGATAGCCCTGCTGTATAAACACAGGGCTTATCGCATTCACTTTCTACACGTAGCAGTGCCGATTCAATCGCCCCGGTTTGCTTGCCATCACTCCCGTCAGTCAAGATGACCGCCTTGCGAAACGCAGCAGCAGTGCGCCATTCCAGCGGGTAAACGATAGAACCTTGCGCAAGAATCTGATCCAGTTGACTGATTGCCGCCTGATCGTCCCCAAGCTTGTGCAACACCGTTGCCAGATTAATCATTCCCATTGCCTCGCCGGAAAGATTGTCCTGAGATTGCTGCAACAGTAAAGCTCGGGCGAATAACTCACGCGCCTGCGGTAAATCCCCATTACGCATAGCTCGATGCGCCTCCAAATCAGCTTGGTGAGCTTGCTCCAGGGCAAAGGGTGGAACAGACTGTGGAGTGCTGCATGCGGCAAGCATAAATATGATGCCGAACAGCATAAAATTGACCGCGCATGTACACCTTCGTAGCGGATTAATCATGGCTATCCATCTTCAGCAAGCCTTGTTCTGGCTGCGGCATAATATTTTTCAGCGGCCAACTGGCACTTATTGAATCTTCAATATTGCGTGACTGGTTGATCAATCCCCTGCTCTCACCGATCACTGCCGGAAGTTGCGGGGCTGTTTTATCCACAGCAGATTTGAGTGTTTCCGTAGTGCGTTGAATATTATCCAAAGTGGCGTCCACTTTGTTAATCATCAACGGCAATTCCTTGTCCAATTTTCCGGTCATCATCACCGTGTTTTCCGATGCCAAATTGATTGAGTGCAGCATAGGACGGACATCTTTGGCGATACTTTCATCAACCTGATCCAGGGTGTGATCCACCCTTTCCCGGGTGCGGTTTAATCCCTCGGTAAATTGGCGAACATTTTTCAAGGTCTGGCGAATATCTCCCTGTGGATCATTCGTGCTGTGCAATAGCTTATTCACTTCATCCAGCGCGGGAACCAATCGACTGCGCATATCCTCGGCGATCTGGTCCAGCCCCCCGCCGCGTTCAAAACGTACCGTTGCACCGGCTGATAATTGCCCTCTCCCCTCGGTGCCCCGTTTGGCTTCAAGTATGCTGTCGCCGATGACCCCCTCTTTTTTCAGGCTTACCAGCGCATCTTCATTCAACAATAACAAGTACTGATTTTCTATGGACATTTCAACTTTTGCATGGGCTATGCTGTCCAATGTAATATTTTTTACCGAGCCAATTTTGAAACCACTCAGCTTGACCGGCATCCCTTCCTTGAGGTCTTCTGCAGAATCGACCAGAAAATAAACAGCCGACTTTGGCGCGAACAACCCTTTTTTGACGCTGGTAAAAAAGAGATTAAACGCAATCCCGGTCAAAGCCAGGAGAATAAAAATCCCCACTTTTACGAATAAGCCTTTAAACCGCTCATCTTTATCGGCAAGTAATTTCATGTTTGACTCATTTCAGTGTTTTTACTCGGCAAGTGTTAATTTGGCAATTTGCCAATGCAAGGGCACACTTCCATCGGAGATCACTAACACAGCACGATCTTCCCCCTCTTTTACAAATTTTTCCAGCGCAACCATCCATGAATTACAAACCGCCTGATCTGTATCATTAAACAGCTCTGCATCTACCACTAGCACCTTTGGGGCCAAGACCAAGCCGCGCAGCAAACCGACCAGTTTTCGATCAAGAATACCCAGCCTTGCCGAGGGACGAGCCATGAAATCTGCCCATTCATTTTTTTCCGGCTCCAGAGCATGAAGCCATTTGTCCAGCACTTGCTCGGTAGTTTGAGGCGTTCGTTTGTGGTGATACCACAACGGCAAAGTTATGTTTTCCCAAACCTTAAGGTTGCCAATCAGTCCTCCGTTTGATGGAATCCACCCTATCTCACCGGGAGTCGATTCTTCAAGTTGCTTGCCGCGAAAAAATATCGAACCTTTCTCGGGAGTTTTCTCACCCAAAGCAAGCTCCATGAGCTCTCCCTTGTTTTTATCCTGGACTTGGAGAACAGCTATCTCGCCCGCATCCAGTGAAAAAAACAACCCGGTTATTTTTCCACATGTGACGTCAGAAAATTGTAATAGCGTTGTCATTTCAAAACGCCAGCATCGTAATCAACCCATCTGCCACGAACACCACCATCAAACTTCGGATGACAGCCTGCGATACTGCTTGTGGAATTTCCGTTGCTGCCGTCTTGTCTCGCAATCCATGGAAGCAGGAAACAATTGAGATCGACGCACCAAATACGATACTCTTAATAAAAGAAGCCGCAATTTCATTGAAGCTGATTGTTTCGAAAAAATTCTCGATATCATTACTCAGAGGAATATCCATTCTCAAAGAGATGACGCCGCAACCCGCGCCAATTGCTATGACCTGAAAATAAAATGTCAATGCAACGCTGGCCAGAATCATAGCAACCACACGGGGAACGACCAGATAGGACATCGGTGAAATTGCCATACAGCGCAGAGATTTAATTTCACCGTTAACCTGCATTGCTGACAGTTCGCTGGCGAAGGCAGAACTGCTGCGTCCAATAATGACAATGGCTGTCAGCAACGGCCCTAATTCGCGCGCGATGGTCCAGATCAAGATTTGCATCGTTAGCAACTCATTTTGACCAACCAGATTGGTAATTTGAGTCACCACAATCAGCCCAACCAGCAGACCAATCACGCTGATTGTGAACAATGACTCCGTGCCGGTAAAATAAATCTGTTTATACAATACTTGACGGGCCGGCCATCTTCCCAAAGCAGAAAGTCGGCATAGCGTAAACCAGACAAGACGCAAATGACCCAGCACAAACCGAACTGGGCGGCCCGGCCTTCTATTGGAGTCTTGCCGGTTATTTTTTAAATCTGTCGCCAAACTCTTGATCAAAAGTTATCCTGATAGCGTGCGGTGATCGGATAGCGCCAATCCTTGCCGAAACTGCGATCTGTAATTCGTACTCCTACCGGCGATTGTCGCCGCTTGTATTCGTTGATACGAATCAGTTTAACCACGCGCTGAACATCAGCTTCGCTATAACCCTTCGCTACAATTTCCGCGATAGGCAAATTCTTTTCCACGAAGCAGGCCATGATGCCATCCAGTGCATCATACGGAGGCAAGCTATCCTGATCGGTCTGATCCGGTTTTAGCTCGGCGCTAGGCGGACGTGTAATAATGCGCCGGGGGATTACAACCCCCAAACTATTGCGGTAGTTGGATAATCGATATACCCAAGTCTTACTGACGTCCTTGAGTACCGCAAAGCCGCCTGCCATGTCGCCGTAGAGCGTACAGTAACCCACCGTCATTTCCGACTTATTGCCGGTAGTCAGTACGAGCCAGCCTGTTTTATTGGAAATGGCCATCAGCAAATTGCCCCGTATGCGCGCCTGAATATTTTCTTCGGTCGCATCCTGCGCTAATCCTTCGAATTGCTGGTCCAGCGTAGCCAGGTAAGCATCGAATGCCGGTTTGATATCCAACTCGTCGTAACGAATACCCAGAATAGATGCCATTTCGCGCGCATCATCCAGACTGATCTGTGCGGTATAGGGAGAGGGCATCATGACCGCTCTGACCTTGTCAGCCCCGAGCGCATCCACTGCCACGGCCAGTGTCAGCGCTGAATCAATCCCCCCTGACAACCCAAGCAATACGCCGGGGAACCGATTTTTCCCGATGTAATCTTTCACTCCAAGGCACAGAGTGCGATAGACACTTTCTTCCTGAGTCAGGGAAGGCAAGATTTCGCCCGGTATCAATTTGCCGTCCCTGATTTCTATCAGGCCCAATTCCTCTTTGAATGCTGAAAACTGGTGGGTCAGTTTCCCCTCTGCATCGATGGCAAATGAAGCGCCGTCGAAGACCAACTCATCCTGCCCTCCAACCATGTTGCAATACACCACGGCCAGCCCGGTTTCTTTAATGCGGTCACGAATGGTTTCATACCGCGTCGTCTGTTTGTCCAGATGGAAAGGGGAAGCATTCAACACCAAAAGTATCTCGGCCCCCGCCTTGCGCGCTCGAATTGCGGCGGCTTCTTCCCATATATCGGCGCATATATTAATGGCAAATTGGGTATTGTCCATTTCGAACAGGCATGGCAACTCACCCTGCTGGAAATAGCGTTTTTCATCGAACACACTGTGGTTAGGTAACGAATGCT
>Ga0316223_1001930_pt1 | contig 18185 bp, 21 predicted proteins | sample TBH18009metaG_FD_206007 | JGI IMG/M metagenome (GOLD analysis project Ga0316223, IMG submission 206007) | Freshwater microbial communities from Trout Bog Lake, Wisconsin, USA - TBH18009 | ecosystem: Environmental > Aquatic > Freshwater > Lake > Hypolimnion/Profundal zone | place: USA: Wisconsin...
CTGTTATGATACTTGTTCCGGTTGCCGAGGAAACCGAAAGCGGATAAAGCGGAACACCATAATGCTCCGTTCCGGAAAGCGGCATAATCGCATTTTGATCAAGGCCGGTTGGCTTGCCCAGCACCTGAGTTGTTATGTTTATTCCGTCCTGTGTGACAATATCGGTGGTCGAAGGAATTGGAATTCCTGTCCAGAAGTCAACCGTCCCTGGATTAGTCGAGATATTGTCCGTTTCTGCGGCCGCATAATCCTGAACACGAGGATTTTGAATCGGAATCGGGTCGGCCGGAATGACAATCGCCCTCAGCTGTGCTTGAGGAACGTCGTTGCAAGGATTGCAAACTAAAATGCGTTTGTTAATTAGGCCCGCACCTGCGTAATCGAACTGCCATTGCAACCGATTATGGTTGTATAGAAACCCGCACCGGTCGCAAATACCAAATGCTCTTGGATTTCTAGACGATACCGATGCGCGTCCATGAGGTCTCACCTAAAATACCCCTGAATCTGCGGAGAGATATATTGCTGAGCTGTTTCGATGTTCTGATCGGCCGCAATCTGATAGGCTTCGTCCGCGAGCGGCTTCAGCAACATCATTTTCTGCGGATTCCAAATGATCGCGAGCCGGGAAGCAAGCCCAAATGCGAACGCTTCGAGCCACAAATAAGGGATCTCGACCGTTTGACCGCCTGTCAGGTTGCTATCTTGAATTTGACGAACGCGATAATAGCTAAATGACTGAGAAGAAGTCCCATCCGGAACAGGCCAAAGTGTTACTGAAGGCCCGGCGGAGCCTGTCGAACGCGATGCATCAATAAGCCTATCGAACCAAAAGATGGTTGGGAAGCCAACCTGCTCTTTATTCGGATAAGAAGCATATTCTGTGCGCGAAACTGGCAATATAATTCGGTCGATTGGTTGCGAGCTGTTGTTTGTCGTCGTGACATAAGCATCGAGCAACACAACTGTGCTTTGATCAACCGAATAAGTCGCTGCTGGCGAGGATGAAGTCACCGTCCCGCCGCCGCCAATGACCGATCCATTGAAAGAAGACAAAAATACAACCGTTCCATTCTGAGAAAACGTAACAGTTTGCAATCCGTCCGCAGCTGTGCCGGTTCCGGCAACGGTTATTTGTGTTCCGACCGTGTAAACCGGCGTATTCGGAACAGAATAGGTTATGGTCGTTGTTGTTCCATCACCATTAAGCGTAAGAATTGTTGGCGATTGATTGAATTGTACCGTCTGAAGATCAACCGCCCAAAGGTTTACGCCTTTGTTCGACCATGTCGCAAGCATCATGTTTGTTACCATTCGGGCAGCAGTCATATGCTCTTGGGCGATGGCTGTGTTTCTTATCTCGCAGAGATTGTACGCATAAAGTACGATCTCACCGAGCGACGGATTGTAATTGTAGGTGCCGCTCGTGGCCATATTGGCTCCTTAGAGAGTTCCGTCGTTTGCAACCAAAATGCCTTCAGCAGCAAAACCAGCAGCGTATGCCGTGCCGGTTGCCGACATCTGCCACTGAATATCCGTTTTCTGGACATAGGCGTTTGGATACCAACGCTCGCTGACAAAGTTAGCAACGAATGGCCGTTGAGTGACCAAAGCATTCACACCAGCCGAATTGACCGTCCAGGTGCGGTAAGTGCCATACGAACCAGAGGTGTAAACCATGTTCGTCCAGCCTTGGGAACGCTTCAAATAAAACGTGTTACCTGCTGGAACTGTATAAATGGCAGACTGAGTGCGACCAATGGTTGGATTGATCTGGGCGTAAGTGATCGTTTTACCCGTATCCTGAAGCTTAATTGTGCCAGTATTGTTATTACCAAAAGAAGGAACAGCCGTGACCGTCATGTTATTGATGCGGAAATAGCTGTAGGCCGTGTTCACGCCCGTATAGTTACCAGCAGTGAACGTGATAGTTTCCGAGATCTGATTGTAATTGGCATCAAGGCCGTTAATCAAAACCGAAACGCCAGCATCCGACGAAGACGAGCTTAGAAGCGTCATGGTGATCGCTGAACCGGGGTAAGCATACACGGTCGCATTTTCCCAAACTGGGATAAAACCGCTCGTCGGGATAGCGGCCTGATAACCAAAAATGCTGACGGTCGAATGAAGGCTGATCTGGCCGCGAGAAACTTGCAGCTCGAACGGCTCATATGCACCAACGCGAGTAATGGACTGGTTAACAGCGCCGGTCGAAGTAAAAGTAGACATTTAGCAGCCCCATTTCCTGAGTGATTTGTTAATCCTGCTATCAGGATCGGCAGCGGCAGCAGCACCAGTCATTTTTCGTTTCATGCCTGTCATGCGCTCGCAAAAACTTTTGTGTCGCGGATTGTCCGCATCCTTTGTTGGTGCTTTTAAATAATGGCCCTCGGCGCGAGCCGCCGCACGACCTTTTTCATTCAAGCCACCTTCCGGATTTTGATACTTTTTAAGTGTCATTTAAATCGATCCGGCAAAAGGAAAGGAGGGGAGCCGAAGCTCCCCATCCAGATTAGTTCATCTCGATGTGACCACGGCCTTTGGCCGCAGTACCGTGATAAGCCGACGAAAGCGGATTCATATTCGAACCCGTGCGACCACCCGACTTGCGTGGAGCGCGATCGGCACGATGCTCGGACTTATGACCGTGCATATCAACATGGTGCTTGACTTTGTGCTTTTTGGCACGGCCACCATGCTTGTGCTCTTCTGCTTCATGAACGACGTTCGAGTGAGCGCCTTCATAAATATCGTGCGGAGCCGGATCATGGTCTTTTACACCATGCTTAGGGGATTCCGCTTTTCCGCCCTTTGCATGGGCTGCACGAGGGTGGTGGTGATGAACGCCAGCGTGCTTAACGCCTTTGTGTTCTTCGTGGTGATGTGCCTTATGACCCTTCATGGCCTAAGCTCCTCAGAAGTTGTAGTACTGGGTGAGGCCGAACAAGCCAGTCGCAGACTGAACATTGTAAGGCTGAGGGATCTGGCGGAACACGTATTTGTTCGTGCCAGTGGACGGCGTGAGATTGATACCCGAAGCATTCGCGAGATCAATCGTTCCACGAACATCGCCCGTTGTAGCGGACGGTGTAGTACGATCAGCTGGTAAGAACCCGTTGCCAGCAAAAGCGGTGTTGGTTGCTGGTTGCGTTTGAGACGCACCCGCATTGGCAACAACTTCTGCCACAGTATCCGAACGGATTGGAAGACCAACAATTGCAGTCGTGCCAACGGAATAAGCGTGGGTTGAATCAGCCGTGCCGCCCGAAAGCACCACGGACTTGATGTACTTGAACGCTTTTTTGCCGTTGGCCGCGTTACCTGCCGAGATCGTAATGGCTTCCGTCATTGGATATCCGTAGATATCGTAGCCGTTAACCGTTGCGGTCGCGTAGGTAGCACCTGATGCGGCGGTAACGCTTACAGCGCGACCAACCATGGCCATTGGGTTCCACAACCAAACAGAAGGAGTCTGGATGTTCGTCGGAACGGCGCAGTTTTGCACGGTTGGATAGGCCAAAGTGACCGTACCAGACGTGAAAGTTACGTTCTGACTGAGCTGATAAGTACCGGTTTGTCCGTTGCCCACCGTCGATGAAGTTCCGGTCGTCGTCAACTGAGAGTTGATGTAAACGCCAGAGCTCACACCGAGGGTTCCACCCGTAACCGTCGTCGAAGACGAGAGGAGAACCATTCCTGGACCGATTGGCATGCCACTGTTTGCCGTAATCGTCAGAACACCGTTCGTTGCCGAGGCGGTAACTGAAGCATAAGCATCCAGCGCAAGAACCGTATCCGTGACGCCAGTATCCGAACGGGTGAATACCGAAGAATAATAGACGCCAGTGGTCGCGGAGTTAGAAGAAACAAGCGTAAGAGTTGCGCTCGTTGGGTTAGCAGACGCCACAATAGCTGCTGCTGCGTTTGTGTATGGAACGCCAGTGAACGAGACAATGTCACTGAAACCATACCAACCGTAATCAGCAGCTGCTTGCGCTTCACCTGGAAGATAGGTGAACGCAGGACGTGGATCAAGGATACCGCCCCCCGCATAAAATAGCGAGGAGCCAATATCAGGATTGTATTCGGCAGAAACAGGATTCTGTCCAAATACGATCACGGGACCGGAAAATGCAGTAATAGACATGAGATGTCTCCTTTTTTCCGGTTACGAAGTTGGGAACGAGCCGTAAATCGCGCGCCAGTTGTAATAGCCGAACGAATAACGCTCATAGCCCTTGACGAGCAAGTTGTCGGTTACGAAATCAACCTGCATGTCCGTTTCGAACTTGATACGTTCCATATAGGAAAGACCATCAATGTTCGTGAGCAGGAACCAAGCGTAGGACGAGGTCAAGAAGTCGTTGACCATGTAACCTTCGCTCAAGCCACCAGCCGTGGTCATAATTGCGTTGACATCGTTGTCGGCCGTACCTGGACGGAGTTCCGTCTTGAGGAGGCGGATCGCCACTGGCTCGAGAGCAGGTGGGATGATCAGCTTGCGGCCACGAGCGAAGACCTTCAGGCCAGCCTGATCGCGGAAGTTCGTGCGGATCGCGATCATCGCGTTCAGCAGCGTGGCTTCGTTGAGGTCGACCTGCGTCGTTGGGGTGTTTGCTACGGTGCCGCCATCAATAGGATGCGCCGTCGAGCAAAGAGCAACGCCGTCACCGCCGACCAACTGGTTGTAGGTCTGGGCAGTGTTGAGGACGTTCGCACCATAGATTTCCTTGGTCTGGTGGAACGATTCCACGAGGCCGAGGTTGGAAGGCTGGAATTGGGTCTTGTAAAGGTTGTCGTCGATCGCCTTTCGGGTGATCGCGTAACCGAGACCAATTTCAGTGTGTTCCTGATTGTAGACGAAGCGTTCGCCAGCGCCCGAATCGAAAGCGGTCTGACCGCCTTCGCTCTTCAGCTGAGCATAGCCGAGGTAACGCATTTCAGCGGTACGTTCGAGGGCCATCTTCGAATCATGCTTCGTGAAGATCTTGTCGTACTGCGACGGGATCTGCTCATACTTGCCTTCAACGCCACGGAGACCGGGGAGGAGAAGGTCTTTAATTTGACTAAGATTAACAGCCATGACACTTCACTCCAATTAAGCGTTAATGCTAGCAGGACCAGCACCGTTCGTGCGCCAGACTTCATTGTTGAAGCCAACGATAACGTTGCAATACTGCGTGGTTGGGTCGCCACCGTTGCTTACGCTCACAGCGTAATCAACAACGATGAATGGATAGGTAATGGTCGTCGCAACACCGCTAAGATATGCCCCCGAGCGACCCGTTGCCGAGTTGCCAGTGCCGAGAGCAAACGTAGCATACTGACCTTGAATGCCAGAACCCATTGTTGAAACAGTGCCGGTCATTGGAGCACCAGCGAAGCTGGTCTGGACAATGAAACGTGCATTTGGATCGTCGATAACATATGCCTCAACGTCGCCGGTTGCGTCCGAGCCGGGCCAATAAGCCGACCAAACGGTGCGCTTCTGCGAAGTTGAATAATATTTGCAGCCAACAAAAATACCAGCGATTGGCTCGGTTCCACTTGCGGCAGAGGTGATGTAGCCAGTTGCTGCGCCCGTGCCCGCGACCGGAGTTACAGGGTCGCCCGTGTAAATTGCGGTGCCTTGGGAAGAAGCGATACGACGTGGGGACTGAGAAAACGTTGGTGCGCCACCGGCGCTTCCGTTATATTGCAAGAAACCGTAATAGGCAGCGGTATTCGCCATGACGGGATTCTCCTTTACAGAGAGTTTCCATCATCGCACACCGGGGCGATATGTGAAACGGGAAAAATTCAAACTTTCCACACCGAGGGAAAGCTATTGTTAATCATGCCTGAATAATTCAGGAAAGAAAAGGGGCCGGTGAAAGATTTTCCCGGCCCCCAAGTCAACTCATTCTTCAGGAATCGCGATGTCGAAACCTTTTTTGATTTTCGGAGCAACACGAGAGTCGTTTCTGTCCGTCAAACCGCCGCGACCTTTCGGATCGAGCTGGCCTTCTTTGATCTGAACTTGCTGACGAGCGGCGCGATTGTCTCTTGCGCGCATGTCCTCCGTAATTTCCTCCGGACGCTCCATCAAAAGCATACCCTTGCGTTCAATCGAGCCTTCTGCGCCAATCTGCATCATTTCAGGATGACGTTCAACCGGAACAGGCGTCCAGCCAGTGCGGCGGACGTGATTCATATGCGAGATGTCGTCCATGTTCATGGAAGATTTGCGTTTCCATTCATATGTCCAACCATCCGGAGCCGGTGGGGTTGCGAATTCATCCGTACCATCATCCAAATCGGATGAATTGTTACGAATTTCAGCAGCACGTTTTGCCGCCAGCGCTTTTGGGTCGTCAGCACGCATTGGTGGACGCATTTCGCGGCGAGCGAGAGTTTCAGTAGCTTTGGTCATTGTTCATCCAATCAGTTAAGTTTGCCTTCTTTGATCAGGGCGGCTTTGTTGCGCGCATATTCCTGATCAGTCATTCCCATCATGCTTGCCATTTCGCGCTCTTGGGCATTTAACCGCACGACATTCGGCCGAGCGCCTGAATTTGTCGTTGGAGAGCGAGAAACCGGCGCGGCAGGAGGTGCGGAACGACGGCTGGTGGGGTTAGAGGCCGAAGAAAGAGCTGAATCTTCCTGCGGAACGGAAGTTCTCGACTGAATTTTCAGCGTGTCTTCGATCGTATTGAAATAATCGTCGGTGTCTGCTTCCAAACCATCGGCCATGGCGAGGTTATGCGCCGCGATCATCTTCTGATAAAGCCGAGGATTGGTTGCATATTCAGGATGGGAGCGAACCCAATCTGCCGAGCGCGGCGAAAGCTGGGCTGCCAGCTTTTCTACCGGATCATTTTGAACCGGAGGAGCAGCTTTCGCCTGTTCCATCCGATTTTGGTAAGCATTTTTACCATTTTCGAGCTGCATTTTTTGAAGAGCAATCTCAGACATCTGAACTTGAATGTCAGCTGCCTCATCATGGTCTCCCCGCGACAAAGCATCCGAATAAGAGCGCTTCAGCGCGAGCTGATTGCCCTTCACGGTGTCGATTGCGTTGTCGATGAGCCGCAAATTGGTATCATCAACCTCGTTCTTTGCCAATGAAGCCTGTTCCGAGGCCTGACGGACACGGCGTTCAGCTTCCTGACGGGCGAGGCGCTCTTCCTCGAGCTTAAATTTCAGTTCACGAATGCCTTCGTCCGCTGAAATTTCATTTCGCATAGGTTTTTCAGGCTCTTCAGCCTTTTCGACCTTAATTTCTTCCGCTGGTTTTTCATTTTCCAACGGATCGAGCTCAACAATGAGCTGGTCGTCGTTATTTTCTGACATAAATTACTCCTTACCAGACCTGATCCACGTCTTGAATGCGTCCGCGAACGTTCACATCGTGCAGAATTCGGCATGGTACGTTGTTAATGGTGATTGTCCAGCCGTCTGAAGGGCGAGAAACAAGCCAGTCGCCCTCCCGGATGGTTACATCTTTGAACCATTCGCCTTCGCCATCTTGAAAAGCGGAAGGCCCGAGCTTAATCACGAGGCCGACCTTGCTTTGGTAGATGTCTTCATCGACGGTTCGATCAGTCAGGTGAATTCCGCTTTTGGTTTTCGTTGGACGAATGTAAAGCGCAATCAAAACCTGATTGTTAAATAGCTCGAAATCAGCAACTGAACCGATTTTTTCGAGTAGTGCTTCCCGAGGATCGACCTCATGGAACATAGACATTGCAGGCATAGTTTATTCCCCTCTGGTTTTAGTGCCATCGACGATAGCGATTGCGTCATCGATGTATTCCAAGGCTGTTGCCAGCCCTTGAATTTTTCCGACCTGCTTTTGATATTGATCAAAGTTTTGCGCAGAACCGGCGGAGAGATTATGGCGCGTGCGCTCGTAATCTTCTCGAATCATCATCTTTAATTCGATGATAAATTGATCTCGTGTCGTCAGCATCCCAGACCCCTCTGGTTTTTTCCCCTCTAAAAATCGAAATGGCTAGACCGGACGCCCAGAGGGGTGAAAGCGCCCGGTCTTCCTCTCATCGGGTGTGGAGATCACCCGAGAAAATCATTTACGTCCTGCTGCTTTTAAGCCATAAGCCCGGATCTTCTCCAACCGGCCTTCGCCGCCACCTGAACCATCGTGAATTGGATAGTTCGTGCGACCGCCCGACTTCCGTGGCATCATGCCTGGAGGCGGCATAGGAGGACCACCAGCGCCCGGTGCGCCGCCGCCCGGAGGCATCATGCCTGGAGGAGGAACTGGCATTCCACCGCCCATTGGAGGCGTGCGAGGAGAAATTGGTGCAGGAACCGGAGCATTTGGCATGTTGGCGCCTTGAGGATGACCACCGTGAGCACCAATGATGATGTTTACGTTCATCTTTCCCTTGCCAGCTTTTCCGCCGTGAGCATGAGCGGAACGACCACCCTTCACTTCGCCGGGAACTTTGAACGGATAGCCCTCGCCAGAGAACACGCCGCCGCCTTTGTTCTTTTCCGTTTTGCCGCCCCAGCACATTTTGCAGGAGCAATCTTTGTGGTGCATGGCGGAGCCGCCTTCAGCCTTGAATGCTTTTGGCTTCAGCATCTTATGCATCAGCTTCTTGTCTTCAGCTTCATCTGGATGGCCAGCCTTGCCACCATGGGCATGGTGCTTTTTCTTTTCATGAAGCCATTCGACTTTGTGGCCGTCGGCCTTTCCGCCGCGCTTGTGCGGTTCAGTCCAGTTTCCCTTGAATCCAGCAGGAGATTCATCTGTCGATTGGCGGGCCTTGATCGCAGGAGCCGTAGAACGACGTGGAGGCAATGGAACATTGGCGTAGTTTGTTCCCATTGGTTCTGAAGAAGAAAGATTATTAGCCATCTGGCTAATTTCATCCGAACCTTCATTCCGTGCTGCAAAATCACCTTCCGGGCCACCGCGAGCCTTTTTATGAACGGTTTTGCCGCCATGCTTACGTTGCATGCCGATAGACTGGGCGAGCATTTGATTTTGATTCGCAATCGGGTTCATTCCGATTGGGCCACCGCCGAGTTTGTGCGCACGACCGCCCTTTTTCATGCCGCCAACATGTTTCACGCCATCGCGTTCCATGTTTGCTTCTTTTGCATCGCGATTGATCAGCGAGTCTGCCGTGAGCGCCCGGCCACCAGCTTTGCGCGGCTTGCGGTCGGCACGGTGAGCGGACTTATGGCCTTCAGCTTTGCCGATTACTTTTCCGCCCTTTTTGTACGCACGCTTGCTCACTGGGCGCATGCCCGTTTGAACAGAGGCTTCTTCAGCCTCGGGTGGCGTCCATGAAGAAGCATCAACTTTCGTATGAGGATCAGCTGAAACGAGGCGCTTGGCTTTCAACTTCATTGCTTCGCGAGCAGTTTTGGCGGCGTGAGACATTGGGTGGGCTCCGGAGGGGGTTAGAACAGGCGTCCCTGTTTGCCGCTAGGGGTTTGATCATCTTCGCGCGGCAACGATCTGATCTTATTGAGCGCCAGCCCAATAATCGCGGGATTGTGAATCATATTTCTCGATTTGGCAACTGGAGCTCTTACGTCGCCACCACGCTTGAACAGCCGCTGATTGTTCGGAATCGAAGCAGCAGCCTTGGGCGTCATATCATATGTCGGCAAAGTTGCTACAGTTGTTCGAATATTCCTGCCGGAGTTTTCCCAATCGTTGCGCAATTCATTTTGATTTGGAGTTCTGTGCCAGGCGGATGCAACATCATGCCGCTCAGTATCATTTGTTGGAGCAGGCATTCCCAACATATCAGCAACAGCCTCATGATCAAGGTTTGTTATCTTTTTTGTAGTTTTGATAGTATAAGGATTACTCGACTGCCCTGCCTCTGGATCATGCGATTTCAACTCTTTTTCAAGCATTGGCTGAAGTGTTTCATCGTAATATTGCTGAACGCCGGGTTGTCCTTGCCAGCGTTTGCTTTGTTCACTGCCCGGAGTCAAAACGATACCGTGATAGCCGCCTTCTGCTGCTTCTTTCAAAATGCGCTTGACTGCCAGTTTCGACCATGCTTTTGTATCGGTCACGTGCGGGCCTTCGGGGATCAAATCTTTAACTTTGTGATATTCACCCCAAGCATTGCTTCGCAAATTAGCAAGCTCTTTTTTCCGTTTTGCGAAAGATTCGACCTCTGTATTTTCATAATTGTTCGCTTCGTGCGTCGAAATTTTGTCGTTAAGCTCTCTATTTAATGCATCAGTTTGTTTTTGATGCTCGTTTCTGAGAGTTCGGCGCTGTTCAATCGGAAGATTTCTCCAAAACTCGGTGTAATCCCCATCTTCATCATAAACAAGTTTTTCAAAATCCCTAGAATGCTGCATGAGAGGCGCTTCAAGTTTTTCATGGAATTCATCCCTTGCACTACGAAAATCTCCATTAGCCTCGTCATAATCATTATCGAGCTGCTCGAATTTTTTTCTAAGCTCGCTTTTCTTATTCGCATCAGGGCTAAATTTTCCACGACCCTGCTGGCCCCAATCGCCTTGCACTTCTTCGACGTGAAGGATCTTTTTGCCTTCCGGAGTATGGAGATCTGCCAAACGCAAATGGAATAAAGGATTGTCTTCAGGATAATGAGTATCATATTTGTAAAGCGGATGGTCAGGTTTGTATTGCGCAACAATCTCGCGATAGTTTTCGTTTTTTCCTCTTCCTTTCAGGGAATATTGTTCAAACTTTGGTTCAGTTTTTCTTAAATATGTGTTTATTCCATAAGAATGATTGCTGGCTAAATGATCAGCAAGCGCCTGATGAAGCAGTTCATTTTTGTAGCCCTGACTTTTGAGATCCTCTTCAGCGTAATGAAGACTTTGATCAATGTCAGGATCTTCGCCGTAAATTTTTTTGAAAAGTTCAGGATCTTTCAGCGCATCGGAAGCGACAGCTCTAGCTTGTTCTTTCCGACTTAATTGAGCACCGGTCGCATCTTTGAAATATTTATAAGAGCGAACATTTTCTGTGTAGTCTTCGAGGTTTGCGTCCTCCAAACGGCGAGCGACAGCTTGACGGCTGACGGACTTTTTGCCCGGTTCCGGAGTCATTCCTTCAATATTGGCCCAACGAAGTTCTTCTTCTTTGACGCCTTTTTGATTGCCGAGGTATTTTACCCATTCGCTCGGCGACATTTTATCAACGTTAGCCTTTTCCGCAACCTCTGCCGCATGCGAATAGGTTCCCAACTTATTCGTCACGCGAATTGGGGTTTCCTCGGGAGGATTGTTGTGGCCAATGCCGACAACTTTCTGCGGAGGAGGAGCCTCGCCCTTTTGCGCGACGATTTGGCCTTGGTCTTTTATCGCCTGTTTCAAAGCATCATGCTCGGGCGATCCAGGCGCATGGTTGCGCAGCTGGGCGGAAAGCTCCTTGATCTTTGCCTGAGCCGCTGCACGGCGCTCGGAGAGGCTTCCGCCACCGTCCTTGCCAATGCGTCCGCCGTCAGCTTTTGCGGCGGTGGTTGTTGCAGCGGTCGAGGCCGTTGGATTCATCGAGGTGACCAATGGGATGGGGGAAATTGCGTTACCGCCGACCGAACTTGTCGGGGCATTGTTTTGCGGGACCGTGGAGACCGAAGGAATCATTGTTCCTGTCACGCTCATGGGCGCTGCGCCCCCAAAAGCAAATCCAACCTTAAGTGGCTTCACGTTACGAGCGAGGCGCATGATGTCTTTGGTCATTGGGGCTTGTTCCCAGTGATGGCTGGGATAACCGTGCCCAGCAGATTGCGGATGACTTGTTCGCTTTCGGGATGAACGGCGATGTTCTGGGCAAGGTCGATCATTTGGATGCGCTCTTTTGCGAGCATTTCCTGTTCATCGACTTGATTGTCCATGCTGTCCTTTTTCGCAGAGGCCGCGAGCTGGGCCGCTTTGATTTTCACTTCAGCTGCTTTCACGTTGGCGAGCTGCTGCTTGATCATCAATTCCGATTGGTCGACCTTTTTGTCGTGGTCGGTTGGGCCAGTTTGGCCACCGGCCAAGCCTTCTTGCTGCATTTTCGCGTGATCGAGTTGGATCTTGGCTTGCTCGAGGGCGATTTTGCCCTTTGCGGCCATGAGCTTGGTGTCCGAGTCTTGCTTTTTCATTTGAAGCTCGGCGATTTTCTGCTGCATTTCCGGAGGCGGAGCGCCTTGGGCTTGCGGCGGGATCATGAATTGCTCAGGGTTCGACCAACCGACCGCTTGCAATGCAGCTTTGTCGATCGCAATTGGATCGTAAAGCGTTGGGTTTTGGGCCTGGATCTGTTTCAGCGCGACGATCTTCATGAGGCGCTGGGTTTGTGAGGCTGTGTTTGGATCGGCATGCGGAACGAGGTCAACCTGATTGAGCGCACGAATGAACGTTTCCTGATCCCACTTGCGGGCCGGGCGACGGTTTTTCTGCCAGAACGATTCAGGGTTTTCCTTGAAACAACGCACAAGGAGCGAGAACTCCTCGGCCTGAGCGGCGTGCATCCGTTTGTGAACAGCGTTCAAAACCTTCGTCGCCTGATCGATCAAGGCGATGGTCGTGCCGACCGGAGCGTCCTGCTTGCCTTCGCCCACCGCTTGCTCGGCTGTGCCGCCAATGCGCATGCCGGTTTGGGCCATGTTGTCCACAAGCGTCATCAAAGCAGCGGAAGGCTCTTTATACGGGAGAGGCATGACCGCCTGATTGATTGGCATGCCACCCGTTTTGACCAATGCGCCGCCGCCGGGCGGAACTCGGAAAATGTTTGTGTTTTGGCGTGCGCCTGTGTCGGCGTAAAGGAAGCCAGGAAAGTTGGCATACATGCCCGCATCCAAAAGCTCGCGCCAAGCAGCAGTGATAGCATTCGTCGTGTTCCCTAGGATGTGCAAGAGACCAATGTCATAAAAGCCCATCCCCGGTACGAAGGTGTATTTGACGAAATTCGAACGAGCTTCAGGTAGGTCTTTAGTGTCTTCATCATAATTCCGAACGATCGATAAGATCTGTTTTGAGCTGGCGTCGATGGTGACGCGATAAGGGATTTCGAGGCCGGTTTCTTTGCGCTTGAACTTGTGCTCGAAGCCGGTGATGCTCAGCTCGCAATAGCATTCGTAAATCTCGCGGTCGCGATCGTCCGGGTTCATGGAGTCGGGGGCGATGCCCTGCTGGGACATCTTCTCACGCTGGGCAGCATCGTAGTCCGTTTGCTTCGGGGTGCTCAGCTCAATGTCTTTGTAAACGCCGAGGATCTGCATCCGCTTCACGGTCGATGGCCGCATGTAGATGCGGTGGGTGACACGCTTTGCGTTGCTCAGGTCAGTTGCGGCATTGTTAACAATGAGGTCGTCGGCGTCGATTGATTCGCTGACTGGGCGACCACGAAGGGGGCAGAAGTAAACCTTTTTAAAGGCAGTACCACCAAAGCCAAGCATGAGAAGCATCCGGTCGGTGTCGGGATAATACTCTTTGGCGGTCGAGGTGAGATAATGGTTGAGATCGTTTTCGAGGTCGTCGGCGAGCTGATCGGAGTCGAGGTTGGCATTATTGTTGTCCTCGCGGATCTTTACTGGCCCATCAGTCGGGAGCAACTCGCTCCTTGCGTTAGCTTGGAAGCGGAGCACCGCTTCAAGCAAGAGCGGGTGGCGAACACGGGACATTCCTTCCACCGGCGCTCCGTCGGCGGCTCCAGAGAGTCCAGGGATCTCAATTTTGAGTCCCATGAGCTTAATGCCTTGAGCCCGGTCGTCAATCCACTCTTTCCGACTATCCAGGTCATCCTGAATTCCCTTCATGAGCTCTTCAGCAATGCGACTCAGCTCGCTTTCCCCGATCTCATCGACGAGGTTGTCGAACCAGCCAGCCGGGCTCATGTCATCATGGGTTTCCAATGGCGAGCCATCGAGCGTGAGCGTCACCGACCCATCGCCATGCTCGATGCTGAGCAGGTTGCCCTTTTCATCGACGTTGGGCGCATCGCCCTCATCGGTCATCTCGATCTCAATTCCCTCAGGGAGTTCCGGTTCAGGCTGATCTGAGCCAAGGCGGATGTTTGGGCTGAGGCCGGGGGTGAGCGCCATTGGCTATGTCCTTTTCAATCAAACAGCATAAAGCGGCGCAGGAGGAGCACCACGATGTTGCATGTCGCTTTCGTAGTTGTTTTGAGCTTCTTCGGGTCGGGCAATCATGCCTGTTCTTCGCAAATAACGCAAGGCCATTGAGACAGTGTCGACCAAATCGTCGTGCTTGCCTTTTGGGAAGCTGGCAATCTGCGTTATCACTTGGTCGGCCCAGCTCTTGTCGGGCGAATAGACAATTCCTTCCGAGAAGATGTGCTGGATCGAATAGAGCCGCGATGTTTTGTCCAACGACTTTGGGTCATCCAAGATGACTTGGAACCCAAGGTTCGAATAAAGCCGACGAAGCTCTTGGGCCACTGGAATGCCAGCCGCTTTGTTTTCGATCAGGATGGTGTCGACTTTGAACCGCTTCACAGTTTCCGCAACTTTTGTCACCGAGTTGCCCAGCGTGAGACGCTCCTGCCAAGCATAAACGAGCATGACCTTTGGGTGCGGCGCTTTGTAGCCACGTTCCTTTTGGAACATGTCTTTGTATTTAAGCGGTTTCTTCATAGCCTCAGCCGACACGGGATCCTCCGTATAAATTCCCCAAACTGTCATCGCTGTGAAGTCGTTCTCGGTTTTCTCAGTGTATGCCGTATCCAACGAGGCCACGATGAAATCGAACGCAGGGAATGTATCATGCTCCCATAGCTGCCACCAATCGCGCTTGATGATGCCGCCATCCGCCGGGGTTGGGATTTGCTGGAACTGACCGCTCACGGCGTAAGGGCCGAGGGAGTTCTTGTCACGCTCTACAACGTGCGCTGGAAAGCGTTCAGGGAAAAGGAGCTCGCCGAGTGCCTCGCGTGGGTCTTCGGCCCCTAGGAGCGTTGGAGCGGCTCTGGTGGGGTCGTATTCCATGGGCAGCATGATGTGGTCATAGCCCAACTTCTTATCGAGGATGACACCCGAAACATCCTCTTCGTGCAGACGCTGCATGATGACGATGATGGCGGATCGATCGGGATTGTTCAAACGGGTTGGAACAGCCTGAAGAAACCATTCGATCGTGGTCGCACGCATTTGATCCGAGGCGGCGGATTCGACCGTATGCGGATCATCGATGATGACTCTGTCACCACGAGCACCCGTGATGCCGCCAGCAGAAATGGCTTGGCGGAAACCGGTCGCGGTGTTTTCGAATTTGGTTTTTGCATTCTGGTCGCCAGTCAGCGTGACGCGATCGCCCCAACGCTCTTGATACCATTCGGACTGAACCAATCGGCGCATCTTCGTCGAGTCACGGATGGCGAGGTCTTGACCATGAGAAGCGCAAACATAACGCAAATGGGGCATGTTGCGCGGCCCCCATTCCCAAGCTGGCCAGAACACTCCGACCAACAACGACTTCATCGCGCCCGGTGGAACGTTGATCAGCAATCGATTGTAATATTGCTCATCGTTGATCATCACCTCATCAGTGATGGCGGTCAAATGCTCGGCCAGCATATCGATGTGCCAGTTGTGGATGTATTCTTGGCCCGGCTCGACCACATGCCATGCTTGTTTGATGAATTCAACAAAGTCGTCTTCGCAATCGGCCTTATCCAATAGGAAAAGGAGCTCTTCCGGAGTGTAATCCGCGAGAAGCTCCTCAGCTTGATAAGCGGCGTGAATGTTCATCAGTCCGCCTCAATCGCTGTCAGCTCAATTTGGCGCAGCAATGCGTTGCGCAGCTGATCGCGCACTTGCGAAGGCATCAATGTCAAATCGACCTTTTGTCGAATATTTACGTCCATCGTGCTTTCGGCGAGGAACTTTGCGCCATACTTTTTGGGCGCCAATTTTTCATTGTGGTATTTGCGTGCATCAATGCGATTGCGCGCCCGGCCAGGGTTCGCATCATCGTCCGCAATGTCCATCATGATCTCAACATTAATGTCGGATCGCATCTCAATAGCTCGCGCGTATTGCTTGCTTAGAACAGGGTTTTCTTTGATATTTGCAAGGAATGAAGCCGGTGTTGGAAACCGTCTGGAGCCATCTTTATTCAGGCTCTGGCAAACTTTTGTGAGGCTTTCGCCTTCAGCAATACGACGAATGATCTCAGCAAGGTCGTCTTGCTTTACGTTCTCATCGTACCAAAAACTCTTGTGATGTGTTGTTCGTGCAACAGCTTTTGAGGCTTTCGCCATAGTGCATTCTCCCCTTCAGAATGAGAAAGGGAGTATGCTCTGTTTCCAAATGGTAACAAAAAGAAATCGTTACGAGTAGCAACCCATTAGGAATGCTTGCTTATCGTGCAGATCAGAAGAAAAATTGATAACATCAATGATGTCTGAAGCACGCCATTCGAGCTTACTTTGAAGCATGGCACCTTTCGCGCCGGGAAAAACAAACACTTGATCCGGTTTTTTGCCTTCACCAACACCAACAAGAAACACGCTGTATCCTCCGGCTTTGAACAGCTCGCGATGCCACTGGACTTGCGAAGCCCTGACATCATGCGAAATGAGATGCTTGCCTTGAACCTCGCCGACCTTCAACTCAACCGGAAGCAATCGACCACGAATAAGGATCTGCAAATCGGCCACCCCGACCGTTCCTCCTCGCCTCGGCTCATAAGCCGCCACCCAACCATTCCAATGGTCACGAAACCAATTCTTAAATTCCTGCTCTTTCATAACCCAAACTCCAGTTTCAATTCCCACTCCGTTTCCACTCCGAACCGGTTTTCGGCCCTTTTTTCTATATTTCTCTCTCTCTCTTAATCAGAGGACAACAGATGAAATAAAGAATGGAACAGAAACGGAGTGTATGTATTTCAATGACTTACGCCCATCGGCCATTTTCTGACCTCTCAGAAATCCGAAACCCTCGTCCGATTGTTTCGGTTCCGAAACGATTAATCTCCGACCCAACTCAGGTCTCTCGGCCGCGATTCATAAACCTCGCACCAAAACAAATGGCTCGGATGCTCCCGCTTCATGAGCTCCATTTCCTTCCTGCAATCGGCCTCATTGTCGAACCGTTCAACAATATAAGAGTCGCCCTCAAGAGCCTGGCAACCCTTCAACACCCATTGTTCATCTCTCATCACCGCACCTTGAACCCAGCCGAAAGCACAAACATGAACCACAATGCAACCGAGTGGTTATCAATAAAATCCAATATTCTCATCCAAACATCATGGTCCATCACTTTTCCTCCTTCAACGCGGTACGGGCTTCCCAATAGGCTTCGCTACAATGCTGACAACGCTCTGGTGACAAGTGCAGCTGATAGCTGTCGCAGAATTGTTTCAACGCTTTCCGCAGCCGTTCAATCTCATCGGCAGATTCATCACAATTGCAATACACAGCATCACAACAATCTTCATGGCGCAACCGTTCAACAATATCCATCACTCATCTCCCTTCAGTGCGGAATAGGCTAATTTATAAATTTCATCTTGTTCGTTGTATTGAAACAGCAGATTACGCAAGACAACAGGAAGATCGCATTTCCGTGCCAACTAACGATCCTGTCTGGCGTCCAGCGTCCAGCGTGTTGGCCTATTTTTCTCATTATTTGTTCCAGTTAATTTGGCTGATCTGCTCAATCTTTTGATTCCGTTTGTCAATCTCGGTCTGCGTCCAAACACGCTTGATCCGCACCCTGCATCGGCAATCGTTCAATGTCCGCAGGTACGGTGATCGTTCTGTTTTAATTGCAATCCCAAACATTACTCACTACCCTTCACCATTTTCCATTTAGGAAGCCCAATCTCTTCTGGCGACGAACCATAAATGTAACCGACGACATACCACTTTTTCCCGCCATCCAGTTCGGCCATAAGATGCATATAATCCTCGTGACCACATCTCACCATCCAATCATCATGGCTGATACTGAATTGATGAAAATCGTCCCCCCAACGGTTGTCAGTCCATCGTTTAACGAACTCAACATTCATTAGGTCTTCAAGCGTTTCGAACTCCGCTTCTTTGGGGTCAATAGAAACGTAATTAGGCATGTGTTGTTTAATGATAGGCATCACTCACCCTCCTTCAGTGCGGCACGGGCTATATTCTGCAAATCATTGAAATTTTGAATTGCATTTTCATGGTTATCGTAATGATAAAATTTAATCTGTTGCAACGCTTCCCGCAGCCGCACGATCTC